>JACXTT010001149.1_pt1 | contig 44879 bp, 36 predicted proteins | sample 9270951 | NCBI WGS metagenome assembly JACXTT01 (sample SAMN15532306, study PRJNA645909) | rock metagenome | isolation source: weathered quartz diorite | place: Puerto Rico | collected 2017-06-21 | reverse complement strand
CGGCGGCTTGTGTCCCGATGGGACGCAGGCCGAGGGTGGTGCCGACGGTGGCGGCTAAGGCGGTGATGAGGCTGCCTTTTAGAAAGGTACGGCGTTGGGGTTGGGTCACGGGGGTCCTCCGCTCAATTAATGATTAAAAAATTCATTCGTTAATGTTGAATGTTGTGTGGCTGTAGAACCGATGTCATCGCTACAGCGTCGAAATAAATTCCACGACTTTGTCAATTTCATCCGGCGTCAAAATTTGATTTTTGCCGAAGGGTGGCATGACGGTAATAGGGTTAGCCTTCGAAGCATCGAAAATTTGCGCGCGTAGTTTGGCTTTATCAGGCCAGCGTAGCGCCATGTTTTCAAACTTAGTTGCTATATCGCCCGAAACAATTCCGGGTACTTGATGACAAGCATTGCAATTGCCCTTCGCGCGATCAATGACGATGCATCCACCTTGCGTTACCGCATCCTTGGGAGGATTTTCTTTGTCGTTGCAGATTTTGCTATCCGGAGCTTCGCCACCAGCGAATGCGGCGGGTGCGATGAAGAAAGAACCAAGCCCCAACCATGCTGCGGTGAAGCTTACTTTTACAACGATATTGAACATTTTTTGCATTGCTCCTCCTGCTGTCCTGTGTTTAATAAAACACCTACCAATCCGCCTCTTTGACGTCCGCGTACTCGGCTAGCGTGTAGGCGTACAAGTCTGGCGTGAGATGGGAAGTTATCTGCCAGGATACCCATCTAGCCAAGGATGGCAAGCCCCCGTTTATTTTTTTATAGAATCGCCCGCGTAAAAGCGCATGTTAAAAAAAGACGCTTAAAACCGACGAAATTCACGGCTTTTACCGAACAAGTCAATGGACGCTGTGACCGCCAATATTATTCCCAAGTAATTACTATTAATTTGGCGTGAATTTTCTAGGCAAGAATGGCGGTTTATTTCTTTTGATACAGAGCTATCTCGTCTTTAATAGCCGCCATCCTGGCTTCAAGGCTCGATTGTAAATAGAAATTATCTCCGGCGAAGCGTGAAGCGATTTGAAGTTGTTCAATCGCTGCATGCGGATCGCCGTTGAGATAATACGATTCCGCGAGAGCGCGGTGAGCTTCATACGGCGCACCGGTTCCGCCCGCGGCTTCCGCCATCATCTTATAGAGAGCTGGATCGTCGGTTTGCTGTTGCAGCGCATTTTTGAGCAAGTCTTTCGCTTGTCGATGATGATTAGTTTGAAGTAGGGCATTGGCATAATAACGCATCAGCATTGCATTGCTGGGCGCCTTCGCTTGGGCATCGGCATAAAGCGACAGCGCTTGTTTGTAATTTCGCGCCGCCATTTCGATTTCCGCTTGCATGATCCGATATCCCGGTTTGTTGGGAGAACGAGCGAGAAGCTTCTGAACCTCGGCGCGCGCTGTTGTCAGCTGATTGGCGCGCAATAACGCCACTACGTAACCGTATCGCTCCGCGTCCGCGTCGCGAAATTTTCCCTGCGCGATATCTTCCTTAAAGCCACGCGCGATTTCTTGCGCGTTGCCTGGGGCCAGCGCCCGAATTTTCGCGCGCATATGCTCGAATTCGCCGCGGTCGCGCGTCGGACGATAAGCAAGCTGTTCCGCGCGGTTGCGTGAATCGGCGATGCGATTGCTGGTCACCGGGTGCGTGCGCAGGAATTCCGGCAGATTGGTTTCGTTCACTCGATTAAGATTTTGCATGCGCTCAAAAAAAGTTGGCATGGCGCGCGGATCAAAGCCGGAGCGCGCCAAAATTTGCATGCCAATACGGTCGGCTTCTTCTTCAAAACTACGCGTGTAGTTGATCTCTTTTTGTGCCACGGCGGCGCCTGTCAATGCAATCGCGGCTTCACCGCCTTGATGGCCTGAGCTAGCGAGCAATATGCCAGCCAATATTGCCGCCATGGCGGGTAATGAGGTGCGTTGAGATTCGGTGATGAGCCGCGGAATATGTCTTTGCGTAATGTGCGCTGTTTCGTGCGCTAATACCGAAGCCAATTCCGCTTCGCTTTGAGTCGCCAATATAAGTCCCGTATGCACGCCAATGAAACCGCCGGGCATGGCAAAGGCGTTGATGGCTGAATTATCGATGATGAAAAATCGAAAATCTTGTTGAGCGGTGTCCGCGTGCGAAACCAGTTTTTGCCCGAGGGACTGAATGTAAGCATTGAGCTCGGGATCATCCACAAACGCCAGCGCACGCCGCGATTGGCGCATCAAGTCCTCGCCTAATTTACGTTCTTGCGCAGGCGAGATCACGGCGATGGACTCATCGCCCAGATCGGGCAGATTGGTGTTACCAGCAAAAACCGGCGTTTGCCCTAGCTGACATAAAATACTAATCGTTAATATTGTTCGGCGGGATAGCGGCAACATAGTTTATTGTATGTCTGTTGGAATGAAACTTCGATTCAAGATGAAGCCTGTTTCGGCTTCTATAAAAGTTATAAAAAAAGATAGGGCGTAACAATCGCTCTTCATCCTTCCGAGCCAAATTTGACATGAAAGGATGCTTAACGTTTATAAAATTATATAAGGATGCTCCTTCATTGAACCGTAGTTCGTGTGCCCCTGTTTACCGTGAGATTGTCTAAATTAATGTTTTTAATGATTAAATTCTAAAAAAGGAAAAAATTACAGCATTTTTAGCGGAAATAAATAAGATTAGGCTTATTATCCTGTTTAATCCTAAATTAGAAATCTATAGTATAACCGCCCTCGATTTATACGAATCCCGAAGGAGACGAAAAATGGCTGACCAAGATCTTGATGCACGAGGACTGAATTGCCCGCTTCCTATTTTGCGCGCCAAGAAAGCGCTTAATACTTTATCCAGCGGACAAACCTTGCGAATTATCGCCACCGACCCGGGCTCAGTGAAGGATTTCCAAGCATTTGCCAAGCAGACGGGGAATCAGTTATTAGAATCTGGCGAAGCAAACGGTGAATACACTTTTTTAGTGAAGAAAGCGTAAATACTTTTTGGCGCGATTGATCTATCTGGAACATGGATGTTTTATTTTTTGTTTTAAGCAATTTCAATTTTATTCTTAGCTGAGGAGAGAGAAAAATGGCCGATCAAGAGCTTGATGCACGCAAGTTAAATTGCCCACTTCCCATTCTGCGTGCCAAAAAAGCACTGAACACGCTGACCAGTGGACAAACGTTAAAGATTTTTGCAACCGATCCGGGTTCGGTAAAGGACTTCGAGGCCTTTGCCAAGCAGACGGGAAATCAACTGCTGGAATCCACGGAATCGAATGGTGAATATACTTTCTTATTAAAGAAGGGATGAGAGTTAATGCGTGTGCAGTAAATTAAAAACGGAAAATTTTTGCATGTCAGTACATGCTGAGTGAAGGCAAAAATCGTACGACCAGCCATTCATTTAACAAAACAAAAGGGACGCCTATGGCGTCCCTTTTGTTTTGTGCGTACGAAATTCTCTTTTAATGAGAAAATCAGTTGATGAAACGACTGCAAAGTCGAGATTTAATTTAATTTCTATGTTTTGTTGTTTCCCCTAATTTTTTGAAAAAGAGACTCTTTGGGTCGCTTTTATTCCCTTAAGAGGTTTTACAAATTTGTGCTTCATGAGACGTTTTTTAGCGCGATGAGAATTTTAAAAACTATTTAAAAATTTCAGTTTTAGCGAATCAAGCATGTCAAAAAGAGGCAGAGATTGGGAGGCTACAACTTAATTAAAACTATATAAATCAATCATTTACAATATATTTATCTAATATCCTTTAAGACATTGACAATTCGCGTACGTCATTAATACTTATTACATTGTTGTAATTTGACCAGCCCAATCAGTTTAAATGCAACATCGCATTTATTAAGAGCGGTAGAAGTAAAAAATAATAAATGGGGCTTCATCTGGGTAAGAACTAACTCGACAGGATTTTCTGTTCAGTTTTTTGCATATTCAGATCCAGATTCGATTACCTTAAATTTAATTTTTTTTTAATTTTTTTTTGGAGGAAGAAATGGCGATGATGAAAAGAAATATAGTTTTAGCGGCGGCGGTGGCAGCAGCGGTGGCGGTACCCAGTGCTTTTGCTACTAACGGTTATTTCCAGCATGGATACGGTGTTAAAGCTCAGGGCATGGGCGGCGCTGGTATTGCTTTCCCGCAAGGTGCTATGGCAGCGGCCACCAATCCGGCTGGCATGGCTATGGTCGGTGATACGATGGATTTTGGACTGATGTATTTTAGTCCTGACCGAGAAACAAAACTTAAAGCTCCTGGTACGGCTACTGGATCCTATTCAGCTAACGAGGCTTCCTATTTCTTTATTCCCGAATTTGGCTGGAACAAGATGATGGATAAGAAAATCTCGTATGGTATTACAGTGTATGGAAATGGCGGTATGAATACTGCCTATAGCCGTAACATTCCAATGTTTTCTAGCGTAACGACAGATAAAGCAGGCGTAGATCTAGCACAGCTCTTTGTGGCGCCAAATATGGCGTTCAAGATCACGGATACCCAATCGGTGGGTGCATCATTAATTTTTGCTTATCAACGTTTCAAGGCTGACGGTTTAGCTAATTTCGATAATGCTAGCCAAAGTAGCGCCCCAGGCCGCGTGACTAATAATGGCTACGATTCTTCGAACGGTTGGGGCATGAGACTGGGATGGACCGGTCAAGTGACACCTGATGTGACATTAGGCGCCACTTATCAACCTAAGATTAAAATGTCGAAATTTGATAAATACAAAGGCTTATTTGCTGAGCAAGGTGAATTTGACATTCCATCTAACTATGGATTGGGCGTTGCTTTCAAAGTCATGCCTAAGATGACCGTCGCTTTTGATGTCGAAGAGATCAAGTACTCTGATTCGAAGGCTGTTAGCAATCGCTTGGGACCAGTAAGTGCTTTCGGCGTATTGCAGAACACACTTGGAACTAACAATGGTGCGGGCTTCGGTTGGCAGGACATTACGGTATACAAACTCGGCGTCGCATATCAGTACAGTTCAGGTTCCATAGTGCGTATTGGCTGGAATCATAGTGATCAACCGATTCCCGCTAGCCAGACAATGTTTAATATCTTGGCTCCAGGTGTTGTGACCGACCATTTTACATTAGGTGGCACTTGGCAGCTGACAAAGGGCTCGGAAATATCAGCTATGTATACGCATGCATTTAGCAATGAAGTCAAAGGTTCGGGCTCCATTCCTACTGCGTTCCAAGGATTTACCAAAGAAGCTGATCTAAAGATGCAACAGAACTCGCTATCCTTGGGATTTGGTTGGAACTTCTAAGGTGCGAAGCGAGTTTGGAGCTGACAACAATGTAAGTTAGATGTTTATAAAAAGGCTGGAAGCAATTCCAGCCTTTTTCTTTTGGAGGTAAAAAATATGTATGCAAAAAATCTGTTCAAATTTTTTTTGATGAGCGCGTTTCTGTGGCTGTCCGCTCCTGTTTTGGCCGAGCCTCTCAGGCCATTTATTCTGGGCGATACGCCGCCCGGTGATCTCAAACAGGTCTCTGAGTTCGTAAAGTCGAAACTAACGTCCCAGGGATTTGAGATTGTTGGTAGCTATTCACCGTTTTCAGGCGCGACGGTAATCTGTGTGACCAACAGCGAGCTTAAAAACACCGCCGCTAAGGTACCCAACGGTGGTTTCGGCGCCGCCCAGCGTGTTTCCGTGACGGACGTTAATGGCAAAATTCAGGTGGCCTATGTCAATCCGGCTTACCTCGGCGCGGCTTATGGAATGGGTAAATTAGAAAATATTTCCAACAAACTTAGAGTTTCATTGGGGGCGGTTAAGCCCTTCGGTTCTGAAAAAGGCATATCCGAGGAAAAATTGGCGCCAGGCATGTACCGCTACGCCATGTCCATGCCTTATTTTAATGACGTGGATGTTTTCATGGAACATCCAGATTACAAAACCGCCGTGGACACGGTGGAAAAAAACTTGGCGGCGGGAGTGGGTGGCACCAAGAAAGTTTATCGCATTGATATTCCGGGCAAGCAAGTGAGCGTATTCGGTGTTGGCATTATCACCGGAGATGGGGTCGATAAAGGAAACAAAGACACTGATAAGGAAATTATTGAGATTGTGGATGGCGACGAGCTAAAACACACGGCTTATTTGCCTTATGAGTTAATGGTGGATGGCACGCGCGTGATCGCCTTGCGGGCACGTTATCGGATCGCGGTGAATTTTCCGGATACTAAAATGTTCGGTCAGCACAGCTTTACTAAAATCATGACCGCGCCATGGGGAATTCAGCTGGCATTGGAAGCGGTGGCGGGTTTTAAGCGTAATAATTAATATAGGTCTCGGACCTTAATTTTCGCCGCTTGCTTCAGAGCAGGCGGCGATTTTTTATGACCAGACACGTCATCGTGTCTGTTTTTTTATCAGCGGCTGTTTTTAAGGCATTTACGTGTATCTCGCTTATGGTTTAAGCGCATCGCATACACAATAAAATGATCTAAACTTTAGACACCAAGCAAACCTAAGCAAAAAACATGTCCAACGCCAACGATCAAAACATGAGCCCCGTTGCCACCGATACGAGCGGCACGGCCAATGCCATTACTGGCACGACCGACCCGCTGAAGCTTTTGAGTCAAGTTTTGGCGCACGCGGTACGCGTGAACGCTTCGGACATTCATTTGCGTACGCGCAATCATCCCATCTTGCGCGTGGACGGCAATTTACGCGCGGTACGCGAGATTCCGCCTTTGCCACCGGATTTCATGGAGCGGTTATCGCGCACCATGATGTCGGCACGGTTAATGACGCAATTTGAAAAGGCTCATCAAGTCGATCTTTCCATCGGCTTCAAGGACATCGGCCGCGTGCGCGCCAATATTTTCTTTCAGCGTGGGTCGATCGGCATGGTGTTGCGCGTTATCAGCACCAACATTCCCACCCCCGAGGAGCTTTTTTTGCCGGACATCATCACGTCCTTTACCAAGCTGGAGCGTGGCCTGGTGTTGCTAACTGGCGCCACCGGTTCTGGCAAGTCGACGACATTGGCGTCGCTCATTAACAGCATTAACCTGGCGCGCAGCGAACACATCATCACCATCGAGGATCCTATCGAATTTCTTTTTTCCGAAAAGCGTTCGATCATTACCCAGCGTGAAGTCGGTATTGATACCAATACTTTTGCCGAAGCCATGCGCGCCGCCTTACGCGAAGACCCAGACGTCATTCTACTGGGCGAATTGCGCGATCCGGAAACCATAGAAACCGCCATGACCGCGGCGGAAACCGGGCATTTGGTATTTTCCACGGTGCACTCGCCCGCGGCGGCCGAAACAATTTCGCGTATCGTCACGAGTTTTCCGCCCGAGGCGCAAGTGGGCGTGCGCGCCAAGCTCGCGCAAAATCTACGCGGCGTAGTCAGCCAGCGTTTATTGCCGCGCAAGAACGGCCAAGGCCGTATTGTCGCCAGCGAAGTCTTGACGGTATCGGCGCTATCGCGTGAATACATACTAGACCCGCTAAAAATCAAGGAACTGAGCGATCTGATTCGCAAGGGGACGATGGCGGAGGGCATGCAGAGCTTTGACAGCTCCTTGTTTAATTTAGTGAAACAAGGTCACATCGATGAAGAAACCGCGTTGTTCTATGCCTCCAGTCCCACTGATCTTAAATTAAAATTGGAAGGTTTCGGCTAATCAACGCGTCAAAAGATAGATGGAAGCCGGCCGCGTTTTTCATAACGGTATTCATGCATGGGGTTTTGTGTTGAAATGCCCGGCTCCATGTCATTAAGCTTCTTTTGTGATAAACAATAATTAAGGGGTAAATGAGATAATTTCATGGCAGACCGAAGACTACAGGTATTTCATACCGTCGCGCGTTTATTGAGCTTTACCAAGGCGGCGGAAACACTGCACATGACGCAGCCCGCAGTAACGTTTCAAATCCGGCAGCTCGAAGAATATTTTAATACGCGCCTGTTTGACCGCACGCATAATCGAATCAGCCTCACGGCCGCGGGCGAACGCGTATTTGAATACGCCGACCGCATTATCGCGCTGTATGGCGAGATGGATATTCGCGTGCGTGAATTGACGGGCGATGTCAGCGGTATTCTTATTATCGGTGCGAGCACCACTATTGCCGAATACATGCTGCCGAGTCTGCTTGGCACGTTCAAGGAAAAACATCCGGGCATCAACATTCGCCTGAAGGTTTCGAATTCCGATGGCATCGTGCACATGGTCGAGGATAACTCCGTCGATGTCGGTATCGTCGAGTCGCCGATAGCGAATAAAAACCTGGTGGTGGAAGTTTGCTGGCGCGATAAATTGGTGTTTATCAGCCCGCCACAGCACCCGCTGGCCAAGAAAGCCAAGATCACCGCCGAGGATTTATTGAATCTGCCCTTTGTTTGCCGCGAAGAAGGTTCGGGCACGCGCGAATTCATCGTCGAATATTTGGCGCAAAACAATATGCAGTTGCACGATCTTAATATCAGTCTGGAAGTGGGCAACCCGGAAGCGGTCAAGAGCGCGGTCGAGGCGGGTCTTGGCGTATCGATTGTTTCGCAAGCCACCGTGGTAAAAGAATTGAAGTTGGGTTCTTTGGCGGTACGTCCGCTGGAACCGCAATTAGAGCGCCCCTTCTCGATTGTTTTCCAGCGCCAGAAATTTCGCTTGCGCGCCATGGAGGAGTTCATGGACTTTGCGCATGAAAGCTGCGAAAAGCGTTCCAAGGCGTAAGTATCTCCCGCAACATGTTTTGAGCCATGTCGGATGATGCAAAAAAACGTCTGACCGAGATTGTTCAGCAGTTGCCTGCCGAGCAGGCGCAAGCCTTGCTCGAATTCGCCGAATTTCTGTTGTCGCGTCATGGCGGTTCGGTCGCGCAGCCGTCGCGAAATATTAACGCAGAAATTCCCCCACCGCTCGATATTCCACGCCCCGCGCAGGAAAGCGTCGTTAAAGCGGTTAAGCGTTTGCGCGCCACTTATCCGATGCTCGATGCCAGAAAACTTTTGAATCAAACTTCCGAGCTGATGACGCAACACGTCATGCAAGGAAAAGAAGCGGGCGAGGTTATTGAAGAATTGGAAATTTTATTTCGGACACATTACGAAGAATTAACGGAAGATAAATAATTTTTTTGTTAGAGAATCTCCGACGCGTAATCCGCCAATCGCGAACGTTCACCGCGCTGCAAGGTAATGTGTCCGCTGTGTTCCCATTGCTTGAAGCGATCCACGACGTAGGTTAAGCCCGTCGTGGTTTCGGTTAAGTATGGCGTATCGATTTGAGCGATGTTGCCGAGACAAACGATTTTGCTGCCAGGCCCCGCACGGGTGATGAGTGTTTTGATCTGGTGTGGACTTAGGTTTTGTGCCTCGTCGATGATCAGAAATTTTTTCAAAAAAGTGCGGCCACGCATGAAATTGAGTGATTTGATGCGGATGCGGCTGCGCAGCAGATCGTGCGTCGCGGCGCGGCCCCAGGCGCCGTGTTCTTGCGTCGCCATTTCTTGCAGCACGTCGAGATTATCTTCCAACGCTCCCATCCACGGACCCATTTTTTCCTCTTCCGTGCCTGGCAGAAAACCGATGTCATCGCCGACGGGCACGGTCATGCGCGTCATGATGATCTCGGAATAGCGCTTGGTTTCGAGCGTTTGCATCAAGGCCGCGGCCAAGGTGAGCAGCGTTTTACCCGTGCCAGCCTGACCCAGCAGCGTGACGAAATCCACTTCCGGATCCATGAGTAAGTTCAGCGCGAAATTTTGTTCGCGGTTGCGCGCGTTGATGCCCCAGATTTTGTTTTTATCCGTGGCGTAATCTTTCACCACTTCGATGATGGCCGCGTCGTTTTCGATGCGACGCACGATCGATTCGAAAGCCCGGTCTTTATTGTTCGCGCCGTTGATGTAAAGAAATTGGTTGGGAAACCAAGCGCGCGCTTTCGGTCCGCGCAGCCGATAAAACGTGCGGCCTTCTTCTTTCCATGACTCCATATTTTTGCTATGCGTTTCCCAGAAATCCTCCGGCAATTTTTCGGAGCCGGTATACAGCAGATTGGCGTCGTCCAGAACTTGATCGTTGGTGTAGTCTTCGGCCAAAAGGCCGAGCGCGCGCGCCTTGATGCGCAAATTGATATCTTTGGAAACCAGGATGACTTGGCGGTCAGCGTGGGTTTTGCCCAAATCCAGCGTAATACCCAACAGCATGTTGTCGGAAGTGCGGTCGGATAGACCCAGCGGCAAGGGGCTGCGAACTTCTTCCATATGGAAATAAAGTCGACCGGTGGGAATATCGGCGGAAACGGACGGAATTTTCACTCCGCGGCTGATGTCGCCGTTGGCTTTTTCCACCAGCTCGTCGAGCATGCGGCTGACTTGGCGTACGTTGCGCGCCACTTCCGACATGCCGACCTTGCTATGATCGAGCTCTTCGAGCACCACGATGGGGATGACGACGTCGTGTTCGTGGAAACGCAGGATCGAAGAGGGGTCGTGGATCAGAACGTTAGTATCGACGACGAAAATCTTTCTTTTAGTTGTCATGAACGCTTAGCAGTAGTTTGCAGCTTTTTAATTTCGTCAATGACCTCGGCTACATGCCCTTTTACTTTGACGCCGCGAAATTCTTTGCGTAGCACGCCGTCTTTGTCGAGAATGAAAGTGCTGCGATCGACGCCCATGTATTTTTTTCCGTAAAGACTTTTTTCCCGAATCACGTCGAATAAGCGGCACAGTTTTTCGTCTTCGTCGGAAATCAAATCGAAAGGAAATTTCAAATTGGCTTTGAATTTCTCGTGCGAAGCCAGGCTGTCGCGCGAGATGCCGTACACGACCGTTTTAAGTTTTTTAAATTTATCGTATTGATCGCGGAAATCCTGGCCTTCGAGGGTACAGCCTGGCGTATTGTCCTTGGGGTAGAAATAAAGAACGGCAAATTTTCCTTGGAGATCTTTCAAGCGCAAGCTATTACCGCCAGTTGCTTGTATTTCCGCGTCAGGAACCGCTTTGCCCACCACAGCTTTTTTCATGGTCGTTATCGTGAAACAAGTGGCTAAATTATAACGATATGCCACCGCCGAGGACAGATAAAAAACAGTTAATCGGATTCGCGCTCCACGGTGCAACAATGCGTGCCAGTTTCGGCATCCGCCTGGCTTTGGAGCACTTCGCCGGTGACAGGGTTAGGGCGGAACGTCGTACAACCTTTAAGGTTCATTTGATAAGCTTGTTGGTAAATTCCTTTGAAGGCGTCAAAGGGATAATCGCGTGGAACGTTGATGGTTTTCGAGATGGAGTTATCAACGAAAGGTTGTAGCGCTGCCTGCATTTGTAGGTGCGCCACGGGCGCCAGAGAACGCGTGTCGACGAAAGTCGCTGGCGGTTTTTCTTGGCCATGCAGTTTGCGCCATAAATGCAAGGCGTAGTCAGTTAATCCGTGCTCGGAATAACCGCCGTCCAGTTCCAAAACACGGCGCGTATATTGGAATTCATACACGGGCTCCAAGCCGCTCGAGATATTATTCGCCAACAAACTGATGGTTCCGGTCGGCGCAATCGCGGTGAGATGACTGTTGCGCAAGCCATAACGAGCGATGTCGTCTTGAATATCGTAAGGAAGACTTTGAATAAATTTCCCTTGTAAATATTTTTCCCGCTCGAAAAAGGGGAAGGCACCCTTTTCCTTGGCCAGCGCAATCGAGGCGCGATAGGCCGCGTGGGAAATGGTTTGCATGATGCGCGCCGCCATCTCGCGCGCGGGCGCTTCGGCATAATGCAGGCCCAGCATGATGAGCGTATCCGCCAAACCAGTAAGACCCAAGCCGATATGACGCGTACCGCGCGCTTGCTCGGCTTGTTTGTCGAGCGGAAACAGCGAGGCGTCGATGACGTTGTCCATCATGCGCGTGGCCAGCGCCGCGATTTTTTCAATCCCGTCTAAATCCAAAGCGGCGTCTTTACTAAACGGATGGCGCACGAAAGCGGTGAGATTAATCGAACCCAGATCGCAGGCCCCATAAGGCGGGAGCGGTATTTCTCCGCAAGGGTTGGTCGCGCTAATCTGTTCACGGTACCAAAGATTGTTGAATTCGTTAATGCGGTCGACGAACAGCACGCCGGGTTCGGCGTATTCGTAAGTGGCGCGCATTAATCTGTCCCATAGTGCTCGAGCAGACAGGCGCTTGTAAACACGGCAGCGCACCGGTTGTGCTTGACCCGACCATGAACGCATGACTATTTCGACGCCTGCGGGCGTGTCATCGTCCGCGGGGAACACCAGCGCCCATTCTTTATCACGGTCCACCGCGTCCATGAATGCATCGGTGACAAGAACCGAGAGGTTGAATCGCCGCAACAAGCGGCTATCGCGCTTGGCGTCGATAAAAGATTCAATGTCGGGATGATCGCAGCGTAGCGTCGCCATCATCGCCCCGCGCCGCGCGCCCGTGGAAAGCAACGTGGCGCACATCGCATCCCAGATTTGCATGAACGAAACCGGACCCGAGGCCACGGTCCCAACGCTCTTAGCCGCTGAGCCTTGCGGCCGCAACGTGGAAAAATCGTAACCCACGCCGCCGCCTTGCTGCATGGTGCGCGCGCCTTCTTTTAGCCCGTCGAAGATGCCGTCGATGGAATCTTCTATCGCGCCCATGACGAAGCAATTAAATAACGTCACGCGCCGCCCCGTGCCCGCTCCCGCCTGAATGCGCCCACCCGGCAAAAACTTAAAATCTTTCAACATTTCATAAAAACTCTGTTCCCACTGTGCCCAAGAATTTTTTTCCACACCCGCGAGCGTGCGCGCGATGCGACGCCAGCTGTCGTCGATGGATTCATCGTGTAGCGTGTCGCCGTCGCGGAACCGATATTTGGCATTCCAAATGTGACGCGAAATTTCGAGCTGAATAGAATCGTCTTTCATGATCGCTGTGGTTTTAATTATTATGCCGTCAAATTTCCAAGCCGTATCGGCATGCGCCGCGCTCCCCAGGAACCCGCTTCAGCCTCGAACACTCCCGCACAGGCAGTGCCGCACTGCTGGCAATGTCCGCGCGCATCGAGATTCCACGCTGTTAGCGTGTAGCCATCGCGTCCGATGAGTTTACTGTGGCACCCATGGCAATAGGTGGAACCGCCGTCTTCGTCGTGTACGTTTCCCGTGTAGACATAGCGCAAACCATTTTTCATGGCAATTTCGCGCGCACGCGTCAGCGTGGCGGGCGGGGTTGGCGGTTTATCCGTCATTTTCCAATCGGGATGAAACGCGGTGAAATGCCAGGGTACGTCGGGTCCGAGGTTTTCCATGGCCCACCGGGTCATGGCATCGATTTCCTCGTTGGAATCATTAAGGCCAGGGATGAGCAAGGTCGTTACTTCAAACCATATCTTAGTTTCATGTTTAAGATATTTAAGTGTGTCGAGCACGGGTTGCAAGTGAGCGCCGCATACCTTCCAATAAAAATCTTCGGTGAATCCTTTTAGGTCGACATTGGCTGCGTCCATGTATTGGTAAAACTCGCGCCGTGGCGCATCAGCCATATAGCCCGCGGTGACGGCCACGGATTTAATGTTGGCGGCGCGACACGCCTTGGCGACGTCGATGGCATATTCCATGAAGATAACCGGATCATTGTAGGTAAAGGCGACGCTGCGGCAGTTCAGTTGTTGCGCCGCGCGCCCGATGACTTCGGGCGAGGCCTGATCCATGAGCGTATCGAGTTCGCGCGACTTGCTGATATCCCAGTTCTGGCAGAATTTGCACGCCAAATTACAACCCGCGGTGCCGAAGGAAAGCACGGGCGTGCCCGGCAAAAAATGATTGAGCGGTTTTTTCTCGATGGGATCGACGCAGTAGCCGCTGGCGCGGCCATAAGTGGTTAGCACAATTTGATCGTGGTGGTTGCCGCGCACGAAACACAAGCCGCGCTGTCCTTCGTGCAATTTGCAGTAGCGCGGACACACGTCGCATTGCACGCGGCCGTCATCCAACTTATGCCAATATTTGGTCGGCACCAATGACGCTGAATCGATGATTTGCGCTTCCGTGGACATGGCTAATTAATGCGGACGCCGCAGGGTTGAATCAACCATCCTACGCTGCAATGGTTTTGCTTGAAAATAGGCCGGGCAAGGGCCATTGTAATAGATAAATATCCAGTAGAAATCTTATGGCCAAAGTACGAAATCCAGCGGTGGCGGGAATGTTTTATCCCAACAACGCGCGCGAATTGCGAGCGATGTTAACGCAGTATTTGGATTCCGCGCGCGCCATCGGTTCCGTGCCCAAGGCCATGATCGTGCCTCATGCTGGATATATTTATTCCGGTCCGATCGCGGCTTCCGCTTACGCACGGCTCAAACCCGCGCGCGGTCAAATCACGCGCGTGGTGCTGTTGGGCCCGTCGCATCGCGTGGGATTCAACGGCATGGCGCTTTCAAGCGCCGATTATTTTGTAACGCCACTGGGACAGATTGCGGTGGATCGCGACGCAATCCAAAAGATATTGTCATTTTCGTCAGTGCAAGTGCTGGACCAAGCGCATGCACAAGAACATAGTCTCGAAGTGCATCTTCCATTCCTGCAGGAAACTTTGGGAGAATTTAAGTTGATCCCGCTAGTGGTAGGAGATGCCACGCCCGAGCAAGTGGCGCAAGTATTGGAAGCTTTGTGGGGCGGACCGGAAACCTTGATCGTCATCAGCTCCGATCTGAGCCATTATCACGATTACCAAACCGCGCGGAAATTAGACAGCGCCACCTCCAAGGCCATTGAGCAATTGCGAATAGAAGATATCGACTACGATCACGCTTGCGGACGCAATCCGGTGAATGGCTTGCTGTATCTCGCGCGGCGCCATGGCCTCGAGGCAACAACCATCGATCTGCGGAATTCCGGCGACACCGCGGGATCGCAAGATCGCGTGGTGGGTTATGGCGCTTATGTTTTTCGGGAGTCTCATTGAGCAATGCCATGCAGGTTTTGACGCTGGAACAAAAGCAGCAACTGTTGCGGCTCGCGCGCGAATCCATTAGCAAAGGTTTGGACGGAGAAATGGTAAAAATTAATCTAGACGATTATCCGCCAGCCTTGCGCGTTCCGCGCGCCAGCTTCGTCACCTTGCATGTTCAGGGAGAATTACACGGTTGCATCGGCAGTTTGGAAGCCCACCAAGCGCTAGTGGAAAACGTGGTGAACAATGCCTACGGCGCGGCGTTTCGCGATTCGCGTTTCGCGCCGTTGACCCAGGCCGAGTTTAAACACTTAAGTATCCATATTTCTTTATTAAGCCAAGCCGAACCGATGCAATTTTCCTCCGAAGAAGATTTGCTGCGACAGTTGCGTCCTTATATAGATGGATTGATTCTGAAGGAAGGCCGGCATCGCGGTACATTTCTGCCTTCGGTGTGGGAACAGTTACCGACACCGCGTGAATTTTTACGCCATCTAAAACATAAAGCCGGGTTCGATCCGGATTATTGGTCGGATCGTATTCACATACAGCGCTATACCGCCGAATCTATTTCCTAACATGCAAAGCTAAAAACATGAGCGATCCAGAAAAACGAATAGCCGAAGCCGTGCGCGCAGCGTGTTGGACCGCGGCACGCAAGGCTTATGAAGATGCGGGTATTAGCGGTCTCTGCGAGGAAGGGCGGTGGGAGTGCGCACTGGATGCAATTCGGTCTTTGGATATAGAAACTGTTATCGTCGTGTTAGAAAAGAAAAAATAACGCTAGGTTGATCTGAGTAAAGAAAAGCCAACGGATTATTGGGTTACGGCGTCACGCGTCTAACCCAAGCTACATCGTAATAAATTAATTTAAGGAATTTCCACGGCGCGCAATTTCTCCGCCGCCATTTCCGGAGCCACGGTGTTGACGAACAATCCCGAGCCCAGTTCAAAACCCGTGGGAATGCTGGTACGCGGTGTGATTTCGAGATGCCAATGGTAACTCGCTTCGCAATCTTCGCAGTTCACGTCATGTGGCAACGAATGCAAAAAATAATTGTATTGCGCACCACCGAGAACCGCGTCGAGCCGCGCCATGCTGCGGCGCACCACGCGCGCCAGATCGATGAGATCGTCTTTTGAAATTCGTAGAAAATCGCTTTGATGTTGCAAGGGCAGAATGTGCACTTCCCATTCGTAGCGGCTGGCAAAGGGCTTGATGGCGATAAATTTTTTACCGCGCTCGATCACGTACTGGCCAACGTTGATCTTGCGGCGTATTTCGCCGGATTCGCGATCGTAAATCGTGGCTTCGAAAGTCAGCGCTTCGTCGATCAACGAGCAAAAAATACAGCAATTGTTTTTATGATAGAACGCGCGGCTGTTTATCACTTCCGTTTGCACATTGTCCGGAATCACGGGCATGGCGATGACCTGGCTATGAGTATGCGCGATGGAAGCGCCCGCGGCGGGACCGAAATTTTTAAACACCAGCACGTAACGCAGACGTTTGTTCGATTGATAAAGCTGTTCCATGCGGTCGCGGTACGCGCCGAACAACGTAGCCAAATGCGGCTCGCTCATCTCATGCACGGCGATGCCATGTTGATTGTGATCGATCATGACTTCGTGCCGCCCATAACCGTCGATGGTTTGCTGCAAGCCAAATGAGAGATTGGGATTTTGGCGTTCGTCACCTAATACTGGGTAGAGATTTTCGACGATGCGGATCTGCCAATTTTTTTCCGCGGGGTAAGCGGCGATCACGGGCGGCGTCATATGCTCGTTGCCAGTGCAGAACGGACAAGTCGCGACATGACTGCGCGTGTCGCGCGGCGCGGGCTCTTCGGCTTTTTTCGGACGCATGCTGCGTGCCGTGGCCACCAGCACCGACTCGCTCGGCACGATGGGATTGATACGGATTTCGCGGACGATTTTCTCAGGTGTTGCAGTCATGGGCTAGAAGCTTAAAACAGCGTTGCGAATGATGCTATTAGAATGGCCTAATCAGCCTATAAATGTCCTAACGTCGTCATGGCTGGCGCAACTTGTCATCGTCGGAAGGCGCAAGTACCATGCGCTTTCCGCGCAATCTTTTCAGGTCAGCAGCTTATGTTTCACGGCAGCATGGTGGCTCTGGTCACGCCCATGAACGAGGACGGCTCGTTGGACGTGGCAGCGTTACGCCGTCTTATCGATTTCCACGTTGAGAATGGCACCGATGCCTTGATTATTGTCGGCAGCACGGGTGAGTCAGCGACGCTCGACATGAAGGAACACTGCGAGGTTATTCGTTTGGCGGTGGAGCATTGCCGCGGCCGGATTCCCGTGATCGCGGGAACCGGTTCCAACTCCACGGCCGAAGCCATCGAATTAACGCGCTGCGCTGAAAAAGCCGGAGCCGATGCCTGTTTGTTGGTGACGCCTTATTACAACAAGCCGACCCAAGAAGGTTTGTACCGCCATCATCAAGCCATCGCCGCGGCCGTGGCGATTCCGCAGATACTATATAATGTGCCCGGACGCACGGCTTGCGACATGCTGCCCGAAACCGTCGAACGCCTGGCGGCTATTCCTAATATTATCGGCATCAAAGAAGCCACGGGTAATCTCGACCGTGTTCGCGAAATTCTGCGGCGCTGTGGCCAGAAATTCGAAGTTTATTCGGGCGATGACGCCACCGCGCTCGACAGCATTTTGTTGGGCGCCAAGGGCGACATCTCGGTCACGGCTAATGTCGCACCCAAGCTGATGCATGAAATGTGCACGCTCGCCTCGGCTGGCAAGGAAAAGGAAGCGCGCATCATCAACGACCGCTTGATGGGTTTGCATCGAAATCTTTTCGTCGAGGCCAATCCGATTCCGGTGAAGTGGGCACTTAAGGAAATGGGCTTGGTCAAAGCGGGTATTCGTCTGCCATTGACGCCGTTATCGACGCAGCACCACGACGTTGTACGGCAGGCCATGCGCGCCGCTGGCGCGCTTCACTGACCCGTTCATTAAAGGTAAACGACATACATGACGAAACGATTCGCCACACTTTTTATTTGTTTGTTCGCGGCATTGGCCGTGAGCGCTTGCCAAACCATCGCTGAAAAACGCAAGATCGATTACAAATCCACGCGCACCTTGCCGTCGCTGGATATTCCGCCCGATCTTTCGGCGCCCGAAGGCAGCAAGGACGCGCAAGACAACGCGCCGAGTTCGGCCACGTATTCCGGTTTCGTCACCGACAAATCCTCGCAAGCCAAATCTTCCACCGGTTCGGATGTGCTTCCCGATTTTGACAACATGCAGTTGCAGCGCGATGGCCAGATTCGTTGGCTGTCGGTGAAAGCCTCGCCCGAACAACTTTGGCCGCGAATACGCGAGTTCATTCTTAGCCGTGGTTTGATCATCGATAAAGAAAATCAACAAACCGGCGTTATCGAAACCGATTGGGCCGAGAACCGCGCGAATGTGGGCAGCGGCACGCAACGCTTGCTGGCCAAGTCCTTGGGCACGCTTTATTCAACCGGTTTGCGCGACAAATATCGTATCCGCTTGGAGAGAGGTGCGAGCCCAGGCACCACTGATATTTATCTTAGCCACCGCGGCATGGAAGAAACCATCGTCGAACGCAATCCAGGCACGGAAATCGGCACCACCATGTGGCAGGCGCGCCCATCCGACCCCAGTCTGGAAGCGGAAATGCTGCGCTTATTAATGGTATCGCTCGGCACCAAAGAAGATAAAGCCAACAGCATGGTGGCGTCGCTGGCGAACACGTCCGCACCCTTGCGCGCCAAACTTTCCGGTCAGGAAGGCGACATGACGCTGACCTTGCAAGACGATTTTGAACGCGCTTGGCGCCGCGTCGGACTTTCCCTGGACCGCACCAGTTTCACCGTGCAGGACCGCGACCGCTCCAAGGGCATTTACTATGTGCGTTACATCGATCCGGATAAAGTTGGAAAGAAGAAAGGCTTCTTCTCGCGTATGTTTAGCAAGAAAGAAAAAGAAGCCACCAACGAATATCAGATTCACGTGAAGAGCGACGCCAGCGCCAGCCAAGTGGAAGTGTTGAACAAGGACGGCACGCCCGAGAAAACCAAAACCAGCGAACGCATTTTGACGCTGCTTTATGAGCAATTAAAATAGCCGAGTGAGCAGCGCCGCCATCGAGGAAGCGAACACGCGTGGATGACACTGGACTGCGGTTTGGCATACTTGGCAGCGGCAGCCGAGGCAATGCCGCGTTGATTGAATGCGCAACCACCACCTTAATGCTCGACGCCGGTTTTTCCGCGCGCGAAACCCTGCTGCGTTTGGCGCGTTTCGATCGAAGCGGCGAACAACTCAGCGCGATACTTATTACCCATGAACATGGCGATCATTGCCGCGGCGTCGTCAGTTGCGCGCGCCAATTCGGCATTCCCGTTTGGATGACCGCGGGCACTTTATCCGCCATGAAAGACGACGTGCGCGACTCATTGGATGTGCACGTGATCAACCCGCATGAAATTTTTAGCATCGGCGATATCGAGGTGCAACCGTTTCCGGTTCCGCACGACGCGCGCGAGCCCTGTCAATTCGTGTTTTCCAACGGCGACGTGCGCCTGGGTTTTCTCACCGATACGGGCAGCATCACGCCGCATATCGAAGCCATGCTAAACGGTTGCGAAGCCTTGGTGCTGGAATGCAACCATGATCTGCGCATGTTGCGCGACGGCCCTTATTCTCCTTCTTTGAAAGCGCGTGTTGGCGGTAATCATGGTCACCTAGACAATGCCACCACGGCAGGTTTGCTGAGACGTTTAGATTCTTCATGCATCCGGCAAATCGTCGCAGCGCATCTTAGCGAAACCAACAACACGCCAGAATTAGCGCGCGCCGCCTTGGCGCGTGCTTTCGATTGCGATCCTGAGTTCATCCAAGTGGCCGATCAAGAGGCGGGGCTGCCGTTTCGTAGCATTTCCCACGCTTGGGTCTAGAGTAATGACATGACGCGCAATCCCGAAACTTCACCGTCTCCATCTTCAAAGTCACCGATACTGGTTCCTTTACCCGGTGCGCCAGCCTTGTCGCCGTTTCGGCGCGACAAGTTGTTGGCTGAAATGCAAAGCCGCGTGCCCGCGCTCGCGAAGCTGACGGCGATTTACTGGCATTTTATCGCACTAGATGGCCCGCTCACTGTAAGCGAGACCACGGTGCTCGAACGTCTGCTGACTTACGGACCTAAGGCCGATACCGATCTCATGCAGCCTATCGGAGAATTATTATTGGTCGTGCCGCGTCTTGGCACGATCTCGCCGTGGTCGACCAAGGCCACCGACATCGCCCACTGTTGCGGACTTAAACAAGTTCGCCGCATCGAACGCGGTGTGGTGTGGTATTTCACCAAGAACGACAACAGTCCCCTGGCCGCCGCCGAACGCGAAAGCTTGGTGCCCTTGATTCACGATCGCATGGTGGAAAATGTTTTGCCCAGCTTGGCACAGGCCGCCGAACTTTTCCGCGATGCCTCGCCCGCGTCCTTGCGCGTGGTCGATATCATCGCGGGCGGGCGCGAGGCTTTGGTCGATGCCAATCGTGATTGGGGCTTGGCCTTGTCGGCGGATGAAATCGATTATCTGGTGGATAGTTTCGCGCGCGTGAAGCGCAATCCGACCGACGTGGAATTGATGATGTTCGCGCAAGCCAATTCCGAACATTGCCGCCACAAAATATTTAACGCCGATTGGATTATCGATGGCAAAACTCAAGACCAATCGCTTTTCGGCATGATCCGTCACACACACGCCACCAATCCTAAAGGCACCTTGGTGGCGTATGAAGATAACGCCGCGGTCATGGAAGGCGGTCGCATCGGGCGTTTCTTCGCCGAAGCGGATAGCAATGTCTATCGTTATCACGAAGATGACACGCACATTTTGATGAAGGTCGAAACGCACAATCATCCCACCGCGATTTCACCGTTTCCGGGCGCGGCCACGGGATCGGGTGGCGAAATCCGCGATGAAGGCGCGACTGGACGCGGCGCGCGCCCCAAAGCGGGCATCACTGGTTTTTCGGTGTCGAACCTGCGCATTCCAGGCGCGGAGCAGCCGTGGGAGCAGGATTATGGCAAGCCCGAACGCATCGTTAGCGCGCTATCCATCATGCTCGAAGGCCCCATCGGCGGCGCTTCCTTTAATAATGAATTCGGCCGCCCCAACATCGGCGGTTACTTCCGCAGTTTTGAAATGGAAGTAAACGGCGAAGTGCGCGGTTATCACAAGCCGATCATGCTCGCGGGCGGTCTCGGTAATATCCGCGCGCAACACGTTCACAAGCAAGCCATTCCCGCGGGCGCCAAGATTGTCGTCATTGGCGGCCCGGCGATGTTGATTGGCTTAGGCGGCGGCGCCGCTTCCAGCATGGCCACGGGTAGTAGCCATGAAGAATTGGATTTCGCTTCGGTGCAGCGCAGCAATGCCGAGATGCAACGCCGTTGCCAGGAAGTCATCGACCGCTGTTGGGCTTTGGGTGAAGCCAATCCGATTTATTCGATACATGACGTGGGCGCGGGCGGACTTTCCAACGCCGTCCCCGAAATCGTTCATGGCGCCGAATGCGGCGGTAAGTTCGATTTGCGCGCGGTGCCCAATGATCAGCCAGGCATGTCGCCGATGGAAATTTGGTGCAACGAAGCGCAAGAGCGTTACGTGTTGGCGCTCGATCCCAAAAAACTCGATATGTTCCGCTCCATGTGCGAACGCGAACGTTGTCCCTACGCGGTCATCGGCGAAGCCACGCAAGCACAGCGTTTGACAGTGGATGATAGTTATTTCGCGTCGGGCCAAGCGCAGACGAGCGACACCGAGGTCGCGGCGCGCATGGCGCATCCGGTGGACATGGATCTTTCGGTGCTGCTCGGTAAACCGCCGAAAATGCAGCGCGATGTAAAACATATAAAATCCAAACGCGAACGCTTTAAGACCAAGGACATTAATCTAAAAGAAGCGGTTTATCGCGTGCTACGTCTGCCCACGGTCGGCAATAAAAATTTTCTCATCACCATCGGTGATCGCACGGTGTCCGGTCTCGTGTGCCGCGATCAAATGGTTGGCCCATGGCAAGTACCCGTGTCCGATGTCGCGGTGACCGCGAGCGGTTACGACGGTTACACGGGCGAAGCCATGGCCATGGGCGAACGCACGCCCGTGGCATTGTTAAATCCCGCCGCCAGCGGACGCATGGCCATCGGCGAAGCGCTCACCAACATCGCCGCGGCGCGCATTCAGAAATTGCCCGACGTAAAACTCTCTGCCAATTGGATGGCCGCCGCCGGACATCCGGGCGAGGACGCCGCGCTATACGATACCGTGCGCGCCGTGGCCTTGGAGTTGTGTCCCGCGCTCGGCATTTCCATTCCCGTGGGCAAAGATTCGATGTCCATGAAAACCGTTTGGAAGGATAGCGACGGAAATCAGCATCAAGTGACAGCGCCCCTGTCATTAATTATTTCGGCGTTCGCGCCCGTCATGGATGTGCGCAAAACGCTCACGCCGCAACTACGCACCGACAAAGGCGAGACCGATTTGCTCTTGATCGATCTGGGCAAGGGCCGCAATCGTTTGGGTGCTTCGGCGTTGGCGCAGGTTTACGGAAAAATTGGCGATGAAGCGCCCGACGTGGACGATCCACGCGAGCTGCGTTTATTTTTCCATGTGATTCAGGCGCTGAACGAATTGGGTTTTGCTTATGCCTATCACGATCGTTCCGATGGCGGTTTATTGGCCACGCTGTGTGAAATGAGCTTCGCTGGACGCACTGGTGTGCGTGTCGATTTGTCCGCTCTGGGCAGCGATCCGGTCGCGGCCTTGTTCAGCGAAGAGCTCGGTGCGGTATTGCAGATTCCGCGCTCACGTCGTGAAGGCATATTGGGCGCGTTGAAGAAAGCCGGCTTGATTCGTCACGCATACATTATCGGCGAGTTGACCGATGACGATATCATCAGCATTAATTATGGCCGCAAGGAAATTTTCTACGACTCGCGCGCCAACCTGCAGCGCGCTTGGTCCGAGACCACATATCGCATGCAAGCTTTGCGCGACAATCCCGCGTGCGCGCAAGAAGAATACGACCGGCTTTTGGATATGGCCGATCCTGGTCTCAATGCCCAGCTGACTTTCGATCCGGAAGAAAAAATCGCCGCGCCCTATATCGCGCGCGGCATACGTCCACGCATCGCCGTATTGCGTGAACAGGGCGTGAACGGTCAGATGGAAATGGCCGCGGCCTTCGACCGTGCTGGTTTTACCGCGGTCGATGTCACCATGACCGACGTGATTGCTGGGCGCGTGTCGCTCAAGGATTTCAAAGGGCTGGCCGCGTGCGGAGGATTTTCTTTCGGCGACGTGCTCGGCGCGGGCGAAGGCTGGGCTAAATCGATATTATTTAATTCGCGCGCGCGCGATGAATTCTCATCCTTCTTCGTTCGTCCCGATACATTTGCTTTGGGAATTTGTAACGGCTGCCAAATGATGTCGAACCTGCGCGAGATTATTCCTGGCACCGAACACTGGCCGCATTTCGTGCGCAACGCCTCGGAACAATTTGAAGCGCGCGTCTGTATGGTCCAGATTCCGCAGAACCCGTCGATTCTGCTGCAAGACATGCAAGGTTCGATCTTGCCGATCGCGGTGGCGCACGGCGAAGGCCGCGCCGAATTCCGTCAGGCTGAGCATGTGGAAAGCGTGATTCTGAATAAACAAGTGGCGCTGTGTTTCGTCGATAATCGCGGCGGTCTCACGCAGACTTATCCTTATAATCCCAACGGTTCCCCGCACGGTATCACTGGCCTCACCACACCGGATGGACGCGTCACGATTTTGATGCCGCATCCAGAACGCGTGTTCCGCGCCGTGGCAAATTCTTGGCGGCCAGATTCTTGGGGCGAGGATGGGCCATGGATGAGGATGTTTAGGAATGCGCGGGTGTGGGTTGGATAACTTTGCTCGTTTATTTATGTTGCACATTCGTAGTTATTATTCCAATTAAAAACGTTAAGTCGTCATTCTCGCTAAAGAGGGAATCCAGGTTTGAATTGGAATCGCACGCTTCGCGCGCGATCTCAACAGCTACTTGTGGGTGGTTGACCCAAGGCAAGTAACTTTTCTTTGCTTGTCCAAAGAAAAGTTACCAAAAGAAATGACACCCCGAAGCCCACGAAAGCTTCCTCCGTTCCTCGCCCCATCGGGCGCTCGCTAACTCGCCGATCGCGAAAAACGCGATTCGGGCTCGAACAGAGCTCGCTTAAAAGCTCCCGATGGGGTTGCGGTACTCGGCGTGGGCTACGGGGACAACAAGCCAAGCCTCAAAGGCTTGACGAAGAACTTAAATAGTAAGTAGTTTGGGGTGAATGAAGTGAGCCCAACGAATGATTAAAGATCATGACTAAAGAAGAAATCCTGCTGGTCTACGATAAAGAATGCCCCGCATGCAACTATTACTGTCAGATCGTGCGGATTCGCGAATCTGTCGGCCAGCTAAAGATTGTCGATGCGCGTGAAGCGAGTGAGGTGATGCGGGAAATTACGGCCCAGGGATTGGATATCGATCAGGGCATGGTGCTCAAGATGGGCGGGCGGCTTTATTATGGTTCGGACGCTATTCATGCTTTGGCGCTTATCAGCAGTCGTTCGGGGGTGTTCAATCGCTTAAATTATTGGATGTTTAAATCCAAGACTTTGTCGCATATTCTTTATCCGGTTCTGCGTTTTTTTCGGAACCTCTTATTAAAAATATTAGGCAAAACCAAGATAAATAATCTTGGGCTTAAAGATAATGAAAGGTTCTAGTTTTGACATCGAATAGTTTATGAAGGATGCGTCCAAGCACCACTTGGTTGATCGGTGCGCGGTGCGCACCCTGCATTTAAGATAGCTAAGTAATTCCCCTCGACGTTTCGATTATAATAACTTTGATGAAAAAAAGCCGTTACGCCAGCATCAAACCTTTCGTCACCAAAGACGGTTCCATCGTCCGCGAGTTAATGCATCCCGCGGTGCACGGCAACGCGAACCAAAGTTTCGCGGAAGCTATTGTGGCGGTGGGAAAGAGGACGCAGCTGCACAGGCATCGTTTGACGGAAGAGATTTATCACGTGACCGCGGGCGAAGGAAGGATGGTGTTGGGGGAAGAGAAGTTTGCCATCAATCCGGGGGATACGATTTGCATTGCACCGGGCACGCCGCACTGTGTGGAGAACACGGGGCCGGTGGAGTTGCGGATTCTTTGTTGTTGTTCGCCGCCGTATTCGCACGACGATACCGAATTACTGAGCGCATAAATACAAAACCCCGGGTAAAAATCTACCCGGGGTTTTGTCGCACCACCCACATTTTATTTGTAACGCTGATGCCAACCACAAAGCCGAGCAGCGCGTTTGCGCTCGGCGATAATCGAGAAGGCGTTGGGACGCGCACGGCTTAAGGAATTGGGATAATTACGAAACGCCGTGAGAACTGAAAATAATATATTAGAGTCGCCGGCTTCAGCGCTGGCCGAAACGGTTATAGACGATGAGGCGTAACTATTGGAAGTGCCGCTAAGCTTGCTTGCCCAACTTTTCACGCTTTAGTTATCCAGGTAGTCAATGTTCGGTATGCCCACAACGCATACCATTCCATGGCTACTAACGTCTTTGTTGGGCAAGTACAGCCTACCTGTGGCCCCCGACACTTGGCAAGTCTTGTTTGCTAACATGCTGTTCTGAAGGTTTATTTGTTTTATAGCCCGAGGCTGAAGCCGCTTAGACTTTATATTTAATGTTGCCAAGGGCATGAATTGTGCTTGGTTTAAGTAGTATGACCGTTGAATCCTCCCAACCAACGCAGCAGCGGCCCTTTCATCCGGGCTTGATGGCGGCTATTTTGCTGCTCGGATTTATTTTCTGCGAATCGGCTTCGGGCAGCGATATTTATGTGTACGAAATGCAAAACGGTTCGCGCTTGATCACCGATCGGCCCTTGGCTAATGGCTATACCCGCTTAATACGCAAGAGCACCGAAGCACGCGGCGCGGGCAAGCTCGCTGCTAACATGAACGATCCCACGTTGCGCATGGAATCGTCGGTTTACGACAAACTCATTCAGCGATTGGCGGATCAATACGATGTCGACTTTGCCTTGGTCAAAGCCATCATGCATGTCGAGTCGTCGTTCAATCCTTATGCCGCTTCCAGCCGCGGCGCCTTGGGCTTGATGCAAGTAATGCCCGCGACGGCCAAGCGTTATGGCGTGCATGACATGTATAACCCAGCGGAAAACATTCGCGCGGGGGTTTTGCATCTTAAATATTTATCGGAAATGTTCGGCTACAAGAGTTATCTGGTGATCGCCGCGTATAACGCGGGTGAAAACGCGGTGTTAAAAAATCAGGGCATTCCACCCTACGAAGAAACTCAAAATTACGTTCGCAAGGTATTGTATTTCAAGCGTCGCTACGCGGCGCAGTCTTGAGTTAGCGGTATTTGCTTAGCCTGCTTATTCGCTGTAACCTGCGCCTCACTTTTCTTTTTCCCCAGGTTGAAACCATGAGTGATGAAAAAAATCTTCTCGAGAGCAAGGAATTTCAGATTTTAAAAGTCATGAAATTGGTATTGACCGACGTGGTGAAGGACACCGCCACGCAACCGGGCTTGAAGCATCCGTTGTCGGAACGCACCGTCGATGGCATTCGCCAATGCTTGAAGCTAATTACCGCGCGCGAGCGCGAACTGGTGGATGAGTCGGGCAAGTCGATGGACATGCGTCCCTATTACACCGACGAGCCGAAAAAAAATGTCGTGGTGCCGATTACCAAGATTGGCCGCAACGTTAAGAAAGAACCTGATAAAGAATAAATCCGCGCTTATCTGCCCGTCATTCTGCGGCGGGCATTGCCCCCCGCTGGCGTTTCCGAAGTTTTTCGCAATATTGCATATTGTTGCAACAACGGCCCCAAAACCGGTTCGAGTTTTCGTCGCAGCAAGGTACCGCTAGCAGAAGTCACCGCGATAATCGGTGTGATCAAACGCTCGCTGGTTTGCGCCAGTATGAGCATGGCGGTGATTTCGTTTTTAAATTCAGGCGCGCTTTTAAGCAGAGCTTCTAATTCTCCTGGGGCGGACGCCATGAGTGACGCGACGTTCGCTTGAGCTTGATCGATTTCTTTCGCCGGTTCCAGCAGGCATTGCACCGGTTTAAAGTATTCACCGATAATTTCCATCAGTGCCGCGACGGTGTATTTATCCACGGGAAATTGCAATTGCGCTTCGGACACGGCCAGGAAACTTTGGCCAGCGCTATCGAGCAGTTTCAGAAGAAATACCGCCAAGGAATTGCCGCTTTTGCCGAGTGCGGCGAGTTTGGCGTGCGCCTGATGATAATCGTCGCGCGCGGGTTTTGGGTCGGGCAAATCGTCTGGCGCCGCGTCCAGAAATCCGATGTGATAGGCATTGCGGTGCGTGCCGAGCCGGAAAATACGTTCGCGTGTTTCCGCATCGATTAATCCGGGTTGTAAAATTAAACGCACCGTGGCAATGATTGTCATCGGTTCGGTTTCAAACGCCAGATGATCCACCAGGTGCGTTGCCAGCACTTTGCCCATGCTTCCTTGCAGTACCGTGTTTTTTCCGAGCATGCGTCGGGCGATATCGGAGGTAGGCAAGGCCCACCACGCGCGCCGCGCCAGATCGTCGCTTAAAGCAGCGGCGTTGGCGACGGCGATCACGGCTTCCGGTTCGCCGAGCAATAGCAATTTATCCAGCTGGGTTTCGCGTGTCTGTCCCATGCGCGTCCAGCGCTGTAAAAAAACCGGATAACCCCCAGGTGAACCGAGCACATGGCTGGAAAGCACTTCACGCACGCCGCGTAGATATTTTTCCGAGCGGCAATTGGGATTGAGCGGCACGCGCGCTTCGTTATCGCGCGATAGGCCGTAAACGATCATGTTCTGCTCGTCGATGCGAATCGCTTCAATGTCGTTGACCAGCAGGACATTGAGGCGCAGCAGATCTTCCGAGGAGAGTTCCATATTTAAAAAATCATAATGTAGCGTGGATTGAGCGCAGCGAAACCCACCGAACCATCGATGTAAGTCCTGTCCATTTGTCAGTTCAGCTGAATCCGCTGCCCCCAAGGTACTTTCTCTTTGCCCTTCACCAGCCAGATTACCGGATACGACGGTTCGCGCGCGGGGAATTCGCCCTTGGCGTCGGTGAAATAGACAAGCAAATGCGGCGGCCGGTCTTGCAGCGCGGCCCATTCAAAGATGGGCGTGAATTTAGTGCCGCCACCGCCCTGTAGTTTTTTCGGCAAGGCGATTTCTTCCCAGGGCTCGAAAGTCCAAGGCCCTTCGGCGACTAGATTTTCATCGCAGGCATGCAGCGTGATGCGCGCGCCGGCTTGGCCTTTGATGGCGTTGACTTCGCTTAAAAATTCCTTCATTTCGTCGTCGGAGATCGAACCGCTGGTATCGAGCGCCACCACCAAATCGATATGTTGACTGCGTAAACCTGGCAGAATCGCCGTGCCCTCGCGGCGCGAAGGATGCGCGAAGCTGTAATCGTCGCGCGCATTTTGAATCAGGTAGCGCGCCAGCAGCATGCGCCACGGCAATTGCGGTTGCAGCAGATGATCGACCAGGCGCGCCATTGAGCCGCCGAGTTTGCCGGCTTGCAGCGCCTGTTGCGCCGCGGAAGCCATGCGTTGTTGCCATTGTTTGGCGAGCGATTCGCGTTCCGTGGCGGACAACGGAGGAGGTTGCGGCGCGCCACCGGCTTCGTTGTCGGCTTCGCCGTGACTGCCACCATTGTCTTGTTCTTGTTCGTCTCCCGCGCCTCCATCTTGGCCGCCACCGTGATCGCCAGAACCGTGTTCAGTATCATCCTGGTCGTAGAGATGCTGGTCCATCGGTTCGTCTTCGGAATTTTCCTGGATGTAAGGATAAATCTCTTCCGCGGTCATGCCGCGGTATGCATCCAGAATTAACGCGCCTTGCGGCGGCGCCAGCTTATCGTCCGCCAGCAAGGGGTTCACGGCAAAATCGCAGGCGATGTCCCAACGGCGTTTGTTACGATGTTCGCGGCGCGCGAAATGCGATAGCGCGCAGTGCAAGGCTTCGTGCGCCAAAATAAATTTTGTCTGCTCGAAGCTCAGCGATTTAATGTAGTTGGGATTGTAATAAAAAGATTTGGCGTCGGTGGCCGTGGAATGACACCACTTGGGATCGGCCTTGACCAAGGGCAAGCGCAACACCAACGCGCCGAGAAAAGGTTTGTCGATAATCAGCCAGGTGCGCGCGGCGACGAGTTTGTTCTCGATGTCATCTTGCTCAGGCATAATAAAAAAATTAATACATGTAGGGTGGGTTGAGCGCAGCGAAACCCGCCGAACAATTAAAGATATTCTTTTGTTGGGTTCGCCGCTGGCGCGGTTTAACCCAACCTACATGAGGAGAGGTTTTTATGGCTTGCCTTATCGCTAAATTTTTTATCCTACAAGTCCTGTCCATTTTATTTTGCGCGCGCCGCGGCCGGGGATTTTTGCCACATATCGAAAATCATGACATTGGCGATTTTCTTGGCCCATTGGGCGAATTGCGGTAGCGCGAAAAGTTTTTCGCCCACGGCACGCTGCATGTCGGAAACCAGCATCACGCCCATTTCGCGGCTGGGGAAACGGCCAGCGTAGTCGAGAATGTTGCCGAATACTGTGGCTTCGTCGGCGCTGCCCTTGGCGCGGATCGCGCGCCCGACGAGCGCCGAGGCCACGGCGTATTGCAAATCGGTTTCTTTCGGCACCGTGGCGGAAGCGCCGCTGATAATCGCGTCGATATCAGGCAGGTTATCGAGGTTGTCGATAAAAGCTTTAAGTTCCACGCCCGCCGCGGGACCCACGCAAGCTTCCAAGGCACCGAGCAATAATTCCGGACGTTCGTGAAATTTTTGCAAACCGCGATGCGCGAACTCCCAGGAGCGCGGCGAGGGGAAGGCCACGGGATTGTGCGCGGGATCGAAATCGAATAGGAGTTCCGGACGAAAGCGCAAAAAGGCGATGACGCGTTCGTCGATGTTATTGGCGTAGGCCCAGGCTACCCAATCGTCGAGATGCGTCTCCAATTCAAAATGCGAAAAACGATTCGCCAGCGGCGCGGGCATGCTGTAGGTCACGCCGCGATCGCCTTGGCGGTTGCCCGCGGCGAAGATCGCCCAGCCTGGCGGTACTTGGTAAGCGCCCAAGCGCCGATCCAGAATCAACTGATAAGCCGCAGCGGAAACCGTGGGAGCCGCCGAAGTAATTTCATCGAGAAATAGAATTCCATCCGCTCCATGGCGTTTGGTATCCGGCAGCATCGCGGGAATCGCCCATTCAACCACGTCGCCGACGCGAAACGGAATTCCGCGTAAATCGGTCGGTTCCATTTGCGACAGCCGGATGTCGATGACCGGAACCGCGTGTTTGCGCGCCACTTGCGCCACCATTTGCGATTTGCCCACGCCCGGCGGACCCCAGAGCATGACCGGTGTATGATGGCCCTCGCGGGTGCTGAGAAATTCACGTTCAAGAACGGCGAGGATAAGCGCTGGGCGCATGCAAGCTCCGATGGTTAACTTTGATGAAACTCTGGGCGCTAGTATAATTTTGCCGCTGTTCAGCGTCCATGCAAAATGCTTCAACGACGCACAAAACACTAATTAAGGCGCGTTTTTCGCGGACATTAGCTGGCATGAAAAATTTTCCGATGTGGCGCGGCGCTCGATTTTCCCTGTCTAATGGGTTCTGATGGCTAAATCCGGTCCGTCATCGAAATCCGCCAGCGGCGCTGAAAAACGTTCTCCCTTGCGACAATTGCGCGACCGCGTGCGCCATGTGGTTTTGGGTCCCGCGCGCGATCCCATGGCGCCAGAGACGCATCGACACATCACGTTGATTGCTTTGCTGGCGTGGGTCGGTTTGGGCGCGGATGGTTTGTCGTCGTCGGCCTACGGACCGGAGCAAGCATTCCGCGCGCTCGGCACGCATACCGAACTGGCTTTGTTCTTGGCCATCGCCACCGCCATCACCGTATTTGTCATCGCCGTTTCCTATAACCAAGTCATCGAATTGTTTCCCACGGGCGGTGGTGGCTATAAAGTCGCCACCCGTTTGCTCGGCAAGCGCGCGGGATTAATTTCCGGCAGCGCTTTGGTGGTGGATTACGTGCTGACGATCGCCATATCGATTGCCGCGGGCGCCGATGCGCTGTTTAGTTTTTTGCCGCCAACGTGGAGCGTGCTCAAGCCCGAAGCCGCGGCCTTGGCGTTGTTGACGTTGGTGGTGCTCAATCTGCGCGGCGTCAAGGAGTCGATTAAATTTTTGCTGCCGATTTTTATCGGTTTCATTTTAACGCACGCGTTTTTTATCATTTATGGCATCGCGCGCCATGCCAATCAAATCGGCGGTTTGTTCCCGCAAAGCGTCGCCGAAGCCAGCTCGCTTTCGAGCGAGATGGGAATTTTATTTACCATCGCGCTTTTTATTCGCGCTTACGGCATGGGTGGCGGAACTTATACTGGCATCGAAGCGGTTTCGAACAGCGTTAACCTATTGAAAGAACCGCGCGTGCGCACGGGCAAGTGGACCATGTTTTACATGGCGGTCTCTCTGTCTTTCACCGCTGGTGGAATTATTCTTTTGTACTTGTTGTGGGACGTGGCGCCGCTCGCAGGGCAGACTCTCAACGCGGTGGCTTTCGGCGCGATTCTTTCGGATTGGCCGACGTGGGGCGATTGGCCCATCGGCCAAACATTATTGGTCATTACGCTGATTTTTGAAGCCGGTCTTTTGTTCGTCGCCGCCAACACCGGATTTCTCGGCGGGCCGGCCACGCTAGCCAACATGGCGGTGGATCACTGGGTGCCGCATCGCTTCGCGCAACTGTCCGATCGCTTGGTAACCAAGAACGGTATTTTGTTGATGGGCGGCGCGGCATTCGCGGTGCTGTGGTTAAGCAGCGGTAAGGTGGATTTTCTGGTGGTGTTGTATAGCATTAACGTGTTTCTGACGTTTTCCTTAACGCTACTGGGTTTGTGCGTTTATTGGTGGCGTTACCACAAAAGCCTGCGCGGATGGCTGCCGCGTTTTGTTTTGTCTTTGTGGGGCCTGATGGCGACATCGGGTATTTTGGTCGTGATGCTAATAGAGAAATTTGACGAGGGCGGTTTGATCGCCGCCTTGGTGACCGGATCGGTGATTGGCGTGTGCGTGTTGGTGCGCAATCATTATCGCAAGATACGTCGACATCTAATTGAGCTAGATGAAATTCTAACCAAGCTGCCCACCGTCGCCAGCGCTAAACAAGTTCCACCTATCCACGAAGGCCAGCCTGCCGCGGTGTTTTTCGTTTCCAGCTATCGTGGCGTGGGCATTCATACTTTGCTAAATGCACAACGCCTGTTTCCTGGACGCTTTAATAATTTTGTGTTTCTGAGCGTGGGCGAAGTCGACACCACGCGCATGAAGGGCGATCAAACCATCAGCGATCTTAGGCATCGCGTGGACGGGCATTTGCACAAGTACGTCGATTTCTGTCACGAGCATGGCTTGGCCGCCGTCGGCTATTCCGCCTACGGTACCGATCCGGTCGATGCCGCGGTTAAGTTGGCTGACGAAGTTTTGCAACACTTCCCTGGCAGCGTGTTTTTTGCGGGCACGCTGGTGTTTCGCGAGGAAAATTGGTTGACGCGTTTGTTGCATAACCACACGGCGCTGGCGATTCAGCGTCAATTACATCTCAAGGGCATGCCCCTTGTGATTATGCCGATGCAGGTTAATACTTAATAAATGACGCTGTAAAACGCTGTCTGTCATTTTGCAGGGAGATTAATCATGCCAGATATCATGAAATTCATTGTCGGTGGCGGTCCCACGGATAAAGACCCGAGTGGGAACATGCTGAGCCTGGATGACTGGTCGGAAAACATCGCGCGTAAAACCGCCAAGGAGCTAGACATCGAGCTCAAAGCGGAATATTGGGAAGTAGTTAATTTTTTACGCGACTACTATCGTCAGCACGGTCCCGCGACGCACGCGCGTCCAGTATTGCACGCGCTCGAGGATCGGTTCGCCAAGAAGGGCGGGCGCAAATATCTTTATACTATTTTTCCGGGTGGCGCGGTGACTCAAGCGAGCAAGATCGCAGGTATACCCGTGCCCGCTGACAGCGTGGATCGTTCCTTCGGAACGGCTTTGTAAAGTCAGGCATTGTTGATCCCTCTCCCAACGGGAGAGGGGGTGAGGGCGAACTTAAATTCCCGTTTGGACCGCAGTATTAACTGCCGACAACTTTTAATTCTTTTTCTTCCTCTTCCTGCAGTTGCAACGCCCACATCTGCGCGTAGACGCCATGACGCATCAGTAATTCGGCATGCGTGCCGCGTTCGATAATACGGCCATGGTCCATCACCAGAATTTGATCGGCATCCATCACCGTCGATAAACGATGCGCGATGACCAGCGTGCTGTGATTGGTGGAGATTTCTTGTAATTCCGCTTGAATGCCTTTTTCGGTTTTGGAATCCAGCGCCGAGGTAGCTTCATCGAACACCAAGATCGGTGGATTTTTCAATAGCGTACGCGCGATCGCGACGCGTTGTTTCTCGCCGCCCGAGAGCTTGAGGCCGCGTTCGCCCACCACGGTTTCGTATTTATCCGGCAGCGTTTCGACGAATTGGTCGATATGCGCGGCGCGCGCCGCCTCGATGATTTCCGCGCGTGCGGCGTCTGGACGCCCGTAGGCAATGTTGTAATAGATGGTGTCGTTAAATAGCACTGTGTCTTGGGGAACGATGCCGATCGCGCGCCGCAGGCTTTTTTGCTTGACGTCACGAATGTCCTGGCCGTCGATCAAGATGCGCCCCTCGGTGACGTCGTAAAACCGAAAAATCAGCCGCGATAAAGTGGATTTGCCAGCGCCGCTAGAGCCCACCACCGCCACTTTGTGTCCCGCGGGTATATCAAAACTGACATCGTTGAGGATTTGACGGCGGGCATCGTAGCCAAAACTTACATGCTCGAAGCGAATCGCGCCGCCGCTGACCTGGAGTTCCTTAGCGTCCGGTTTGTCGCTGACCTCGGCGTTTTGTCCCAGCAATCCGAACATGCGTTCCATGTCGGCCAGTGAATGTCGGATTTCACGATAAACAAAACCTAGAAAATGCAGTGGCATGTACAGCTGAATCAGAAACGCGTTGACCAGCACTAAGTCGCCGATGGTCATGGTTTTGTTCACCACGCCTTGACCGGCCATGAGCATAAGAATAGTGACGCCGACAGCGATGACTCCGCCCTGGCCGATGTTTAACGCGGACAGCGAAGTCTGATTGTGTACCGCTGCCTTTTCCCAGGACTGCAAGGTGTCATCGTAGCGATGTGCTTCGAAGCCTTCGTTGTTGAAGTATTTGACGGTTTCATAGTTAATCAAGCTGTCGATGGCGCGCGTATTGGCCTTGGAATCCATTTCGTTCATGTTGCGGCGAAAGATCATGCGCCATTCGGTGACGAACAGCGTGAACATCACGTACACCACCAAGGTGACGAGCGTGACGATGCAAAACCACGGATCGTATTTGACCAGCAATATCGTCGCTACGAAGGCGATTTCCAGGATGGTGGGAAGAATATTGAACAACATAAAGTTGAGCAAAAAACGGATGCCCGCGGTGCCGCGCTCGATATCGCGCGACATGCCGCCAGTTTGGCGTTCCAAATGAAAGCGCAGCGAAAGATTGTGCAAGTGCTCGAAGACGCGCAGCGCCACGCGCCGAATCGAACGCTGCGTGACTTTGGCAAATACCATGTCGCGCAATTCGCCGAAGGTGGAATTGGCCAAGCGCAGAGCGCCATAAGCCACGAGTAGAAATATCGGTAATGCCAAAGTTGCTTGCGCGGGGTTGAGCGCATCGACCACTTCTTTTAGTACCAGGGGCACGGAAACGTTGGCGACCTTGGCCAATGCCAAAAATGCCAAGGCCAACACCACGCGCCCGCGGAATTCCCACAGATAGGGCAATAAAGATTTGATGGTTCCCCAATCGTTCTGACGCGCTGGGGGTTTACCGTAATGTCGCAACCGCATGGAATATTTAAGGCGCTGGAAGTGTCGTTAGAGAGAATTCTACCTGATTTGTCGCGTACCTTATAACTTTAGCCAAAGTTTTAGCATCCGCCGAGTACGACAAAGTGTATGTTAATCTGGCAACGTCCACGAACCCATGTGAGGCAGCTACATGACCGCAAGCATAAAACGCTTAATGTTAATTGGGTTGGGAGCCTTGGTAGCTTTATTTTTGGTAACACCCTCCCATGCCGAAAAGGCCGAACTTCTGGGTGTGGGTCACTTCGAAATTCCCGCTTGGTTTAAGCGGTCATTCCTGGATTTGCCAGAAGACGTTGCCGAAGCCAAGAAAGAGGGTAAACGGCTGCTGCTTTATTTTGGCCAGGAAGGCTGTCCTTATTGCGCGCAATTGTTTAACAATAATTTCAGCCAAGCGCATATCGTCGAATACACCCGCCAGCATTTTGACGCCATCGAATTCAATATCTGGGGCGACCGTGAAGTCACCGATTTTTCGGGCGCAAAAATGCCAGAGAAGGAATTCGCCGCCAAACTCAAAGTTCAATTTACGCCCACGCTGATATTTTTAGATGAGAAGGGTGAGGTAGCCTTGCGCATCAACGGCTATTATCCGCCGCATCAATTTCTCGCTGCCTTGAAGTACGTCGCCGAGAAACAAGAAAGCCACGGAACATTTCGTGAATATCTCGCGAAATCATCGCCTTCACCAGCCAAAGGCAAATTACGCCATGAAACATATTTTGCTAAACCACCCTACGATTTAACTAAGAGTCCAGGAAAAAAACCGATCGCGGTATTTTTCGAACAAAAAGATTGCCCCGCTTGCGATCGCATGCATGACGAAATATTAACTGACTCCGCCACGCTGGATCGGCTGGAGCATTTTTATGTTGTGCAACTCGACCGCTGGAGTGACACTCCCATCATCGCGCCCACAGGCAACAAAACCACAGCACGCCGCTGGGCCAGCGAACTCGGCATCGTGTATGTGCCAACGGCAGTGCTATTCGACGCTGGCAAAGAAACGATTCGCATCGACGCCTTCATGAAGGGTTTTCACGTGCAGTCGGTGCTTGGTTACGTCGCTTCGGGCGCTTACCGCGAGCAACCCAATTTGCAGCGCTTCATCCGCGAACGCGCCGATCGGATCCGCGAGCAGGGGACGACGGTGAATATTTGGAAATAATGAAGGAATGTTAATGTCTGCTATGCTTTTCATGATCGCTCATGAGAATCGAGTCGAGGCCTGGATTCATAATCGTCATTAAAATTATTGATCATCCTCCTCATCGTTATGCCAGGAAAGTTATTTAATTCACCTGTTCAACATTTGATTGTCTCGATGCATAGGTTCTTGTCTTCGCATCTAGATCTGCATGCTGGAATATTCGGCAAAGCAAATCGGTGCATGTACTTCTGGTACAAATACATTATTGACAGACATCTCATCGCCGCCGCTCGCAAGCTGGCAAAGCCTGGTACGTTTGTAGTGGATGTCGGCGCTAACATCGGATTTTTTTCCATGGCTATAGCCTGTCGGGCCAACGTAAACCTGCTCGCTTTTGAGCCACATCACCAAAACTATAAAATTTTCAATGAGGTGATTGCAGGGAGTACGTTTGGTTCACGAATACATCCTTATATGCTTGCGCTTTCCGACAGAACCGGTATCGGTTTGCTTTATCTATCTAATCTCGCTTCAACGGACCATAAGCTCATCAATTCACGCTCCTCCAAAGCTGTCGAAATCGCAATAACTCGGCTCGATGATTTCTTCTTGCAACATGCCGAGCTCGCAAAAAAACCCATCTCTCTCGTCAAGATCGATGTCCAAGGGGCGGAATTGCTCGTGCTGCGTGGCATGCAACAAACGCTTAAAGCAAACAATTTTCCTCCCATCCTTGTTGAATATGCGCCCGACGATTTGGCGCAAGCGGGGGTGACTGCGGGAGAGTTCTTCGATGCTTTCGAATCGCTCGGCTATCGCCCGCATACGCTTCCTGATCTCAGCCCACAACATTCAGCTTGGTTTATGGAAAATATGAGAGATGTCTATCTAGATCTGGCGATGATTCATTCTGGTTTTTCTGTAAAATGGCCGTTGCAAGGATGAAATTATCTTTCGGTTAGGTAAACAAGGAATGGCTCGCTCCGACCCTTGTGGTTGTCACCTATTGAATCAAGGTGTCAAGGGGTCAGAGTCCTTGAAATTCCATCAATCAAGAATATTCTTGTGCTGATCCCGAAACACCTCACTCTTGCGATCACCGCCATGCGGCAAGCGCTCGATTCTCCGCTTCAAAGTTGTTTCGATATTTTCCTTGAACCGGTTACTGCCCAGCACAGTTCCGGTTTCCGTAGCGCCGCGTATCGCTTGAAGTTCCATAGGATCAATGTGAGTGTTAAACAAAGCACGATAAGCTATGCAACGTTGCGTCACATCAGCGTCCAAGTTTATATAGAGAAAATGTGGCGTCAGTAGCATATCGGTTTGGCCAAGTGCATTGTGCCGATAACTTGACCAACGATAATCGCCAGGTTGCGAAACCATTCGTGCCCGCACCGGATTCAGCTCGATATATCGGCTGCATGTCAGCAGATAGCGATCGGAATCGATCAGCGCTGATTTGTAACGTCCTTCCCACAACGTACCCGTGCGGCGATATACTTGATTGATGTAACGGACGTAACGCCGACCGACCGATTGCAGTACCACCGAAGGCGATTCAACTGATTCGGGCGTCAACAATAAATGCACATGATTGGTCATCAGAACGTAGGCGTGGAGACGACAGCCGTAACGTTGTGCAGCGTTTTCCAGACTGTCTAGGTAAAAACGGTAATCGTCATCGGCAAAGAAACACGGCTCCCGGTTGTTACCGCGCTGGATGAGATGCAGTGCTTGTCCGGGTATCACCAGACGAGGAAGTCGGGCCATGATGGCATTCCGTTGCAGTTTGACAAATTTGAAGAAGAGTAGAGGGCGAGATGATAGTTTTCAAGGACTCTGACCCCTTGATTGCTCGCCAGCATCTTGTTTGATATCGTGGAATCTGCGCCTGCCTTGGTCAGCGCCAATACCGTTTCTGCGTCCCCATTCTTCAGCGCCCTTGTCCCCAGACCAAAAACCTGGCGGTCTCGAAAAAATCAGGTCGCTGAATAGGTCGGAAGCGCGGTCGATTGCGTCAGCGCACGCTTTAGCTCCCGCACTTAACGCATCTCTGCATCCTTGTGAAGCGAGACATCCTCCAACAAGTACTGTTCCGCCAATGATTATAACGTCATCGGCCACCGCGATCTTTCCAGTCGGATCAGTATATCGCAGCGGATTATTACGGCCATACGCATATGGGTTCGACTCGGGCATCGCTTCGCCGCCTCTGCCTAGTCGTCCGCGCCAGCGCTTGAAGTGCTGCAAGACGGTCATACGATCCGCCGTGATCCACCGTCCACTCTTGGGATCGTAGTAGCGGTCGTTTCCGTAATACAACCCCGTCTCCTGATCCGCATACATTCCTTCCAGTACTCGTATCGACCTCTCTCCCCGGGTAGAGCTCTTTTTTGAAGGGGGTTAAATATTTATTGAGAATTGATCATTCTTCGATATCAATATAAATCATGCCGTGCGCTTGCGGATCCAAACCTTTTGGTAAAATTGTTTTTGCATCAAATGCTGCCAGTCCAAATTTCGTTCCATCAATCAAACAATCTGACAAATCTGCGCCTTGTAATTGGGTCGAACCACCTACATTGTCTTGACTTAAATCTGCCCCACGAAGATCTGCCTTAATAAGTTTTGCAAACTTCATGTCGCATCCTCGCAGAACAGCACCCTTTAGGTTTGCTCCATTTAGATTTGCTCGAAAAAGAATTGCCCAGTACAAATCGGAATTTTCCAAATTTGCACCAGAAAGATTCGCATCCGAGAATACGGCGCCCTCAAGATATGCATTTGTTAAGTTTAGACCGTGAAGGTCAGAACCATCGAAATCTACTGCATTACTATCGGGATGTATATAAATCACTGCACCGTTTTTATTTCGTATTTCAATCATACCTGTCCGAGGTTCTCAGCATGAGAATAGAATCCAAGGTTTGAAAGCTTTCAAGGAACTGGTACTAGATTTCGAGGAGGAAAGATTCTCGAAGCTTCACTGATTATCCAGTACATCACTGTTCCGAAAGTTGCACCTGCGGCTGCTTGTGCAACTCCGTTACCGCCTCCAGGACCATCATTATTATCATCGCAGCCACATTTTTGATTATATTCTTCTTGCCGTTGCGCCAAAGTGCCTTTCAAATTATTTACGAGACCTTGATGACCAAGAACGCTCTCTCTTGGCAAGGCTCCCGGACTTGGGGGAAGCAATGGCAAATTGTTTGGGTTAAATGAAATATCTGTCTGCCTTTTAGTTATATCACTTTTAATATTTTCTATTTTATTGAGAAGATCTTTGCATTCTTGACTATTAGGATCAATTTTACGCGCTAAACCAGTAGGATCGGTCCACCGCAACGGATTCTGATAAACATACCCATACGTATTCATTCCCCCAGCTAATCCAACCGGATCACTAGTAATATACCGCCCACTCTTAGGATCGTAGTACCGAGCATTATTGAAGTGCAATCCGGTTTCCGCATCGTGTAATGCGCCCGACGCGTGTTCGTCGTAAACACGCGCACTTTTCTGATGCAGATCAGCAGCTAAAGATGAAGTTTGGAAGGCGTGATCCCTGGTTTAATTTTTCCGAAGCCCAGACGCGAGTTTCCGCTTAACTCTGGTCTCGCGCAAGGGAGCTTTATTTCTTTAGCTGCTCGCTGTTGTTTTTTCTTGAGGGTGGGACGGGGCGCGCCGAGCGCGCCGCGGAGGCCCGCAGGGCCGCAGCCGCGCGAACGCGACTCGTGGGCGGGAACAGAACAGCACGCGCAGCGTAACCGACTTTCTTTTGCCCTCCCCGGTGGGGAGGGCTACGGGAGGGGAACCTCGCGGGCCATTTAACATAGCGCACGTATTATGCGAACTGCGCGCTTCTTACCTGCGCGCAGTTGCGAAGCGAACGCATAATGCCGCGTTATGTTGAAGGGACCGCCCCCAGTTCCCCTTGAGGGGCGGAGGGGTGATCCGTGCGCGCAGCGCACTTAACTGCCGTAGCGGCGTTGAGCGCGCGCTGTCTCTGCAAGCCGCGTGACGAGGGGCGCGGAGTCCTTGGCGCGCGGCTTGCGCAGCGCGCGCTTAACGACGCGCAGGCCAACCGACTCCACTCCACATGATGGCTGCTCGCGCAGCGTGCAGCGCAGCCGCGAGGCAGGAGCCGAGCGCTGTTAAACCTCGGCACATTGTTCAACGAAGGCGGCCAGGGACGGGCCGTCCGAGCCCGGCGCGCGCGTTGCGCGAGCGTCAGCGAGGCATTGCAACGCGCGTGTCCGGGCGGTCCGTAAGCCACGGTCAGCGGCGCGTCGTGTCGGTACGGCGTGTCGTCTTCACGTAACCGGCTCATGAGGCACGCGGCAATTTTTTTTTCATGTGGGCCAACGCTTTAGCAATCACGGGAGTACTGGCGTACTCTTTTGAATGCAGAAGACGATACCCCGTTTTTTATAATCGCCACAGGCGGTTAGATCGCAACGGGAGTTGCATCAGGTGTGGGTGATTTATCGGGGCCCCGCTCGCTAATGGCGAGCGGGGAACATCGAGTACGCGGGAAGCGAGTCGGTCATAAGGGCGTGCGGTGGTCCGCATCGGAAGCGAGATCGGACGACGCGACACCCGGTTTACGTTTCGTAAACCACGCGCGATCTTCAAGCCGGAGTATTCAGCTCGCGCACGAAGAAGCGCGCAGCAATAGAAACGAAGAAGCAATATCCCATAAGCGCCGCAAACGCCGTGGCTTCGTTCAAGGTCGGTACCGTTCCGGATTGGAGAGCCACTTCGATCACCAAGACGGGGATGAGCCACATCACGCAGTGGTAATGTTTGTCGGCCTCGTGGAAGAACTTCTGCGCTGGTTTCCGGAGGAAGTTATATAGTGCTTTTACGCGATCTCTCATGTTTAACTCCTGGTAGGTGGGACGATGGTTTACCTACCGTGCAGATTTTTAGTTTAGTTGTCAACACGTCGTCATCCAGATCAGGTTTATCTTTTGTATACCACTCACGGCGTCTCAGGCGTTCGGGTCGTTATCGTTTTGTATATTTTTCTTGCGTGGTCCGCGTCGTCCGGGCCGCGGGTAATACAGTCTTCGATAGAACGAGGTGGTCACGGAACCGTCGCAGTCCTCGTCATCGTCTACCTCGGCGGCTAAAGAAGTAAGAAGTTGCGCGCGCGTATCACGCGTGATGGCCTCGTTTGTCTGCGCGTGCGAGGTGTTGAGCTTGTCGAGCCTCGCCGGATGCGTGGCCGCGTGCACGGCGATGAGTTTACCCAACGCCACCTGCGTGTAAATCTGCGTGCTCTCCAAGCTCGCGTGCCCGAGCATGGCTTGGATGAAGCGCGTGTCGGCGCCGTTGTCGAGCATGTGCGTGGCGCACGCGTGACGGAACAGATGGCACGAGCCGTTGACCGGCACACCCGATTTAAGGATGTACTCTTTCACGGTATCGCCGATGGCGTACCCGGTGAACGCATCGCCATGCAAGGTTAAGAACAGCACGCCCTCGTCACGCCCGGTAATGAACCGTGGACGCACGTCGCGCAGATATTTATCCACCCACTCACACGCCCGTTGTCCCAACGGCACGATGCGATCCTTCGCACCCTTGCCATTGCGCACGAGCAGCGTGCCGCGTTTGGTATCCACGTCGTAAACCGACAGACGCCGAAGCTCACTGCGGCGGATGCCGCTGGAGTAAAGCACTTCGAGGATCGCGCGATCGCGCAGGCCAAGCAACGTGTTCGTGTCCGGCAGCATCAGTATGCTCTCGACGTTCTCGATCGAGAGCACGTAACGCGCCAGGTTCTTGTTGATCTTCGGTAACTGCAGCTCGCTCGCCGGGTTGTAGAGAATGAGGTGTTGGCGCGTGAGCCATTTGAAGAAGGCACGCAATGGTGAGAGTTCGGCGTGTTGGCTGCTAAAGGATAACGGCTCGCCGTTCGGTTTACGGAAGTGATAGAGGTAGCTTTGATAGCGCTCCAAGATCGGCAGCGTGATCTCGCGCGGATCGCTTAGGCCGCGTTCATCGGCCCATAGGATGAATCGGCGAATCGCGTGCAACCTTCCGCGCAAGGTGAGGAACGAGAGTCCGCGCGCGCCCATGCTGTCGATGAAGTCGCGTAAGTTTCGTGTGAGCGCGTTGGGAGGAAGCTTGCCCCAACGCAGTTGGTTCTCGGGGGCGTGGTTCTTGCGATGCTGTCTACGCATACGATGTGTCTCGGTCTACGATGAGGCGACTTTCGTTTTGGTGAGACGTGCGTTTTGGATCGCGTCGGCGTTCGATGTGGATTTCGCACTGGGGGTGTCGGTGTTTTCTTTATTTTCTTCATTCCGACCGCCCCCCGACTGACCCCCGACCGGGGGCCGACCGCACTCCGACCGCTTACTGTTTCCCCCCGACCGGTTGGCATCGTAGGTGTAGCGCAGCGTCGCCACGTCGAGGAGACCGGGCACGAACGGTTTGCCGTTCTTCCCCTGGCCGTCGTACAGCAGTTCATAGACGAAGCTCTGGCCGCGGCCGCCGCGGTGCACGAGGACGTATTCCATTTCAACGAGGCGCGCGAGATGGAGTTTTAATTGGGTGTCGCCCCAACCGATGGCCGCGCGCACCTCACGGCGGCTAAAGCGGTAATCAGGACGATGCATTTTTTGTTTCGCGCACTGTTCTTGCACCAGGGTTTCGATCAGCCACAAGAGCCGCCGTGTCTGCGGCGGCAATTCATCCAGCGTGCGGCCGAGCACGTCGTGCGCGAGTCGATTCGCCACCGCGATGTCATCGAGGGTGGCCTCGATGTATTCTTTCGGTTGGCCGCGATGGGTCATGGTTTTTATTTCGCGCTGGTGTTGATGCACGAGCGCGATCGCGCGGATGAGCGCTAGATACTTGGTGTGATCGCGCCGGGTGCGCGTGGCCTGATCGGGGAACGTGAGGTGGCGCGCGTAGGGATTCACGACGCGCAATGGCTTTAAGAGACGCTGCGCGTTCTGATGAAGTGTTAACCGATGTTGCCGTTCTTCTTTAGCGATGAACCCTTCCAAGGTTTCGGCTTCGCGTTGCAACTGATGGATGGCTTTGGTTTGTTCTCGATTCTCATCGACCGCCAGTACCAAGCAGCGATTCAACAACTCATCGTCGATGTCGATGGCGGTGGTGGTCATGAAGATCATCACCGGTCCTTCGACGGTGTATTCCTTGGTGATGAGATCGCCGGTCTCGGGGTTCTTGCCCGTGCTGGCGATGGTGAGCGTGCCTTCGGACTGCAACAGTTTCAACGCATAGGCTGCGCGGCTCGCGCCTTGTTCTTCGGCGAGCGCCAGCACCTTGTGCTTTAAGTCGATGTTGCCCATGTAGTACAGCGCTTGGCCGGTCATCGCCGAGTATTGGATGCGTTCTTCTTCGGGCATGAACGCGAGCACGGCGTCCATCAGCGAGGATTTGCCCGCGGCGCTGGTGCTCTGCACGATCACGGCGAGCGGTTTGTCGAGCTTGCGTGAGACAGCGGCTAAATAACCGACGAGCTTGTTGGTCTCTTCGCCGACGACGCCGCAGGCGTGGAAGTCGGCGAGAATGCGGTCCAATAGTTTTTTATCTCTCAACAGATCGAGCGCAGCTTGTTTTTCGTTGTCGGCGAGTGTGATGAGTTCGGATTTCTTCGCTTCGCTTTTTTTGAGCGCGGCGTCGTGCAGTTCTTCTAGCTTTAAAAAGAGTCGGCCTAGGTCTTTCAGCAACACGTCTTCTTTTAGGTTTAACTCTTTCGCGGCGTGCGTGGCGAAGGCACTACGATGACGCGCGCTGTTGATCTCGAACGTGTCGACGTGGAAGGCGTCGCCTTGCGAGACCAGCACGTTGACTTTGATCGCGTTAAGGTTCGCGTTTTGTGTCAGGCCGCGAATGCGGTAACGCCGATCGCCGAGACCGATCAGGATCTGATCGGTCTCGATCTCGGCGACGAGATCCACTTTCGGGGCGTCGGGGAGTGGCGATGCTGGCATCGCGGCTGCTATCGGCGCGGATGGTGCGAGCACTTCATCGAGTGCTTTCAGTTCCTGGGCTACGGCGTGCGCTACATCGAGCGACGCCTCCTGGGCGGTGAGTGCGTTCGATTCGTCAGCGCTGGGCGCGTGCAGCGTGTCGGTGGTGATCGCGGGCGCTTTGCCTTGACCGAGCCACACCGCCGAGCGAATGACCACGCCTAAACTTTTGGTGGCGGGTTGTACGTGTAGCGCGTACTCGTTCGCGTCCATGCCTTTGGGGAATTGGAGGCGGTAACAATCGATACCCTCGCTTAGTAATTTCTCGGCGAGTTTTTGCGCGGCGCTCTCACCCGCGTCGTCGCGATCGTAGGCGATCAACACGCGCTTCGTGCCGTATTGTTTGAATGCGCTTAAGTGATCGTCGGTGAAGCCACTGACACCGTAACTCGATGTCACATGGCGATAGCCCGCCGCCCAGAACGTGAGCGCATCAATCAACGCTTCACACAAGATAATTTCTTTACTCGCTTGCAATGCCTCGATGTTCCAGACGCCTTGATGTGGACCGGGCAGATAGAGATGATAAGCGGTGCCGTCGCGCAGGTTGTCGTTCACCTTGCGGCCGTAGACTTCCACCACGTTGCCGTGCTCGTCGCAGATCGGCACGATCAAGGAACCGGCGAAGTGTTCGTGACCG
>JACXTT010001148.1_pt1 | contig 44879 bp, 43 predicted proteins | sample 9270951 | NCBI WGS metagenome assembly JACXTT01 (sample SAMN15532306, study PRJNA645909) | rock metagenome | isolation source: weathered quartz diorite | place: Puerto Rico | collected 2017-06-21 | reverse complement strand
ACAAATTGTTAAGATTACATTAATTTAATAACAATTTTTTAAAAACTCTTTACAAAGACACTTTTTAACTGTAATTATAATTCTTTTTTGTATAAATTTTATTTTTAAAGATAAAATTACGCATTACATGAGTAATAACATTATTTAGATGGTATTATTGTTTAAAATTTTAGATAATCAACTAAAATTTGTCAAATAACGGCAGTGTTTTTAGACTAAAAAGGGTTTTTTGTTGATTTTTTATAAAAAAACGTAGTAAAATTCCTTTTATCTCTTCTTGAAGCATTTTCAATAGCATGATTTCTGCAATGCCCGTCAGTTCAATTGCCGTCGCACCTGAAAAAACGCCATCATGCGCTAAAAATTATGTTTAAATCACTGGAAATTTCAAAAATTGCTTTTTGATAATATTTTATTTTATAGGATGCTTCATCATTTGCCGCAACTCGCCATGATAAATGTGCGTCGCCTGTGTCAAAAGTACCTGTCCCGGACGGCAAGCGAATGGCTGCATCAACACCATATATATAGTAGCCTGTTTGCGGTTCCTCTTTCGTCCGCAATCAAACGGCACCAACTCAATCCTTAAGTTAACCACGGGTGACCACTGTTTACAACAGCATTTACAATATTATAGACACTATTGTGACACTTTTAGCTCTCGTGATTGACCGCGCACATAGGTTGTAGCTTGTTCTGGGCTATTTTCATAATTAAATCGACGGACGGTCAATTATTTTTTACCAGGTAGCAAACTTTGGCACCAATTTGGAATATACTTATTCAAATGCAGTACAGAATGGCACTTGACAATAAAAAGGAGCAGCTGGCAAACGAGAAGAAGTGGGACAACCCAATCAATCCGGCATTGACTTCGGATGAAAGGGATAAAGAGCAATTGCTACGGCAATATAAGGAAGCCAAACGAAGGAAAAATAATTTAACTGAAGAAAAAACAAAAAAAGAAATTAAATAAATCCTAAACATCCACGCCATGAAAACCTACAAAAAACCAGCAGTAAGCAAATTATTGATTCGTTTTGATAATGAATTGAAAGAGTTACTCAGCAATGATTTGAAATCATTCATTGAGCGCAATCCATTTTTCAGCAGCAACAAACAGGCTACTATTCATACGTTATCCGTAGCCTGACCATCATATACATCTACCTATAAATTCTACAAACAACACCAATGAAAATGTAAAGCCTCCTGGTTCACCTGGGGGCTTTACTGTTTTGATGCATAGCCTATAATAAGTTCAGCAGTTTTCGCCGATGCACCGGGGGTGCCCATTTTTTCATCGAGCGTGTCGTAATTATCGAGCATTGTTTTTCGGTATGTCTTGTCGTCTGACAGCCTGCTGATTTCTTCGGTAATCTTCGGGGCAGTACAATCCTGCTGAATAAGTTCCTTTACTACAAGCTTGTCCATTATCAGGTTAACAAGTGAAATGAATTTGATTTTCACCAGCATCCGGGCTATAGTTATGGATACGGGATGCCCTTTATATACTACTACCTGTGGCACATCAAACAAAGCCGTTTCAAGGGTGGCGGTTCCGGAAGCTACGATTGCTGCACTTGCGTGCGACAGTAGATCGTATGTCGAATTAAATACTACAGGGATGTTTCTATCGCCGCTAAACTGATCGTAATACGGTTGGTTAAATGTTGGCGCGCCGGCAATAACAAATTGGTAATCGGGAAGCTTATTTGCTACATCAATCATTTCGGGTAGCAGGCGGCTTATTTCCTGCTTGCGGCTTCCCGGCAGCAGTGCAATTATTTTTTTTCCGGCAAGTTTATTTTGTTCAATAAAATGGGTGTCAGGTTTAAACCCGCTTATGGCATCCAGCAGCGGGTTGCCCACGTAGTCGACTTCCATACCCCAGCTTCTATAAAAATCAACCTCGAAAGGCAGGATGGAAAACAGGTGGTCGACTACTTGTTTTATCTTGAGCACACGTTTTTGGTTCCATGCCCAAACTTTTGGCGATATATAATAGCATACCAGTATCTTATTTTGCTTTGCGAATTCGGCAATTTTTAAATTGAATCCCGGGAAATCTATCAGGATCAAAACATCTGGTTGCCATGAAAGGACATCCTCCTTACAAAACCGAAGATTTTTTAAAATGGTGGTTAAGTTAAACACCACTTCAATAAATCCCATGAAAGCCATTTCGGAAATATGCTTTACTGGTTTGCCCGCTTCGGCCTGCATCAGGTCGCCACCAAAAAAGCGAAACTGTGCCTGTGTATCACGCTCCTGGAGCGCTTTAATTAGGTTAGCTCCGTGCAGATCGCCCGAGGCCTCGCCGGCTACCAAATAATACTTCATCTTATAGGGTGTATTTTAAAAACAAATACCAGCAGCATAAATGCAAAAGTTGAAAGCATGAGTCCTTTTGCGGTTTTGTCGGCCTCGTATTTATAGCTAACCCGCAGCAGTACCAGGTTTAAACCTATCGCAATAAAATAAGGCACTGCAGGGCGGTTAATAATGTAGGTGTTGGTTTTCAAAAAATATTCAGTGAACCATGCAACAGCCGGAAATATTAAACCGGCTAAGATGCCGGCGAGCATACTATCTTTATTTAGCATAAAGTCAAAAGTACAAGAGTAAACAACGTTTTAAATGTTTTATTTTTATTACCGATAAAATTCCCCACTTTCCTTTATGAAAAAAGTACTCGTTTTGTTGTTTATCGCCGGATTTTACACCAACTCTTTTGCCCAAAAGTACGTTCCGGTAATTAAAGAAGGTTCAGTAATAACTTATGATGCCTATTCAGTATCGTTAGGACAGCATATACCATTGATGATAACTATCAAAAGCCTGGGCGATCCGGTGAAAATTCAATGGGATATTGATGGATATGGTACCGGCAGCTTTGAAATTCCAGCAAAGGCAATCGAGAGCGCAACCAAACTGGTAATCAAGCAACCCGACCCCGACGGCGTTACCAAAATGAAAGATAATGAAACGTTGCTCGTTTTGTCGAAAATGCTTTTTAGCGCCATGATAAAGGACAAGGCCTTTGAACTGAACAGCCAGAAGTTTACTGTTGCCACAGATACTGCATCCTATAAGATCAACAATAAGGCCGCCGACGTTTATCACGCGGTAAGCGATAATGGTAAAAGCGAGGTTTGGGTACTTAACAATCCCGATTTCCCATTAATATATAAGGCAAAGGGCGCTACACGCGGCGTTGATTTTACACTTACCGGAATTAAAGAATAGTATTGTTATAAATCTTTAAAGTTCCAGCCGTTCAATACCGGTATGGCATGGTGCGCCGTCATATCAAATTGTACCGGAACTACTGACGCATAATTATGCTCAAGCGCCCAAACATCGGTATCCTCACCGCCATCATTTAGCTGAAAAACACCCGTTAGCCAGTAATACGGCCGTTTATGCGGATCAATACGCTCGTCAAATTCTTCGGCCCATTTGGCATTGGCCTGTCGGCATATCTTAATGCCTTTTATACTATTGCTTGCCGGGAAGTTTACATTTAACAATGTGGCAGTAGGCAAGCCGTTTTTTAAAACCTGCAAAGCAATTTCCTTCACAAACTTTAAGCAGTGCGAAAAATCAGCCTGCAGCGTAAAATCATCCAGGGAGAAGCCAATGGACGGAATGCTTTCAATCGCACCCTCAACCGCCGCCGACATTGTGCCCGAATACAGTACATTAATGGAATTATTCAAACCATGGTTAATCCCCGAAACACATAGATCCGGTTTTTTGCCCTTGAAAATTTTATTCACAGCCAGCTTAACGCAATCAACCGGCGTGCCCGAGCAGCGGTACATTTCAATGCCTTCGTAAATATCAACCTTATCCAAACGCAATGGTTTGCCAATGGTGATGGCATGCCCCATTCCCGATTGCGGGCTATCAGGCGCCACAACCACAACGCGGCCAATTTCGGCCATTACGTCCATCAGGGCTTTTATGCCTGGTGCTGTAATGCCGTCGTCGTTTACAACAAGAATGGTTGGAATGGATTTTTTCATGAGGCGAAATTAACATTTCGGAACCGGTTTGACTATCAATAAAAAGAAAAACCTCCTTATGAAAGAGCCTAAACGCTATGAGCCATCAATCATCAACTATAGCCCACTTACAGCGCGCCTTCCTTGATCTCTTCCACCACGGCCGGGTCAAGTAATGTTGACGTATCACCCAAATTACTGGTTTCCCCCTCGGCTATTTTACGCAGGATGCGCCGCATAATTTTACCCGACCGCGTTTTCGGCAAGCCCGATACAAACTGGATCTTATCCGGGCGCGCGATTGCTCCGATAATTCGGGTTACCGTCATCATGATATCCTTGCGGGCAAGCTCTTCGTCGCCGTGCTGGTTGGGGCATACCACGTAGGCATAAACACCCTGGCCTTTTATCTCATGCGGGTAACCAACTACAGCCGATTCAACCACGCTGCTGTGCATATTAATGGCATTCTCTACTTCGGCAGTGCCTATGCGGTGGCCTGACACGTTTAACACATCATCAACACGGCCGGTAATGCGATAATAGCCCTCCTCGTCGCGCAGGCAGCCATCACCGGTAAAATACAGATTGGGATAACTTGCGAAATACGTGGCGCGGCAGCGCTTATGGTCGCCATAGGTGGTGCGCAGCATTCCCGGCCACGGGAATTTAATGCATAAATTTCCGCTTACGCCATTGCCTTGTAGCTCTTTCCCGTTCTCATCTACCAAAACAGGCTGCACGCCCGGGAGGGGCAGGGTGGCATAACCCGGTTTGGTTTTTGTAATTCCGGCAATAGGCGCTATCATAAAGCCGCCGGTTTCCGTTTGCCACCAGGTATCAACGATGGGACATTTCCCCTGACCTATTTTTTCATCGAACCAGTGCCAGGCTTCTTCATTTATCGGCTCGCCAACTGATCCCAGTTTTTTGAGCGAGCTGAAATCTTTTCCTTTTAATGCTTCGTCGCCAAAGCTCATCAGGGAGCGAATGGCGGTAGGGGCGGTGTATAATATGTTAACTTTGAATTTTTCAACAATATCCCAAAATCTTCCCGGTGTCGGCCATGAGGGTATGCCCTCGAATAAAACCGTAGTAGCGCCTTGTGTAAGCGGACCGTAAGCGATATAAGAGTGGCCAGTTATCCAGCCGATATCCGCGGTGCAAAAATAAACCTCGCCCGGGTTGTACTGAAACGTATTGGTAAACGTATAGCCGGTATAAACCATATACCCGCCGCAAGTATGCACTACACCCTTTGGTTTGCCGGTGGAGCCGGAGGTGTACAGGATAAACAGCATATCTTCAGCATCCATTTCTTCCGCTTCGCAAATTGTATTTCCCTGGGTCTCTACCTTTTTGATCTCATCTTCCCACCATACATCGCGGCCCTTTATCATCGATACAGGGGTGCGGCTGCGGGTAAGCACAATAACCCGCTCAATTGAAGGGCATTGTACCAGGGCGTCGTCAATGATGTTTTTTAACAGAATTTCCTTGTTGCCCCTGAAACCGCCGTCGGCAGTAATAACAATATTGCAGTCGGCGTCCTTTATCCGGTCGGCAATGGACTGCGCAGAAAATCCGCCAAAAACGACTGAGTGTATTGCGCCGATTCGAGCGCAGGCCAGTACCGCAATTTCAAGCTCCGGTACCATAGGCATATATATACATATACGGTCGCCCTTTTTTGCGCCGTTGTTTTTAAGCACGTGGGCAAACTGGCACACTTTATCGTAAAGCTGACGGTAGGTTAATATACGATGATTTTCTGACGGGTCGTTCGGCTCCCAGATGATGGCCGGCTTATCGCCTAAAGTATCTAAATGACGGTCGAGGCAGTTTTCAGTAATGTTCAGTTTCGCGCCTTCAAACCATTTTATCTTAGGCTCTTCAAAATTCCATTCAAGTACTTTATCCCATTTTTTACGCCACTGAAAATTATCGGCGATGCCGGCCCAAAATTCTTCGGGCTGTTCAACACTTTGTTTATAAACCTGCTGATATTCCTCAAACGAGCTTACTTTCATCGGGGCTTTCATAGACTTGAAAATTGGTGGTGTAAATTACAATTTTCCTGATTATTGATTTGTAAAAAAGAATTTGAAAAATAATTAAAATCAGTATTGCCTATTTGACTTAAAATCCTGATATTTGCAAACTCTTTTAAGAAAAGGGGAATTAAAAATATTTGTCATGTCAAGAATTTGTGATCTAACAGGTAAAGGTTCTTTGGTTGGTAATAACGTATCTAACTCAAACGTTAAAACCAAACGCAGATTTCATCCGAACCTAAAACTTAAGAAGTTTTATATCCCTGAAGAAGATAAATGGATAACCTTAAAGGTGTCTACGTCGGCTGTTAAAACCATCAGCAAAAATGGTATTACTGCCTGTATCAATAAGTTTGTAAAAAAAGGATACATATAGTAGTTGATTGGTTGGAGGATTGATTAATCAAATCAATATTCACTAATTCAATAACTCAATAATTAAAAAGAGATGGCTAAGAAAGGCAACAGGGTTCAGGTAATTTTAGAATGCACCGAGCATAAAACAAGCGGCATGCCTGGCATGTCACGGTATATTACCACCAAGAACAAAAAGAATACAACCGAAAGGCTGGAGATGAAAAAATTCAACCCGGTTTTAAGAAAAGTAACCGTACATAAAGAAATTAAGTAATTAGCTGAATCAATAAATCACTAATTCACTAATTAAATAATTATAAGGATATGGCAAAGAAAGTAGTTGCAACACTAAAAACAGGAAAAGGTAAAGAATTTTCAAAAGTTATTACCATGACTAAGTCGCCGCGCACTGGTGCTTATTCATTCAAAGAGCAAATTGTACCTAACGATAATATCAAGGATGCGATTGCCGGGAAATTATAACCGATTTTAGTTTTGATTGAAATTTAAAAGCCATCTTGTATAACGAGAAGGCTTTTTTTGTTAAGCCTCTTGTTAGTCGTAAGCGGGAGCCCAAAGCCTTTAGTTGTAAATCGAAAAGGCAATTGACTACAGACTCAGGGCTATAGACTTAAGACTCAAAAAATGGGATTATTCGATTTTTTCAAGAAAAAGGAAAGCACGCCGCAGGAACAGGAGGCGCTTGATACGGGTTTGGAGAAAACCAAGGATAACTTTTTTTCAAAAATATCCAAGGTAATTGCCGGGAAGTCGACTGTTGACGATGATGTGCTGGATGAACTGGAAGAAGTGCTGGTAACCTCCGATGTTGGTGTTAAAACCACGCTAAAAATCATCGAACGTATTCAGGAACGTGTTGCGCGTGATAAATATGTAAATACATCCGAGCTCAACACACTGCTGAAGGATGAAATTCAACAACTCCTTGCCGAAAACAACAGTAACGATTTTACCAGTTTTGAATATGGCAGCCACAAACCCTATGTAATTATGGTGGTTGGTGTAAATGGGGTTGGTAAAACTACTACCATTGGTAAACTGGCGCATAAGCTAAAACAGGCCGGCAATAAGGTGGTTTTAGGCGCAGCCGATACCTTTCGCGCAGCTGCAGTTGCCCAGATACAGTTATGGGGCGAACGCGTAGGCGTAAAAGTTGTTGCCCAGGAAATGGGCTCCGACCCGGCCTCAGTAGCATACGATACATTGCGTTCGGCAGTTGCAAATGGGGATGATGTGGCAATTATTGATACCGCGGGCCGTTTACATAATAAGGTGGGCCTGATGAACGAGCTGACCAAGATCAAAAATGTAATGCAAAAGGTTGTTCCCGGCGCGCCGCATGAAATATTACTGGTACTGGATGCATCAACCGGGCAAAACGCCATTGAGCAATGCAAGCAGTTTACCGAGGCCACAGCAGTTAACGCCCTGGCGTTAACCAAGCTCGACGGTACAGCCAAGGGCGGCGTGGTAATAGGTATTTCGGACCAGTTTAAAATACCGGTAAAATATATAGGAGTAGGCGAAGGCATGGACCATCTGCAGCTGTTTGACAGGCAGGAGTTTGTAAACTCGCTCTTTAAACAATAATAAACAATACCGTCATTGCGAGGTACGAAGCAATCTCTAAGCTATGCATGCAGTCGTGCAAATCCTGGATTACTTCATATCCCGAATTGACACTTTCGATAAGTGATGAGGACAAAATCAATAAATCAGCCCGCAATAAAAGCTAAACCGCGTGTAAACGTGGTGACTTTAGGCTGCTCAAAAAATATCTACGACTCCGAAATACTGATGGGGCAGCTTAAGGGCAACCAGTTTGACGTTGTACATGAGTCGGAGAAGGTAGGCAGCGATGATATCATCGTAATAAATACCTGCGGATTTATTGATAATGCCAAACAGGAATCGATCGATACCATTTTACAGTACAGCCAGCTTAAGGACGAAGGCAAAGTAGGAAAGGTAATTGTTACCGGCTGTTTGTCCGAACGCTACAAACCGGAGCTGGAAGCGGAGATAACAAACGTTGACGCTTATTTCGGCACCAACGATCTGCAAAATTTATTACAGTCTGTGGGTGCTGATTACAAGCACGAACTGATCGGCGAGCGGATGTTAACCACCCCATCACATTTTGCCTATTTTAAAATAGCCGAAGGCTGTAACCGTCCGTGTTCGTTTTGTGCAATACCGCTAATGCGGGGTAAACATTTGTCGCAACCGATTGACCAATTGGTTAAGGATGCACAAAATTTAGCGAAGAACGGCACCAAAGAATTAATATTAATTGCCCAGGACCTAACCTATTATGGTTTGGATCTATACGGCAAACGTAACCTCGATGAACTGCTTCGCCGTTTATCAGATGTAAACGGCATTGAATGGATCAGGCTGCAATATGCTTATCCTTCAGGTTTCCCGATGGAAATACTGGATGTGATGAACGAGCGCGACAATATTTGCAAGTATATGGATATGCCATTGCAGCATATTAGCGACAATATGTTGAAATCCATGCGCCGCGGCATTACCAAACAAAAAACCATCGACCTGGTAAATACCATCCGCGATAAGGTGCCCGGCATTGCCATGCGTACCACGCTCATTACCGGCTATCCCGGCGAAACCGAACAGGATTTTGAAGAAATACAGCAATGGGTTGAGGAAACAAGGTTCGACCGTTTAGGTTGCTTTACCTACTCGCATGAAGAAAAAACCCATGCACATGCGCTGGTTGACGATGTTCCGGATGAAATAAAACAGCAGCGTGCCGATGCTATTATGGAAATTCAGCAGGGAATTTCTTTTGACAAGAACCAGGAAAAAATCGGGAATACTTATAAAGTGCTAATCGATAAAAAGGATGGCGGATACTTTGTAGGCCGTACCGAATTTGATTCGCCCGAGGTTGATAACGAAGTTTTAATTGATGCAAGTATCGACTACGCGACAATCGGCAGCTTTGTCAATGTGAAAATTGACACTGCCGAGGATTTTGACCTTTATGGACATATTGTAAAATAAACACTTTTTACCCCGTCTTTCTCTATTTTAGGATTTTAAAAATCTAAATTCGAACCTATATTTAAAATATTAAGGTTGGAAAAGCTCTCGCGAACTATCCATCTGAATTTAAATCCTATCCCGATAGCTATCGGGACGAACATTCGAAATCCGAAATTATAAATGGACGCAGCCTGTATAGACTACAAAGACACGGGATACTTTTCCCCCACGGTTATTGATTACCTGGAAGGCTCGCCGGCGCTTCGTTCATTTTATGCTTTTCGCCCTGATTTTGACGGATTTGCCGAATTGCTAACAAGCAAAAAGGTTGTGGCCGACCGCGAAATATTAGTTCAAATATTGTGTGAACAGTATGATTTTGTATCAGGCAATACAACAAATAATAACGGCCTTGTACACGATAATATATCCCTTTTAGCATCCGCAGATACATTTACTGTTACCACCGGCCATCAGCTCAATATATTTGCTGGTCCGCTTTACTTTTTATACAAAATAGTCACAGCTATTAAACTGTCTAAGCAGCTAAAGGAAAAATTTCCTGATAAGAATTTTGTGCCGGTTTACTGGATGGCCTCGGAAGATCACGATTTTGCGGAAATAAATTATACGAATATAGGCGGCAAAAAAGTACACTGGTGGTACGAAGCATCAGGCGCGACCGGGAGAATAAATCCCGACACCATGCGCCAGGCGCTTAACCAGTATAAAGGCGCTTTAGGAATTGAGCGGCATGCAAATGACCTTGCTGAAATTGTCGAAACGGCTTATACGAAATTTGATAAGCTAGCCGATGCAACCCGGTACCTGGTGAATGCCTTATTCGGCAAATACGGCCTGGTTATTATCGACGCTGATGATCACCGGTTTAAAAAAGAGTTCGCATCCATTATGGAACGCGATATAATAGAGCAAAACAGCTTTAAAAATATCAACGCGACGAACGAGCAACTGTCAACGCTTGGTGTGCAGGTACAGGTTAATCCCCGCGAGATCAATTTCTTTTATTTAATGGAAGGCTTGCGCGAGCGCATAGTGGTTGAGAAGGATCGGTACCAGGTGCTTAACAGTAAAATTAGCTTTTCACAAGCCGAATTAAAGGAGGAGATTTCTCAACATCCAGAAAGATTTAGCCCGAATGTTGTAATGCGCCCGCTTTACCAGGAATGTATTTTGCCGAACATAGCCTACATTGGCGGCGGTGCCGAAATTATTTACTGGCTTGAGTTTAAATCGAACTTTGAATATTATAATGTTGATTTCCCGATCCTTATTCTTCGTAACTCGGGTTTGGTGATAAATAAAGATCAGGCTGCGAAAATTACCAAAATGGACCTTGGAATAGCGGATTTGTTTAAAACCGTTGATGCCATAAAAAACGACTGGGTAAGAAAACATAGCGAACATACCCTATCATTAGCCGAAGAGCTAAGGGAGCTATCCGCGATATTTGAGAAAATAAAGCAACGCGCTCAAAAAGTCGACAACACGCTTGCCCCGTCAGCGGAAGCGGTCGAGGCCCGGCTTAATCGTGCTATCGGTAACCTAGAAAAGAAGCTGGTAAAAGCCGAGAAAAAAAATTATCAGACGCGGTTAGTTCAAATAGAACACATTAAGCACGATCTTTTTTCAAAAGATAGCTTACAGGAGCGTACCGAAAACTTTGGCCTTTTTTACGTAAGATGGGGGCAAAGCTTCATAGACGAACTTATAGAAAACTTTGAGCCGCTTGCTTTTAAATTCACGGTGCTCTCTGAATAATTTTTTAAGATCAATAACTACCTCAAGATAGTTACATACCCCGAAAATCTTAGCTGTTTAAACCTGGTGTTAATAACATAGTAGTATACCCCTGTTGGCATCAATACCCCATTTGAAGTGCCGTCCCAAGCCTTGCCATATCCGTTTGAATGGAATACTAATTGACCGTAGCGGGTAAAAATGTCTACTGTAACTTCAGGATATTTATTTAAGTCTTTAATAGCCCATGTGTCATTAATCCCATCGCCATTGGGGGTAAATGCGTTTGGCACGTTAAGCTCATTCAGAACTTTTACCACAACCTGGTCTTCAGAAATACATCCTCTAACATCCGTCACCTTCAAGGAATAGATAATGTCCTGTTGCGCAATTATAGTTGGATTTTTAAGTGTGTCGTTATTTATATCAAAATTTGGCGACCACAAATAGTGCACATTGCTGTCACTTACTACAGGTGTTAATACCGTTGGTTTTCCTTTTATCGTGTAAACGGTGTCGCCGGCTTTTACAGTTGGAGGAGGTATAAAGCGAATAATTACCTGGCTGGTGACAGTGCTGCAAAAATTGCTAACTGCATTGAAATATAGCGTGTCTGCACCCTTTTTTATGTCGGATGCGCTTGGGAAATATAATGGGTTAGCGACATTAGGCGATGGGCTAAACGCCCCCGATCCTTTCGCAGTCCAAAACACGCCGCTTTGATTTGTTGCCTTACCAGTTAGTTGTATGCTCACTGCCTGCGAGCAAACATCCTGGTTGGGGCCGGCGTCGGCAGTCGGTAACGGTTGAAAAGTTACTGTTGTGTTCGAACTGGCCACGTTGCAATCGTCCTTGCTGGTAGAGGTTAACGTAAGTACCACCTTTCCAGCCGTTTTATCCTGGGCCGAAAAAATATATTTCGCGTTAAGCTGGTTGGCCGCGGGCGAAAATTTGCCGGTGCCGCTTGATGACCAAATTCCGGTTGTTGTACCGCCTGAAATTTTCCCGTTTAATAGTATGGAAGAATCGCTTAGGCAGGCCATAAGCGCGGGCCCTGCATCGGCCTGTGGAAAGTCGTCGACAGAAACCATGACAGAATCCGGCAGGCTTGGACAGGTATTGCTATTTACGGTTAAAATATATACCCCTGCATTGGCCTTAGTAGCATTGGGGATTGTGGGTGCCTGTATAGACGACTTGAAGCCATTTGGTCCTACCCACGAATAAGTTGCACCAGGTATCAGGTCGGCATTTAGTTTAATGGTGCTGTTTAAACAAATTGGCGAATTACTTTTTGCTGCGGGGCTGGGCGATGGCGGTATAATTACAGCAGCGTAATTGAAGGGCGCGCCGGCGCATCCATTTTTTATAGGGGTTATGTTGTAAATTACAGCTATCGCGCTTGCCGTTGTGTTCACAAGCGTATCGGTAATAAAAGGAGTGGTTTGATTGAGCTTTGCAGGGTTTTTTATACCAGTAATGGCTGGCCTCGACCACATATAAGTTACCGAATCCACATCAGAAGTAATAATGTAGTTGAGCGGCATATTATTACATAAATTGATTGAAGACGCGCTGGTAATGTGGGCGGTGGGTTGTACGGTAACTGCCAGGTCAAACGCAGGCACCGGGCACGTACTGGTGTTAATCGTGAAAATGTAATGAACCACCACCGGTTTTTTGGTCGTATCTGTGAGTTGTTCACGGATAATTGGCGCGGTTTGGTTCGATACCGGCAAATTGCTGATCCCGTTTACCTGTGCGCGACTCCATGAAAAGGAGTCGGGCGGGTAGCTAAATTTAATAGCATAATTGGTTGACTGGTCATCGCATTGGATAATAGATTTTGCGCTGGTTACCAGTATAGCCGGATACACCGTAACCACCAGATTTACCGGCGTGCCTGCGCACTTGCCTGAACTGGGTATTATTACATAAGTCACATTTATTGCCGAATCGGTGGTATTGATTAGTGCCTCATTTATTATACTGTCCCGTTGATTCGTTACGGGTGTGTTACTGATATTAGGTACCGTTGCCCTGCTCCAGGTATATGTGGCCGGAATATCGGACGTAATGGTATACCCAAGCGGGTTCCCGCTGCAAATATTCTGCGTAACTGCGCTGGTTATAGAGGGTACAGCATTTATAATTACATTTACCTGTGTTCGCGGGCTTACACAGCCATTTGAAGTGGCCTGAACGTAGTACGAAGTGCTTGTAAGCAACGGCGGTGTAACATAGCTATTCGCATTGGATAGTAAGTTTCCTCCTGTAGCAGCGTCATACCATTGGTAGGTTCCGGTTGAGCCGCTGGCTAAAAGATTAGCAGTGCTTCCCATGCAAATGGTGTCGCTGGCGGCAGTTGGCGCCGCTGGTATGGTATTAACTGTTGCAGTTACCTGTGTCCGGTTGCCCGGGATGCCATTTGCAACAGCCTGTACGTAAAAGGAAGTGGTAGCCAGCAACGGCTGTGTGGTGTATATGGCACCGGTTGATAGCAATGTGCCACCGGTTGCGGCGCTATACCATTGGTACGTTCCTCCGGGCGCGGTCGCGATTAAGGTTGCCTGGCTGCCGGCGCAAATGGTGTCGGCTAACGCTGTTGGCGCCTGCGGCGGATTTCCGATTGTAATGGTAACTGTTGATGACTTTGGTCCACAGGGGGCAGCTGAATTGACAGTTGTCAACGTCAGCGTAACAGATGTTTCGCCGGGTGAAGGCGTATAAGTCGTCGTTGGCGATGATGTGTTTGAAAAAGATCCCCCGCCCCCCGACCATGTAACCCCAGCCGCACCCGAAAATGATCCCGCCAGCTGAACTGTTTTTCCGGTACCTACCGTTTGATTTGGCCCCGCGCTTACAGTTGCGGCCGGGCTGATGGAAACAGTGCTTGTAGCTGAACTGGCAGGGCATGAACCGCTTGCAACAATTGTATTGGTTACCGTATACGTACCCGGATTGCTTTTCGCCAGGTTTATTTCGCCCGTGCTGGTATTAACAAACACCAAACCCGCCGGAGTAGCGCTAAATACTCCTGGATTTGGACCGGCCGGGTAGGCTGGCAACGGATTTGCTCCGTCCTGGCAGTAAGGGCCTGCATATGAAAATTGGGCATTGGGCGTGAGCGCTATAGCTATTGGAGCGGTGGTGACACTTGCACAAGGCCCGTTGCTGGCAAATGAAACAACATAATTTCCGAGCGAACTGGCGCCTAAGTTGATTTGGCCGGTGTTTGGGTTAATGACCAAACCAGCGGGTGAAGCGGTGAACGTTCCGCCTGCCGGATTATTAATTACCGGTGTGGGATTAGGTCCTGATGGGCAAAATGTGCCGGATGAATACTGGAATTCGGGCGTAGGTACGTTAGTTACGGTTACCGTGACCGCTGTACGCGGACTTACGCACTGGTCCGAAGTGTTTTGTACGTAAAATGTTGTTGTAGCTGATAATTGTTGCGTGGTATAATTATTCCCGGCAGCCAGTTGGTTTCCGCCTGTTGCGGCATCAAACCATTCGATAGTGCCGCTGGGTGCGCTTGCTGTTAAATTAGCGGTTGTGCCCTGGCATATGGTAGTTCCGGATGCTGTAGGTGAGGTAGGATTAGGAGTAACAGTAACAGTTACGGCAGTCCGCGGGCTGGGGCAACCGGTAGTTGAAATATTTTGCACATAATAGGTGGCGTTTGCCGTTAATGGCTGTGTGGTATAAGCCTGGGTGGATGCCAGCAACGTACCTCCGGTAGGCGCATCGTACCACTGGAAGCTCCCTCCCGATGCAGTTGCCGCCAGGGTAGCGGTGTTTCCGGAACATATGGTAGCATTAATAGCGCCGGGTGCCTGGGGCGAGGGCTGTACGGATACCTGCACCGCTGTCCGGGGGCTTGCGCAGCCTGCAGATACTGCCTGCACATAATAGGTGGTGCTAGTTGTAAGGGGGGGCGTGGTATACGCGGCCGTGCTGGTAAGCAAAGTGCCGCCGGTTGCCGCGTCGTACCATTCCAACGTGCCTTTTTGCGCTGATGCAGTGAGCGTAGCTGGGTTGCCCGAGCAAATAATTTGGCCTGCTGCCGAAGGCGCCGGTACCGCGGGGTTAACGGTAACGGTTACTGCCGTGCGCGTGCTTTTACAGGTTCCGCTCACCGATTCAACATAGTATGTAGTTGACGCTGTTAAAACCGGGGTCTGAAAAGTTGGCCCGGTAGCCACCGGCGTATTACCGCCTGGCGAATTATACCATTGATAGGTACCGCCCGAACCAGATGCCGTTAGCGTTGTACTGTTCCCGGTGCATATGGTTGAGTCGCTAACGGTTGGCGCCTGCTGAAAGCTGTTTACATTAACGGTTACTGCCGTACGGGGGCTGGAACAGCCATTAGATGAGGCTTGGACATAAAATGTTGTTGTAGCCGTTAATGGCTGGGTCGTATAATCGGGACTGGTAATTAACGGCGTACCGCCATTTGGCACATTGTACCAGTCAATTTGTACTCCGGATATTGACGAAGTAACAGAAAGATTTGCCGTGGCTCCATAACATATTGACGTGCCCGCGGCCGCGGGTGCTTGCGGCGCGGGTGCCACAGTTGCCGTTACGGCGGTACGGTTGGTTGTACAACCGTTGGCTGAGCCTACTACATAATAAGTTGTAGTTTTGGTTAAAACCGGGGTGGTAAAAGTAGGATCAGAGCCAACTTGTGTGCCGCCGGTGGCTGCATCAAACCATTGATATACGCTTGCGCCGCTGGCTGTCAGGGTGGCTACATTACCTGCGCAAATAGTTGCACCCGAAACGCCCAGGGTACTCACAATTGAAACGGTTACTGCTGTACGCGGGCTGGTGCACTGGCCGCTTGAGGTTTCAACAAAATAGGTTGTAGTTGAAGCTAACGGAGGTGTGGTATAGGTGTCACCCGTTTTTAAGAGTGTTCCGCCAGTAGGTGAATCGAACCATTGGTACAGGCCTCCGGGCGCGGTTGCCATAAGGGTGGCAGTACCATTCGGACAAGTAGACGTATTTGCCGCGGTTGGGGCAACAGGCGTTTGGGCGGCGGTAATAGTTATGTTCCTCACAACCGGACTGCACCCGGCCGTATTATCACTTACAGTAACTTTATATGTGCCCTCTTTATTTACAACAATGGATGAAGTGGTTTCGCCGGTATTCCAGAAATAAGAATATGCGGGTGTGCCGCCCGTAGCCGTCGCGGTTAACGTAACTGAGTTACCCGAGCAAATCGCCGTGCTCGATGCGGATAAATCTACATTTAAAGTGCACGACTGGCTGAAGGTCCTGGAAAAAGTAACAAGAAGGAGAAAAAGAAGTAAATTTTTTTTCATAGCCTACTTAATTACAATAAACTACAGCAAATTGTTTCAGTTCGCACTAATTGTAACTTAAACGAAATCCGGGCGTATTGCATTGCTTCAAAGCGTTGGCAAGTTTGTTTTATATTTGCCACTATGGTTGTCAATGCACGGGAATTACGGGAGTTTACCCGCGATGTTTTTTTATCGATGGGCTGCAACAGGGAGGATGCCGATTTGGCTGCTGATGTATTGCTCCTTGCAGATTTGCGCGGAATTGATTCACACGGCGTGGCCCGGCTTGCCGGATACGTGCGGCTTTGGGAAAACAAGCGTATTAACCCTACACCCAATATAACTATCGTGCATGAAACTCCGACGACTGCAACCGTTGACGGTGATGCAGGGCTTGGCCTTGTTGTTGCCCCCTTCGCCATGAAACTGGCAATTAAAAAGGCCGGACAATATGGCTCGGGATGGGTAGCAGTACGCAATTCTAATCATTTCGGGATAGCAGGATATCATACACTAATGGCAGTTGAAAAAGATATGATAGGCTTTGCGATGACAAATGCCAGCCCCCTTGTGGCGCCAACTTTTTCGAATGAGCGAATGCTGGGCACCAATCCCATGTGTTATGCTTTCCCGGCAGGAAAATATCCTCCTGTTGTGGTTGATATGGCCACATCAGCGGCGGCCAATGGTAAGCTTGAAATTGCTCAGCGAAGCGGCAATCGGGTGCCGGAGGGTTGGTTGCAGGACGGAAACGGCAATTACACTACCGATCCTTATGCATTAAAAGACGGCGGTTCACTTTTACCTTTGGGAAGCGATTACGAACATGGCAGCCACAAAGGTTTTGGATTGAGCGCTACGGTTGATATTCTCTCGGCAGTACTATCGGGCGCCAACTACGGTCCTTGGGTGCCGCCATTTGTTGCTTTTTTAGAGCCTCCGGCAGATCCTGTGGGTTTAGGGATAGGTCATTTTGTGGGGGCAATGCGTGTTGACGGATTCCGGCCGGTGGAAGACTTTAAAAACCATCTCGATAACTGGATAACCCGTTTTAAATCGGCTTCAACTATCGATCCCAACCAAAAAGTTGTTATACCAGGGGAGCCTGAAATGGAAGCAAAGACAGATAGGGATAACAATGGGATACCGTTGGTGGACGCCGTAGTTGAGGATTTAAATAGCCTTGCAGCGAAGTTTAACGTTCCCCCTCTAACGGCCCTCTAATTTACGATTGCTTAATTGATCAATCGAAATTATTAATGTTGTTGTATGATTTTTGATTTTAGATTCACTCTAAATTGATAAATCTAAAATCAAAAATCGTAATTCCAATTAATGTATTCCCCTGAACAACCTGCTCCAGCGTATTTTGCTGAAGAATGAACCATTATCATCCCAGCTCATCCAGATAAACAGTGCCTTGCCCACGATATGGTCCTCGGGTACAAAACCCCAATAGCGTGAATCTTCCGAATCATGGCGGTTATCGCCCATCATCCAGTAATAGTTCATTTTAAATGTGTAGCTGTCAGCCTTTTTGCCGTTAATCAGGATGTCTTTTCCAACCACCTGCACCTTGTTGTTTTCATACACTTCGATACAGCGCTCGTATAATGGGAACGTCATGCTATCTAATTTTACGGTCCATCCTTTTTTAGGGATAATGATAGGCCCGAAATTATCGACGTTCCATTTATAATCCGGCAGTTTGCTTGTAAGTTGTACGTGTATGGGATATTTTGACGGGAAAACCGGGTTTAGTCCGTCAGAAATACCTTTCTGTTGTATAGATGGCGTTAACGATTTAACATTTGAATACCCTTTTAATACACCATACGATTGTTTGGTCATTGTAGGGATATTAGGCCTGTTTGGGTCGTAAAAAGAAATGTCAAGATCTTTATATACCTGGGGGTTGATGTCTATCCCGCTTGTTGTGTAATTATATTCTATTTGCTCTCCCGCGGGGTTTGGCATTTCTTTACGATTTACATATACCTGCGCATCAACAACACTCAGCGTATCACCGGGGCCACCCTGGCACCGTTTGATATAGTTTTCGCGTTTATCAACCGGCCGGTATAAAGGCGAATCAGCGTCCATCGGGTAATTGAACACAACAACATCGCCCTTTTGAACATTGCTGAAACCGGGGATGCGGTAATAAGGTATTTTTACACCATCCCAATAAGCTTTAGTATTTATTAAAGGCATGGTGTGATGCGCAAATGGAAATGCAATAGGCGTCATCGGCACACGCGGGCCATAATTTACCTTGCTTACAAACAGGAAATCGCCAACGAGCAACGACCTTTCCATCGACGGGGTTGGTATCACATACGCTTCAATAAAAAAGGTGCGGATAAGTGTAGCGGCTATTACTGCGAAAACTATAGCGTCAACCCACTCGCGGGTAGGGCTTTTCTTTTTTTTCTTTGGGTCGTTTTTTTTATTCCAGAATTTCCAGTTCATATTTACAATAATGGGGATAATTATCTAATTAGTATCGGGTATTAGTGTCAAGTATTAAGATTTTAAGTGCCAGGTAGTTGCTATCAAGAGCTATGATAAAACCTGGCTCCGGTTCTTCTTTACTTGCTAAAATTAAACATGTCGTTAACCGAATGGAAGCCTTTTTTGTCTTGTATCCATTCTGCAGCCAGTACGGCGCCTAAAGCAAAGCCATTACGGTTATGCGCGGTGTGTTTAAATTCAATGGTATCAACCTCCGAATCATACAAAACGGTATGCGTTCCGGGTACGCTGTCGATGCGGAATGATTCAATAAGAAGCTGGTCGGGTTTTATATTTTCATCAGCGGATCCATCGCCGTCAGTTGTCAGCACGTTAACCCATTCTTTTTTTGCATCCATGTTTTCAACAATACCTTCCGCAATCGTAATAGCGGTGCCACTTGGTGAATCGAGCTTTTGGGTATGATGAATTTCTTCAACCTGTACATCGTAATATGGGTACCCATTCATCAGCTTTGCAAGCATTTTGTTCACGTGGAAAAATATATTTACGCCCACACTAAAGTTAGTAGCATAAACCAGGGTGCCGTTATTTGCTTCGCACTGCTGTTTTACCTGCTCCAGCTTATCGTACCAGCCGGTTGTGCCTACAACTACGGGTACGCCTGCTGCAAAGCATTTTTCAATATTGCCCAATACGGTTCCGGGCGTACTAAATTCAATTACCGCATCGGCTTTCTGCAGATTTTCTGTTGTCAGCTCGTGCTGATTGCCGAGGTCTATTTTTAATACAATTTCGTGCTTACGGTCAATGGCGATCTTTTCAATGATCTTCCCCATTTTTCCATAACCTAATAATGCGATCTTCATCTGAATTTTTATCGTTTAGATAAGTTTGAAACCCGTGCCGCTGCGGTTTGTACGGCGGCACCCTAATTACCTGAGTGCAAATGTAATTTTTATACCCGGAATATAGGAATTGATAGCATTTAGCGCATACATTGGCTGGTTTATCAGGCTAGGGGAAATTTTCATGCTTAGGTTACTATCAATTGAATAGGCCTGGATGAATTTTGCATTTACATAGGCTTCGATAGCCTGGATGCCCCATACACCTACAAACCCAAGTATAACCAGGTCGCGATTGCGGCGGTAACCATCGGCGGCATCGTAAATAGATTGGTTTGATACGATGGCATAAAGCTGGTATTCATTATACTTTGGTTCGTTCTTGCCAGGTGTATGGCCGCTTTCACGGTAATGTGCTAAGATATTAAATAAGGTATAATTGTTTTCGTTCGATATATAAGATGCCCCCAGTGCTACGAAGCCGCCATAAATAAACGGCACCTTCCACCAGCGGTGGTTATATATTTGTCCCAAGCCGGGAAGGATGAGTGAACGGATAAGGGCCGAACGCGGGCTATGTGTGGTATCCGGATGGTATACTTTTTCTTTTTTTACTTTAGGTATCATTGACCGCGTAACGATCGTATCGTTCTTCGTAGAAACAAGCGTATCCTTTGCCTTTGTCTTTTTGGCGAAAGAGGTATCCGGCTTCTGCGCGCACGCGGCAAAAGTTAGCAAGGCAAAAAATAAAAATAAGATCAGGTATTTAAACATTTTTTCTATTAAAAAATTCGCCAACGGCTGGTCCGGATAACCCGGTTACCAATCCAGCATCTCAAGGATACGGCTAAGGTCGTTTTCCGATAAAAACGGAATTTCAATCGTTCCCTTACCCTGGTTTCCCATTTTAAGCTTAACCCTTGTGCTAAATTTAGATGCCAGGTCGTCCTGTATCTTTTGAATCTGGAAAGAGACCGGTGCAGGTTTTTTTCCGTCCTTTTTAGCGGGGGCTTTTTGTATTTCCCTAACCATCTCCTCCGTTTTACGAACGGATAAACCGTGCTTTATGATATGCTGATGGATATATATTTGCTTCGATGGGTCTTCAATAGTTATAAGCGCTTTAGCGTGGCCCATGCTGATCTGGCCGTCGCGTATTGATGCCTGAACTGCAGGCGGTAACTTTAGCAGGCGCAGGTAATTGGTAACGGTCGAGCGGTTTTTGCTTACACGTTCGCCCAGTTCTTCCTGCTTAAGGCTGCACTCCTCGATCATCCGCTGAAAGCTCAAAGCTACTTCAATAGCATTCAGGTTTTCCCGCTGGATGTTTTCGATAAGTGCCATCTCCAGCATCTGCTGGTCGTTAGCGGTGCGCACATATGCCGGAACCTGTGTTAGGCCGGCAAGTTTAGATGCACGAAACCTCCGTTCGCCCGATATAAGCTGGTAGCTGTGCGCATTTAACCTGCGGACAGTAATCGGTTGAATAAGTCCCTGTAATTTTATTGAATCGGCCAGCTCGGCTAATGCCTGCTCATCGAAATCGGTACGGGGCTGAAACGGGTTTACTTCTATTTCAGATAATTTTATTTCATTGACCGAACCAAGGCTGGCAACTTCCGAACCCTGGGTAACACTGCTTTTATTTGTATATGTGGTTTCCGAATCATTCAACAAGGCGCTCAGGCCTCTTCCCAAAGCATTTCTTTTCTCTGTAGTCATTTGCTATGCTGTTTCAATATTGGCAGTGGCTTCAGTATTAACCATGCCATTTTTTCGTATAATTTCCCGGGCAAGGTTTAGGTAGTTAACGGCTCCCTTGCAGGTGGCATCGTGCATAATTACAGATATTCCGAAGCTTGGCGCTTCGCTTAAACGGGTATTACGCTGGATAATCGTATCAAAAACCATATCCTCAAAATGGGTCCTCACCTCTTCAACTACCTGGTTGGATAGCCTTAATCGCACATCGTACATGGTTAATAAAATACCTTCAATCTCTAACGAGGTATTTAATCGCGACTGAACAATTTTTATGGTATTCAATAATTTTCCAAGTCCTTCAAGGGCAAAATATTCGCATTGCACCGGGATGATCACAGAGTCGGCAGCAGTTAGTGCGTTGATCGTGATAAGGCCCAATGATGGCGAACAATCGATTATAATAAAATCATACTCATCGCGGATGCTGTTAAGTACCGCTTTCATTTTATACTCGCGATCGGCCAGGTTTATCATCTCAATTTCGGCACCCACCAGGTCGATATGGGCAGGCAGCAGGTCGAGGTTTGGCGTATCTGTTTTTTGTATAGCGTCGTGCGGGTCTATTTGATTGATAATGCACTCGTAAATGCTGTTTTTAATATTCCTTGGGTCAAATCCAATACCTGACGTTGAATTAGCCTGCGGATCAGCATCGACCAGTAATGTCTTAAACTCGAGCACGGCCAAACTTGCAGCCAGGTTTATTGACGACGTAGTTTTTCCAACACCGCCTTTTTGATTGGCTAAAGCAATAATTTTACTCATTTTTATATTCAAGAATTTTATAAAAGGATTCCAGAAACGACGAAATATAGCAATTTTGATTTCTAATCACGTCAGTTTTTCTCCGCGTTAAAGATACATATTTAAATAATTCGGAAATCCACAGGAATTGGCGAGTTACAAACAAGTTTGAATTGTTGATTTAGTGAATTATTGAGTTACTTTGCTTGATGTGATTGGCTTTTCCAAGTTTCAATCACTAATTCAATAATCGCTAATTCAATAATTATCCTCTGTGGTTACTATTATATCTGCAACTAACCGGCCTGCCAGTTCAACATTCAAACTGGCACAATACTATCAGAAAAAGCTACATGAAAAAGGGTTGGACGCCGGGCTGTTGTCGCTAACACAATTGCCCGCCAATTTGATTGAAAGCGATTTATACGGTAAACGAAGCGCCGAATTCGAGCCCATTCAACGAATAGTGACACAAACAGAAAAGTTTTTGTTCATCATCCCGGAATATAACGGAAGCTTCCCGGGGATATTAAAAACGTTTGTTGATGCTTGCGACCTTCCGGATAGTTTTTATGAAAAAAAGGCGGCGCTAACCGGGCTGTCTTCAGGTAAATACGGCAATATACGCGGCATCGAGCATTTCACGGGGGTGTGTCATTACCTGCACATGCACGTGATGCCGCTCAAACTCCACATTTCAGCCATAAATACCGAGTTTGACGAAAGTGATAACCTGTTTAAAAAGGATACCTTAAAATTTACCGGCGAGCAAATAGATAAGTTTATTTTATTTTAAGGGTTTCATTGCTCAACCACTGATTTAAGCAAGCATTAGCTAATTTCAACTCGTCACTGTCAAATCTTGCCGCCGTTAATAAGTTTCGCCATTACAAACGCGGCCGCTGCGGCAAGCGCGCCGATAATGAGCACTTTAAATGCTCCCGAAACTGCGGGCTGCCCGGTTACCTTGCTTTTGAAATAACCAAATACAAAAAGGCAAACCATAGTTATAGCACATGAATAATATAGGGCATGAGTCGAATCAGCAACAAAAAAATAGGGCGATAACGGGATAATACCGCCAACGATGTAGGAAATACCTATAGTGATAGCGCTTTGCCTGGCCCGGTTTGCTTCAGGTTTTTCTAGCCCCAGCTCGTACCGCATCATAAATTCAACCCAGCGGTCTTTGTCCTTGGACATTTCTTCGGCTATTTCGTCCTGCAGATGATCAGATAACCCAAAATCCGCAAATACCTGTTTAACTTCGAATTTCTCTTGTTCAGGTACACGCTCAACTTCGTCATATTCCCGCTGTAATTCTGAATTGTAGTGGTCCAATTCGGTTTTGCCTGCCAGAAATCCACCCAATCCCATCGCAATTGAACCGGCGACAATCTCGGCTATACCAGCAGTAACTACGATGCCGGATGAATTGACAGCTCCGCTTAAGCCTGCAGCTAACGCGAAGGGTACAGTTAAACCATCCGACATCCCAATGACAATATCGCGTATGGTATCTGAGCTTTTTAGGTGGTGTTCGTGATGCATGACTAAAAGTACAGGAGTCTTCTTGAATTGTTTCAATAGAAAAGCTATTTATTATCAATCTTAATTAGATTTTCGGGGATAAGAGTAAATAGTAAATGCCGTCAATACAGTTTATTGTTACCGTACAATCAACACCCAACCGGTTATTTTAGCGGTGTTATTTTTGAGGTCGATCGTGTAATAATAGGTTCCATTAGGCACAGGCAAACCATTATGGCTGCCATCCCATGGTTTTGAATAGCCTGTACTTTGATATATTTTTTGGCCATACCTGTCATAAACCGTTGTCATCGATTCGGGGTAGGTGATTAGTGCTTCTATATTCCAGTAGTCGTTTATGCCATCATTGTTTGGTGAAAATGTGTTAGGTACAACGATTTTCTTATAAACCCTGACAAAAACAGAGCTGGTAGCTATCCCGCAGTTTTGCGATACCACATGTAATGTATAAGTCGTATTGTCAACCGGGCTGGCGATGGGTGTCGGCGAATTGGGATTGTCGAGTGAGGCGGCCGGTGTCCAATAAACGCTGGTGATACTGTCGCCTTTCACCGTTCCATTTAACCTGGCCGACTGCCCCCCAAATATTACTTTGTTGCCACCTGCGTTTGCAAAAGGTTCCTGGTAAACAGTAACAGTCACCGATTTGGTGTCGTCATTGCAGCCATCGTTGCTCACATTGACCGAATAGGTGGTAGTTTGTAATGGGGTAGCAACTGGGTTTGGCACATCGTCGTGGTCGAGCCCGGTCGAGGGCGTCCACTTATAGTACAACCCTCCCGTTGCAGAAAGTGTAGCTGAATCGCCTGCGCAAACAGCTACGTTGCCGCTTGTGCCGGCCACAACCTTTGGTACAACCTTTACAGTGGTTTGCACAGGTAGGGCAGAACATCCCTTATCCGACGTTACCTGCACGGTGTAAGTGCCGGCGTTTGCCGGAGTAACGTTATTAATGACCAATGGGTTTTGCGTTGAATTGGGCATATTGGGGCCCGACCAAACATAACCGGCGCCACCCGAAGCTGTTAATTTCAATGTATAACCTTCGCAAACCGTTTGCGCAGCAATAGGCGGCACTATAGGCAAGGGGTTTACATTAACGCCCAACGGAAGAGAATACACACGGCATTGGGCCGATGAAATATTTGAACCCGTTCCAACGCCCACCCTGTATTGGTACAGTCCTGGTTTGGCATTTACAAAATTCACTGTAAGTACGTCGACATTTTCGCCCGCGATATCAACCCACCCTTGTCCCGAAGTATTAGACTGCCATTGATATGCAGGATTATTGCCTCCGGTAACCTGCGATTTTAATGTATAGCTGGCGTTTCCTCCCTCACATAATTGTTGGTCTGCTGAGTTTATGGCCGATCCGAACCCCGTTTGCACTACCGGCCCGCACGGCCTGAAGGTGATATCGTCTAAAGCCAGGTCGTTTCCGCAGCCCCCGGTGGCGTTATTTGTCATTTTAACAACCACGTCAGTAACATTAGCGGGGGTGTCAAAAAAAGTCCCGTATTGTTGCCATAGTGCATCTTTTGTTGGTGGTATATCGCCGGTATTGTATTTTTTTAATACCACGCCATCGGTGGTTTCGATAGAAAAAGTGATGTTCGGCTGTATAGATTTACCCCCGCAAGCCGACGGCAGTATAATGTTCATTATCCACGCTGCAAATTCGTAACGGGTATTTGGACATAGTGTGCCTGCACCTGCCTTTTGTATATAAAAAACGCCAGGGTCGTTGGAGGCATTAACAATCATCATATAACCGCCGGGATTGCCTGTATGATCCTGGCTTAACGTATGCCATGTGTTGTTGAAACAATTACCTATACTGTTCGCGATCGTATAGAGCCCATCATTAGGACAACCGGCATCCCAATATTTATAACTCGTAACTGATGATGGCAATGCTTGCCCGGGATTTGTGCCTGATCCGAAATCCTGCTTAATAACGGGATCGCCCAGGCTACCTGTACAGGTTTGAGCATCAGCTTTAATGAAAACCAGCAAACAGATAGATAGCAGGAATATCTTCACTTGAACGGCTGCATCAGCAGCAATTATACTTAACGTTATTTTCAAAAATAATTTAATTACCCCGGTTATAGCAGCTTTAAAATTAATGTATTAATCCAGCCGGAACAACAATAGATTAATAGATTGCCAATATACTTTTATTATGATAAATAAATTTAGAGCTGTATGTACGTTAACGGGAATGTTACTTTTCGGCTGTTCTCTTTGAAAGCGCCGGAGCCGTTCCCCCGCGGATAACGTAGTGGATGAAGCCGCTTTGTGCGGCGAAAAGCCTATTTTTGGTATGGTTTATTAATGCCTATGATAAGAATTTACTTCGTTTTGGTTTTTATTTTAGCAGCTGCATTAAGCGTTAACGCCCAAATTCCCCCCAAGCCCTTTAAACCAGATTCGGTAAAGCAACTGCAGCCGGTATCCGTGCGGGCATATCTTTCAGAGCAGCCTGTGCTTGGTGTGCCGGCATCGGTAAGTGTAATTAATCCGCAGCAATTAAACTTGCAGCCGGGTAACTCATTTATTCCCGTTTTAAACACTGTGCCTGGCGTCCGGGCCGAAGAGCGCTCGCCGGGCAGTTACCGGTTATCAATAAGAGGCAGCTTATTGCGCTCGCCTTTCGGTGTGCGTGATGTGAAAATATATTACGACGAAATTCCACTAACAGATGCCGGAGGTAATACTTATTTAAATGCTATCGACTTCAATAACATTCGTCATATCGAAATATTAAAGGGGCCTGATGGAAGCTTGTTTGGCGCTAATTCGGGCGGGGTAGTGCTATTGAATCCGCATGATTTGCATGCAGATAGCAGTTTTACGGCAGTTGGCATTACCGGCGGATCATATGGGCTTTTGCATGAAAACGCGGCTGTACAAAGTGAAACCGGGAATTACCAATTAAATTTAACACAGGCCTACGAGGGGTATGGCGGCTACCGGCAACACAGTGCTATGCATCGTAATTTTATTCAAGCTGCCAGCAAATGGAGTTATTCCGGGGATGAGCTTAAGATACTGGGCTTTTATTCGGCAATGAATTACGAAACTCCCGGCGGCCTGACGCTAAACCAATACCTGGCCGATCCCACACAGGCACGATCGGCAACCCAAACACTCCCGGGCGCTATCGGGCAAAAGAGCGGCATTGACCAACAGGTATTATTTGGCGGTATTGTGAATACCGTTTGTTTAAACAATCATTTGCGAAATGTGCTGGCCGTTTTTGGTACGTATGTTGATTTTTCAAACCCGTTTATTACTACTTACAATCAGCGTTATGAATCCACTTTTGGATTGCGTACCTATTTTGAGTTTACAGGGACCCCGCAACGCAATTATCAATGGAAAGTTAATTTAGGCCTGGAGTGGCAACAAACAAATGCAGATATTAATAGCTACGGAAACAGGAAAGGGGTGAGGGATACAGCGCAGGTGTTAGACAAGATCAACACAAATCAGCATTTTATTTTTACCCGGTATAGCGGCGATTTTTTCAGGCGTTTTCACCTGGAAGCAGCGTTGAGCCTTAATTTTTATGATTACGAATTCATGAATATTTTCCCCTATGCTGAGGCCGGCTTTAGCAATCGCGCGTTTACGCCGCAATTGATGCCGAGAGTAGCGTTATCCGGGCAAATAACAACTGATTTTATATGGCGTTGTTCCGTTAGCCGGGGATATTCAACCCCAACCATAGCTGAAATCCGCCCGACAGATCAAACAATAAACAATAATCTGCGCGCTGAATATGGTTGGAATTATGAGACAGGTATCCGTATCCGAAATAGTGACGAAAGCATGTTTTTGGATGCTTCAGTATTTTACTATCACTTGCAAAATGCAATAGTGCCACGTTTTAATCCGAAAGAAACACAGTATTATGTAAATTCCGGAGGTACCAGTCAACCTGGTGTTGAATTATATTTTACCGATTGGCTAGTTTCGCAAACAACTTCCGGCTTTATTCGCGGGCTGCAATTCAATGAGTCGGTTACGTTGGATAAATTTACTTTTTCAGGAACGGGTAAGATGCTAACCGGTGTACCCGAGCGGGTATTTGTCTCAAGCCTTCAGTTAAAGCTGCCGCAATCGCTTTTTCTGTTTATTGAGCATAACTATACTTCGCAGGTTCCGCTAAACGATGCCAATACAGCTTTCGCGGGCCATTATAATTTGATAAAAGCCAAGGCGGGCTGGACGTATGCAATTCGCAATAAAAATCGGGCAACCATTTATGCCGGGGCCGATAATCTGCTGAATGAAAAATACAGTCTTGGAAATGATCTTAACGCAGTTGGAGGCCGCTATTATAATGCGGCCGCGCTTCGAAATTATTATATCGGGTTAAGTCTTTTATTTTAACGCAAAAATACTGAAGCTAAATTTAAAAGGCCCTTATTCTCATAAAGTTATAAATTGAAATAAGACCAAAATTGCTTAATAGCCAAAACAATTTTAAGCGCGCGGATATTTTATTAACATAAGCGAACTGTACGAAAAAGTTTGCGTATAACAGGCATCATTTAATTGTTACCTTTACCCTTGTAAAAATAGGACGAACTTATTCAAATGCCGGCAGATAAAATAACCGTACTTTATGTAGACGACGAGGAAAATAATTTATTTTCATTTAAGGCTACATTTCGTATAAAATATAATGTATTGATCGCGCTTAGGGGAGATGAAGCGCTAAAAATTTTGGCAAATAACCAGGTACACATCATTATTACCGACCAACGCATGCCCGAAATGACCGGCGTTGAGTTTTTAGAGAAAGTGCTCGAAAAATTCCCTGATCCCATGCGTATTCTTTTAACCGGGTACGCCGACATGGGTGCGGTGGTTGATGCTGTTAACAAAGGGAAGATATTTCATTACCTGGCCAAGCCCTGGAACGAAGAGGAATTGGATATGACCATTAAAAGGGCTTATGAAAAATATCTCGAAAAGGAAAAGCTAAAGGACATGAACGAAAAACTGGAAGTATCAAACGACCAGTTAGAGTTTTTATTAAGACAAAAGCTTCTTTCCTGATTATTTACCGGAAAACAATGCGAAAGTTTAAATAGATGGGATGGTAACCTTAAAGGTGGTCCCGTGGTTGAGTGCCGAATTAACCTCAATTTGCCCATTTAATTTTACAAGTGCGTTTTTTACGTTATATAACCCAAAGCCAGAACCCACCTCCTGGTAATTAGCCCGGTAAAAAAGGTTAAATATTTCGCCGATATGACTTCCTAAAATACCTACCCCGCTATCTTTTATCATGATAGTGGCCAAATTATCACGGACATCTACATCGACATTAACGCTCTTGTGCGCATTTTCTTTATTCTGAAATTTGAAAGCGTTTGACAGCAGATTGTTGAAAACGATCCTCAATGGCAGCTCATCACTGCGAAATGGCTCGAGCTGGTTTACTTTTACATTAAACTCAACATCGTTGGTTTTTGAAATGACCATATAAATGTTTTTCAGGTCATCCATAACTTTTTTAAAGTTAATCTCAGTTATCTTTAACTCGCCACGCTGTAAACTATAATAATCGTGCATGCTTAAGACGTAAGTGTCGAGTTTTTTGAGCGATTTCCCCATCAATAGCATCATTTCTCTCATTTCCTCTACATCGTCAATTTCCCTGGCCAGGTTAATGGCACCCAAAAGGCCCGACAGCGGCCCCCTGATATCATGGCTTACGCTGTAGGCAAACTTATTTAATTCGTTATACGCTTTCTGCAATTCATCATGCTTGGCAGCAAGCATGGAGTTGGCCTGATAAAATTTGTTCGCTTCTTCAATTGCTGAAATAACATCAGCCTCGGCCCAGGGCTTTTTTACATACCTGAATATATTACCTTTATTTATCGCATTAATTATCGACTCAATATCGGTGTAAGCAGTAATTAAAACGCGCACAGGTAAAGGAAAACTTATGCGAATTTCTTCGAAAAACTCAACGCCGGTTTTTTCCGGCATTCGCTGGTCGCAAAAAACCACCCTGATGTCTGGATGGTTAGCCAGCACACTTAGGGCCTGTGGAATGTTTACCGCGGTAATAACCTGGTATTGAAACCGTAGGGACGCTTTAAATCCCACAAGGTTATCGGGCTCATCGTCTACATATAATATTTTTATTTTTTCGGACATTAGCACACTATAAAGAACTGAACTTTTTTTTATTTCTGACGATAGAGAATGGGCACGCTTTCAAACCTTGATACAAGTTACAAATAATTTAGGTACTGACATCGCAGTTGGGACAAGCCAATTTTTAAAGTGATTTATCTTCTTACTAATCTCACCATCGCTGCGATAACTTCTTCTATATTTTCAATTGGTATCTCTGCACCCGGTCGAATGTGATTCTTTTTATCTCTGATATTTATTCTGATACATTCACCGCCAGTCCAACCGGGATTTATTAAAGAAATACGTATTGCTTCGCTAACGCTTGTTAAAGGACTCTCAATAAAAGAATTTCCTGACCCATCCGTAGTGATTTTCATAAAATTATTAAATGATTCAATTTTTGATTATTTCTTTAGCGCGGCTACAGTAAAGATTAATTCTTTCATGAGTTTATGATTTTCTTCAAGCCAATACTCAATGTTTTGTAACCGTTTATTTGTTGTTAATAATTCATTGTAATTAATAGCCCCATATGCGGTGTTATTGTAGATACCTTCAATCTCTGATTTTAAGTCTTCAAATTGTTCATCGGTCATAATATAATGGTTTAGGTTTAGCAAAAAAGCTTTTCTATTTTTTCTTTGGTGACCTCACTTATTTCTTTGTTATTACTTAAAAACACTTCTTTGTCTTTTAACACTATTTGTGTAAAAATCTCTAGTTGTTCTTCTGTTAAAAGTTTTTTTAATGCTTTTACTTTTGATTGTAAGGAGGTTAGTTGTGCTGAAAATAGAATTTGTACTTGTTCAAAATCTGTATTATCTGACATGTTCTTTAATTGAAGTATTTATAGATAAAATATTTATTCAGGTTTGCCCGGATTTATTTCATGATAAGGGTCGTAAAATAGTATATGCATCACAGCATTTTTACCTATTATAAAATAAATTCTTGGAGATTTTACAGTACTTTCTCGAGAGGCATTTTCTTCAGTATATAACGCAAACTGGCCAATTAACGGTTGTGTTTCTGGTGTAAAACTTTTGCCAGATATATCTTCAACTAATGATATTAATTTAGCGTTTGGTTTTGAATATATGTGAAAATGATGAGTATGATGTAATTCAGTTGTTAACTTTTTCGCTGTTAATTTTGAAAACTCTTTCAAAGTAGCGAAATAATTAAATGCATCATCACCATCCAAACATGGTTGGTCAAAGCAGTAATCTGTTCGGTCTATATCAATATAATCATATGCTATAAGAACAGTTTCCTTTTCGTTATTTAAAATCTCTTTACCGTCTATTTCTCTTCCAAAACTATATTTCCTTCCTTCATCACTTTCAAAATCTTCGACATCTGAGTAGTTAACTGGCATGAGTAGGTTTATCTTTTCTGTTAGAAAATTCGGTGTAATAATTTTGCATATTTTTTGCAGAGATTTTCCTATCAGAGTACTCAAAATCACCTAATCCCTCTCTCGCAATATTCCAAGGCGCTTCCTTGTGAGTAAGAAATATTAATTTCTCATGACTCATCAGACCATAATGATTCAAAATAGACTGTAAGAACTCATTTTGTTCTTTAGTAAGATTTAATTTTTCATTTGCGTCTTGGATATGTTTATCCATATCGCCTTTTAATTTGGGGTCGAGAACTAAGTTTTTATTTGCAGGTGTTTTATTTAAATGGTCAAATATTTTTCTATAAACAGGTCCATTTACCCATGCTTCAGGAAGTTCATCAAATATCATTGCACCATCAAAATGTACTAAATGCCAAGCCTGTATATAGTAAAGTAATTTTTGAAGTTTAAAATGATTTATACTTATTTCGTTTTTTTCACAATACAGTAAAATAAATACTCCCAAATTCTCTATGTCAACTTTTTTCGTAGCCATCTTCATTATTTTTAAATATAAATCATAATGTATTCATATCAAGTGATATTATTATAAATACCTTAATTTAAATTTATTTTTCTTTAGGTTTCTTTAATAAGTTCTCAATCATTTGATTTTCAAAAAAGATTAGTAGCTTAAAAGCTTATTATCCCTTATTTGATTGTCTAATATCATCTCAATTGATTTTTCATATTGAAATGGTTCTAGTTCTAACTTGATTTTATTGATATAATTTTGACATGTTAATTTTTCCCTAAGAATATCTATATGTTTCCTATAAGCAAAAAAAACATAATCTTCCAATACACTATACCTATCCTCATGTAAAACAAAGTTTTGACATTTGAATTCTGATTTGGTTCTTAAACGATAGGAAAGAATTGGATTTGAATGTTCAAACTGACTTGAAATATTAACACTAAATGATGCGGTGTTATCATTTACATCACAAATTAAGGAAGGCGAAACATACTGATAATGTTTAGCTCGAAGTTCAATATCTAATTTAATATCATTTTTAATTTCTAATAAATCCGTGCCTAAGTACATTACTGATACAGGTTCCATAAATTCTATTTTTTTTCAATCTTTTCTATTTTCTTCTTTAGGATTTTCAGTAACACTTAACTTAACCAAATCTTCAAAGCTTAAATCTACTTTTAACTTAGCTTGATATTTCTTTCCTCTCACAGTTACTTGCTGTAAGTTCTTTAAGACTGGTTTCTTTGTTTCCTTTTTTGACATCTGCTGTTAAATCCTTATACCTCAATCTTGCGTTATCCGCTTTGCCTACTGCTTGTTCAAATCTATAACAATCCGTTGAATTTATCGTGTTATACCTGAAACTCATCTCATCTACATATCGCTGTAAATGCTTCGGACTCATGTAATGGTAAACACCAATATAGCTTCTTTTTAACAAAGTCCAAAATCCCTCTATTGTGTTTGTATGGTTATTACCATCTGTTTTATAATCGCCTTCGGTGTGTTTAACTCTTATGTGATTATAGGTTAATTCTAAACCGATATATGACTTATAAGCATCTGATACGATAGTAGAATTACTTTCTATATTAGAGGTAACTATCGTTTGTAAGGTTATGGCTTCCGTATCATCTATTACCTGACACATAACTCTTGATGGGGTTAAAATAACCTTCTCTTTAACTGTTTTACCTGATATTATTTTGTGAGGTCTTTCGATGATTTCAAAAGTTTTCTTTTGAACAATACCCAATACGGGTTTCTTATCTTTAGAGCTTCTGCCCTGACTATTCATAATCTTTTTAGATTTATGTCTGTTTTTATTTTTACCACCGACAAAGGTTTCATCCACTTCAATATCACCTTTTAAGGCTTGAGGATTCTTTACATTTAACATTTCCCTGATACGATGTAAAACAAACCAAGCGGTACGTTGAGTAATACGTAAATCTCTACCTAATTGATGAGAAGATATACCTTTCTTGTGAGCTGTAATGAGATACATGGCAGCAAACCATGTCCTTAAAGGTATTTTGGTGTTCTCATAGATAGTACCAGTGGTCACACTAAATTTTTTATAACACACATTATTTGAGCACTTATAACCTCTATTGGTTATATAAACTTTAGTGTTTTTGCAATGAGGACAAATAACGCCATCAGGCCATCTCTGTTTAGCTAAATAATCCTTACAAGTAGCTTCATCTTTGAAATAATCTACAAACTGGATAAGAGAGTTAAATTGCTTTTGCATAGACAAATATAAGAATTTGTTGGGACAAATACTAATATTATTAGCAATAAAAAATATTTTATCGTTTAATTTTTTTATCCGCTTTTTATATGCTTATTGCCAAGATAAATATTGGGGATAGAATTTAGATTCATCTTTTATTTACCGATTTAGGTGAAAATAATCAAGTTGAATATCAGCTTATTACGATTGTTATTTAAATTAAAAGGGAAATTTTGAAACAAAAGTAAAATTAATACAGATATAGGAATAAATGCGGTGTTGAATAAGATTTTGAATTCACTAATACTTTAAAATATGGAAGAAGATAAACAAAATAACTCCTTGAGAAAGCTCTTTGCGTTATTAGCTTTTATTTTGACTATTCTATGGATTGGGGCACTAACAACTATACTTCTTCATGGAAAATCAGATTTGTCGAAAACGGTTTATATAGCTTTATCAGCTATAACCATTCAAATTTGTAGGCTTCCTGTTATGGTTATGAAATACTTATTCTATATCAAGAAGTGAACTTCTTATTCCTCCAGCAACTGCGAGGGTTTAATATCTAATGCTTTGGCTATTGCAAAGATTACTGATATACTGGTATTAATCACACCTCTTTCTATTCTGCTAACCTGACTGTATTCTATTCCGGCATGGTTTGCTAAAGCTTCCTGAGATAGATTTTTAGCAATTCTATATTTTCTTACATTACTGGCAAGTATAGCAATAGCTGAATTATCTCTGAGTTGGGACACATCCCAAATCTTAAGTTAATTTTCATTTTGAATTAAGGCAAATTTGCCTTAATATTGGATATCTAAATTCTTATCCAATGAATCTAAATGATAGTCAACAATACATTATCACCGATATTAATGAATTCTGGTTTAATTCAATTAACCCGGTTAATAAAGACAGGATTTTTAACGAGTACAATTACACCTCTGTAAAGGAATGTATTAAGCTTTTAAATCAACCAGCAAATTACTCGGTCTTACAACTATTCAACAGTTTACAAAAGAACTATTATTTGTTAAAAGGGGAATATTTAGTTTCATCTGGTGGTTTATCAATTATCACTAATAAAAGGTTTTATATCTTAGATAAACAGGAATTAAGTATACCTATAAATACTATAACTTTCTATGGTATTGAAAATGGTCAATTAATTTTAAAATACTTGGGGACTGTGGGCGAAAAGAAATACTTCATTGACAACCCTATTTTAATCCCAGCAATCGTAAATAACTATATCGAAATATTTAAATCCTCACCTGATTTAAATAATGAGGTTATACAAAGCATCATATCCACTCCCAAAACAAATTTAGCTCAATTAGGAATGAGTACAGTCCCTGTCGAAATAAACGAGTATAAACAACCTAAAGATTATAAAAATATAATAGCCTTATGTATCTTTCTTTTATTTTTAGGGAGTTGTGTTTATTTTTTAAATAAAAATGATAACTCTTCAAGTAACTCTACAACCAATACCAATCCAGCCTACGATAGTACAACTGGTAAAAAGAAGAAGAAATGTCCTTGGTGTGGTGGTATAGGGAGAGTCGGATATGGTGGTGAGTCTAAAGCTCAGGTGGAAAGAACTGGAATGGGTTTAGGAAATTATTGCACAACTTGTACAGGTACAGGTTATGTGAATGATGATGATAAATAAATTATAAATCTTATTTTTAAAAGAAAAAATGGGTACAATAGAAAATAATACTAAAAAAATTGAGGGGATTTCATCTGCTATCGATAAAGTTATACATATGGAATATGAGCTACTTGGGTATGATATAACAAAGTGGGAATTAACCTTTAATGAACAACCAACAAAAATAGATTATAGACTATATTCACGAGTGTATGTATTTAATGGAATTCTTGATGTACTCGTTACAAAACAAGTATTAATGAAGTTAAATAAATTGACTGAACCACAATTAAAAGACCCTAATCTAATCCTAACAGGTTTTCTAATTTTGAAATATCCATTTTCTGCAATTCCACAAGCATATTAGCTCTTGTATCAAAATAGGTTTGAATAACTTTCTCAGTTTCCTCTATTTTTTGCTCACATGTAATCAAAGAATTACTATTGATAAAATTTAATTTTATAATCATTTCCTTCCCGTAGTCATCCATTAAAAGCATGATTTTATACCATCTATAAAATCCGTTTTTTTCTTTAGCTGTCATTTCTATAAATATCTTAAGTTAAAGATAACCTAGAAATGTTTTTTTACAAGTCAATCTACAATAGACTTGCGAAAATTGTAGTTTGAAGTATATTTGATTTTAGGTACTTGTCCCAACTGCGATGTCAGTACCATAATTTAAGTAGTTTTTATATTAAATATAATGGGGATCTGTAAAATGAACTCGGTTCCTTCCCCCGGAACGCTATTTACCTTAATAACGCCGTTATGTTTTTTGATGGTATTGTAGGAAATTGACAAGCCCAGGCCCGTACCCTCACCCACATCTTTAGTGGTAAAAAACGGGTCGAAAATCTTTTTTTGCATTTGCATATCCATGCCTATGCCATTATCTTTTATCTTGATAAATACGTTTTCGGCGTCGCGGGTCGTAATGATCGCTAATTCGCCACCCAATTCATTACCAAACTTTTTTTGCACAGCATAGGCCGCATTTGATATCATGTTTAAAAATACCTGGTTTAATTTGCCTGGATAGCATTCAACCAGTGGCAGTTCCCCATACTCTTTTACAACCTTAATTTTATTATTGAGCAAGTTATTAGCTATAACCATTGTTGACTCCAAGCCTTCATTTATATCCGCTTTTTTGAGGTCGTCTTCATCCAGGCGCGAAAATATCTTTAGGCCCTTCACAATTTCGGCGGTGCGGGACGCGCCTTCATTAATGCCTTTTAATAGATGATTGATTTCGACGGTGAGGTAATCAAAATCAAGTTCCTCTTTATATTCTGCTATTTTTTTCTGCTTTTCGGCCGCCGGCAAATCCGACAAGCCTACACTTTCAATTAATTCGATAGCGTCAAACATCATGTTGATATCCCGTTTTAACGGACTAACATTTGAGGTGACGAAATTTATCGGGTTGTTTATCTCGTGGGCAATCCCTGCGGTTAATTGACCGAGCGATGCCATTTTTTCGGACTCTACCAGTTGCGATTGCGCTTGTTTTAAGTCTTCCAGCGTAATGTTAAGCTCCTGATTTGATTCGTTTAACTCGTGCGTACGCTCCTCAACCTTTTGTTCGAGCATGGCATTTTGTTCACGGATTATGCGCTCATTTTCTTTTAGCGCCTGCAGCGTCTCTTCCTGTGATTTCTCCTTTTCAGCTTTAAAAATGTTTATTTTATCTGCCAGTGCAAACGAAAGAAGAATTACTTCCATTCCGGAACCAAAGGTAATGCTATAATTTGTAAATGTATTATAGGGTAAAATATTCAAGTCGCCCAATATCCAGATAATGATTCCTGCTATTAATGGTATCCAGGCTATAATAAAGAATTTAGCCGGCCGGTACCCGCGTTTGGCAATAACAACAGAAATTGTTAGCATATAAATGGATACAAGACTGGCAAACGACTGGATAATTTGATAAGCTGTATAGAAATTGCCTGTTAACGTTAATATAATAACGATTGCATATACGGCGTACACAACATATGCCAATTTGTCGAGACGGGGAACGAATTTCTGAGTGTTGAGAAACTGCCGGACAAACTCTAATCCGATAATATTTACAAGCGCAGTTAAGAGGAAAAATGATCGGATGGCGAAGAATCCGTTGTTGGGCCAAAGATATTGAAAGCAATATCCTTCAAATGTGGTTTGCACTAAGCCAACAACTATAATATATACTACGTAATATAAATAAATGGGGTCCTTTAATACAAAGTAAATGAACAGATTATAAAAAAACATTACCAGGATAATGCCGAAAAATAGGCCAAAGAAAATATTTTTAACAAGGGCGCTGTCTGTAATGCTTTCCTTTTTTCCTAAAGTAATCGGCATCCGCATTTTAAGAATCGACTTAATTCTAAAATAGTAAATGGCGGTAGAGTCGGTAGGTAAGTTAAGGCTATAGATGAATTTATGATAGTTAATCAACCTCGAATTAAAAGGATAAGTTTCGCCACTTTGATTAACGTTATAGCCACCCCCAATCGGGTAATAAAAATCAATATTTTCCAAAAAAGATTGCTCAAATTCTATCAGTAAATCGGCCGAGTTGCTTTTATTGGTAATTTTTACCTTTATCCAAACCGGTACTTTGAGCAAGCCAAAGTCGGGTACGTTTTCTGTTGACTTTATGAATTTATTTTGGTGTTGTATGCTTTTTATATTTTGTGTCGACGAGGAATCAACGTAGTATTGAACTGTGCCACCGATAGCCACAATATCTTTCTTTCCGCTGAATACTACCTGCGCACATGCATTTAATGTAAATAGTACAATAAACGAAACGGATAAAAACAGCTTCTTGTTAATGGTAAGTATCGTCATAGTTTATTGCAGATTGTAGTGCTTAAAATGGCGCTCAATAATTGCATTTAGTTAATGTTGCCCAGGTGAATAGATAAACGATGATTTGAGCGGCCTGCGTAGTGATCTTACCGCTGGTGTGCCGGCTTTGGCGAGCCGGAACATAAATATAGGTTGCCTGTTCATTAATTGAGGGAAGAGCGCATTAAAGGCCGCTTTTAGATCGCCGACTTGCCGTAAAAAAATATCGTTGGCTTGTATGTTTTTCTCGTGATTTAAGCGGGCCATCATAAATACAAACTGTGCAATGGGCTGAAATGAAACTCCGGCTAAGTTCGATTCTATCCAAATACGTTCCATAGCCTGGCCGCCAAATAGAAAATCCAGATCAGAAGATCCGGGCATTGTAATAATCCCCAATGATGATGAAACCGCTACAGACTTGTTTACCATTTTGGTAAACGCTTTTCCGCCGTTTAATTTCCTTAATAGGGAGATGGCTGCCGCGTCGCTTGCTACTTTAAAGCCGGCCAGCTCCGAATTGGTAGCTCCTAATGAATTTACATCCAAACCATCTCGTTTGGACTGTATGTCTTCGTGGGTCCACCTCAATTCATTGGTGAAAGTATCATAGTGGCCTCTCGGATGCAATATCCTCAACATCTCTGCAGTCGCGAGTATCTTACCCAACTCCTTCATCAGCGATTCGTCTTCAACAACATGCAATTCGGCACCGTGATAAGTTTTAATTGATGACCGGATCCGATCATAAAATACCGGCGATAATGTTTCTTTAACGGCCAGGTCCCTGTTCGTAACCCTTAATGCAATTCCGGGCTCCAGGTAACTGTCAGTTTCTGTATTTTTAGATTTATTAAAAGCAATGTGCGTAATTAAATTCCGATCGCTTTTATTGGGGAAATAATCAGTCGAGATGCCAAAGCCGAATGTTGAAGCTTTTATTCGCATGTTTTCAATAACAGCACCAATTGCTACGTACGATCCGAGATTATTAAAATCCAACAACGAGTGCGAGAAATGCGCATCATGAAATATAAATAGCCCGCTGTTTGTATAAACTAATTTCCAGGGCTGTGCATTACCGCCCGACGGTGCTATTATACCTGCCTTAACTATTTCGGTTATAATTTCTTCGGACAAAATAATAGTTTCGTTTTTCGGAACGAAGCTTTTAACAGCCTGCAGCATTCCATCACGGGTTAATTCAGGGGGCCCTATATATGATTCTGGAATTTGTTGCGGTTGATAGGCTTCCTTATCTTTAATTATGTCCTCTAAATCAATATAGTATCTTCCCGACTCATGAAACTGATCCAATAAAATCCGACGTGCAACATCGGTAGTCAATGCGCCCCCTAAGGTAACTGACGATGCTAATTGGGGCCATGTATTAATAGATTGCTCAACCTCTAACATCGACGCCTTTAACCTCGTTGAGATGGTGTCGGCACCTATCATCTTTAATATATAAGGGATTTTGTCCTCGTTTGAAAGGTCTTTGATGTTATTTGGATTTAGCCCATCTGCAAGGCCATGCAAAACGGCTCTCCCGGGTTCCAGGTCAAAACGTTCAACATCCAGCATTCCGCGATCATTCGTATCCATCACAACTGGAATTTGAAGTTCGCGGGCCTTGTACCGGCTGTTTATTTTAACATCCAATCCATCACAAACCTCTACAAACAAATCTAATTTACCGTTTCCGGTAAAGAATTCGTCCATATTGCCGGCATGTAACCCATCGCTAAATATTCTCACCTTTAAAAAGGGGTCAATCTCGGCGATCTCCCGGGCCGCAATAAGTGTTTTGTTGATCCCGAGGTTTTGGGTGCCGGTACGGATCCGGTTTAAATTGCTAAGCTCCGCGGTATCAAAATCTGCCAGCCTTAATTCTCCGCAGGTGCGCTCCATTGCTAACGTTAAAGCGATTGATTGCCCTACGGATAAGCCTACTATCCCGATTTTTTTTGTCTTAAGCTTATTTTGTTCTTCGTCGGTTATTTTATAACGATTTCTGTTTGTTCGTACTTCAATAAATTCATCTTCGTCCAGCAGATGTACAAGCCGCCCATTCCATGGGTAATATACCCACACGCCATATTCATCAATATTCCTTCCTGCCAAATGAATATCAATAAGGTTTGGATATTCATCCTGCTTTATTTTTACCGAAGGGTTTTGACTTTTGACAAGCTCCTGCAACTGTCCATATATTTCGTCGCAGGCAAATTTAACTTTTGACTCCTCAATTAATTTATCGAACGTTATTTTATCAGAAGGGTTGCCTATCCGGAGTACCAGCGGCTGGTACACATCGGTTTCGTTTTTGAAAGTTGCAACAAGGGATGATATATAACTCATTTGGGTTGAATGATGAATCGTTATTTTGTGTAATAAACCTATTTAAAAGAAACTTGGGTCTTTTTCCTGAATTTCATTTTCAGAAGGAATTATCTGACTTGCCGCTATCATTTCCGATAAATCCCACTTGTCCAGATTTGGTATCTGGAGTTCAAAATCAATTATTATTTTCCTGTTTTTTAACCCTTCGATTCTGAAACTGTTTGGATTGGCCCTCATTTCCAATATCTCGGATTTGTCCTCTTCCGTTGCTCCGCTTAAAACAGATACATCTTTTAAAATCATCGCTGTTGCAACCAGATCGAGTTTGGGATAATAGAATGTGCCTTTATTACCGATACTATTTACCAGTAACATACCACAGTTAACCACCGGTTTTACGGTATATGGCGCGCATAATGCAAAAAGGGACTGAAGCCCTATTTGCGTTGAAATAGCTATAAGGGTCCTGATCAGTAATGGTGTTCCGATTCCGTATCCGGCAAGGTCTTTTGAATTCCATAGCCCGCATATTTCGCCGGTGCCTTGCTTCGAAAAGTCGCGGACAACGTCAAAAATCGCTGGATCCAAAGCCCCGGTGGCCTGTTCAATCGGCAATGGCTCGGAGCCGCCGGAAACGTGCACCCTCGCTCCGCCGTAAACCATTTTTTCGTCCAGTGATTCTACAATTATTACAAAAACTGCTGGATTTTTCGCCCACTCATTTTTTGACGAGGTAACCTTTGTTACTCCAATGCTGGTTAATACATCAGCATGGCCTTTTATAAAAAGCTCACACGTTGCCGGTTCGTCAATGGCTCGGAATGCTCGTATTTTAACTTCGGGATTTTCTTTATTTAAACTATGCACCATTTAGCAAATCGTGTTTCCTTCCGGGAACGTTACTAATACGTTTTTAATTAAAAAGGGTTACTTTTCAATGTAGTATTATTCATAATATTTCAATACCCGAAAATGTGTGTTGCTTTACGGGAAAATATGGTGCACAAATATCGGTAAAAAATAGATGTTAAAACAGGGAAAATTTTGGTGGCGATAATTAAATGAGCTGGTATACAGGTGCCTTTAATTGTAAGAATAGTTAAAAGATATTTGCTGGTTAATTGTTTAGTTTTGATTTGTTACAATGCGAATTTGATCCACCCAGTTCCCTCATACCCAAAAATGAATTGTTTTGGATGAATTATTTCGGCTAGTATTTCAATAGAATCAACGATGCGCGGCCCCGGCCGGTTAAAGTAATGATTGCCGTCGGCGATATAAACGGAATTGTTTTTCACAGCTCTTAGCTCACCAAATCCGGGTAAGGAAAGTAAAATATCCATTTCTTTTAAGGTGCGCTCAATTGAAAAACCACAGGGCATTATTATCAATTTTTCCGGGTCGGCCAGGCGCAGTTCATCCCAATTGATATATGATGAGTGTTTTCCGGTTTCGGTTAATACCGGAGTTCCTCCGGCAATGCTGACCAATTCGGGCACCCAGTTGCCTGACATCATCAGGGGTTCAAGCCATTCAATACAAGCGACAGCAGGTTTATTGTCGCTGAATTTTAATTTGTGCCGGATGATGTCAACGCGTTGTTCAAGGTCGTCGATCAGGATGTCGCCTGTTTGCTGCACTTGCAGCTCATTTGCTATGGTTCGGATGTCGTTAAAAATATCTGCAAGCTTGTTAGGCTGCAGCGAAATGATCTGCGTTTGTTTGTCGAGGTAATTTTCCAGCTCAGTTTCAACATCCTTTAACGATACGGCACACACATCGCACTGCGACTGGGTGATGACCACATCGGGTGCAAGCTGTTTAATCACCTCCTGGTTAACGGTGTAAACTGATAAGGCATCAGCAATAATCGCTTTTACTTTAATATCAATTGCCGCGCTGCTTAAATTGTCCGGGAAATTGGCTTTGGAACATATAGGCAATTGTTTTACTGATTCGGGGAAATCGCATTCGTGCGAACGGCCCACCAGGTTTTTTTCAAGCCCCAGCGCGCATATAATTTCGGTTGCAGAGGGAAGTAAGGAAACTATTTTTGGATGCATTGGGGGCAAAGGTAAGGATTGTTGGATAAGCAGGAATGAAGGACCAGGATTTTAAGAAACGAGAGCCAAGATTTTGAGCAAGAGTCGGGAAGCAAGATTAACTTTAATCAACCACCTCTGGTTTATTGCTGAAATTCCAGATTCGTTCTGCTTTTCGGCCAATAAGCCAGAAGGAAGCGCCAAGAATAGCGAAAAACAGTGTTTTATTGGTATGATCCCAAAAAAATTCAAAGTATTTGGTGTAGATAAAAATGAGCAGGAAGGTGATACCGAACTCACGGGCGATCACATCTTTGGTCTTTAACCCGATCAACAGGAAGAGCGCCGCTACGGATGCCGAGATAATGCCCCAGTAAAATAAGCTGATCTGTTTGATATGCCACCAATGATCGATACTGCCGAAATTACCAAATATGCTCAGCAGCCATAACGACATGAAGAGATATAAAAGCCCTACAACATACGTGAGCTCCCAAAAAAAGCTAAACCATTTTTTGTTTTTCAGGATAAAACAGGTGGTAACCAGCACAATGCTGAACAGCACAAAGCGCAATGGGTAATTAAGCCCTAAAAAATAATAGCTCCAGCGGGTTTGATACCCCGTTTCGGTGCCGAACCAGCTGCCCAGTGAAACCAGGGCAAACAGCCATATCAGCCGCGAATCCATCCTATGGGCCAAAACACCATAAACAAAAACCGATAACAGGAATAATAATGAGAAATGCCCTGATCCGTTATCGAAGGTTTTACCGAGGAAGGCAATGCAGCACGCAGTAAACAACACGCCGGTGAAAATGATCGCCTCGTTGCTGAATACTTTCTCAGGAAATTTCTTTTCCCACCTGCGGCCGAAGTAAAATGACAGCGCGGCCATGATGGCCGATAAAATACTGATTACAATATCGGGTGTATAATACAGGCTTTTTAGCCAGGTTAAAAATGTATCATTGATGATAAGCGACCCAACTGCAATTACGCCGCAAAACAAGGCAATCCAAAATGAATATTTTGCCAGCCGCATCCAATCGAAACCCTTTATCTCGTACGAGGCGCGCAGTTTTTGGGCGAGATCGGCATTGATCAATTCCTCTTTTTCCCAATGGCTGATCGACCGGTTCAAAAATTCGCTTTCCTGCTTATCGAGATTGAGTTTCATTTCTTATGGGTTCGATAATCCATAGACCATCGTTTTCTACTAAGATATATATTATAATAAATCGACTATAACTACGTTTTCAGCAACTTCATCACATCGATCTTATCCTTCGCTAATTGATCCTTTAAGTTGTCGAGCGTCGTAAATTTGATATCGTTACGCACAAAATTATGAAATTCCATCCTGATCTGCTGCCCGTAAATATCCTCGTTAAAATCAAAAATATTAACTTCAATGCTGCGTGTAATTCCGTTAAGGGTAGGGCGGGTGCCAATGTAGCCCATGCCATCAAATGTGCCGCCGTCAGTTTTTACTTTAACCGCGTAAATGCCATCGGAGGGGACCAGCTTGTATTGTTCTTCTATCATTATATTGGCGGTAGGGTAGCCAATCTGGCGGCCCACCTGGTCGCCGCGACCAACTTTGCCGGTCACAAAAAATTGATAGCCCAAAAACGTGTTGGCCAATTCAATGTCGCCCTTTAGCAAGGCATTTCTAACCTGCGTTGAACTGACGGCCACCTCGTTTATATCCTGCTCGGGGATTTCAACCACGTCAAACCCGTACACCGGCCCCAGGCGAAGTAAAGTATCAAAATCACCTGCGCGGTCTTTCCCGAAACGGTGGTCGTAGCCAATAACAATCTTTTTCGTGCCTATTTTGTTAACCAGAATGTCGCGTATATATTCTTGGGCCGACTGATTCGAGAAATCCCGCGAAAACGGGGTAATAATCAAATGGTCGACGCCCAATTGTTCCAGCAGTTCCGCTTTTTCGTGTATGGTATTAATTAGTTTTATGGTTTCATCTTCCGGGTGAAGGATCATTCGCGGATGCGGAAAAAACGTGAGCAGCACGGTTTCGCCGTTCGAATTTTCGGCCAGTTCCTTTATGCCGGAAATGATTTTGCGGTGCCCAATATGTACACCATCAAAAGTGCCGATAGTAACCACTGCATTTTTTAAGGGTGCAAATTCATCTATATTATGGTAAATTCTCATTCTTCTGAAACCGGTGAAATTACTTTTAACTCTCTGATCGTATTAACGAGTTCTTCTATTTCGTGTGCATCTTCTATTTTATATTCTCCGCT
>JACXTT010001147.1_pt1 | contig 44892 bp, 43 predicted proteins | sample 9270951 | NCBI WGS metagenome assembly JACXTT01 (sample SAMN15532306, study PRJNA645909) | rock metagenome | isolation source: weathered quartz diorite | place: Puerto Rico | collected 2017-06-21 | reverse complement strand
AACCTGTCTGTCACGGTCGGCCATGAACGGCATGAGTGCGTAACGGCCAACAGCTACTGCGAGTTCAAGGCCCAGGAGCACCACACCGTCCATCAGGACCGCCGCGTCGAGGTGAAAGGCGATGACAGCCTGCGGGTCGGCGAGAGCCAGCAGGTGAAGACCGGGCTCGGTTATTTCATCGAGGCCGGGCAGGAAATTCACCTGCGGGCCGGGGCCAAGGTGGTGATCGAGGCGGGAGAGGAACTGACCCTCAAGGTTGGCGGCCACTTCATCAAGCTCGACGGCAACGGCATCACCTTGAACGGGCCAGAAGCGGACGAGGACGCCGGCATCGGTTCGGGGCCACGGATCAAGGGGCCGTTGCTGCCGGGGGCGGTGGAGCGGGCGCTGCCACCGCTGCGGCTTGAAACAGCCGTCATCGGTCGGGTGCAGGAACAACGCCAGAGAGAACCGGCGCTCGATACGGGCTTTTCCGACTGATCCGCAAGGCCCGTGGACATGCAGCATTGAAGACCGCCCCCTTGTAGGAGCAGCCGGTGACAGCCAGATGCCGGCGCAAGACCTAGGTCGCCGGCCGAATATCCCCGATCAAGCTCTGCAACGAATACCCCAGGCGCGGTGCCAGTTCATCGGCCCGCCCCTGCAATGCGCGCAGGTCCAGCTCCTGGTCGAGGTCCGCCGGTACGATCAAAATGACGTTGCCCTCCTTCACCGGCAGCTCCCAGTAGTGCCGGTGATAAAGCCCACGCAGCAACGCCGCGCCCAGGGGTTTGCCGTCGTCGGTGGCCCATTGGTTGATCACCAGCCAACCACCGGGATTGAGTTTCTTCTGGCAGTTTTCCAGAAAGCTCCAGGCCAGATGACCCACACCGGGGCCGACATCGGTATACAGGTCGACAAAGATCAGGTCGGCCGACTCCGCCGTCTCCAGCAGTTCCAGTGCGTCGCCGACGCGGATGTACAGGCGCGGGTCGTCATCCAGCCCCAGGTACTCGATAGCCAGGCGCGGTACATCCGGGCGCAACTCAATGGCCTCGACATCCTCCAGCGGCAGGAACCGGAGGCACGCCTGCGTCAGCGTGCCGGCTCCCAGCCCGAGAAACAGCGCGCTCTCCGGCGCCTCGTGACACAAGGCGCCAATCAGCATGGCCCGGGTGTAATCGTATTCCAGCCAACTGGGATCGGCGGTGAACACGCAGCTCTGCTCAATGGCATCGCCAAATTCGAGAAAGCGGTAATCGTCCACTTCAAGGACTCGAATCATGCCGAAGGCGTCGTGCACTTCGGCGAGCAGGCGCTCCACGCGCTCCTCAGCCATTTCATCTCCTTGCAAGCGGGAAAACAGCAATTGTCAGCCAAGCCGACAGAGCAGGTCACGCACTAATTGCTGCTAACATGGGCCTCCCACCGTCAATCCTCGAGTTCATGATGAGCCAACCCTGGAGCCCCGACAGCTGGCGTGCCCTGCCGATCCAGCAACAACCCCAGTACCCGGACGCGGCGCACCTGCTGCGGGTCGAGCAAAGCCTGGCCAGTTATCCGCCACTGGTGTTCGCCGGGGAGGCCCGTGAACTGCGCCGTCAGTTCGCCGAAGTCACCCAGGGCCGGGCCTTCCTGCTCCAGGGCGGCGATTGCGCGGAGAGCTTCGCGGAGTTCTCCGCGGCGAAGATTCGCGACACCTTCAAGGTGCTGCTGCAAATGGCCATTGTCATGACCTTCGCCGCCGGTTGCCCGGTGGTCAAGGTCGGGCGCATGGCCGGCCAGTTCGCCAAACCGCGCTCGGCCAACGACGAGACCATCAACGGCGTGACCCTGCCGGCCTACCGTGGCGATATCGTCAACGGCATCGGCTTCGATGAAAAAAGCCGCGTACCGGACCCGGACCGCCTGTTGCAGTCCTACCATCAGGCCACCGCCACCCTGAACCTGCTGCGCGCCTTCGCCCAGGGCGGTTTTGCCGACCTGCACCAGGTGCACAAGTGGAACCTCGACTTCATCGCCAACTCGGCCCTGGCCGAGAAATACAGCCAGTTGGCCGACCGTATCGATGAGACCCTGGCCTTCATGCGCGCCTGCGGCATGGACAGCTCGCCGCAATTGCGCGAAACCAGCTTTTTCACCGCCCACGAGGCGCTGCTGCTGAACTACGAAGAAGCCTTCGTGCGCCGCGACAGCCTGACCAACGACTTTTACGATTGCTCGGCGCACATGCTCTGGATCGGCGACCGCACTCGCCAGCTCGACGGCGCCCACGTCGAGTTCCTGCGCGGGGTGAACAACCCGATCGGGGTCAAGGTCGGCCCGAGCATGAACACCGAGGAGTTGATCCGCCTGATCGACATCCTCAACCCGGACAACGACCCCGGTCGCCTGAACCTGATCGTGCGCATGGGCGCGAACAAGGTCGGCGATCACCTGCCGCAACTGATCCGCGCCGTGGAAAGCGAAGGCAAGAAGGTGCTGTGGAGTTCCGACCCGATGCACGGCAACACCATCAAGGCCAGCAGCGGCTACAAAACCCGGGATTTCGCGCAGATCCTCAGCGAGGTGAAGCAGTTCTTCCAGGTACACCAGGCCGAAGGCAGCTACGCGGGCGGAATTCATATCGAGATGACCGGGCAGAACGTCACCGAATGCATCGGCGGTGCGCGACCGATCACCGAGGATGGCTTGTCGGATCGCTATCACACCCATTGCGATCCGCGGATGAACGCCGATCAGTCGCTGGAGCTGGCGTTTCTGATTGCCGAGACGTTGAAGCAGGTGCGGCGCTGATCAAACGGCCCACCACCTTGTGGCGAGCGGGTTTGCCCGCTCGCCACAAGAGACTGCGGACATCCCGTGGCTTACAGCAACCCACGCAACCGCTGGGCACTGGCCCGCTGGCAATTCAGTTGGATATCCGCCAACCCCAGCCAATCGGCCAACTGTCGCAAACTCATGGCCAATGCCGCCATTCCCGCCTCATCCAGTCCCTGCTCTTCCTCATGCACCGCATGCACCGCCAGACGCCCCAGCGCCCGTTCGGCGCGTAGATCGACCCGCGCGGCGATCCGCTCTCCGTGCAGAAACGGCAACACGTAATAGCCATACACCCGCTTGTGTTGCGGCGTGTAGATCTCCAATCGATAACGGAAATCGAACAACCGCTCCGTGCGGCTGCGCTCCCAGATCAGCGAGTCGAACGGCGACAGCAATGCGCTGGCCTCGACCCGGCGCGGCAGCTTGACGTCGGGCAGGCAGTACACCGGCTGGCGCCAGCCCTGCACTTCGCCCACCTGCAAGTCTCCGGCCTCGACCAATTCCTCCAGGCGCACCCGACTGTCGGCGAGGTCCAACCGAAAGTAGTCACGCAGGTCTTTCTCCGTCGCCACCCCAAGAGCTGCCGCTGCCCGGCGCAACAAACCCCGCTGAGCCTCGGCCTCGTCGAGCGGAGGCTGTTCGAGCACCGTCGAGGGAAGCACCCGCTCCGGCAGATCGTAGAGTCGCTCGAAGCCCCGGCGTCCGGCCACCGTCACTTCACCGGCGGCGAACAGCCATTCCAGCGCATGCTTTTCAGCGCTCCAGTCCCACCAGGGCCCGGCCTTTTCTTCACGGCTCGACAGACTGCCCGCGCCCAGCGCCCCCTGTGCCTCGACCACCGCCAATACCCGGCGAATGGTCGCCTGCTGCTCGCGACCAAAGCGCGCCATTTGCTGATAGATCCCCTCGCCACGGGACGCCCGCTGCATGCGCCAGCGCATCAGCGGATACAGCGACATCGGCAGCAACGACGCTTCATGCCCCCAGTATTCGAACAGGGTGCGCCTGCGCCCCTGGCTCCAGGCGGCCTGGTCCAGCAGGTCGGGGGCGTAGTTGCCCAGCCGCGAGAACAGCGGCAGGTAATGGGAGCGCACCAGCGCGTTGACCGAATCGATCTGCAGGACGCCCAGGCGCTCGATCAAGCGATTGAGCTGGGCCGGCCTGATCAAGGCCGGCGACCGGCGAGCGCCGAACCCCTGGGCCGCCAGCGCCAGGCGCCGGGCTTGCTTCAATGAAAACGACAGGTCTGCGGGCATGCACGCCTCCTTGTGAACCCGCAAACTACCGCAGTCGCCCCCTGCTTGTGTAGCACCTCAACGACCCTTGCCCAGCGGATCGCTCCAGAAATGCTGGTGGGTTTCCTGCTCGACATCGGCGCGACTGAGCCCCATGTCCTTGAGCGCGTCGTCATTCAATGCCGCCAGAACCCGGCGCTCATGTGACACTTCGTGCCAACGGGCAATCCGCTGCCACAAGGCCCGCAGCGAAAACACCGAGTGCGAGGCACCACCGATCAGCACATACCCTCCTTGACCTTTCATCATCCAGCCCTCCTGTTGGGGATGACTAAAGTCTGTGCCCGGGACTAAGATCAATCCAACGAATGTTTCTTATGTAATACATCTCGGAGATTGATGAATTGTCCAGCTACCCAAGCATCGATACCGACGTCCTGCGCACCTTTGTCGCGATTGCCGACCAAGGCGGCTTTACCAAGGCCGGCGAACTGGTCAACCGCACCCAATCGGCCGTCAGCATGCAGATGAAACGCCTGGAAGAAGATGTGCTCAAGCGCCAGTTGTTCGAGCGCGACGGGCGCCAGGTGCGGCTGACCGCCGAAGGCCAGGTGTTGCTCGGCTATGCCCGGCGGATCCTCAAATTGCACAGCGAAGTGTTCAACACCCTGCGCGAGCCGCATATGGTCGGCCTGGTGCGCATCGGGGTGCCGGATGACTATGTGATGCGCTTCCTGCCGGGCATCCTGTCGCGCTTCGCGCAGTTCTATCCGCTGATCCAGATCGAAGTGAACTGCGAATCCTCCACGCAGTTGCTGCAACGCCAGGACCTGGACCTGACCATCGTCACCCGCAAGCCGGGCAACGAACTCGGGCAACTGCTGCGCCAGGAACGCCTGGTCTGGGCCGAAGCCCAGTGTTTTGCCGTTCACGAGCAGGCGACCCTGCCGCTGGCGATGTCCGGTACCGATTGCTTCTGTACCGAATGGGCCTGCAATGCGCTGGACGCCCGCGACCGCGACTATCGCCTGGCCTACAACAGCCCGAGTCTCGCCGCGATCATGGCGGTGGTCAGCGCGGGGTTGGCGATGACCGCCCTGCTGGAAAGCCTGATTCCCCAGGACTGGCGGATTCTGGGCGAAGCCGAGAACCTGCCCCAGTTGCCCATGCTCAACATCATGCTGGTGCGCAACCTGAACAAGCCCTCGCCGATCACCGAATGCCTGGCCGGGCACATCGTCGAGGGCTTCAAACTTTAAAACCGAGCAGCAGCGCGCCAAGCACCAGATAAACGCAAAACAGGCCGCGTAATACCTTCTCGGGCAAGGCGTAGGCCACCTTCACCCCCCAACTGATACTCATCAGGCCGCCAATGGCCATGGGGATACCCATGCGCCAGTCCACCTCGTGATGCACCGCGTAAGTCACCAGCGTCACGCTGGTGCTCGGCAACGCCAAGGCCAGCGACAACCCCTGGGCCACCACCTGCGAAGTGCCGAAGACTATGGTCAGAAACGGCGTGGCTACCACCGCCCCGCCAACCCCGAACAACCCGCCCATGGTGCCGGACACTGCGCCCAGCGCCCCCAACCATGGCCAGGGATAACGCATCTGCGCCGACAGCTCGGCAGGCGCCATGAACAGGCGCACCAGGTAGAAAAGCGCCAACGCCAGCAGGAAGCCGACAAAGCCCAGGCGCATGCTGCGCGGATCCAGCCCCACCGCCCACAGGGCGCCGAGCCAGGCAAAGCAGAAACTCATCAGCACCAGTGGCAGCGCGTGGCGCAGTTCGATGCGATTGCGCTGGTTATAGCGATGCAACGCCAGCACCACATTGGGCACCACCATCACCAGTGCCGTGCCCTGGGCCAACTGCTGGTCGAGGCCGAACAGAATGCCCAGCACCGGAATCGCGATCATGCCGCCGCCAATGCCGAAGACACCACCCACCCCGCCCATCACCACGCCCAGCAGCAGATACTCAATCAATTCGACCACAGCCGTCTCCCCACTCGATGACCTCATGCTACGCAGTCCGCTCTAGCGTGGAAACGCACAGCAACGCACAATGGCTGTGCCAATCTCGCACAAGCAAGCACCGATGAATCCTACGACCCTGACCGATCAGCTTGGCCTGTTTCTCGATGTCCTGGAAACCGGCAGTTTTTCCGCCGCCTCCCGTCTCCACCCGCTGACCCCGTCCGCCGTGGCGCGCCGGATCGACAGCCTGGAAAACTCGGTCGGCAGCCGCCTGTTCATTCGCAGCACCCACGCGGTCCGGGCCACGCCGGCCGGCCTGGCGTTCGCCGAACGGGCCCGGAGGATCGTCGCCGAACTACGTCTGGCGCGGGCCGAGGCCGTCTCCCTGAGCAACGCCCCCGAGGGCCTGATCCGGGTCGACGCACCCGCGGCGTTCGGGCGCCGGCACCTGGCACCGGCCATCGCCGACTTCCTCACCGGTTACCCGGGCCTGGATGTGCAACTGCACCTGATCGACAGCTTCGTCGACATGCAGGGTTCCAACCTGGGCAAGGTCGACCTGGTATTGCGTGCCGGGCAAATGGCCGATACGAGGCTGGTGGCAACCCCCTTGGCGAGCATCGTGCGGATCGCCTGCGCCAGCCCGGCCTACCTGAAAAATCGCGGCACACCGCTCCATCCAAGCCAGTTGAGCGAACATGACGGCCTGGACTGGGATGCGCTGGCCCCGTTCATGGCCTGGCGGTTCACCCAGGATGGCCAGATGCAACTGCACCGCCCGCCGCGCATCCGCATGACCTCGAACAACGCCGAGGCGCTGCTGTCCGGGGCCCTGGCCGGCCTGGGCATCGCCCATTTGCCGACGTGGCTGGTCAGTGAATACCTGCTGCGCGGTGAACTGCTGCCGCTGTTCTGCGAAAACGGCCTGCCAGCGCCAGAAAGCTCCGGCGTCTATGCGCTGCGCCTGGAACAACCGGCCAACTCCCGTAGCCGCCTGTTGCTGGAGTTCCTCAAGAGCCGCTTCAGCCCCGTACCGCCTTGGGACCAAGCCCTGCAAAGCGGCCTGGGACGACACTAGGCCGGGAAAATTCTCTGGCGCATTAAAGATTAGACCGCTAGATTCATCGAACGTAACGCACAAGGCTTTAGTGATGACCAGCAACCGCGACAATTGTGACAACCTGCTCCTGGACAACCAGGTGTGCTTTGCCCTGCACTCCACCTCGTTGTTGATGACCAAGGTCTACAAACCCCTGCTCCAGGCCCTCAACCTGACCTACCCGCAATACCTGGCGATGATGGTGCTCTGGGAAAAGGACGGCCTGACCGTGGGCGAGATCAGCACGCGACTGCTGACCGATCCGGGTTCCCTGACCCCCCTGCTCAAGCGCCTCGAAACCGAGGGGCTGCTGAGCCGGACCCGGAGCAAGGAGGACGAGCGCGTGGTCATCGTCAAGTTGACCGAACAGGGCCGGGCCTTGCGCGAACAGGCACGCGGTATCCCGCAGTGCATTCTCGCCGCCAGCGGCGACTCGCTGGAACGCCTGCGCGCCCTTCAGGCCGAGCTGGTGGCCTTGCGCGGGCATCTGCAAGACAGCCTCTGACCTGCCTTTTTCAGCGCTTTGCGCTGATCGCCAGCAAGCTGGCTCCTACAAGGGGCCGGGCACGACCATTTCCTCGCGGTCAGCGCTAATCCCCCCTCAGACCCACTCCAAAAAAAACCAATCAGATCTTTTTTGAAAATTTATCTTGCGCGCAAAATATTTGCGGATTACATTTATCTCGCATTTAGTTAACGCGCAAACATTTAGCGCAAATCACACCAATCTGAAACGACGAGGCTCATCATGCAAACGCTCTATACCGCAATCGCAACCTCCACCGGTGGCCGTGACGGCCGTGCTGTTTCCAGCGACCAGATTCTCGACGTCAAGCTCGCCACCCCGAAAGAGCTCGGCGGTGCCGGCGGCGCGGCGACCAACCCGGAACAACTGTTCGCCGCCGGTTACTCGGCCTGCTTCATCGGCGCACTGAAATTCGTTGCCAGCCAGAGCAAGCGCCAGATCCCGGCCGACGCCTCGATCACCGCGCATGTCGGCATCGGCCAGATCCCCGGTGGTTTCGGCCTGGACATCGACCTGCACATCAGCCTGCCGGGCCTGGAACAAGCCGACGCGCAGAGCCTGGTCGACGCGGCCCACCAGGTCTGCCCGTACTCCAACGCTACCCGTGGCAACGTCGACGTACGCCTGCACGTCACCGTCTAGGATCTGAAGGAACACCTGAACTTTTAGGAGCAGCCGGTCGACGCTCGATTGCTGGCGATGGACGTCAACGATAACGCGGGCATCCTGATACCCCGCGGTGTCTGAAACACCATCGCCAGCAAGCTGGCTCCTACAAGGGATCGCGGTCCCCTTCCAGAAACAAGCAGACACAAAAAAGCCCGGGGCATGCCCGGGCTTTTTTGTTCGTGCGGCGAAAAGCAGTGCTTATTTAGCACGGCCTTTGTAGGAACCGCCTTCACGGGTGTCGATCTCGATCATGTCGCCGATCTCGATGAAGTCAGCTACCGACAGTTCGGTACCGTTCTTCAGTTTGGCAGGCTTCATCACCTTGCCGGAAGTGTCACCGCGAGCGGAACCTTCGGTGTAGTCAACCTGACGCACGATGGTGGTCGGCAGCTCTACGGATACCAGACGGTCTTCGAAGAACACGGCTTCGCAGACGTCGGTCATGCCTTCTTCGACGAACGGCAGAACAGCCTCGATGTCTTCGGCGTTCAGCTCGTACATGGTGTAGTCGGTGGTGTCCATGAACGTGTAGGAGTCGCCGCTGATGAAGGACAGGGTCGCTTCTTTGCGGTCGAGGATCACGTCGTCCAGTTTGTCGTCGGCGCTGTAGACGGTTTCGGTCTTGTAACCGGTCAGCAGGTTCTTCAGCTTGGTCTTCATGATCGCGCTGTTACGACCGGACTTGGTGAATTCAGCTTTCTGAACCAGCCAAGGATCGTTGTCGATACGAATCACGGTACCGGGTTTCAGTTCTTTACCAGTTTTCATTGCGAATATCCGAATTTGGATGGGATGTACATAAATCTAGGCCGCGTATCATATCCAATTTAGGTAAAGCTTCACCAGCGCCGTGGCAAGATCGGTCCGCGAAGCCTGTTCCAGACACCAGCGCTCGGCGTGTTCAGCCAGTTCCCGCTGGTTTTCCAGCACCGCATTCCAGCTCGGCGCCATGTCGCCCGCCGTATTCCAGGCCCGCCACCAGCCCTCGAACGCCGCCTTGGCCGGCGCCGACAGGCCTTGGGTGTAGAGCACGAGGAAGGCCTCCAGCTTGTCCAGGTGAACGTCATCCTCCTGGCGATAGATGTGCCAGAGCAACGGCTGCCCCGCCCATTGCGCCCGGACGAACGAGTCTTCGCCGCGCACCGCATTGAAATCGCAGCTCCACAACAGGCGGTCGTAATCCTCCTGGGGGACGAACGGCAACACCTGCACCGTCAGTCGGCCACGGACCTCACGGGCACCAGCCGCCATGCCCTCGGCCCCCAGCCAACGCTGGACATCGGCCAGTATACGCCCCTCGGGCACCAGCAGCTGCGTCGGCCGGACATCGGCCGCCAGGACATCGAGCCAACTGGCCAGCCCGGCGTTCTCGTAGGCGAACAGCGAGATAAGCCGTGCACCGTCCGTCGGCTCGACGCCGAGTCCGCGCAGGAAATCGCCACGCGCCCGGGGATCCTCGACAAAGGCCCGACGTTGCTCCAGCAGTCCGGCTTCGCGCAGCAGGCCCCCGGTCCCGGGTTGGAAGCCGGGGAAAAAGAAAAACTTCTGCACCTGACTGAATTTGACCGACGGTAGCCCGTGGCAACCGACGATCCAGTCCTCGGCACTCAGGTAGTCGAGATTGAGCCATAACGGCTCCTTGTCCCGTCCCGCCATGGACTCCATGTAGTCATGCGGCAACGAGCAGGCAAAGGCCGCGATGACCACGTCGGCCGCCTCCACCGGCGCCCAGGGCGTCGACCAGCGGCGCACCTCGACCCCACGCTGGCGCTGCCGGTCAAGCGCAACATCGATCGCCGGGCACAGTTGCTCGAAGGCCCGCAGATCGTCGACCCACAGTCGCACGGTATAGTCATGTTCGGCGGCCAGTTGCCGGGCCAGGCGCCAGGTCACCCCGATATCACCGAAGTTATCCACAACCGTACAGAAAATATCCCAGGTGGCCTTCATTCCGGGCTCCGCTTGGCAAAAACGCCGATTGTCCGCATAAATCCACGCATGCAGAAGAGCCGATGTCGATTAATCTTCATGCGATAATTGCCTTTTGCTCCGAATCGCCCTGCCAGGAGGTCACATGCCTTACCGCCGACAAGCGCGCCGCCCCCTCTATATCACCCTCAATCCACTGCAATTGACCGCCAGTATCGCCCTGGGCATCTGGCTGGGAGTCATGGCCCTGGCCCTGACGGCCTGGGTGGTGGCACGGATCTTTGTCCCGCAGCCCCTGGCACCGCTGGCCGCCGCCGCCCGCCAACTGGGCAACCCGCCGGCCGCCGCCGTCACTGCACCGCAACCCGGCGGCGATTCGACGCAGATGTTCGAGCAATACAAGCAGAACCTCTACAAGAACGAAGAACAGCAGCGCCTGGATCAGGCCCGCAGCAACTACCGCAACCTGTCCAATCCCAAGTGCCAGTTCTGGCTGCAACAGGACCAGACCGCGCCCACCGACAAGAGCCGCGCCAACGTGCTGCAGTTCTGCAATTGAGCAACCTCAACGTGATGGACAAGCACGCCGTGCACCAACGGCTCCTCGAACGGCTGGCGATCGATCTCGACGTGTTGCAGCGCGCGGCGCAAACCGCCTACGAAACCGCGACCCACGAGGAAAACGTCGCCGAGAACAAGTACGACACACTGGGCCTGGAAGCCTCGTACCTGGCCACCGGACAAGCCCGGCGCATGGAAGAAATCCGCCAGGCCCTGAAACGCTGCCGGGAACTGCTCCTGCGCCCTTATGACGAGCGGAGCGGTATCCAGTTGGGCGCCCTGCTGGCACTCGAAGCCGAGAACGGCAGCGAACAATGGCTGTTTCTGGCGCCCGATGCCGCCGGGGTCAAGGTCGAGGAGGCGGACCAACTGATCACCGTCATCACCCCGCGCTCGCCCCTGGGCGGTGCCCTGCTGGGTAAGCAAGAGGGCGACGAGGTGGCGATCAAGGTCGGCGGCGTGGCCCAGCGCTATGGCATCATCCGGGTGGAGTGAGGGCCGCGCTTACTTGGCCGCGGCCATCAGGCGGTTGACCTCACTGCGCACCATGCTGGTGTATTCCGGCGGCGACAGCAGGTCGAGTTCCGCGCGTACCCATTCAGCCCACTTGCCCTTGCGCTTGGCACGCTCGCCGAACAGCCGCGCGGCCTCGCCCTTGGCCTTGCCCAGGTTGCTCTGCCAGAGATCGAACAGCCGGGACTTCTCGTCTTCGATGGCGGCACGCTCGGCCAGGGACTTGTTAGCCAGATTGAAGCTCATTGGAAAATCCTGCGGTGTAAATAGAGCCGTATCTTACACCGTCGACGGAAATATCCGGCCGAGGATTTTGGAACGCCCCGGGCCATGGCTGAAAAATTTGCAACGTTCACCGCCATAGCCGACTCACAAGGGATACCGCCCGCACAGCTCTATCTACCACCCCTGCCCCCCCACCACCCGATAGCGTTCCTGTCCTTCCCGAGCGATGCCTCATCCCGGCAAAGCTCACCTCTCGTCAACACGAACGAAGGTACAGAACATGTCCGACCCTTCCGCTGTCTATTACCTCTCCCAGGCCCTGGAGCGGCGTGATACCCCCAGCGAGCTGGAGCAATCACTGCAGATCGAGAGCGCCGATCGCAACTGGCTGCGCAACCTCTTCCTGGCCAGCCAGGATGCCCGCCAGGCCCTCGATACGCCGATGTTCGTCGATAAACTCTTCATCATGGCGCAAGGCTCTCCGGCGGCCGACCTGGCCGGGGCCTTCCTGGTCAGCGGTCCCCCGGAGCACCCGGTATTCCTCTGTACCCCGGCGTTCGGCCTGGAGCGCTTCGACAGCCGTGAGCAGGTGTTCAAGAAGCTGCACGAACGCCTGAGGCTGCCCCCACAACGCGACGAGCTGTTGCGCTTCGTCGCTTTCAGGATCAAGACCGCCATCCGTTATGAGCCGCCACCGACCCTGGTCACGAAACCGATCCCGGGCATCGTCCTGGCCGATCGACGCCAATCCATCGAAAACTACCTCAACTACAGCCGGGCCAACCTGCATGACGAACTGCTCAGGTTGCCGACGCTGAAATTCCTCATCAACCAACTGCTCGAAAGCCAACTGGGCAGGCGCTTCGGCTCGCTCAGCCTGACGAGCGTGAAGGTCATCAGCTATGAACGCCCGACCTCGGACGGGCGCACGGCCCCGCTGCCACTCAAGCCGGTCTCGACCCGCTTGCTCGGCGAGACCTTGTTGGAGCACTACAACCGCGGCGCCTGGCCCTCAGGGCAGACCCGCGAATTCATCGCCCCCGGCTACGCCTCCTCGGTGACGGAGACCGTCGACTGGGACAGGGCGATTGCGAACCTCTCCAGCCAGTTGAAAAACCACCTGGAAACCGCACTGCAAACCTTCTGGGAGGAACGCCTCGACAACGGACAACTTCGCGGCGATTTGTTCATCGATGCCATGGGCACGCGCTTTCGGGCCGAACTGCTCCAGCAGGAACAGGACTGGAATGCGATCAGTCCCGAGGACTTCTACCCACTGTGCGGGCTCTACCCCCAGGACAGTCCGCGGTTGCAGGATTTGACACTCTACTCACTGGCCGTCAACACCAGCGGGCGCTCATCCGTACTGGCCAACGCCTTTGTCGTGCGCAGCGATCGTCAGCCGCATCCAGGTTTCTTCCTCTATGCCGTCGGTCGCTTGCAGATGTTCGAAAGCGAGACCTCGCTGCAGGCGTCGGTCAAGGCACGCCTCCAGGACCCCAAGCAGGGCGATGAGCTGCGCCATGGCCTGTCACTGCGCGAACGCGCCGATTTGAAGAGCGCACAGATCACCAACATCGCGCTGCTGCCGGGCAGCCTGCCGGTGTTCAAGGAGCAGTTCAATAGCATCGTCGCCAAGCAGCGCGATAACGTGGCTTACGTACTCGCGCGCTATCGCAGCAGCAACGGAGCGCTGGCGCTCGCCGCGGCGTTCGAGAGAGCCCTGGATGTTCGAGCCTTGGTCGACCCGCGGTTGGTTTCGCTCGCCCCCATGGGGCGCTGGAGCCATCGACTGGACCTTTCGCCCAGTGAGCAATCCGTCGCTCCGGGCCGGCGACACACACTGATGCCGACGCTCGACACCGTCAGGTTCCAGTTGGGAACACTGAACGAGCTCAAGAGCCGTCTCACCGAAGGACTGAAAAAACGCCCGACCCTCAGGGCCTTCATCCAAAGCGAACTGTCCACGGAGCTGAACCGTGTCCATGGGGCTGACCTGTCGCCCAGCAACCTCTACATCAATCACTATCCGTCCGCCCTTCCGCCCCTCGGCGACATCACGCAGTTGCCCAGCCATTCGCAGAACCTGGTGGAGCACTTTCTCGAGCGCCTGACCCAGCACACCGGCGCGCTGGCACCATCCACCCACATCGGCGTCTTCAGCAAGGACGCCGATGGCAAATGGGCACGCGTTCCCAACCTGGACATGACGCAGCTCAACACCCTTGTCGAGCAGGCCATGGCGGACTTTCTCGGGCACTACCTGCGCCGGCAGCGCACCCTCTATGGCTCACTCTCCGAGCCGTTGAACGAGGCCGTGACCAGCGGATTGCGTCGCGAAGTACAGTTCAAGGTGCTACGAGGCGACCTGCACGAAACCGACCTGGAGGTGCTCGACAACATTCTCGACAGCGAGCAACGAGAGCTGCGCCCCGGCCTGCGGGGTTTCATTCCGGATGCCTTCGAACTGACCCTCAGGCCCGACGCCTCGGCAATGCCGGTCAAGCTGCACAACTGCTTCCTGCTGACCGAACGCGGCGGCCTGGACACCGAACACTCCGGCACTGTGCTGCTCTGGACCCCGGTCCGGGGAGCGGAAGCCTTCCACTCGTTTCATGTCGCCGAGGTCGAACTGCAACGGCGCCTGCATGACCCCGTGGAGCGCCTGGCGTTGCTGGAGCAGATCGCCAGAAGCGAACGACCGGCGATTTCCCCCCTCCCACAGAACCACCACACCCATCACCGGGCGTATCCGGCCCTGGGCTTTGAACTGATTCAAAACGGTTTGCGCGGCAATCGACAACACTCGCTGGTCGACAAGGCGCTGGGCGACCTGGCCCATGCGACGGCCTCAACGTATTCGAGCGAGCACTTTCACCAGCACCTGCAATCCTGCCTTGATACTCACTCAACGGTTCCCATGCTTGAGAAAGCCATCCAGGCCGCGGAGAACGCCGCCCTGCACCTGGCACTGCCACCCTGGTTGGCCGGCACCACCGACAGCCGCCAGTTCGCCCTCGCGAGCCTGCTCGACCGCTATCGCCAGGACGCGGCCACGACCGCCGACTATCACCAGGACATTCCCGATCTGCGCGACAACGCCAGGACCAAGGTCACGAGCCTGCTGTCACGGGACTTTCCGGCGGCGCACCTCGACCCGGACAAGATCAGTGTTTCACTGACGCGGCGCAATGCGGCCGAAATCCTCCGCGAATCACTCACCGACTTCGCCCTGCGGCACTTCGACGACATCGACCAAAGCTCGATCATCGTCAGCACGCAGGGGGGCCTGCTGCCCAGGGAACTGACCGGCGCGCGCTTCAAGAGCCTGGTGAAAGAGGCCGCCGTCGGCAACCACTATGCGAACCTGTTGGCCTCCTATCTGTCCGACAGTGCGCAACGCCGCCCCGCCTTTCGCAAACACTTTTTCTGGCAAAGCCTGCTGCATGCCTTCACCCAGGTGATCCGCAACACCCTGTCCGCCACCGCCCATGGCTATATCAAGCACCTGCTGGGGATGCCGGACGGCCTGGCCAGGAAACCCCTGGACGGGCAGAACATCGACCTTCGCCCACTGGAGTTGATCAGCGGCGCCCAGGCGAAAGCCGACCCCGTGGCGGGCTTCTATCTGATCGGTCCCAAACGCGGCCAGCGCGGCCCGCAAATCCTCTTCACCCCACAGGGCCCACAGCCGATTTTCCAGGAATACACCGACGAAGCGGCCTTGCTGGCCGACCTTGGGCACTCGAACAACCTGCAACAACGGGTCCTCGAACGGCTCGCCCATGAGCGACGCGAGCATTACGCAAAACAGGTATTCAGCGCACAACGAGCACCCCTGGGGATCAGTGACAACCCGCTGCTCGGCAATCTCTTCCAGCGGCTTTACCAGGACACCAGCGCGCTGCTCAAGGACATGCTCGGCCGGCAGAGCGTGCAAGACCAGCACTCGGCCTGGAACACCGTCTTGTCCTGGCTCAAGGGAGGGCTCGACCAGGGGACGATGTTCATGCTCGGCCGCTTGCGCTTGCCACCGCTGATCTGGCAGACCCTGCCACGGCTCAAGGATGCCGCGCAAAAAGCCTGGCAGGGCCAGTGGGGCAACGCGATCGAGGAGTTCGTCATCAGCCTGGCGCAACTGGCCGTGGCGCGCCGGGGCGGGAGCCGAACGGGCCTTGCCGCCCTCGCGCAAACAGAAACCGAAGACCTCCCCGAGTCACCTTTTCCCGAGCCGGCCTGGGCTGACAGCCCTCTCACCCCCGGACAAAAAGCCGCGATCCTCGACCATGAAGCCCACGCGGTGGCCCTGGAAGACATGGCCCTGAATCTGACCGCCGGCCTGTACCAGGACACGGCGACCGGCAACACCTTCGCCGCCGTTGGCGGAAAAGTCTTCCAGGTAGAGGAAAACGATCGGCGCTGGCGCCTCGTCAAGGACAGCGCCCGGGGTCCCTGGCTGCAACAGAACCGGCACAAGCAGTGGTCATTCGACCTGCAAGGACACTGCATCGAGGAACTGTCGTCATGAAGCTGTTCGACTACTGTCGGAACCGCAGAGCGATCCGCGAGGAAATGCGCGTACAGGCGACTGGAATTGACAGTATTCGCAGGCTCTACCCCAACCGGGCGCGCATGATCCAGCGTGCCCATGACCAAGCGGTGAACTATCTGACCCATGCCATGTGGAACATGGACCGACTTTTTTCCGAGGGCCACCTGGATCAAAAACGCCGTCTCTTCGTGGAAAAATTCTTCGATACGTCCCCGGTGAGTGAATACACGATCCGGAAAATCAAGCTCCGCGCGCACATACTGCTCGGGGAACTGCTCAAGCCATCGCTCAATCCCGAGACCTCCTCACGCTACATCGTGGGCTCGGCCCGGCAACCGGAGCACGGCATCCAGGCGTTCACCCTGCCCCTGGAGACGGCTAGGCGAATCTATTTCACCGAACGTTTTTTCGATCCCGGCTTCCAGGTCTACCTGCCCATACGCCCCAGAACCTTCGACATACAGGGGCACAACATGGGAACGGTCCTACTGCATGAGGTCAGCCACCTGGCGCTCGATACCGTCGACCTCGCCTATCTGGATTCGAGCCGCCCCTTCTCCGATCTGCTGGATACCAGCACACTGACCGGAAGGCTTCGTCACGACGCCCTCGAACGAGTCCAGCAACACGGACTCTCCAGCAGCACCCCCGCCAACGAATTGTTCAGGGAGCTCGATGACTACGACCTGCGCTGGCATGACGTGACGGGGGCATCTTTAAAACGCGTGTTGCTACTCACCAGGACGCGGGACCTGGATGAAGCCCGCCGAGTGTTCTTCTCGGATGAGAATAAAAGAGTCGACGTCATCCTGAATAACGCCGACTCCCTGGCATTATTGCTCGCTCACCTGGGCAGGCCGCCCGAGTACCATCCCACGCACTAGGTCGTGCCGCCTGGGAGGTTGCCGTTCCCAGGCGCAGCGCTTATCGAGCGGCCAAGGCGCGCAACTGTTGCAGGTCGCTCTCGGCCAGCACGATCCCGTCGTGCAGCGACTCGGCCCGCTGCTGGTGACGCCGGTCCCCCGGCAGGCGTTGCAGGCCGACACCCTGCATCTGGCTGACCAGCGTCCGGGCGCGCTCGGCGAAGTCCTGCCCCGCCGATTTGGCCGGGTCGATGACAATGATCAACTGCCCGGTCCACGGAGTCTTGGCGCCGGGATGTTGCGACCAGTCGAATTCGAAGGAAAAATTCCCGCCGGTCAGCGCCGCCGCCAGCAACTCGACCATCATCGACAACGCCGAACCCTTGTGGCCGCCAAACGGCAAAAGCGCGCCACCGTCGAGGATCGCCTTGGGATCGCAGGTCGACTGGCCGTCGCGGTCCACCCCCACCCCGGGCGGCAGGCTGCGTCCCTCGCGGGCGGCGATTTGCACATCGCCATGGGCCATGGCGCTGGTGGCCAGGTCGAAGACGATCGGATCGCCACCGGCCCGGGGCGCGGCGAAAGCGATCGGGTTAGTCCCGAACAGGGGCCGCTCGGCGCCATGGGGAACCACGCAGGTCATGCTGTTGACCACGCTCAGGGCGACCAGACCCTGATCGGCGAAGGGTTCGACGTCCGGCCAGAGTGCGGCGAAGTGATGGGAATTGCGGATCGCCAGCACCGCGATCCCGGCACTGCGGGCCTTTTCCAGCAACAACGCACGGGCGGCGGCGAGGGCCGGCTGGGCGAAACCGTTGCCGGCATCGACCCGGACGAAGCCTGCGGCGACATCCTCGACCACCGGAATGGCCTTGCCATCCACCCAGCCGCTGGCGAGCGTGGAGACATACCCGGGAATCCGGAACACCCCGTGACTGTGAGCGCCGTCGCGCTCGGCGCTGGCACAGTTCTCGGCCAGGACCCGGGCGACTTCCGCCGAGGTGCCATGGCGCTGGAAGACCTGGTCGAGCAATGCCACCAGATCGCTGTAGGAAATAGTTTGAGTAGCCGTCTCGCGGGGTGCAGACATCCGAAGCTCCGATACCGATTTATTTATTATTCGATCGATGAGAGAAAAGCAGTGCTTGGGCAGGCGTCCAGACTATCCGGCGGCAGGGGACCCGTTGTCAAACCGAGCATCGAAGCGTCTGCCCAACTGCTGCTCGGCGAACTGCTCGATGATGAAATCGACGAAGGCCCGGGTCTTGCCCGGCAGCAATTTGTGCTCGGCGTAATAGATCGAGATATGGCCGTCGTCGACGTACCAGTCGGGCAGCACCCGCCGCAAGGTTCCGGCCTGCAACCAGGGCACCGCGAACGGCATGCTCACCAGGGCCACGCCAAGGCCCTGGGCCGCCACGGCACAGGCGGCTTCCGAATCGCTCATGGTCATGCGCGCGCTGAGGTTCAGCGGTTGATGTTCCCCGTCGCGACCGGTCAATTGCCAGGAACGCACACGCCCGGTCTGCGGCGAACGGATCAGGATGCCGTCGTAGCGGTGCAAGTCTTCAGGGCTGCTCACCACGGCCTGGCGCGCCAGATAATCCGCCGACGCCACCAGCACCCGGTGGGCCACCGTCAGCTTGCGCGCCACCACCCCCTGGGGCAGTTCAAAACCGCCACCGATGGCCGCGTCGAACCCCTGGCCGATCAGGTCCACCTGGCGGTTATCGAAATGCCAGTCCGGACGGATGTCCGGAAAACGCCGCAGGAACTCGCCGAGCAACGGCACCACATAGAGACGTCCGAACACCGTGCCCACGCTGACCTTGAGGGTTCCGGCCGGACGGCCTTCGACATTGGACAGGTTGGCGACGGCATTTTGGATAGTGTGCAGGCTGGCACTGACTTCCCCGAGGAACACCTGGCCGGCTTCGGTCAGCCTCAGGCTGCGGGTGCTGCGCTGGAACAGGCGCACTCCCAGCCGCGCCTCCAGCTTGGCGACGCTTTTGCCGACCGCCGCTGGCGTCAGGCTCAGGCGCCGCGCCGCCTCGGCGAAGCTGCCGACTTCGGCGCTGCGGACAAAGCATTCGATACTGCTGAAACTTTCCATGGTCATCACTATAAACTTTTGGTTTACACAGACTGTAGCAATTACTGTCTACACGGCAGGCAATCCGAAGTCGATACTCGGCTCCAACAACAAGGCCCTCTCCCCTCCCTTCCCGGCCTTGAACTTTGGAGAACGACATGACCGAACACAATCTCAACGGCAAAGTAGCCCTGATCCAGGGAGGCTCGCGTGGCATCGGCGCGGCCATCGTCACGCGCCTGGCGGCCCAGGGCGCGGCGGTGGCCTTCACCTACGTCAGCTCCGACGCCAAGGCCAAGGCCCTGCAGGACAGCGTGATTGCCGGCGGCGGCAAGGCCCTGGCGATCAAGGCCGACAGCGCCGATGCCAGAGCCATTCGCCAGGCGGTCGACAGCACCGTCGAAGCCTTTGGCCGAATCGACATCCTGGTCAACAATGCCGGCGTGCTGGCCATGGGGCCACTCGAAGACTTCAAGCTGGAAGACTTCGACCGGACCCTGGCGGTGAATGTACGCAGCGTATTTATCGCCACCCAGGAAGCGGCCCGACACATGGGCGAAGGCGGCCGGATCATCAATATCGGCAGCACCAACGCCGAACGCATGCCGTTCGCCGGTGGCGCCACCTACGCCATGAGCAAGTCCGCGCTGGTGGGCCTGACCAAGGGCCTGGCGCGGGACCTCGGGCCACGCGGCATCACCGTCAACAACGTGCAGCCCGGCCCGGTGGATACCGACATGAACCCGGCCGACGGCGAATTCGCCGAGAACCTGCTCGGCCTCATGGCCAGCGGCCGTTATGGCCGGGTCGAGGAGATCGCCAGCTTCGTCGCCTACCTGGCGGGGCCGGAAGCCGGTTACATCACCGGGGCCAGCCTGACCATCGATGGCGGCTTCAGCGCGTAGGGCGCGGTTATAGCGCCAACGCCTGCTCCAGCAGCAACAGAAATGCTGCGGCCGCAGGCGTCGGCGCATGCGACCACACCGCGTACAGGTGGCGCGAAGGTGCGTCCGATACCGGCAACGTCACCACGCCCTCGAAACCCTCGGCGATCTTCTTCGGCACCAACCCCAGCGCCAGCCCCCGGCGCACGAACTCCCCCACCAGCATCACATTGCCCGCCTCGAACTGCACCCGATGGCGCAAGCCGGCCGCGGCAAAGGCCTCATCGGTCTGTCGGCGCCCCGCCGTACCGGCCTGGAAATCCACCAGCGGCTGGTTCTCCAGTTCCGCCAGCGGCAGGCGTTCGAAGCGAACCAGCGGATGCCCGGGCGGCAGCACCGCCACCAACTCTTCCTCGGCCAACAGACGTTGCGCCAAGCCCTCGATCTTTTCCCCAGGCCACAAACCGACGAACGCCAGGTCCAGCCGCCGCTCGCGCACATCCTGCATCAGCAACTCGCTCTTGCTCATGTTCAGGTGAATATCCACCTGTGGATAAAGACCGTGGAAACGCGCGAGCAGACCTACCAGGTCAACTTCGGTCAGGGACGAGATCTTGCCGATGGACAGGCTGCCGCGCACCTCCCCGGACGCCGCCGCGACTTCGGCGACAATCCGCCGGGTCGCCTCCAGCGCCGGGCGGGCGCTGCGCACAAAGGCCTCGCCGGCCGCGGTCAAGCGCACCTTGCGCGAACTGCGCTCGAACAGCACCGCGCCGAGATGCTCTTCCAGGCGGGCGATCTGATGACTGAGGGCCGACTGCACCACATGGCAGCGCTCGGCCGCGCGGGTGAAGCTGCCTTCATCCGCCACCGCCAGGGCGTACTCGATCTGTTTGAGGTTCACCGTTCGTATCTCATTTCAAGATGAATAGGATGAAAACAATGCATTGGCGTCATGCTAAGACATTCCAGATAATTCGCGCACCGAATTCCCATAACGAGACAGTCAATGTCCGACGCCAACGCCGCACACAAACCTTTGAGCTCTGCCCTGATCCTGCTGATGGCGATTGCCACCGGCCTGGCGGTGGCCAGTAACTATTACGCCCAACCGCTGCTGCACACCATCGCCCAGCACCTGGGCCTGAGCACCGGCACCGCCGGCACCATCGTCATCACCGCCCAGTTGAGCTACGGCGCCGGGTTGCTGCTGCTGGTGCCACTGGGGGATCTGTTCGAACAACGCCGGCTGATTGTCGTCATGACCCTGCTCAGTGCCCTTGGCCTGTTGATCAGCGCGTTCTCGCCGAGCCTGCCCTGGCTGCTGTTCGGCACCGCGCTGGCCGGCCTGTTCTCGGTGGTGGCCCAGGTGCTGGTGCCCATGGCCGCCAGCCTGACCGCGCCGGAACAGCGCGGGCGGGTGGTCGGCACGCTGATGAGCGGCTTGTTGCTGGGCATTCTTCTGGCGCGCACGGCGGCGGGCCTGCTGTCCGATGTCGGCGACTGGCGCAGCATCTACCTGCTGGCCGCCGGCCTGATGTTCCTCTGTGCCTTCGCCCTGCTACGCGCCCTGCCCGAACATCACCAGCCTGCCGGGTTGAGTTACCCGGCCTTGCTCGGTTCGGTGTTTCGTCTGTTCGTCGAAGAGCCGGTGCTGCGGCTGCGGGCGGTCCTGGGCCTGCTGACCTTCTGCCTGTTCGCGTTGTTCTGGACCCCGCTGGCCTTCCTGCTGGCAAGTCCTCCGTATGGCTATTCGGATGGGGTGATCGGCCTGTTCGGCCTGGCCGGCGCCGTCGGCGCGATGGCGGCGAACCTGGGCGGACGCATGGCCGATCGCGGCAAGGGCGCGTTCGCCACCACCCTGGGCCTGCTGGCCTTGCTGTTGTCGTGGCTACCGCTGGGGTTTGCCGGCCACTCGCTGACGGCACTGCTGATCGGCGTGCTGGTACTGGACTTTGCCGTGCAACTGATCCATGTCAGCAACCAGAACGCCGTGTTCAAGGTCCGGCCACAGGCGCGCAACCGCCTGAATGCCGGGTACATCACCTGCTATTTCATCGGCGGCGCGCTGGGCTCGCTGCTGGGCGCACAGCTGTACGGGCCCTATGGCTGGAACGGCATCGTCACCGCCGGGGTGCTGATTTCGACCCTGGCGCTGGGGATCTGGGCGGTGGCGCAGCGCCGGACCGGACTGTCGGTGTCGGCTGCCTGAAAGGCATCGCGAGCAAGCTCGCTCCTACAGTGTCCCAGTCAGCCTGTAGGAACGAGCATCTCGAGCAATCGAGCGTCGACCGACTGCTCCTTGTAGGAGCGAGCTTGCTCGCGATGAACGTCAACGATAACGCGGCCCCTCTGAAACACCGCGATCAAACACCGTCCCAGTCAATCGCCGGCAACCCCACCGGCCCCAGCGGGAAATGCTTGAGCGACTGCACGATCCGATCCGCATGCGGGTATTTCTCCGCCGCCATTGCCGGATCGGGCACCGCCACCGCATACATCCCCGCCGCCTTGGCCGCCGTCACGCCGAACGGCGAGTCCTCGAACACCAGGCAGTCCTCGGCCGCCACCCCCAGGCGCTTGGCCGCCAAGAGGAAAATATCCGGTGCCGGCTTGGCTTCGCCCACCTCCGGATCGTCGGCGGTGACAATGGTATCGAACAGGGCGAACCACTCCCGGTGCAGGGTGGTCTTCAACTCGAACGAGCTGCGCGAAGAACTGGTGCCCACCGCAATCGGAATCCCGTGGGCCGACAGATGTCGCACCAGCGCCTCGGCGCCGGACATGGAACCGGCCTTGGGAAAGCGCTCGCGCATCAGCGGCTCGCGCACCGCCAGGAACTCCTGCGGGCTCAACGGCAACGCCATGGCCTCGACCACATACTGGGCCAGGTCACCCGCGCCACGGCCAATGATGTTCTGCTTGTGATCCCAGCCGAAGGTCCGCCCGTAGCGGCCGACGATGATCTGCGTCACTTCGGAGTAGATGCCCTCGGTGTCGAGCAGCAAACCGTCCATATCGAAAATCACGGCCTTTACCGGGCCCGGGTTGGTGAGTGCTGTGGTCATCGCATCCGATCCGTCTACAAGGTTGAAAGACTGCCAGCCTCGCAGAGCCGGGGGATTCTTTCCATCCGAGAATGAAGTCGCTAGCATGGCCGCAGTATTTTCCAGGCCCGTGGGCCCGCCGACGGCTTGCCGCCCGGCCATCCAACAGAGACGCCAGCATGATCGCCAAAGAAGCCCGAAACGAGGTCGCCCTCGGCAAGTTCCTCGACGCCCACCCCCACCTGCGTGAAGAAACCCGCGAGCTGAGCCCGAAGGAACAACAGCAACAGTTCCAGTGGGCCTTCGAGGACGAAGCCGAAAACCTCGGGATCGAACCCTGGGAACTGACCCTGCAACTGGTGGCCGAAACCCCCGAGGAACTCAAGGCCATGCGCCTGGAAGTCCACCGCGAAGTGGCCGAGGCGCTGGGCATGGACTGGGACGAGTACTGCTCGTTCAACGAAATTTCCGAAGACTGAATCGCTTCCCGGGCGCTCGCGCCTGCGCAACCGCATCGACTCGCAGGCAAAAAAAAGCCCGCGGGAGGGCGGGCAAGGGAAGCTTTTGAACGAGCGCATACACTATAGACGTCGCGAAGGGCGTGCTTCGTGAAACATTTTTCATGTTCCACAGGCGCTGCTCGCGAGCCCGCAGTGAACCGCGTGTGTCAGTCATGATTCGCTCAATGAATGATGATTAGCAGCGCGCCACTGTTCTGCTAGGTTCTTTTACCTGGATCAGGGAGCGCGACGGGTGAGCGAATTCGAACAACAGGTGCTGTCCGTCAATGGCATCGAACTGAGCGTGCACGTGGCCGGTCCGCTCGATGGCAGGCCAGTGTGGCTACTCCACGGCTTTCCAGAATGCTGGCACTCCTGGCGCCAGCAGGTTCCGGCGCTGGTGCAGGCGGGTTACCGGGTGTTTGTCCCGGAAATGCGCGGCTATGGGCGCAGCAGCGCGCCCGCCGACGTGGCCGCCTACGACCTGCTGACCCTTTGCGCGGATATCCAGGCGGCCATGGATGCGTTCGGACACCAGCAAGCCTGCATCGTCGGCCACGACTGGGGCGCGCCGGTGGCCTGGCACCTGGCGTTGCTGGAGCCACAGCGGGTCAAGGCGCTGGTCACCTTGTCGGTGCCCTTTGGCGGCCGGCCCAAACGCCCGGCGACCGAACTGATGCGCGAGCACTATGCCGACCGCTTCAACTACATCCTCTATTTCCAGGAGCCCGGCGTGGCCGAGTTGGAACTGGACGCCGACATCGATCGGACCTTGCGGGCGTTCATGGGCGACACCGAGGTGTTCCTGCAAGCCAAGGCGGTCGATGCACGCCTGTTCGATGAGGTGAACGTGGCCACCGAGTTACCCGATTGGTGCGCACCCGAGGACTACGAGTGCTACCGACAGACCTTTGCCGACAAGGGTTTTCGCGGTGCGCTGAACTGGTATCGCAACTTCGAACGCAACTGGCAGCGCACGGAGTTTCTGGCCGCTGCGCAGGTCCGCCAGCCAACGTTGTTCCTGATCGGCGATCGCGACCCGGTGGGCGTGCTGGAAGCGCACACGATCAAGCGCATGCCGGGCCTGGTGCCGCACTTGGAACAGCAGGTGATCGCCGATTGCGGGCACTGGATACAGAGCGAGAAAGCCGAGGCCGTGAATGCGGCGATGATCGGCTTTCTCGGGCGGGTTTATGCCGCGTCCACCGATGAGGCGGTGGATTGAGCAACGGGGCTTTTTTCGGCGTGCTGCTTGAGACTGGCAGGAGCCAGCACTTCTCCACACACAAAAATCAGTCCCAGGAAGCCCGCGACACTCAGGGAAGCCTTCGACGCAACCGGAGCCTGCATGAACTCAACGGAGAAGCTGGCCCCCATCATGAGGCAAAACGGCACCACTGAGGCGCCATTGAGCAGTGAAGCGACCGAATCCGTTGTAGTGATGCGCTTTCGACAGCGCCATTGCTGGGCAAAGCTGATAACCACGCAGACGGCTGCAACAATGAGTGTGATTGCATCACTACCGATCTCGTGGCCTTGTACGCTGATCATTCATGCAATTGCCAACAGCTTCACGGCAACAAATGCGCCGCCGGCGCCAATGACGCCAGCCACCAGTTCGCCAGTGGCCTGCACGCCAAAGAAAGCGTTCGCGGTTGCGATCCCCAGCAGCGCGCCGGATACTCTTTCACGGCTACGTACCCCCTGTGGCAGTTGGGTCCGGGCGGACGCCAGGGTGCTCAAAGGACAAGTTGCCGCGCTACCGGGTTTGAGACAGACTGAACCATCAATGGCTGATCCACCTTTTCGGGAAGGCAAACGTGGCATACCGGTTTTCACTCACCTCCCGAATGACGCTGTTGATTTTCATCATGTGCACAGTACTCGTTGGTTCCGACATCTGGCGCAGTTTTACCGCTCGCACGGTTCAACTGGGCGAGGCGACGATCGCTACCGCGAATCTTGCACGCGCGATGGCTCAACACGCCGACGACACAATCAAGGAAGCCGACATTGTCCTGAGCGGGATCGTCGAGCGCGTCGAGCATGACGGCACCTCCCCGCCGGCACTGGAGCGCTTGCACCAGACCTTTGTCTCGCGACTCAACGAGCTCACGCAACTTGATGGCCTGTATCTGCTCGACCGCGATGGCCAGGTGATCACCAGCGCATTACCCAGGCCCTTGCGCAGCTATAACAACGCCGATCGTGAATACTTCATCTTTCATCGAGATCACGCTGATCGAGGCGTGCACGTATGGACGCCGCTACGCAGTCGATCTACTGGGAAGTGGGTGATTCCGGTATCGCGGCGCGTTGACGATCCAGACGGCAACTTTGCCGGTGTCGCCTCCGCCACGATCGATATTGATTTTTTCTCGCAGTTTTACAACCGCCTCGACATCGGTCGAGAAGGCGCTGTTGCCCTGGCTTTTGACTCAGGCTTCATGGCCGTCCGGCGCCCATTCGAAGAACGCACCATCGGCCTGAACATCACCAGCACACGGCTTTTCCAGGAGCACGGTTTGCAGCCGGAGGGCGGTACCTTTTCCACTGCCTCGTCCCAGGACGGCGTGGTTCGCCTGAATAGCTTCCGTAGCCTGCATGACTATCCGCTGTTCGTCGCGGCAGCGCTCTCGAAGGATGAAAACCTCGCCGCCTGGTGGTCGGATACGCTATGGCATGCCGCGGGTGTTGGCTTGCTGGTTTGTGTGCTGGTGGTGTTCGGCCTGCGCCTGATTCGCCAGGTGGCCCTGCAAAGCGAAACGAAACAAGAGCTGGCCGCGAGCCTGGAGACCACCCGGGCGATCCTGGAGACAGCGGCCAACCCCATTATCACGATCGATGGCAGCGGCAAGGTGCGATCGATCAACCGTGCCGGCCAACGGGAGTTCGGTTACGAGCCACAGGAGATCCTCGGACGCAATCTCAGGATGCTGGTTCCAGAGTCCTATATCGCGGCCTACAACAATTACACCGCACAGCTCGCTCAGGAGGGCTCCGGAAAAACCGGCAGTGGCGCGGAGTTGGCAGGCCTGCGCAAGGACGGGTCGATCTTTCCGATCCACGTCTCCACCGGCTCGATGAAGGGCACCGGCGAAGTTCGCTTCGTGTGCGTCATGACCGATATCACCGAACAGAAGAAACAGCGCAGCGATCTTGCCGCGACCCGCGACCACCTTCTGCTGGCTGCCGATATCGCCGAGCTCGGCATCTGGTCGTGGAACCTTCGCGACGGTACGTTGCAGTGGAATGACCGCATGTTCGCGATCTATGGCTACTCACAGGAGTTGCTCAAGCATGTCCTGAACTTCGAGCATTGGCGCTCGCGGGTGCATTTGGATGACATCGATTTCGTCATGACTGCGCTCAATGCCGCGATCGATGATCGCGAACAGCGCCTGCCCTCCTACCGGGTCGTGCTTCCCGGCGGGCGAATCCGTCATATAGAAACCCGAGTCCGGGTCGAACACGATGCAAGCGGTGCACCGATCCTCATGACGGGCATCAATCATGACGTGACGGCCCAGCGTGAGATGGAAGAGAGCCTGCGCCATGCCAAGGAACAGGCCGACGCGGCGAATGCGGCCAAATCCTCGTTTCTGGCGAACATGAGCCATGAAATCCGCACGCCCATGAACGCGGTGCTCGGGATGCTGCACCTGGTGCAGTTCACGCCGCTGAATTTGCGTCAGCGCGACTACGTGAGCAAGGCCCAGACGGCCGCCCAATCGCTGCTGGGCCTGCTCAATGACATTCTCGACTATTCAAAGATCGAGGCCGGCAAGCTCCAGCTGGATCGGCATCCATTCGACTTCGAACCCTTGATGCAGGAACTCGGTGTGGTCCTGGCGGGCAATCAGGGCCAGAAGGATATCGAAGTGTTGTTCGATATCGATCCGAATCTCCCCTGCGGCCTGATTGGCGACAGGCTGCGGTTGCAGCAGGTATTGATCAATCTTGCGGGCAACGCCCTCAAATTCACCTTGAAGGGGCAGGTCATCGTCGGTCTTGAGCTTCTGGAGCGCACGGATTCCAGGGTTCGCGTGCGGATTGCCGTCACGGACAGTGGTATCGGGATCAGCGCCGGGCAAGTCACGCACATTTTTGAAGGCTTCAATCAGGCCGAAGCCTCAACCTCCCGCCGTTTCGGCGGCTCGGGCCTCGGCTTGGTCATCTGCAAGCGCCTGGTCAGCATGATGGGTGGGGATCTGCAGGTGCAAAGCCGCCCGGATGTGGGCAGCCGGTTCTGGTTCGATGTCTGGCTGGATGTGGACACGGGCGCAACGGCCAGGAACGTCCCCCTCTACACCGATCGGTCGATGCGTCTGTTGGTGGTCGACGACAACCCGATTGGCGCCGAGTTGATGCTGCGGACGGTGGAGGCACTGGGCTGGCAGGCCGACTTCGTCTCTTCCGGCGTTGATGCCGTGAGCAGGATAAGCGACGCCGTGCATGCCGGAGAGCGCTATGACGTGGTCCTGATGGATTGGCGAATGCCGGACCTGAATGGCATGAACGCGGCCAGGTTGATTCGCGACATGAAAGGACGGATACCGCCCCCCGTCGTCATCATGATCACCGCTTACGGGCGCGAAATACTTTCCGAGAGCCATGATCGGGGCGATGCCCCTTTCGCCGAGTTCATTACCAAACCCGTTACGCCCAGGCAGCTGACCGAGGTCATTTCACGCGCCTTGCAAGGCCCCCCTGTTGCGCCCGAGGCTTCAGCAGCGCGGAGCAAGCCCCAAGGGCGCCTCAAGGGCCTCAAGTTGCTGGTGGTCGAAGACAACGCCTTGAACCGCCAGGTTGCCGAGGAACTGCTGAGCTCGGAGGGAGCCTCGGTTCAATTGGCCGAAGGGGGTTTCGAGGGTGTCGAATGCGTGACAATGGGGAGCCAGTCCTTCGATGCCGTGCTGATGGATATCCAGATGCCTGACATCGATGGCTACGAAGCGACACGAAGAATTCGAGCCAACCCGCGCTTTGCCACGCTGCCCATCATTGCGACTACGGCCAATGCATCCGAGGCTGATCGGCAAGCCTGCTTGCAAGCGGGCATGAACGCACATGTGGGCAAACCCATCGACATCGAGTATCTGGTTTCGGTGCTGCTTGCACACATCGATGGAAAAGAGCCCCCGGTCCTGATTGCCAATCATCCTGTCCAGGAACAAGACGGGCTTATTGAAACGCGAGCTTCGATCGTCGAGCGGCTGGACGGGAACCTGAACTTGATACTCGGTGCCCTGAAGATCTTTGGTGCCGATACGGAAAAACAACTCGAGAGCCTGGACGAGCACATAGCCAGGGAAAACGTTGCGGCCGCCGCCAATGTGTTGCATACCATCAAAGGCAGTGCTGCAACCCTGGGTGCCATCGCGCTGTCAAGAAAAGCCAGCCAGCTTGAGCAGGCGCTGAATGCTGGCGATGCGTCGACGCCGGCAGGTTCTCTTGTCAGTGGCTGCAGCGCTGAGTTGCGGCAATTGCTGCAGGCCAGCATCGAGCAATTGACGCGTGCGTTCGCCGAGCCCACGGGGCCCGTTGCGCCGACTGTAGACGCTCTGCCTTTGGCCGAATGGCAACGCCATTTAAACGAAGTATTAACGCTGCTGGACGCTTCGAACCTGCAAGCCATTGCGGCAGCAGAAACATTGTTTGCCCAGACCCCTGCGGAACGACTTGGCCAATTCAATCCGTTCCTCAATCAGGTCAGGGCATTGGACTTTACAGGCGCGGCACTGAGCGCGCGCGATATGCTGGAGCTACCCTGACCATGGAGCGAATTCTCGAAGACTGGTTACTTCATGCGAACCGACGCCCCAAGATTTTGATTGCGGACGACCAGCCGACGAATATCCGGGTGTTGTACGAGCTTTTTTCCGACCAGTGCGACGTGTTCATGGCAACCAACGGCGCACAGACGCTGAAGATCTGCCGGGACGAATTGCCCGACCTGATTCTGCTCGATGTGGTGATGGACGATATCGACGGACATGAAGTGTGCCGCCGACTCAAGGCCGATCCCTTGACGAGCACGATACCGATCATCTTCATTACCGCGCAGAGTCAGGCCGCGGATGAGGTCATTGCCCTGGGGCTCGGGGCGGTCGACTTCATCATAAAACCCATTAACGCCATTATCGTGCGAGCCCGGGTCCGAATACACCTGACCTTGAAGTTGCAGGGCGACCTGTTGCGGGCACATGCCTTTCTGGATGGCTTGACCGGCGTGGGCAATCGCCGCAGGTTCGACGAGGACTTGCTCAGCAGTTGGCGCCAATGCCTGCGCGACAAGACGCCCATGTCGCTCATCTTGCTGGATATCGATTACTTCAAGCGTTACAACGACCGCTATGGCCATCAGAGTGGCGACAGTTGCCTGAAGCTGGTCGCCAAAGCGCTTTCCGAGTCGCTCAGACGCCCCTATGACAAGGTGGCGCGGTATGGCGGCGAAGAGTTCGCCTGCATCTTGCCGAAAACCGAACTGGAAGGCGCGGTCGGGATGGCCGAGGCCATGCTGGGGCGTATTCGGGCGTTGGGTATCGAGCATCTCGGATCGGACGTCGATCGCGTGGTCACCACCTCCCTGGGTGTCGCGACCCTGCTACCCACCCCCAGTAGCAGTCCTGAAGAACTGGTGGCGGCCGCGGACATACAACTTTATGAAGCCAAGCGTGCCGGGCGGGCGCGGGTGTGTGCAGCCAGAAAGGTGTTATAGCCAATCGACGAGCCCTCGTCGAACATGCCTTCGGCCATCCTGTTTCAGAACAATAAATGCCCCGACTTGTCGGGGCATTTATTTTTTTTGCATGGCGCTTTGCCTTGATTGAACTACCTTTCAAACAAAGAGCAAGAATTAGCGGCTTGAGTTATCCACGTTTTGTTCCGCGATCAAATAGCGGATCAGTCAGACCCACGTCTGACACTTGATCGTGCGCGGTACCCAGAAATATTGCTGGAACCATTAGTCGTTAGTATGGAGGGCCCGCCTGGAGCAACCCGGTTAGCCCGTAGACAGCCAGTTCGGCGAGGAAGTGCCTATATGAACTATCGTACCGTACCCACTCTCAAGACCGTCATTCATGGCCTGTTGTGGATGGGCCTTGGCATGGACGCAGCTCAGGCCGCGCCGGGCAATTGCTCGCAATTGGCAGGTCTGCCCAGCGTATTCGAGGTCGGCCAGGGGCTGCAGGATGAACTGCACATGCCAGTTCCGATTACCCAACTGGCCGTGGGCGACCCGAAAATTGCCGATGTGCAAACCAGCGGCAACAGTGCCTTCATCCTCACCGGCATGACGCCCGGTGCCACCAGCCTGATGGTCTGGACTGCCTGCTCGCCGACTCCGCGCCAAAGCATGGTATTCGTCAAGGGCCGGGCCACCGCGGCGCTGACCAGCGGGTCGGCGGTGCCTTCCGAAGACCCGCTGCTGCCGAGCCAGGTGCAGACCGATATTCGCTTCGTTGAAGTCAGCCGCACCAAATTGAAAGAGGCCAGCACGTCGATTTTCGGCAAAAGCGGCAACTTTCTGTTCGGCTCGCCGGGCACGGTGCCCGGGGTGACGGTGACCCCTGGCCGCATTGGCAGTCTGGCGCCCAACATCCCGCTCAATAATGGCTCTTTCAATATCGGCTTTGGCGGCGGCAATGTGCTGGGACTGATCAATGCGCTGGAAGGCAGCGGTTTCGCCTACACCCTGGCCCGGCCGAGCCTGGTGGCCCTCAGTGGCCAGAGTGCGAGCTTCCTGGCGGGTGGTGAAGTGCCGATTCCGGTGCCCAGCGCAGGCAGCAACGCCATCTCCATCGAGTACAAGGAGTTCGGTGTCCGCCTGACCCTGAGCCCAACCATCGTCGGGAAAAATCGCATTGCGCTGAAGGTGGCCCCCGAGGTCAGCGAGCTGGACTTCACCAACGCCGTGCAGATCTCCGGCATCCTGGTTCCGGCGCTGACCGTGCGCCGTACCGACACCAGCATTTCCCTGGCCGATGGCGAAAGCTTCGTCATCAGCGGCCTGATCAGCAGCCGCAACACCGCCCAGGTGAACAAGTTCCCGGGGTTGGGCGATATCCCCGTGCTTGGCGCGTTCTTCCGCAACAACACGCTCAACCGTGATGAGCGTGAACTGCTGATGATCGTCACCCCGCACCTGGTTCAGCCGCTGGCCGCCAACGCACAACTGCCGTCGTTGCCTGGCGAACAGCTGCGCAATTACGACCCGAACTTCTACCGCATGTACTTCCTCGATAGCGGTGACTTCGACAGTCGCATGGGGCTCTCGCAATGAAAGCATTCATAGCGATAGCGGCGACAGTGATGCTCACCGGTTGTGCCAGCAATGGCTTGTCTTCGCGACCGAGTAGCTGCGCGACGCCCAGTTCGGATCAGCAACTGACCCTGAACCTGGCCGACGACATGATCAATGACGGCCGCTTGTATGCCGGCCTGGCGAATCTGGAAGGCTTGCCTGACAACCTGGTTCAGGTTCGCCTGCGCAAGGCACGCATACTGCGCCTGCTGGGTCGTAACGACGCAGAACCCTTGTACCAGGGCCTGCTCGGCACTTGCCTGGCCGCTGAAGGCGAGCATGGCCTGGGCCAGATGGCCGTGGCCAGAAACGACAACGCGACGGCCCTGGAGCACCTTGAGCGTGCCGTGAGGATGGCTCCTACCGACGAAAAAGTCCGCAATGACCTGGGGATCGTCTACCTCAATCAGCGTCGGCCCAATGACGCACGCTTCCAGTTTCTGACCGCCATGGAGCTCAAGCAGTCGGATTCACTGGCGGCACTCAATATGGTAACGCTGCTGATCTATCAGGATAACTGGAAACAGGCTGCGGAACTGGCGAGCCGCGCCAACTTGAGCCCCAAGCAAGTCAGCGACGCTCAAGCTCGCGCGGAAAGACTCAAGGCCCCAGCCAAAAAAATGGTGGCTTCCGAGGGGGGGCGCCCGACAGAGGTAGTCGATGCCTCACCCAGTGCGACCAAGTAGCCAATACGAGGTGTCGAGATGAATACCAAGAGCCTGTTGTTAGTATCCATGGTTTGCCTGTCCACCAGTGCCTGGGCGATTGACCCGGGCCCCTCTTCGGTACCGCAACAAGGCACCGAACAGTGGCTGCAGCTACAGATCCGTGGAGTGGTTGCTTCCCCTGGACTACAAACTGTTTCGGCCACCGAACGTGACCTGGCGATGCAGCGCTGGCTGAATAGCTTCACCTATCCCATTCCCGAACGTTATGAACAAAAGGTATCGGGAAGCATGAACGGCAAATGAGCCAGCCCCGTGGGGCTGGCTCGCGCTGGCCTCATGGAGTGCCGAAGGCTTGGAACACCCCAATCATGGCCGGGCCGATCGCGATCAGGAAGAAGCTCGGCCACAGGCAGAAAATCAGTGGAAATATCAGCTTGGTCCCGATCTTCGCGCCCATTTCCTCGGCAGCCTGCGTACGCCGATCGCGGAACTCATCGGCATAGATGCGCAGGGTCTCGGCCACGCTGGTACCGAAGCGGATGCTCTGTGCCAACAGACTGACCAACCCTCTCACATCTTCCAGCCCGGTACGCACGGCCAGTTGCTTCAACGCCTCGGTGCTGCTGATGCCGGCACGTATTTGCGCATTGACCAATGCCAGCTCTTCAGCCAACTCGACCTGGCTGACCGCCATCTCTTCAGCCACCCGTTCAATGGTCGTCGGCAACGCCAGACCCGACTCCACGCAGACCACCATCAGATCCAGCGCATCCGGAAAGGCCGCGCGCAGCCGGCGTTGCCGCAGTTGCCTGCGCTTGCTGACATACAGCCCTGGCAGCAACCAGGCGATACCCGCCACCAGGATCAGCAACAGCAGGCCCGTCAGCAGGGAAAGCCCGTGAATCAGGGGGAACACCAGCAGCCCGACGCCGAGCAGCAGCAGTGGCAGCAGCAAGCGTATAGCCCAATACATCTGCACCGCCGAAGACGAGCGGTACCCCGCATGTATCAACAGGAGTTGGGTGGCAGACGCCTGTGCGTCTTCGGTCGGAGCAAAATGCTGGCCCACCCGTTCCAGCAGCAGTTGCAGGTTACCCGGCGCATCCGGCCCCGCCGCGCTGCCGAAATGCCCCCGCTTGATCAGCGCAAGACGACGCTGCATCGGATCCTGAAGACCCAGCAACAGCAATATGACGGTGACCACAGCAAGCACCGTACTCAAACCGATCGCACTGACGAACAACAGGCGTGCCAGCGCCTCATTACCCGTCACCCGACTGAACAACCCGAGCAAATAGTCCATGACCTGCACCTCTATGTGGCGAAAACCGCTTAAACCTGAATCCGGATGATTTTGCGTATCCAGAAAATCCCGACCAACATGGCGCAGAAAGCCCCGATGATCAGCTGATGGCCGATCGGATCATTGATCAGTACCGGCAGGTAGCTGGGGGTCGTGATCAGGATCACTGCCGCCAGTACAAAAGGAATGGAAATCAACACCCAGGCCGACATCCGTCCTTCGGCCGACAAGGTCTTGATCTTGCGCTGAAAGCGGAAGCGCCCGCGGATCAGCCGACTCAAACGCTCCAGCACCTCCGTCAGGTTACCGCCGGTCTCGCGGTGGATGAGGATCGAGGTCACCAGCATCATCACCGTCATGCTCGGCATGCGTTCCAGCAAGCCGAGCATGGCCCGGCGTACATCGTTGCCATAGTTGATATCGGCGAAGGTCAGTCCAAACTCATGGGCCACCGGCCCCTTCTGCTCCTCGGCGACCAGACGCAGGGTTTCGTTGAATGGATGCCCGGCGCGCAGAGCCCGGCACATGGCATCCAGAGCATCCGGCAAGCCCATTTCGAACTCAGCAAAACGCTTGTTACGGTCACTGAAGATTTTCAGCAGCGGCAGCCAGGTCACCACGAAAGCCACCGCCAACGCCCCCCACCAGGGTGCCGCAAGCATCAAGACCAGGGCGCCCGCCCCCACCCCCATGGCGATCCCGAGCATCAGCACCCGATAGGCCCGGTATTCATGTCCGGACTGCTCGATCAGTTGCGTCAGATCCGCCATGAACGGCAATTGCTCGAGCGCGGCCTCCAGTGGCGACAGGCGTGTCAGGTATTTCTGCCGCAGCACGGTCTGCATGTTCGGCAGGTTGTTGGCTTTCTCCAGCACATGCAGGCGACCGCGAATGCGCTTGCGCATCTTGCCCGCCTCACCGAACACCGGCACCACCACGCTCTGGGCCAGGAGGAAGGCAGCGATAAACACCATGCCAAGAAAGATCAGAATAAATTCGCCGGATATATGGTTCATGACTGCCGTCCCTCCATCCACTCAGGCCTGAACAACGAGAGCGGCAACTCGATGCCACGTTTGGCCAGCACATCGCGAAAGGCCGGGATCATGCCACTGGGCCGATAATCCCCTTGCACTTCGCCGTGTTCGCCCACGCCAGTGCGTGCAAACGAGAAGATTTCGGTCATGGTGATGATCTCGCCCTCCATGCCGTTGATCTCCTGCACGCTGACCAGACGCCGCTTGCCATCCTCCTGCCGCTCCAACTGAATTACCACGTCAATGGCCGATGCGATCTGCTGCCGCATGGCTTTGATCGGGAACGTGGCGCCAGTCATCGACACCATGTTCTCGATTCGCCCCAACGCATCGCGCGCGGTGTTGGCGTGGATCGTGGTCAGGGAACCGTCGTGGCCGGTGTTCATGGCTGTGAGCATGTCCAGCGCCTCGACGCCACGCACTTCACCGATGACAATGCGGTCCGGACGCATCCGCAGACTGTTGCGCACCAACTCACGCTGGCTCACCTCGCCACGTCCCTCGATATTCGAAGGACGGGTTTCCAGACGCACCACGTGAGGCTGCTGCAGTTGCAGTTCGGCCGAATCCTCGATGGTGACGATCCGCTCGTTTGGCGGAATGTAGCTGGACAGCACATTGAGCATTGTGGTCTTGCCGCTGCCGGTGCCGCCCGAGATCAATACATTCAAGCGGCCACGAACGATCGCCTTGAGCAGCAAGGCAATGGCCGGGGTCAAGGTCCCTACCTGGATCAGGCTGTCGGTGTTGAGCAGGTCCACGGCAAAGCGCCGGATCGACATGCTGGGCCCGTCGATGGCCAGCGGCGGAATGATCGCGTTGACCCGTGAGCCGTCCTTGAGCCGGGCGTCCACCAACGGCGAGGACTCATCGATGCGCCGCCCCAGGCTGGAGACGATGCGGTCGATAATGTTCAGCAGATGCTGGTCGTCGCGAAAGCGCACGTCGGTCCTCTGCAACTTGCCGAAGCGCTCGACATAGACCGAGGCATGGCCGTTGACCAGGATATCGGACACGCTGTGATCCGCCAGTAACGGTTCCAGCGGGCCAAGGCCGAGCACCTCGTCGGTGATCTGCTTGATGATCAACTGACGGCTGACCGAACTCACGGGCGCCGAATGCTCATCCAGCAGGCGCTGGCAGATATCGCGAATCTGCCGTGCGGCTTCGGCTTGCTCGAGCGAGTCGAGCAAGGACAGGTCCATGACCTTGAGCAATTGCTGATAGATTTTTTCCCGCCATTCGGCCTCCACCGGGCTCACCTGGCTCTTGGTCTCGTAGGGAATGTCCGGCGCCGCACGTTCCCACGCCATCAACTCCGCGGCGGGATCCTGCAGGTCGTCACCCTGCTGACCCGCCAACGATACGACGGGTTTGCCGGACTGTTTGCGCAAGCGGTTACGAAAGTCGCTGATCATGGATCACCCCCTGAAAATACGGTTGAAGGCGCGTTTGAATAAGCCTTTGTTACTGGTCATCGGGTTACCGAACAACTGCCCGGTCATCTCGCGCACGGCGACGGTGATCGGAGCGCGTGGTGCTTGCAGCCCCAACGGCACGCCAGAGTTCTGGCTCTGGTTGACCAGACTGAAGTCGTTGGGCAATTTCAACAGGTTCATGCAGCGCAGCGCCTCGCCGACATCCTTGAGGCTGATCGCCGCCGACTTGTCATAGCGATTGACCACCACCTGCAACTGATCACCGCGCACGCCCAGATCTTCGCGAAGAATCCGCATCAGGGAGCTGGCATCACGAAGATGGCAGACACTCTGCTGCACCACCACGTACACCCGATCCGCCTGCTCCAGCACGGAGCCGGTGAGGTGATCGATTTGCCGCGGCAGGTCGACCACGACCCAGTCGTAGCTCGAGCGGGCCAACTGCAGCAAGGTATCGAGTTGTTCGGGCTGGGCATCCTGGGGCAGACACAGCTCGCCGGCCCGCCCGCCGAGTACATGCAAGGTCGGGCTGAAGTGACTGCAAAACCCGCGTAACGCCACACTGTCCATGCCATCGATCTGCTGCAGCACCTCCAGATGGCTGTGCGACTGCGCCACCTCCAGGTAGTGCGTCACGCTGCCGAATTGCAGGTCCATGTCCAGCAACAGGGTATTGCCACCCTTGACGCTGAGCTGATGCGCCAGGTTGCAGGCCAGCAAGGTTCCGCCGGAGCCGCCCTTGGCGCTCATCACTGCGATCAGCTTGCCTTCTGCGCCACTGCCGACCCGGGCCTCCGCGACCAGGCGACCCAAGGCGGCCACCAATTCCGTCTCGGCGATCGGCTCCGGCAGGACATCACGGGCGCCGGCCTGCATCGCCAGGCGCATGGCCTCCTGCTCGTTCAACAGACCACAGACCAACAGCGGCGGGCGCTCATGGGCCGGACGCTGGAGCAGTGCCGACAGCTCCTCACGCCATAGGTGGCTGACGCGCAACAGCAACAGATCGGGCATCCGCTCCAGACCGTAGAGCGGGTCGACATGCCCATTGCTCACCAGGCGGGTGCTCACCTCCAGGCTCGGTATGCGCTGGCAAACGCCTTGCAGATCACGCAACGCCGTGGCATCGCGGCTACTGATCAGCAAGCGCAGCCCGGGCTTGCCGGTCGCGAGGTTTAACGGAGTTTCCTTTATATTCAGCATGGCGTGACCTCCCCTGATTCGGAGTGATGCCCAAGGGCTTCGCGTGGCTGGATCGCCCTGAAGGTGGGCAAGGTAATGGCCACGCCAAACCCGGGAATAAACAGATTGAATACGTAGCCTTGCAGACTGATCTGCACATAACGGATGGCACGGAATCCCGTGGCGCTGGTGGTGTCGGTGGGGTTGGCCACCACGGCACCGTTTGCGTCCAGGTAGGTCAGCGTCAGGTTCCCGGTGTTCAGATTGGTGATCAGCGAGCTCGTGCCCGTGTTGCCCGCGGCATTGAAAATCGCCCGCTGCAACACGATCGGATCGCTGATATTGCACACCGCCGCCAGGCGTGCGCCGCGCCGCGCGGATTCATCGAGGGCATTGACCGTGAAATACAGGCGGCCCATTTCCAGCACGCCGAACAACACAATGAACACCAGCAGGCCGACGAAGGCGAACTCCACCACATAGATACCGCGCATGTGTTTGCGATTCATCACAGCACCCTCATGACAGTCGTGGCGACCAGCGTGGTCTTCAGCGAAATCGAATTGGCAAACAGCCCGGTAATCGAACCGTTACAAGCACCGCCGCCAATCACCGGGCAGAAGGGATAGCTGATGGTGACCTGCACATGGTTGGCGCCCAGCGCGGTGACCGCCACCATGCCGGTCGTCAACCCGGACACCACGGCGGTCCCGGTGTTGGCGGGCACGCCATAGACGGCAACGTTTTTCGTCTGGGTCTGCAACGTGCTGCTCAGGGCGACGGCGCCGAGTGTCGAGTTCCAGGCCTGGCTGGCCACATAACGGCCAGCATCACGACTGGCCTGCTGCAGGGTGTTGTACTGAAACAGCATCCGGCCGAACTCGCCGAGGGCCAGCAACAGCAGCAGCAACAGTGGCAGGACCAGGGTGAACTCGAGCAACGCCATGCCTTGCTGGTGCTTGGTCTGTTTGAACGCATGAAGTCCCATGACGCCTCCTACGAGTCTGTGCTCGGAGTGCCGCTGCCATTGATATAGGTTTTATAGAGCTGAATGATCAGCGGGCCGGTATCACCCGAAGGATTGGGACCCGGCACGTTGTCACCTGCGCACTCCTTCACGAACTGTCCGAAGATCTCCGAGGTACTGCCCGTGCTACCGGCCGGCTGCACGACGAAATAGCAGCCAAAACCCAGGACCGGAATCGAGGTGGCGCCGTTATTTTGCCCAGTGCAGTTGCCAATCACGATTTTCAGCATCCGCCGCTCGAAGACCCCACCGCTCTGGCAACCGCTGCCGCTACCGCCGACACAGGCCGCGGAACTCGCCAGCCAGTCGTTGTAGCCCAGTACCGCCTGGCCACCAGCGGTGAGCGTGCCATTGTTCGACGTGATGGTCTGGCCCTTGTACTGCAGCGCGCCTGAATTGTTGGTGATCACCGGCGTGCTGTAGCTGACGACCAGGTCCGGCGGATAATCCGTGGCACTGACCGGGCCGCTGTACTGGCCGAAACGGGTGTTCAAGCCTTGGGCCGTCGGGCCGACCTTGTTGCCCGGCGCGGTCGGGACATTTTGCCCGACGCTGCGACATATCGAGCCGCCTCCGGCCAGATCGTCCCTGACCGTACTGCCACCCGAACCGAAATCGAGCAGTTGGAAGTTGCCCGGACCAATGGCGGACGAGGTGCCGGAGCCGGTTTTCAGATCCTGCAGATCGCCAAAGTGATAGCCCCAGAAATTACCCGCACCCGGGTTGTATTGATTGGGATCGCCGCACACCATCAGTGGCGCGAGATCACAGGGGGCGGTGGGGCTCGGTCCGGCGGTGGCCATCGCCGCCACTGCCTTGTTACCCAGGCCGGCAGTGCCCAACGACTGGACGAAGGTCCAGAAAAAGCCGGTCAGGCGATAGCTCGGCACCGTCACCCGGACATAAGTGGCATTTGCAGGCCCTGGATAAGAGAACGGTCCGTAGACGTTGTTGGCCAGCTCCACCACCGCGAAGGTACCCGCGGAGCCGCCGATGGCCGCTGCCAGTTCGGCGTTACCGGTGGCATTGGCATTGAGTGTCAGCGTATTCAGCGCGGCAGTGCGCGTGGTGCTGGCAATGCTGGTACCGCCGGTGACCTGGCTCAGGGTCTTGGCGCCACTCAGGGCGGCGGCATCCACCGCATTCTGCAGGCGGCTCTTGTTCAGCAGCATGTGGCTGCCGTCCAGCGCCAGTGCTGCGAGCATGGTGATCGCCGTCAGAGCGATCACCATCAGTACGGTCACCGATCCCCGCTGACGCCCAGGCGACACCGAAAACGGCTGTTGAATTCGAGGACACATCGTCAATCCCTCACTTGCCGATACTGAATCGGATCAGTTGCCCCCGACTACCGGGGGCGTTCGCTCATCGCACATTGACCACATGGGCTTCGATGCCACGGATAACGGTGATAGCCCCGCCGGCACTGACGCTACGATGCATCACGGGTCTGGGCGCCGCTGCGCTGGCGATCGTGATGGGTCGCGCAACAGGCGCTACAGGCGTGACGGCCACCGGCTTTTTATCGACGGTCAGCGGATTGCGCAGGGCCAGTTGCAACTTCCCTTCGGTCTGCGCTGTGACCAGGGCTTCCGCCTCGGCTGCGGTCATCTCCAGCGTCACCGCGCGTACCACCACCGGCTGGGTCTTGTCGGTGCCCGCCGTCTGGTCCACCGCCAATACGCGCAAGTTCTCGAGGATGGTTCTGGACACGGCGTTGTTGCTGCCGCCATCGGTGTGTTTGGTCGCCAGCACATCGACCCGATTACCCGGTAACAGGAACCCGCCCACGCCGACCACATCGTCCACCCGTACCGAAATGGCACGTTTGTCTGTCGCAATCAGCGAGGCCAGGGTGCTGCCACCCAGATGCTCGCTCAGTCGCGCGCCGCGTACGATGTCACCGCGTAGAATGTCGAACGTGGCAATCTTGCCCACCGCCTTTTCAGTGGCATCCAGGGCATCTTCCGGGATCGCATCCATGGGCATGCGCACGGTCGTGACCTGCTGGGCCTCGACCATCTGCCCAAAAGGAATCTCGACCGTGGAGACGACCACGCTTCGAAGGTGATCATCCGGGCTGGCATTGAGCCGTGCGCTCAACCAGGAGTTGGCCATCCACGCGGCACTCAGGCCCATGACCAGGGAAATACCAATCAGCGTTGCAGTACGAGAGCTCATTTTTTGTATCTCCTACTCAAAGAAAGTCGAGCTGGACGAAGTAGTTGTGCCAGGCCCATTCCAGTTCCTGCGGCGACAGTGGCCCGGAACCGCCCTGGTAACGCTGACGATCGAGTGCCATGTTCAGGAGATCGCGGGGGTGGCAAGGCACCAGGGGCATACCTTCGATGGCGTAAAGTTTCTGCAGCGCATAGCGCACCAGCAGCGGGTCATGACGAATACCCAGGCGCTCGGACTCCTGCTGCCAGATCTGTTCGTACTGTTCGGGCTTCAGGTAGCCGAATTGCAGCTTGTAGCCGATCCGCCGCAGGAAGGCCTCGTCGGCCAACTCCAGGGGATTGAGGTTGGTGGAGAACACCAGGATCAGATCGAACGGCAGCTCGCAATGCCGCCCGCCCCCCAGATTGAGGAAGTCACGCTTCTCTTCCATCGGAACGATCCAGCGATTCAACAGCTCGGCAGGTGCCATGCGCTGGCGGCCCATGTCGTCGATGATGAACAGGCCGTTGCTGGCCTTGAGCTGCAAGGCGGCCTGGTACTGACGGGTGAAGGGGTCATAACGAACGTCGAGCTGCTCCATACTCAACTCACCGCCGGTGATGACAATCGGGCGTTTGCAGCGAAGCAGTCGGCGATCGATCCCTTTGTTGAGCATCAGGTTGTTCACTTGACTGTCGTCATCCAGGCGCTGATGCACCTGCGGGTCATAGATCTCGATCACCGACTCATTGATCACAATGGCATGGGGTACCCAGATGGCTTCGGCAAACAGGCGAATCAATCGACTGCTGACATAGGTCTTGCCGGTCCCCGCGGGGCCATAGATCATCAGCGCGCGCCCGGAGTTCAGCGCCACACCCAGTTGATCGAGCATCTGCTCGGTGAGCACCACGCCGTGCAGCGCCGTGCGCATATCCTGGGCACCGATGTTTCCATGGTGGATGGTCTGCAGCTTGAGCAGGGAACGGTAGGTGCTCACCGGGAACGGTGCCGCGCCGATATAGCCGCTGCGCGACAGGGCATCGCGGGCGGCGCCGCGACCGCGGTCGGTCAGGCCATAACGCAGCGATTGTCCGCCCGCTTGTACCCCCATCTGACCCAGCACCTCGACGCGGCCATCCTTGCGCAGAAACGCCAGGACCTCCTCCATGACGGCGCCGGTCAACGCCAGGCGCTCCACCAGCCGCGACATGTCCAGCACACCGGCGTCATACAAATGCTTGCACACCAACTCACCGAGAAAACTATCCGTCAGACCTGTCTCGCTGATCGTGCAGGGCTGGGGAGCCAGTCGCTGCACCGCCTCTCGTTCATTGTGATGGAGATCACTCTCGACGACGTGCATGACTAACCTCCCAACCCACTGGCAAAGAGTTGCCAGTGAATGGTGTTTAAAGTGCCGAGCAAAATGGCAATCGAATAAGGGAAAGGCTTGCCGGCCACTTCATCCGAAGTCGGCGCCAGGTAGGCCTGCGCCCTCAGAATCAGCCAATAGCGCCCCAAGGTCTTAAATAACTGACCGCGAACCAGCACTATCAGAAAGCCGCACACGCCACCGGCTATCAGGCTGAATAACGCAGCCCACAAGGCGTAATGAAAAGGAAGAAAAGTTCCAACCATGACCATCAACTTGACGTCACCGGCGGCCATGCCACCGAAAGCATACATGGGCAGAAACAGTGCAAAACAGATCAAAAGACTCAACAGGCCGTCGCCCAATCCGCTTATACCTCCTGAATACATCTGACCGGCCAATCCCAAGGCAAGTCCCAACAGGATCAGCGTGTTTGGGATACGGTGGCGAAGCAGATCGCTCACCACCGCCACGCCCAGAAGTCCTATCAGCAAAACAGTAGAAACCAGCAGTTCCGTGGACATGGCGCGTCTCCCCACAGGGATTAATCGTTAGCACACAACGTTGTTATTGACGGCCTGACAGAGCGCTCTGATCTTGGTATCCACGGCGCCGCCCAACAGAGTGAACGCAGCAGCCACAGCGACCGTAATCAACCCGCCCGCCACCGCGTATTCCACAATGGTCAGGCCATTTTCATCTTCGGCGAACTTCCGTATCGAAGCCCTTATTGTTTGCAGCATCATTTTGCGCACCTCACTTGAGCAGTCATACAACCTAGAACTTACATGGGTGGGGACCGTTCGAAGTCCATCGAATTATTCGGCGGTGCTATCCATCAGACAGTCACCGCCGGTTATTCCATGGAGGTCGTCGCATCCCCCCGCAGCAAGTTATAGCTATCAGCACGCAACGTTGCCGTTAACAGCCTGGCACAGCGCCCTGATCTTGGTATTCACGGCACCGCCCAAAAGAACGAACGCGGCGGCCACCAATACCGTAATCAACCCACCGGCCACTGCATATTCCACAATGGTCAGGCCATCTTCATCTTTGGCGAACTTCACTACCGAAGTTTTGATTGCTTGAAGAGTCATTTCGTACACCTCATTTTTTCGATTGTTGTTCTTTCAGGGAGGCAGCTCTTTTTGAACTGCTTGTGGCTACCTTAGTCAGGGCACTTCCAAGAGGGTTAGGAGGATTTTGCGTATCGCTAGGACTTTTTTGCGGGCACGGCCAACGACCGGGTCATTGGCGCCTACAGGTGGGAAAGGAAGGGCTGAAAACGGGCATAGAGCGTATAGAACTAAATTCAGTTCTTCTTATCAGCATTTAATCTGAAAAGTGATATCACATTGGCGATACTCCTTACTGGAGACAGCAGTACGAACCTCAGAGCCCAACACATGACGTCGAATGTGATCAGGAAACCGTCACTCCTCTGGTTCGATCGGACCCACGATCGGTCTACAACCGAGCTCATCATGCAGTTCGAGCACACCTGCGACTGCAGACTGGCGCAAGAATCGGTGTTCCCCGGCCAGCTGCAGGCCGACATGATCTGCATCCATTTTGATCGCCCAGACACACCGGGCCTGCGGATGTTGCTGGAGATCAAACGCACCGCCCCCACCATCCCGATCACCATGTTCACCGTGCAGCACTCCGAAGAACTGGCCGTATGGGCCATGCGCTCGTGTGTCTGGGAATATCTGGTGCTGCCCCTTTCAGCCGCAGAGAAAAATCGCTACCTGGCGGCTATCGCTCAACTCCAGAAGCTGCGCCGCACTGTCAACGACCAACGCAAGACCCCGCAGATCGACCATTCCCCGACCCTGCCGGGCAGCATCCGGATGACGCCCGGCCACCAGAAACACCAGGCGCTCAGCAATGTGCTGCTGTACATCGACCAGCATTTTCGGGACAGCATCGACCAGAAGGAATTGGCGAAGCGCTGCGGCATGACCACCTTTCGTTTCAGCCGCCTGTTCAAGGAAGCCAACGGGCTCGGTTTCACGGACTACATCCTGAACAAGCGCATGAACTTCGCAAAGGAACTGCTCGACAACAGCCAGATGCCCATTACCAGCATCGGCTATGAGGCCGGGTTCAAGGACCCCTCCTACTTCGCTCGCGCCTTCAAGCAGTTCGCCAACTGCACACCGAGCGAATACCGGCTGACACGCCAGCTTGGAGTGCCTGTGGCCTTGGAGCCGATGCAGGATAATGCAACCGCTGAAATGCTCGAGAGCCTGGTACAGAGTCTCGAAGGGTGAGTCGCAACCCAGGCCAGCCGCTCTGAATTGCGCAATGGCATGGGGTGCTGATCGGATGGTCGCTCCCATTCAAAGCCTGGGAGCGACCTTGCTTCGTCAAACCTTGAAATGGCTGACCAGCATCTGCAACTGGTTGCCCAACCGTGCTAGTTCGACGCTGGAGGCGGCGGTTTCGTCGCTGGCGGCAGCGGTCTGCTCGGAAACGCCGCGTACGTTGATGATGCTGCGGCTGATCTCGTCGGCGACGGCGCTTTGTTGCTCGACGGCGGCCGCGATCTGCTGATTCATTGACTGGATGTTCGACACCGTACGCGTGATATTGCCCAGTGACACACCGGCCTTGCGCGTCAGTTCGACGCTGTTATCGGTCAGGCTGCGACTGTTGTTCATCACGTTGGCCACCTGCTGGGTACCGCTCTGCAAACCGGCGACCAGACCTTCGATCTCCTCGGTGGACTTCTGGGTACGCTGGGCCAGGCTGCGAACTTCATCGGCGACCACGGCGAAACCACGACCGGCCTCACCGGCACGGGCGGCTTCGATGGCGGCGTTGAGCGCCAACAGGTTGGTCTGCTCGGCCACCGCCTTGATCACGTCCATGACACTGCCGATCTTGTTGCTTTCCTGCTGCAATACGGTC
>JACXTT010001146.1_pt1 | contig 44935 bp, 37 predicted proteins | sample 9270951 | NCBI WGS metagenome assembly JACXTT01 (sample SAMN15532306, study PRJNA645909) | rock metagenome | isolation source: weathered quartz diorite | place: Puerto Rico | collected 2017-06-21 | reverse complement strand
GCTTCAAGCCCATCGCGGCGCGCGTCTGCTCCAGGGTCGCGACCGCCACCGCGCGCGCGCGCCGGTTGCCGTCCGCGATCACGTCACGCACCGCGTCGGGATCCCGCGCCCAGCGCTCGCGGCGCTCACGAATCGGCGCCAGCGCGTCGGACAGGATGCGCGCCAGGTTCTGTTTGTCGGGGACGCAGGCCAACCGGCCGGCCCGACACAAGCGCGCGACCTCGTCGGCGCCGTCCGGGTTGAACTTGCGGTGGTATTCGAACACGACGCAGCCGGCGTGCAGCGGGCGGCCTTCGGCGTCGAGATCGCTCAGATCGGCCTCGGGCCGGCCTGGGTCGTTGGCCCGGATCTTCTTGGGGTCGGTGTAGGCCTGCTTGATCTTGGCCGCGATCGCGTCGGGGCCGTCGGCGAGCATGATGGTGTTGCCGACCGACTTGCTCATGCGTCCGCCGTCGATGCCGCGCAGCCGCGCGAACGAGGTCAGCAAGGCCTCCGGCTCGGGGAAGACCGCCGGCCGATCCTGGCAATAGAGGTAGTTGAAGCGGCGCGCGATCTCGCGCGTCAGCTCGACGTGCGGCACCTGATCCTCTCCGACCGGCACGTGCGTGGCCTGGTAGAGCAGGATGTCGGCCGCCTGCAGCACGGAGTAGCCGAGGTGTCCGTAGGAGATCGTGGCCTCGTCGAGATGGAGGTCGCGGATCTGCTCCTTGAGGGTCGGGATGCGCTCCAGCCGGGCCTTGCTGACCAGCATCGAGAACAGGAGGTGGAGCTCGGCGTGCTCCTTCACCTCGGACTGGACGAAGATCACGCTGCGCTCGGGATCGAGGCCGGCGGCGAGCCAGTCGATCACCATCTCGTCGATGTCGCTCTGCAGGCGGTGCGTGTCCTCGTAGCCCGTGGTGAGCATGTGCCAGTCGGCCACCATGTGGTAGTTCGACCAGCCCTCGTCCTGCAACCGGACCCAGTTCTCGAGCGCGCCGACGTAGTTGCCAAGGTGGAGCCGCCCGGTGGGCCGCATGCCCGACAGAATGCGGCGTGGAAACGCCCGCGGCGCCACGGTCGAGGGCGCGCTCAATGCAAGAGCCCGTCGACGCTCAGCCCGAAGAGACCGAAGCATCCGCTCACGGCGCCGTGGAAGGAAGCCTCGAACAGGCCGCGTGTGGGCGGGAGCAGGGCCATGGCGACGGTCAGGGCGAGCGCGGCGAAACGAAATGCGTGGAGCGCGAGAATGTGGCGCAGCGCGAGAAAGTGCTTGAGCACCCAGGAGCCGTCGAGCGGCGGGATGGGGATCAGGTTGAAGAGCGCGAGCCCGCAGTTCCACTCCACGCCGGCCACTGCGAGCGAGCGCGCGGCGGCCCCGGCCGGGCCTTCGGGCGTCGCGCGAGCCCTGGCCGCGAACCCCAAGGCCAACAGGATGTTCGCTGCAGGCCCCGCCATGGCGACGCAAAGCGCGGCACGGCGCGGCCGCCGCAGGCGCCCATGCTCGATCGGGACTGGGCGCGCCCACGCGAACAGGATCGGCGAAGCGCTGGCGATCAGCGCGAGCGGAAGGAGCACCGAGCCGAGCGGGTCGAGATGAGGCAACGGATTGGCGGTCAAGCGCCCGCGCTCGCGCGCGCTGGGATCGCCGAGGAGAAGCGCCATGCCGCCATGGCCGCACTCATGGGCCACGAGCGCGACGACGCACATCGCTCCACTCGCGATCGAATCGGCTCCGAGGTGCATTTGGACCGCTCCAGATGGGGTTCCAACTCGCTCGCGGCAGACTATCGGCTGGCCCTGGAAGGGTCAAGCCTCGCGCCCTCGCGTGATGGATTTGCCGACCCTTGCACCCCTCCCCATAATCCCGCCGTGGCTGTTCACCCCCTGCTCCATCTGATCGACCGCCCGCTCCCCGACTTGGCGCTGCCGGCGAGCGACGGATCGGAGTTTAACTTTCGTCAGTACGTCGGCCGGAGCCCGTTGGTGCTGTTCTTCTACCTGCTCAACGGCACGCCCGGCTGACTGCGCGAGCTGCGCGAGTTTCGCGACGCCTATCCCGATTTCGTGGCCGCCGGGATTCCCCTGGTGGGCGTCAGCGTGGACACCCTCGAGAGCCATCGCCGCTGGATCGAGCGCCTCCACCTGCCATTCCGGCTGCTCTCCGATCCCGAGCGCAAGGCAGGCTCGGCGCTCCAGCTCATGCGCCGCATCGGGGTGGGACCCTGGGGCGTCGAGCTGTTCCGGCGCGCCACGGTGTTGGCGGACGTGCAGGGCGTCATCGCGGCGGCCTGGGACAAGGTGCGGCCGCGCGGCCATGCGCGCCAGGTGTTGGCCGCCGCCCAAGCGGTGAAGCGCCTCGGCTAGCTGGGCTTGCCTTTCACCACCATGAGCGTGAGGTCGTCGTTCTGGCCGCGCTCCGCGACCCAGGCCAGCACTTCGTCGACCACCGCCTCGAGGATCTGGTTGGCGTCCAGCCCGCGCACGCGGGCGAGCAGCTGCTCGAGCCGCCACTGTCCGAATTGCTCGCCCTTCGGCGACTCGGCCTCGGTGACGCCGTCGGTGTAGAGCAGCAGCACGTCGCCGGCCTGGATCGCGATCGGGCGTTCTTCGTAGACGGCGTCGGGCAGCACCCCGAGCGCAACGCCACCTTCCAGCAGCTGCTCGATCGAGCCGTTCTCGCGCACCAGGATGGGCGGATTGTGCCCCGCGTTGGAGAAGATCAGCACCCGGTTCTTGTAGTCCAGGACGCCGTAGAAGGCCGTGACGAACTTGTCGCGCTCGATGCTCTCGTGGAGCAGCGTGTTCACCTTGCGCATGACGGCGCGGATCGCGAAGTCATTGCGGATCTCGGCCAGGAGACTCATGCGGAAGCCGGCCATCAGCAGCCCGGCCGGGATGCCCTTGCCCGAGACGTCGGCGATCGCCAGGCCGAGGCGCGAATCGGAGACCGGGATGTAGTCGTAGTAGTCCCCTCCCACCTCGACGTGGGTGCGCGCCGTGCCGGCCAGCTCGAAGCCGGGAATCGAAGGCGCCTGCTTGGGGAGGAACGAGAGCTGGATGTCGCGCGCGATCGCCAGCTCCTTCTCGAGGCGGCGCCGCTCCAGCAGCTCGCGGGTCGTGCGCGCGCGCTCGATGGCCACCGCCGCGTGCGAGGCGAACGCGGTCAGCAGCTCGAGATGATTCTCGTGGAAGAAGTCCTCGATGTCGTTCTCGAGGTTGAAGACCCCGATGGTGCGGGTTTCGATCTTGAGCGGAGCAGCCAGCTCGCTGCGGGTCGCGGCCCGCGCCGCGACGTAGCGCGGATCACGATGCACGTCGGGAACGATCACGGCTTCGCCGGTCTTGGCCACCCAGCCCACGAGGCCGACGCCGACGCCGAGGTGGAAGGCCTCGTCCGAGCCGGCCGGGTAGCCGACGTCGCTGACCTGCTCCAGGGCCAGTGTCTTGGGATTGACCAGGTAGATGGCGGCCGCGTCGTAGGGCACCACCTGACGCAGCGAGCGGAAGATGGCGGCGAACACCTCATCGATGTCGAGCGTGGCCGAGAGCGTGCGCGTGACCTCGAACAGCACGTCCTTCTCCAGCGCCTTGCGCTCGAGCTCGGCGGTGAGCAACGCGTTGTCGAGCGCCACCGAGAGATGATCCGCCTCTTCCTCCAGCAGCTCGACGTCGTGGTCGTCGAAAGCTGTTCCATCCCGCCGGTCGAGGCACTCGAGCGCCGCGAAGGCCTCGCCGCGACGCTTGAGCGGCACCACGACCGCGGAGCGGAACGTGGGCGGCTCGCCCAGGAATCCGGGCGGAAGCTCATCCGCGCCCAACCGCAGCGCGCGCCCGCGCGCCACCACCCATCCCGCCAATCCTTCGTGGGCGGCCAGACGGTGCTCGATCGGCTTGGCGTGATCGCCGTCCGGGAAGTCGCGGGCCACCAGCCGGCGCCCACCGCGGCGCAGCACCCAGATGCGGGCGACCTCGCAGCGCACCAGCTCCCGGGCATGGCGACTGGCTGCGCGCACCAGATCGTTGAATCCGGAAGAGGTGGGGCGTTCGGCCAGGTGGGCCAGGATCGACTGGAGGTCTTCGCCCGCCGGCTCCGCCGGCGGCTGGACCTCCGGCGCGTCGGGAACGGAGGTCGGATCGGACACGGACCGCACGCTATCACCGCGTTTCGCAGCCGACAAGGAACCCCACGTCACCTTCACACGACGACCTGGATCACGGCCGCGCGGCGGCCGATAACTGGCACGTCCCGATCGAGGATCTCTCATGGCCCAGCCGCACAAGCGCCTCGGCGACATGTTGATCGAGGCCAACGTCATCACGCCTCAGGATCTGGCGGACGCCGTCCACGAGCAGCGCCGTTCCGGCGAGCTGCTCGGCGTGACGCTGGTCCGGCTCGGCATCGTGGCCGAAGCGACGCTGATGAAGACGTTGCAGGAGCAGCTCGGTCTTCCGCTGCTCGATCTCAATCAGGAGTCCGCCGACGAGCAGGCGCTGGGCCTGATCCGCGAGGAGCTGGCGCGCAAGTACACCGCCCTGCCGATCCGCGTCGAAGGACGCTCGACGCTGGTGGTGGCGATGGCGGATCCGCTCAACGTCGCGGCGCTCGAGGATCTGCGCTTCCACAGCGGCATGTTCATCCAGCCCGTGTTGGCGATGCCCTCGGCGATCGGCGAGTCGATCGAGCGCTACTACCACATCGATCGCTCGATGAACGAGGTCATCAACAACATCATCAGCACCGAGGAAGAGGTCGACATCGCCACGGTGCGCGAGGACGAGCGCGCCGAGGCGATCGACGAGCTGATCCGGGAGGCCGAAGGCCGCCCGATCGTGCGGCTCACCAATTGGCTGCTCCATCGCTCGGCCGAGGAGCGCGCCAGCGACATCCACATCGAGCCCCAGGACCGCCATCTGCTGGTGCGCTTCCGCATCGACGGCCTGTTGCACGAGATCCAGAAACTTCCCAAGTGGACGCAGGGCGCGATCGTGTCGCGCATCAAGGTGCTCTCGAACCTCGACATCGCCGAGAAGCGCCAACCGCAGGATGGCCGCCTGATGGTGGAGATCCGCGGCCGCCGCGTCGACATGCGCGTCTCGACGCTGCCCACCACGCACGGCGAGAAGGTCGTGATCCGGGTCGTGGACCAGCAGCGCGCCAGCATGGACCTGGGCGAGATCGGATTCCTCGACGACGATCGGTCCCAGGTCAAGCGCTTCCTCGAGCGGCCGCAGGGCATCCTGCTCGTCACCGGACCGACGGGCTCGGGCAAGAGCACGCTGCTCTACGCCGCGCTGCGCCACGTCCAGGACGAGACCAAGAACATCGTGACCGTCGAGGACCCGGTCGAGTTCCAGATCCCGGGAGTGAATCAGGTCCAGGTCGACGAGAAGGCCAAGAAGACCTTCCCGGCCGCGCTGCGGGCGATCCTGCGCCAGGATCCGGACGTGATCATGATCGGCGAGGTCCGCGACAAGGAGACCGCCCAGATCGCTTTCCGCGCCTCGGTGACCGGACACCTGGTGCTGACCACGGTCCACACCAACGACGCCGCCAGCGCGGTGACGCGGCTGATCGACCTCGGGCTCGAGCCGTTCATGGTGGCCTCCTCGCTGATCGGCGTGATCAGCATGCGTCTGGTGCGGACGCTGTGCCCGCGCTGTAACGAGACCTACGAAGTCAACGCTTCGAACCTCAGCCGCCTCGGCGTGCGCGAGATCGGCGAGGGCTCGGTGTCCCTCACCCGCGGGCGTGGCTGCCCGTTCTGCCGCGAAACCGGCTACCACGGCCGCACCGGCATCTTCGAAGTGCTCCCGGTGAGCGACGTGGTGCGCGGGCTGATCAGCGCGCGCGCTCCCGACAGCGCGATTCGCCAGGCGGCGGTCGAGGCCGGCATGCGGACCATCGGCGAAGATGGATTGCAGAAGGTGCTGGCCGGGAAGACCACGCTGGACGAGGTGACGCGGGTCGTCTACCTGGCCGAGACCGGCGTCAAGATGTGCCCCCACTGCAACGACGTCCTGGCTCAGGAATTCGAGTATTGCCCCAACTGCGGGGAATACGTAGGCGAGCATTGCCAGCACTGCCGGCGCCGCATGGACCCCAAGTGGACGTACTGCCCCTACTGCGGAGAAGTCGGCGCGGATGCGCGCGACGCCGCGCCCGCGAGCGAAGGCTCCGCGCCAGTCCCCGAGCGCCGCATGAAGAGCCGCCTCAAGCGCGCGGGTTGATCGACTCGGTCCACGCGCGATCTTTCCCGAATCACCTCACGCCAGCGCCTCGAGGGCGCCCGCGATGCTTGCCGCTCGCTCGCGGCACGGCCTAGACTGACGCCGTTTCGGCCGCCCGCGACCCGCTCCCGGAGACCTTCGTGCCCGCACTCTACTTGGTGATCGTGTCCGCCCTGGTGGCGATCATCGCGTACCGAACCTACGGCGCGTTCCTGGCCGCCAAGGTGGCCACGCTCGACGATCTGCGCCGCACCCCCGCGCACACGCTGCAGGACGGGCGCGACTACGTGCCCACCCATCCGGTGGTGCTGTTCGGCCATCACTTCGCCGCCATCGCCGGCGCGGGGCCGCTGATCGGCCCGGTGCTGGCGGCCCAATTCGGCTACCTGCCGGGCTTCCTGTGGCTGCTGGTGGGCTCGGTCCTGGCCGGCGGCGTCCACGACTTCGTCATCCTCACGGCCTCGGTCCGGCGCGGCGGCCGATCGCTCGCCAACATCGCGCGCGAAGAGATCAGCCCGCTCACCGGCGCGGCGACCGCGATCGCGATCGTGTTCGTGATGGTGGTGGCGCTGGCGGCGATGGGGCTGGTGGTGGTCAACGCGCTCAAAGGCAGCGCCTGGGGCGTCGTCAGCATCCTGCTGACGATCCCCATCGCGCTCGCGCTGGGCGTGTGGTCTTACCGGATCCGGCCGGGATCGATCCGCCCCGCTTCGGTGGTGGGCATCGCCCTGCTGCTGCTCGCGGTCGCGGCCGGCGCCTGGGTCCAGCAAGCGCCGGCGCGGGCCTGGTTCGCGTACGCGCCGAGCACGATCGCGCTCGGGATCATGGCCTACGGCTTCGTCGCCTCGGTGCTCCCGGTGTGGCTGCTGCTGTGCCCGCGCGATTATCTGTCGAGCTACATGAAGGTGGGCGCGATCCTGCTCCTGGCCGTCGGCGTGATCGTGGTCAACCCCCGACTGCAGATGCCCGCGGTGACGAGCTTCATTCACGGCGGCGGGCCGGTGTTCCCGGGGACGCTCTTTCCTTACGTGTTCATCACCATCGCCTGCGGCGCGATCTCCGGCTTCCATTCCCTGATCGCGTCGGGCACCACCCCCAAGATGATCGACCGCGAGCGTCACATCCTGCCCATCTCCTATGGTGCAATGGTGCTCGAAGGCTTCGTGGGCGTGATCGCGCTGATCGCGGCGTGCGCGCTCAACCCCGCGGACTACTTTGCGATCAACGCCAAGCCCGAGGTCTTCGCCCAGCTCGGCCTGGCGGTTCGGAACCTGCCCGAGCTCGAGCGCCAGGTGGGTGAATCGCTGGCAGGTCGACCGGGGGGCGCGGTTTCGCTCGCGGTCGGGATGGCGCAGATCTTCTCGGCGCTCCCCTTTCTCAAAGGCCTGATGGCTTTCTGGTACCACTTCGCGATCATGTTCGAAGCGCTCTTCGTGCTGACCCTGATCGACACCGGCACGCGGGTCACCCGCTACATGCTGCAGGAGGTCGGCAGCATGGCGTTCCCGGCGCTGCGCGCGTGGCAAGGGTTCGCGCCGGCAGCGCTGTTCGCCGCGCTGGCCACGGCGGGCTGGGGCTATTTCGTGTGGACCGGAACGGTGAGCGCGATCTGGCCCATGCTGGGCGTGGCCAACCAGCTGCTCGCCGCCTTCGCGCTCGCGATCGGCACGTCGGTGCTGATCAACATGGGGAAGGCGCGCTACGTCTGGTGCACGCTCCCGCCGCTGGCCTTCATGTGCGTCAACACGTTGACCGCGGGCTGGCTCAATCTCGGCGTCAACTACCTGCGCCCGCAGCTGGCGGCGGGCGCACCCTCGCTGTGGGCGGCCTTCCTGGCGGCCCCGCTTCCGGCCCAGATCCAAAGCGTGGTGACCCTGATCATCATGGCGCTGCTGGTGGTGGTCGTGGTCGAGAGCGTCCTCCACTGGCGCCGCGCCGCGCGGCGCGCGCGCGCTGGATTCCGGCCCGCGGCCGAGGCGATCGCCACGCCATGAGAAGCCGCGTCGCGATCCCGCTGCTGGTGGTGATCGCGGCGTCGATGTGGCTGTGGCGCGCCGAGCTGTTCAACGTGGCGCGACCGGGCGATCGGCCTCACCCGCTCGCAGCGCGGCGGACCGAGCGTCGCGCTCGCGCCGTGGTCGACGTGGTGCTGCCCGAGGTGCCCGCCGGGATGATGCGCGTGCGCGGCGGCGAGCAGGTCCTGCTGATCCACTACTGGGCTCCGTGGGAGCGCGACTCGCGCGCTCAGGCCCATGCGCTCGACTCCCTGCGCCGCGAGCCCGCCTTCGAAAGACTGCGGGTGATCGTGGTCTGCAGCGATCCCTTCCCTTCGGTCGCGCGCTACGTGGCGCGCCAACGTTTGCGGCTCCCGGTGCTGCTCGACGGACCGGGCCAGCTGCGCCGCGCCCTGCCGTGCCCCAGCATTCCGTACACCTACGTCCTCGATCGTTCGGCACGCATCGCGGTGGCCCAGGCCGGCGAGGTCGACTGGTGGAGCCCGGTCACCCGCGCGACGCTGCGTGGCCTGCTCGACGAGTCGGGGGCTCCGGCCGACTCGGCGCCGGCGAAGCCCCCGCTCCCACCGCGGACCGCGTGGCGCAGTCGGGCCCAGGCTCACTCGATGAGCGCGAACTTCGCGGTGGTGGCGAGCTCGCGCTGAGAGAGGCGAATCAGGTAGACGCCGGGAGTCAGAGAGCGCTGCAGCACGACCTTTGCGCTGCGGAGCCCCGAGCCGGTGGGGGCGACTTCGGTCGTGGACACCCGCCGCCCGGTGAGATCGATCACCTCCAGACGCCCGGGCTCGTCGCGTGGGAGTTGGAACCAGACCGCCAGCGACGCTCCGGCCTTGACCGGGTTGGGCGTCACCGATCTCATCTCGAAGACACGCCTCGATCCGGATGGACCTCGATCTTCTCCCGAGCCGCCCTGCGCCGCCGTGAGCCCCGGGTCGTAGATGGAGATGTCACCGTTCCCGAGCACCTTGATGACGTCGTGGGCGACGAACCCTCGCCCCGCCATGGTGCCCACCAGCGACAGCGTGAGATCGTCGGTTCCCGGCACCGCCGTCGCCGCCACCGCGGCGCGCGAGAAGCGAACGCTCAGCTCGAGCACGCCGTCGGCATCGACGTCGGTGACGGTGACCGGCGCCGCGGGATCGGCGGCGACGCCATTGAGCAAGAGCGAGCCCACGTCGATGTCGCCGGGAACGTAAGGGCTCGGCGGCTCGATCGAGGCCACCACCCACTTCCCGCCCGAGTGGGTGTTGAGGGTTCGCGGCTCGACGTGGAGACTCGCGACCAGCGGTGAGGCGAACTTCTGGATGCGCTTGTTGCCGCTGTCCACGACGTAGACGTTCCCGGCCCCGTCCACCGCGACGTCGTTGGGCGCGATCATCTGCCCCGGCCCCGAGCCAAGCCCACCCCACGCCACCAATCGCTCGCCGCTGGAGCTGAACTTCACCACCTGATGGTTTCCGGTGTCGGCCACGTAGACGTTGCCGGACGGGTCCACGGCCAGCCCCATGGGTTGAATGAGGTGATCGGATCCGAAGCCAGGCTCGCCGAAAACGCGCAGCAGCGTCCCGACACCGTTGAACACCTGAACGCGCTGGTTGAACGAATCGAGCACGTACACGTTGCCGGCGGCGTCGATGGCGACGTCGGACGGCATGTTGAATTGGCCGCCCTCCGACCCGAACGATCCCCACTTGAGCAGGAAGTTGCCGTTCGCGTCGAACTTCTGGATTCGATGGTTGAAGGTGTCGGCGACGTAGACGCTGCCGTCGGGTCCTACCGCGAGGCCGTAGGGAAAGGAGAGCTTGCCGTCGCCGGAACCCGCTCCCCCGAAGACCCCGACCAAGGCCCGGTTCGAGTCGAACTTCTCGACGCGACTGCAGGCGTAATCGAGCACGAAGGCATTGCCGCTCGCATCCAGGCCGATCGAGAAAGGCAACGGGATGCACCCCAGCGGCGTCAGCTCCCAGGCGAAGCGGTAGGTGCCGGTGGGCGTGAACGACATCACCAGCTGGAGCGCGCGTTGCGTGACGTACACGTTGCCGGTGGCATCGAGCGCGATCCCGAGCGGGACGGCGCGGCTCCCGCCGATCGGGACCACCGACCATGCGAGCTGGTAGGTGGGCGCAGGCTCCGCGCACCAACCCGGCGCGGCGGCGGCCATCGCGAAGAGAGAGACGAAAAGGGTCGAAGCGAAGACCCGAGGGCGATAAGGCGCGTTGCGCGGCATGCGTACCTCATTGCCGCCCGGACTCGGCTGGTTAGGGGGAGTGCCAGTCAGGCTGTGCTGCGCCTCGACCCGCCCTCCGATCGTGGGTGTCGAGGCTACTGCCCGTTACACTCCTTCGAGGGGCGGAGTTCCCGATCAAGCGCGCGAGGCGGGATGCGGCGAGTCGGGCAGCGCGGTCGCGGAGGGCGCCGTCGAGACGATCGCCGGCTCGCCGGCCAGCGCGGCGTCGGCGATCTCGACCCGGGGCGGGCGCCGCGTCCTGAGTCGTGCCGACCATCCGAAGATGCGCCGCAGCTGGCGGCCGACCGCCCGCAGGAACGGCCTGCCCCAGAGCCCGGCCGAGACCAGCGACCCGAACAGCAGAGCGATGTCGACACTGGCGCGGCCCTGGCGCTCCCAATAGACGTCGCGCAGATTGAGCCACAGCGCGAACTCGTCGAGCGTCAGCGCCGCGCCGACGCCGTAGAGCAACGCGGTCACGCGGCCCATGCGAACCTCGCCGCTGCGATCCGTCCCGATGTGGATCAGCCACATGTAACCGACCACGATCAGGAGCACGATCCCCCACACCAGATGATGGACGTGAACGCCCCCGATCGTGACCTGCAGCGGGTCTTCGTGGTTCCGATAGGCCTGGGTCACGTAGCGCGTGACGCCGAAGGTGACGAAGAAGCTGAGCGACGCGAGGAACATCCGCTCCCGGCGATGATCGCGGAAGTGGCGTCGATAGAGCGCGAAGATCCGACCGAATCCCATGAACCCCCGAACTTGTAGATGCCGTCGAAACCGAGGAGGCACCTCATGGTCTTCGGCACGCTGCTCATAATCGTCCCGCAAGCTTCCGCACTTTGTCCAGGAATTTGGGCGGAATTGGGGCCGTGCTCACGCGACGCAAGGGGTCCCGGCGCGCGCGTCCCCGAGACCCCCTCGAGTCCACCTCTTCTCAGTGAATCGAATCGGGAGCCGCCACCCCCGTCGAGGTCGAGAGCGTGGGGTCCCGCTTCTCGAGGAAGAGCCACACCCGGTGCCAGCGGTTGGCGCCGTTCTTCGCCGTCACCGAGAGCCCCAGACGGTCGCCCGTCATCTTCATGGGCACCCGGTAGAACGCCTTCCACGCCTTGGCCTGCAGGTCGTAGGCGAACGACGTGGTCTTGCCGCGGCCGTCACTCAGGATCACCTCGCGCACGTCGGGCGACGCCAGCGCGCTGATCTCCACCGCGGCGCCGGGGTCGACCTTGGTGTCGGCCACCTCGACCTCGACCTCGGGCGCGAGCGAGTCCGACGATGCCACGACTTCGCCTTCGGCCTCGCCGCTGAGCGCCGCCGGGGCCGCCGCCGGAACCGCGGTCGTCTGCTCGACCGGGACCCGCAGCGGCTCGCTCTTCTGCGCCACCTTCTCCTCACCCGCCCCACACCCGAACGTCACCGCGGCCAGCAACCCCACCAGCGCCCCGGCGCCGAGAATCTCGGGCATCCAGTTCCACCGCTTGTTCATCTGCTTTTCCTCCACCGGCTCCTGTCGCGATCGGGGCGGTTTGCCGGCGCCGCGTGACCGTCGCCTGGCGATCGGAGTTCCGCGGGCCAGGTCCGGCGCGGCGACTCGAATCGCCGCTTCACGTCGCGCCTTCATCTCAAACGTCGTGCCGAGCATCGAGGCCGATGCACCGCAGCAAGTTGGGCGAACGGCGGCGCCTCCAGCTCCGAGCTTTCGTGTCAAACTTGACACGCGTCTTGGCTCGCTCCAGGCTCCTGCGCGGGCTCAGGAGGTCGCCTGCCAAACCAATTCCAATCTCGTTGCATGACGGACACGGGGTCGCCGGCGCGCACGCACCTCTCGTGGGTCCTGGGACTGGGAGTCCTGTGCGTCGCGGCCACCGCGAGCGCGGACCCCACGGCGGTGGCGGCGCGCGTCGTGTTGGCGCGCGAGCCGCGGGTCTACGTCGAGCTCCGTGATTCCACCGCCCTGGGGAGCGGGGATCGCGTGGCGTTCCGTCTCGGACGCCACGAGCTCGCGCTCGGCACCGTGACGCGCGTGCTGGATCGCGAGCTGGCGGTGGTCGAGATCACGCAGGGAACGTTGGCCAAGGCCAAGAAGCTGGAACGCCTCCAGGTGCTGGCCGAGCGCTTCACCGCTCCGGCCTGGCCGCGACTGCGCGTCGGCTACCCTGCGGCCGCCCGCGCCAACCTGCTCTTCCGTTGCATAGAGACCGGATTCGCGCCCCCGGCCGGCGTCTACGGCGCGGTCACGCACGACGCGCGGGGCGCGCGCTGGATTCGCGATCGGGCGGCTGCGCTCGGAGCGGCGTGGCCGGACACGCTGACGGCGCGCGGTTTCGACGACGCGGCCGACGAGGAGATCGCGCTCGAGCGCGGCGAGATCGACGCGGCGTTGTTCTGGCCCGGCGAGCTCTCGCGTCACATGCGCGAGCAGTCGCGCTGGGACGGCCATCCGGTCGGGACTCGATCGCGTGGCTGGGTCGCCGCCATCGGCCTGGAGGCCGCCGGTCGCGAGACCCCCGCGGTCTTGCCCGACAGCGCCGCGCTGGCGCGCTTCGACCGCGATCTGTTCCGGGGCGATCTCGAGCGCTTCACGTCCCCCGCGCTTCGCGCGCGGCCCACTGGACCGGTGCGCTTCGAGGTCGATCCGAGGAGCCCCGGTTGGCGCGAGATGCAGCGCCTGCTCGACGACCTGGCCCCGCCCACCGCGCGCCATGCACGGTGGGTGGTGGTCGACGCGCCGATCGCGGCGGCCGATTCCTTGGCCGCGGCCGGGACGCTGACGCCGCTCTTCCAGCTGCGCTGCCCGGTGGTGTGCGCGCCCGAGCTGCGCGCTGCGCTGGCTGCGCTCGGCGTCGACGCGCTGGTCGATGCGCTCGAGTGTCGGATCGAGGAGCACAGGCCGTGACCTCGCTGCGCTCGCGGCTCGTCCTCGGGTCTGCGCTGATCGCCGTCGTGCCGCTCGCGCTCGCCATCGCACTGCTCTCGCGTCGCGTCGAAGGCCTGGTCGAGAGCGAAGCCGCCGCGCGCCTCGACGCCGCGCTCGGGAGCCTGCAGGCCGAGCTGGCGGCGAGCCGCGAGCAGGTGGCGCAGAAGCTCTCGATCCTGGCTCGCGACGTCACGCTCAAGCGGCTCTATCTCCTGAACGCCGAGCCCGATCTGGGCCAGTACCTCGAAGAGAAGCGCTTCCTGCTCGGCCTCGACGCGTTGGCCGTCACCGACACCAGCGGCCGTCGCGTGGCGGGCGCCGATCGACGAGTGGAGGCTCGGCCGGAGAGCGTGGCGGCGCGATCGCTGATGCTCGAGGCCACGGCCGCGATCCTCTACCAGGGCGAGCCCGCGGGAAACGTGCGCGGAGGGCTGGCGCTCGACTCGACCTACCTGCAGACCTTGCGGCGCACGCGCGGCGTCGAGCTGACGCTGATCGACGGCGACCGAGTCGTGGGTTCGACGCTGGGCGCGGTGGCCAGCGTGGGCGCGCCGGTCGACACTGGCGCGGTGCGGCGCGTCACCCTGGCGGCTCGGCCCTACTTGGTGCGCGGCTTCCCGCTGGAGCTGGGTCCGGGCCGCCCGGTGCGCATGATCGGCTACGTCCCCACGGCGGCCGCCGACCGCACGGTGCGCGCACTGCAGTGGACCGCGTTGCTCCTCGGCCTGGTGGGCGTCGCGCTGGCGATCGTGCTCGGGGCGGCGTGGTCTTCGCAGGTGTCGCGACCGGTCGAGACGTTGGCCGCCTTCGCGCAGCGCCTGGCCCAGGGCCGGTGGGAGGAGCCGCTCACCCTGCGCAGCGTGGGCGAGCTGCAGACGCTGGTCGCTGCGCTCGAGCGCATGCGCGGCGACTTGCTCCGTTACCGGGAGCAGCTGGTGATCGGCGAGCGCCACGCGGCGTGGAGCCAGATGGCACGCCAGGTCGCCCACGAGGTCAAGAATCCCCTGACGCCGATCGCGATCTCGATCTCCGATCTCAAACGCAGCTTCGAGCAGCAGCGTGCGGACTTCCCGCGCATCCTGGATCAGGCGGTGCGCACCGTGGGCGAGGAAGTGCAGGAGCTCAAGCGCCTGCTCGACGAGTTCTCGGAGCTCGGCCGCTTTCCCGCGCCGGTATTCGCTCCGTGCGACGCCGCGGCACTGCTCGAGGATCTGGCGGTTCTCTACGCCGGCGAGGTCGGGGCGGGGCGAGTGGTGATCGAGCGTCCAGAGGCGCCACTGGCGTTCGTGGGCGATGCGGGGCAGATGCGCCAAGCGCTGGTCAATCTGATCAAGAACGGCCTGGAGGCCACCGCAACCGGCGGGCGGGTCACGATCGCCGCGACTGCGACGCCGCGTGGGCTCGAGCTCAGCGTCACCGACACCGGTCCTGGCTTGAGCGCGGAGCAGCGCGCGCACTTGTTCGTGCCCGGGTTCACCACCAAGACCTCGGGCAGCGGGCTGGGCCTCACCATCGTCGAGCGCATCGTCCACGACCACCACGGCACGATCGTGGCCGAGCCCGGAGTCGCGGGCGGCACCCGACTCCGTATCGAGCTGACTTCCCAACGCGAGGAGCCGCTATGCCCTCCCTGCTGATCGTCGACGACGAAGCCAACATCCGAAGCAGCCTGCAGGGCGCGCTCGGGCGCGAGGGCTACCACGCCGAGTCGGCGCCATCGATGGCCGAGGCGCGCCAGCGGCTGCGCGAGGCCTTCGACGTCGTGCTGCTCGACGTGCGGTTCCCGGACGGCAGTGGCCTCGACTTGTTGGGCGAGATCGTCGCCCAGACACCGGAGACGGTGGTGATCATGATGTCGGGTCACGCCACGATCGACGTGGCCATCGATGCCACGCGCAAGGGCGCATTCGACTTCCTCGAGAAGCCGCTGTCGCTCGAGCGCCTCCTGGTCGTGTTGCGCAACGCCGCCGCCACGCGCGATCTGGCCGCCGAGAACCGACGTCTGCGGAAGCCGTGGGCGTCGTCTCTGATTGGGCGCTCGCCCGCGATCCGGAAGCTGGAGTCGTTGATCGAAGCGGCGGCCCGCAATCCCGGCGCCCGCGTCCTGATCCAAGGCGAGCACGGCACCGGCAAGGAGCTCGTGGCGCGGGCGCTGCATGCGGCCGGGCCGCGGCGCGCCATGCCCTTCGTGGCGGTCAACGCCTCCGCCATCCCCGAGGAGCTGTTCGAGTCCGAGATGTTCGGCCACGAGCGCGGCGCCTTCACCGGAGCCACCCAGGCTCGACGCGGCCGCTTCGAGGAAGCGCACGGCGGCACCTTGTTCCTCGACGAGGTCGCGGACCTGAGCGCGCGCGGCCAGGCCAAGCTGCTGCGGGTCCTGCAGGAGAAGGAGCTGACTCGGGTCGGCGGCAACCGCGTGATCGCGGTCGACGTCGCGGTGATCGCGGCCACCAACCGGGATCTCGCGCAGCGGATTCGAGCCGAGCAATTCCGCGAGGACCTCTACTACCGGCTCGCTGGTCTCACCATCGAGGTCCCGCCGCTGCGCGAGCGCAAGGAGGACGTGGCGCTCCTGGTCCAGCACTTCGCGGCCGGCTTCGCCCAGGAGATCGGCGCACGGGCGCCCCGCTTCTCGCCCGCGGCACTCGATCGGCTCGCGCGCTACCCCTATCCCGGGAACGTGCGGGAGCTCGACAACGTCGTCGAGCGGCTGTTGATGCTGAACACCGGCCCTTCGATCGACGCGGATCAGGTGCGGCAGGTGCTGCCGGCAGAGACGACACCGGCCGCCGCGGCGGCGGCTCCGGCCCGATTGGCGGACGCGGTCCAGGAATTCGAGAAGCGCCAGATCGAGGCGGCGCTGAACGCGACCGCGGGGAACATGACGGAAGCCGCGCGGCGATTGGGGCTCGAGCGCAGCCACCTCTACAAGAAGATGCGCAAGCTCGACCTGCGCCCGGAGTCGTGGAGCTCGTGAGCGCGGGCGACGTACCGCGAAAAGACTGCGGGCCGCTTCCTGGCGAAAGCGGCCCGCTCACATGCAGGCGATTTACGCGTCCGACAGCTTCTGTTGCTTCAGGTTCTCGCTCTCGCTAGGCACGCCTCGCTGAGCTGTCTCGCACGTTCCGCCCGACACTCGACTCGGGGCTTTGATTCGCCTCGCTCGAAGACCACCGAGTTGGTCCGGCACGGATCCCCTGCACGCACTGCGCTTCGTGTTCTCGAAGATTCCAATGGCAGGGGCTGTGCCACGCCACAGTGCTGCGCAAGTGTCTGTGAATTCGAATCGACCCCGGCGCTCCACGGAGGTCGCGCCGACGCCTTTCTTCATGGTGTGGAAGATTTACCTATCCGCCCTATCGAACCACGACCACCGTTCTCACGAGCGTGGCGCCACCGAACCGGGCGCGCACCTTGTAGACGCCCGGAGCCAGCCGGGATCCATGCTCGTCGTAGAGATCCCAGCGCACGGGGTGGACGCCCGCCGGCATCTCCTGTTCGGCCAGCGTCCGCACGCGACGCCCCGAGAGGTCGAACGCCTCGATCTGCGCCTTGGTGGAGGCCGGCAAATCCACGGTGAACTGGGTGCCGGCGCGCGCCGGGTTGGGCCGCGGCGTCGAGAACGAAAGAGCCGCCGAGGGCGGATCCGCGTCCAGTGTCGTGTTCACCGTCTTCTGGATCACGTTCGAGATCAGTGACCAGTTCCCCGCTTCGTCCCGAGCCTTGATGGCAAAGTAATACGCGGCCCCGGCGGGGAGCCCCGTGACCATGAAGCTCTCGTGTGTCCCGGAAGGCGCGGGCGGAGGCACTCCCGCCACGCCGATCGTGCTGCCCCAGTTGGCGGCGGTGATTGGGGACAGGCTGTAACGCAGATCGTAGGCGGTGGCCGTGCCGACAAGGCTGTCGTTCCCGGTAGCGGTCCAGCGCAGGATGACCGACCCCGCACCGGCGTCGACAGCCGATGGAAGTGCCAGGATCAACGACGTCGCGGCCGCGATCGACAGGAGTGAACGCATGAGCTTCCCCCGGGGCCACGCGCGTGCGCGTCGCCCAATTCATGCGGCCTCGATGGTGTCGTGACGGCCGGACTCGGAGAAGCAGTTTCACGGGACGTCGAGCCCACGGTCGAGGTCGATCGTCCGATCGAGGGCGCGGCGGCCCTCGCGGCCGCTCGGCAAGTGGGGTTGCCGAGGGCGGACCCGCCGCACCGGGTTCCCCATCCCGAGCGCCGTCGAATCCGTGATCCGGAATATTCACGGACGTCGCGCCTCGCGCAACAAGAAATGTACGGCCTACACGAGTTGTGCCCTTCGTGACATCGCGCTCGTGCCGCCCGGCGGCCTTGGAGCGCGCAAGCATCGATGCGGCAAGAGGGCCTCGCGATCGTTCGCGATTGGCACGCAACCTGCCGCTGCCTGCGCAGGGACTACGATCGAGGGGAGGTCCGGGATGTTATGGACGCTGGCGGTGATCTTGATTCTGCTCTGGCTCGTCGGTCTCGTGACGTCGTACACCGTGGGCGGCTTGATCCACGTGTTGCTGTTGCTGGCGATCGCGGCGGTGCTGATTCGGATCATCCAAGGAAGGCGGCCGATATGAGGCTCGCCTTCGCGTTGCTCGGGGCCGTCCTGATCGCTTGTTGCAGCTGCTCCAGAAGTTCCGGAGGAGGCTCGGCCAATGCGGATTCGACCCAGAGCGCGGAACGCGCCACGCTCGAAAACCAGGTGGCGGCGCGCTTCGACTCGACGCGTGCGCGACTCGATTCGTTGCGGAGCGATGCCGTGGCCGCCGGCGACAAGCTGGACGCCGCGATGAAGAGCAAGATCGACGCGCTCGTCGCCCAGAAGGACTCGGCGGGAGTCCAGTTCGAGAAGCTCCAACGGACCGAACAGGGCAAGTGGAACGACGTGCGCGCGGGGGTCGCGACCCTGCTGGACAGCCTCGACGTCCGGATCGGCCGCGCGCGGCACGACCTGCGCCGCCACGCCTGACACCGCTCATCGGGGTTCGGATCCAGGCCGCGTTCCGCTAGAGTCCCGCCGTGCGCGCCTTCCATTCGACTCTGCTCGCTTGGCTCGCGGCGCTGTCGTGGCTGTATTCACCGGACGTCGGCGCCGCGGCGCCCGGGCCGCCCCCGCTCATCCCGCGCGAGGCTCTGTTCACGGCGCCGCAGCGCGCCAGCCCCGTGCTCTCGGCCGACGGAACGCGGTTGGCCTGGCTCGAGAAGTCCTCGGCCGGCGTGCTGCGGCCACGCATCGTCACGCTGGGCGCGCGCGACACGGCCTCCTTCGCGGCGGGCGGATTCGGTCAGATCCGCTGGGCCGGAGACGGCCGCACGCTGCTCTCGGTGCGCGAGCACAACGGAGACGAGAACTGGCACCTGTGGGCCTTCGATAGCCAGAGCGGGGCCGAACGCGACCTGACGCCCTATCCCGGCGTGCGAGCCGAGGAGTTCTTCGTCGACCCGCGCTTCCCGGACCAGATCCTGGTCGCGCTCAACCGCCGCGATCCGCACGTCTTCGACGTGTGGCGCCTGAGCCTCACGACCGGCGACGCGCGACTCGATACCCGCAATCCGGGCGACGTCGTGACGTGGACCGTCGATCCGTCGTTCCAGGTCCGGGCCGCGGTGGCGCTCGACCCCGCGACCAGCGACACGCGCATCCTCTTCCGCCCGCGCGGCGACTCGACTTGGCAGGTTCATCAGACCTGGCCCTTCGCGGTGGCGGGAATGGATCGCGACCGCCGCATCCTCGGCTTCCGTGCGGATGGTGACGCGATCTATCTCCAGAACGGGATCGGGACCAACACCAGCCGGGTGGTCGAGAGTGAGTTGGGCCGCTCACGCGAGCGGCAGGTGGTCCCGCCCGATGCGCGCGCGGACCTCTGGAACGAAGACGACTTCGCGGGCTCGGAGGGCCACTGCGCGGTCCTGTTCAACCCACGCACGCGCCGACCGCAGGCCGCCGCGTCCTACGATCTCGAGCCGCGCTGGTTCGCGGTCGATTCGGCCCTGGCCCCCGATCTGCGCCTGCTCGGTGCGCGACACGGCGGCGCCTTCGCCGTCGTCTCGCGCGACACGCTCGATCGATTCTGGGTGGTGCGCTGGGAACGCGACACCGCGTCGGCGGTCTTCGAGCTCTACGATCGCCGCGCACGACGCCTCCAGTTCCTGTTCGAAGCCAACCCTGGGCTGGATCGGCTGCCGCTGTCGCCCATGAAGGGCGTGATGGCGCAGGCGCGCGATGGCCAGCCGATCCCGTGCTACCTCACGCTGCCGCGTGGGGTCCCGGCGCGCCGTCTTCCCATGGTGGTGCTGCCGCACGGCGGGCCGTGGTTCCGCGACGAGTGGGGCTACGTGCCCGGCGTGCAGTGGCTCGCCAACCGCGGCTACGCGGTGCTCGAACCGCAGTTCAGGGGCTCGACCGGTTTCGGCGTCGCCTGGCTCAACGCCGGCGACCACGAGTTCGGGGACGGGCGCGTCTTGGGCGACATCGTGGATGCGGCTTTGTGGGTGGCGCGACAAGGCATCGCGGACTCGACTCGCATGGGCATCATGGGTGGATCGTTCGGCGGCTACGCCACGTTGTGCGCGTTGGCCTTTGCGCCGACTCGATTCCGATGCGGAGTGGACGAGGTCGGGCCGTCCGACCTGGGGCACCTGATCGGCACCTTCCCCGATTACTGGCAAGCACGCCGGCGCCGCTGGCTCAACCGCATGGGCGAAGTCCTGGCCGACAGCGCGCTCGATCGGCGCGTGTCACCGCTCTACCACGCGGATGCGATCGAGGCCCCGCTGCTGGTCGGGCACGGCGTCAACGACCCGCGCGTCAAGCTGGAGTCCTCCGAGCGGATCGTCAAGGCCCTTCGCGATCGCGGACGTGAGGTGACCTTCCTCGTCTACGCCGACGAGGGCCACGGATTCACGCGGCCGGACAACGTCCAAGACTTCGCCGGCCGCGTCGAGGTATTCCTCGCCCAGCACCTAGGCGGACGAGCCATGCCGCGCCAGGACGTGTCGAGCTCGACCGTCCGGGTGCGCTAGCAGACCGCGTCGAGGCTAGACCCTGAGGTAGCGCTTCGGGTTCGCCTTGAGCTTCTGCGCGCACTTGTCGCAGCAGGTCACGTAATCGGCGTTGGCAATGCGCAGGTGGGGTCGATCGGCATCGACCGCGAACACCACGCCGCTCACCGGGCACTGGGTGAGCTTGCCAACCTTGGCGCCGGGCTGAGCCACCACGTCCTTGGCGCTGTGCTTGACCTTGGCGGCGCAAGCGTAACGACAGACGCTCGACATGACCGCGTCGAAGTTGCCGGTCAAGGTGCCGTGGGCGCTCTCGCACGCAGCCGTCGTCGTGGCGCTGCTCTTCGATCCGCAGGCGTCGGCGCCGTGAGCGCCGCATGCACTCGCGCCGCTCGCCGCAGCCGTGGTCGCGGTCGTGCCCTTGCCACCACAGGCGTCGGCGTCGTGCGCGCCGCAGCCGCTGGCCGAAGCCGAGGAGCTGCAGGCGCGCCCGCCGGCCAGCACCGAGGACGCGCACGCGGCGACCAAGGCCAATCCCACTAAACTCGCGATCAAACGCCGCATGAATCCTCCTCGAGGTCGAAGGTCGAATCGGTCCGTTCACATGATGAACCGCGGCCGCCGCGGCTTCAAGGCCCAACCGGAACCGCTGCGGATACGATCCCGGACGTCCGATGACTAAAGCATGTCATTTCGATCTGGCCGGGCGGCGGCGTGGCTGGTGGCATGCGCCGCGCTCCTGAGTTGCGCCCGCGAATCGATCACGCCGGCCGAGACCTTCGACTGGTGCAGCCAGCCGATCGCGTTCTCCCCACCCCCACCGCGCTGGCAGCGCCAGGGCGACGGCGGCGGGGGCACGATCGGCGTTCGCTTCATCCTCACCGGAGGCGGAGGCCAATGCATCAGCGTCGCCGCCTTCACGTCGTTCGCCGAGCGCGATCGCAAGGTGATGCTGGCGCGGCTGATCGCGCGGCGTGATTCCCTGACCCAGCGCGAATTCCTGCACGAGCTGTCACTGGCGCGGGCGCGCACCGACGACCCACTCTCCGATCGCGAAGCGCGCACGTCGCTGGCCATCAACGCCGCGCTCGACCGCGCGACCGAGGACGATCTCGGCGCGCAGCCGGGCTTCGTCACCAGCGATCTCGAGCAGGCCTTGCGCGCCGCGCAGGAGTACGAAATGACGCTGGCCGATGTGCTGCCCCGCGTGCGCCTCCATCCGGAGGAGATGCAGGAGCCGCAGCGTTGGCGGATCGCCTACGAGCGCGACACGGTGATCGCCGGTCATCCCGCCTTCGCCAGCGACGACACGCTGATCACGCCGGAGCGGCCGCTGCTCTACCGAGAGGTGTTCTGGGTAGTCCACGGCGATGCCTTCAAGGCCACCTACCAGGGCACGCCCGAGAACTTCAAGACCTTCGTCACTCTGCTCGACTCGATCTCCTTCCCCGACTCGACCCATGCGGCGCCGCGCTGACGCCGCCGCGCTTGCGCTCCTGTGCGCCCTCTCGCCCTGCTGCAGCCATCCGGTGGCGCGAGCGTTCACGGTCGGAACGCATCACGTGCGCCTGGTGCCGCCGGCCGAGTGGGAAGTGCTGGAGCACGATCGCGAGCACGTGTTCCGGCGGGGCGAGATGGCGATCGACCTGGTCGATCTCGGCCCGGCCGGCGCGGCCGGCATGGTGCGCGACCTGCATGACGCCCGCGCGGTGTGGATGAAGGGCCGCCGTCTCGACGCCTTCGCGCGCGTGCGCGCGCTGCGCGGGCCGCCGCTCGTTTTCGCCACCTCCGACGAGCGCGCCGAAGTCTGGCGCGAGTGGTACGACGCAACCTACGACCCGGGACGTGCCGACAGCGCGGCGATCGGGCTCGCCTTCGACGAACTCGGTGACCGGGTTCGCCGGCTGCGCCCGGTGCCGCGGGCCTCACTGGTCGAGTACGTGCTGGAATCGTTTCCTCAGGCGGAGCGCAACCAGATCGAGCAACAGAGCCAGCGGCCCGTGAACGGACGACAGTGGACGGAGGTCCACACCTGGAATCGCATCAGCCACCTCGGGCGATCGCGCATCGCCTTCGTCGACGACGGTGGGCACGTGTTGGCGCTGGCCATCGACCGTGGCCCGATCGAGATCACCGGGCCGGTGTTCGAGTCGCTGCTCGGCTCGATCGAGGTGAAGCCCGACTCCAGCCGGACGCCTTGATTCAACCCGCGACGGGGCGGTAGCGGAGCACCACCTGGGGCAACCGCCGCGAACGATCGCCGACCGCCCAGGCGTGCGATCGATCGAGCACGAACAAGGCGCGCAGCCGCGTTCCGGGCTGGGTCCGTTCCAGCTCCCACGTGGCGCCACCATCGTGCGTGCCGATCACGACCGACTCGCCCACGTCCGAGTAGTAGCCCACGGCCTGGCCGCGCTGCGCATCGATGAAATGCACGGCGCTCAGCGTCAGCCGATCGGGCGAGAGCTCGAGCTCGGGGACGACGTCGTGCGGGCGCGGCTCGCCGGGCGGGGTGCGGCGCGCGATGGGAACGCCCTTGGCCTGCCGCTTCCAGGTGACGCCAGCGTCCGAGGTATGGAAGATCGTGCCCTGATCGCCCACGATCCAACCGCGCTGCGGATCGGCGAAGGTGACGTCCCACAGCGCGGGGTGCTGATCGGCGCGCAGCGGCATCGGCACGGCGGACCAATGAAGCCCGCCGTCGCCGCTGCGCATGACCGTTCCCCCATGCGCCGCGAGCCAGCCCCGGTCCGCGTCCACGAAGCAGATCGCGTTGCCGGAGAAATAGCCGTTCTCGTCGTTGCCGGCGACAAGCGGTCGCCAGCTCTCGCCGCCGTCCTCGGAGTGGAGCAGGCTCGCGCTGCCGACGGCCCAGCCGCGGCGCGAGTCGAGGAACTGGAGCCGTGCAAGGCCATCGCCCGGCGTGCGCCCCTCCCGGGCCTCGCGCCAGGTCGCCCCGCCATCCGCGGTGAGCAGGATCGCCCCGCCGGCGCCCACCGCGCAGCCGTTCAGGGTGTCGCGGAATTGGATCGCGCCCAGCGCGAAACCGGCAGGTGCGCCGGGGACGAGCCCGGTGCGGAAGCTCCAGCTGCGGCCACCGTCGCGCGTTCGGCCAACGATCCCGCCCTCGATCATGTAACTGCCGCCGCTGATCCACCCGTTCAGCGAGTCGGTGAAGAAAAGGCCGCCGAAGTCCGCGTCCGTGGGGATGACCACGGCCTGCCACGGGTCGACGTGCCGAGCGCAGGAAGAGAGCAGCGCCGCGCCGGCCACGAGCCAGGCTATGATCTCGATGCCGCGCCGCCGTCCGAGCATCCCTCGCCTCCTGAGACCCGATTGCCTTCATGAATCTCGGCACCTTTCGGCCGGTCCCTGAGTCAGAAGGGGTGCCCCAACGATGACTCCGATTCAGCCCGCTTCGAGGAGCGTCCCCGTGCGAAGAACCCGGAACATGATTCGTTCATCGGAGCGATGGGGCCCCTGACCTCGAAACGGCCACGGATCTCGCGGCGCGCTGGTGCCTGGAGTCTGGGACTGCTGCTCCTCGCCGCGGCCCCGGCACGGGCCGACTGGACCGTGAGCGCTGGCGCGGATCATTTCCAGTGGACCGAGCACACCGCGCCGCTCGCCGTCCAGGAAACCGGGTTCTTGCCGGCGCTCAGGCTGCGCCTCGGGCATTCTTTCCCGAACGGCTCGATCGTCGGCTATCGCGGGCGCGTCTATTTCGGTGACGTCAACTACGAAGGCTCGATGCTCTATCAGCCGAGCGTGCCGGTGAGCGGCACGACGCGCTACGGCGGCCTGACCCAACAGGCCGAGCTCGGGCACCGCATCGCACCCGACGTCGCCGCACTGATCGCGCTCGAGCTCGATTTCTGGCATCGCAAGCTCGGTCCGGATCAGGCCGAGGACTACCGCATCGTGTCGATGCGCCTCGGCGCCGAGCACGACTTCTCGGCCACCGTGCCCCTGCACGTCGCGGGCGGGGCCAAGTTCACGCTGTCGACGCACGAGAACGCGCACTTCGGCGAGCTCGGCTTCCAGCGGAACCCGCCGCTCGAGCCGGCCGGCAGCGTCACGCCCTATTTCGAGCTGGGCTATGCGCTCGGCACGCACTGGGCGCTGGCAGGGTCGTTCGACGCCTACACGTTCGGCCGCTCGAACCTGGTCTACCTGCAGCAGGGAACGACCCAGGGAGTCTTCTTCCAGCCGGCGAGCGACATGCGCGCCTTCGGCCTCCGCCTGGAGTACCGCTAGGCCGCCGTCGCTCGCCGACCGGAGCTCGAGATCAGTGGTTGGCGCCGCCGAGATTCCCGGCGTGGTCGACGCGCTGGGCGTAGACATCCCAGCTGGTGCCGGTGCGGAAGTCGCCCCAGGTGACGATCGCGCCGCCGTTCATGTCGGTCACGAGCCGCGCCCTGAGCTGATCCTGATCCGCTGCGCTCACGGCGACGCCCGCATTGGCCCACTGCAGCACGCCGGTCGAGCTCACGCGCTGCGCGTAGATGTCGCTGTTCGAGCCGCGGGTGTCTTCCCACGACAGGATCGCGCCGCCCGCCCCGTCCGGCACCAGCGCCGGTCGGGCCTGCCCGCCGGGCGCCGCGGCGATGCCGAGCCCCTCAGTCCCCCACGCCAGGGCGCCGCTGCTACGCACGTGCTGGGCGTAGACCTGGGGGTCGTTCGGATTGCGATCGTCCTCCCACGCCACGATGGCGCCGCCCGAATCGTCCGCGGCCAGGGTTGGAGTGAGCTGCGCGCCGTCGGCTCCACAGAGCGAAAGCCCGTTGGCGGCCCAGCTCCCCGATCCGGCCGCGTCGAGATGCTGAGCGTAGACCTTCGCGTCTCGACCGCGGCGATCCTCCCAGGTCACGAAGGCGCCCTGGTCGCCGTCTGCCGCCACCGACGGGAACCCCAGCCCGTCGCGGTCGACGGCGCACACGGCGACTCCGTCGGTGGTCCACTTCAGCTCGCCTCGCCCGTCGACGCGCTGGGCGAAGATGCCGGTGCGACTGCCGCGCGCGTCCTGCCAGGCGACGATGGCCCCGCCCGTCCCATCGGCGGCCACCGCCGGCTGCAGCTGCGTCGCGGCGTTGGTGCACAGCGCGACGCCGTCCGTGGCCCATTGCGAGGCCCCGCTGCCGTCGATACGCTGCGCGTAGATGTCGAACCCGCCGGCGTGGCGGCCGTCCTGCCACACGACGATGGCGCCACCCGCGCCGTCGGCGACCGCGGCCACGTTGAGCTGCCCGCCAAAGGCCTTGCACACCGCGACGCCGTCGCGCGTCCACTGTGGGACCCCGTTCGCGTCGACGCGCTGCGCATAGGCCACCAGCGGGCCGCCGGCGCGGGAATCCGACCACACGATGATCGCGCCGCCCGCGCCGTCCGAGACGATCGAGGGATCGATCTGGTGCTTGTTGGCGGTGCAGATGCCGACGCCGTCCAAAGTCCACCGCGTCACTCCATTGGCATCGACGCGTTGCGCGTAGATGTCCGCGTCGCTGGACGAGCCGTACATGTCGGTCTTGCGCAGATCCTGCCAGGTGATGATCGCGCCGCCCGCGCCGTCGGTCGTGATCGAAGGCTCGACCTGAGCGTGCGCGGCCGTGCAGATCGGGACGTTGGTGTGGGAATCGGTAGGCCAAGTTGCGTCGGCGACCCCGGGCCGGAGGATGGAGAAGGCACCGAGCGCGGCGACGCCGAGTACGACCGTGGATCTCACTGGAATCTCCTTGCGCGGCCAGGCACAGAGGACGTCTCGAGGTCGTGCCATCCGGTCGCGGGCCGACCCAGTGGGACGGCGAAGACTACCGCGCGCCCGCACAGAATTCATTCTTTTCGGATGCGTTAGGAACGGTCCGATGCGTTCTTTGCGAAGTGGCAACAACCGCCGCGGAGCTAGGCTGGGGCGCGGGCTCCGGCGAGGCCCTGGCGGGTCGGTCCGAGTGAGGTGAAGGCACCTCCGCCATCGGCCGGCTCTTGCGACGGCACGAGAACGCTCCTCCAACCTTCGTGGTCGAGCATTCCGAGCCGTTGCTCGAGCGGCCACTCGACCTTGACGAAGCCCGCGACCGGAGTGAGCTCCAGCGGGAGCGCGACACGCCACTCGTTGGGCGTCACCCGCACGCGCGTCGGCCGTCGAACGTCGCCATTCGTTCCTTCCAATCCCTCCGCGCCGGACGATCGGTCGGGAAGCATCAGCGAGATCGCCGTCCGCCGTCCGCCCGGCTGCGCCAACACCACCCGCAAGATCGCGGCCCCGAGCCGCGGGCGCTTGAAACGCTCGATCATCACGTGGAGAGCGCGCTCGGAGACGAGCGCCATACCCACCGACGCGCGATCGGGCAACTCGCGTGTCGCTGGACCCTCGAAGCGCTCGATCGGACGCGCGAAGGCCGGGAGTTGGAAGCGGCGCCAACGCAGCTGGGTGCGATGACAGAGAATGGCTCGTCGCTTGAGGTCGCGCTGGGCTGGGCCGAGAGGAAGGTTCCACGATGGGTCACCGCGCTCGCCCGACCGACGCGAGTGCACCGAGTAGGACAGCACCAGGCCCGGCACCCGACTCGACTCGAGCTGGGCCCACTTCGCCAGCACCGCGGTCGCGCTGTGATCGGGGTGGTGATCATGAGTCGACGGCGCGACCAGTATCGAGGGCCGCCATTCTTGGAGCTCGGCCGCCAGCGCCTCGACCGGGCGCGGGTCGGCCCCCAGCAGCAGCGCCGTGAGGCCCTGATCCGGCAGACCGATGAAGCGCGCCATGTGCGCGGGTAGACCCAGGCGGGCCAGCGCCGCGAGCGCCTCGCGCTGCCGCCGCACGCCCCAACGGGCGCGATCGGCGGCGGAGCGCGGCCAGCGCCCCTCGCACACCAGCTGTGCCCATGGGTTGTCGTCTCCGTCCGTCATGTAGAGGACGCGGAGCGCAGCCCCGGCGTGGATCGCATGCTGAATCAATCCGCCGGTGGCGAGGGATTCATCATCGGGATGGGGCGCGACGATCATGACCCGGTCGCGCGCCGAGAGCCACGGCACGAGCTCCCTGGGAACCCCGTTGGCGCGCACCGGCGGAGCGGCGGAAACGAGGCTCATGGCCGACTCAGCGCGAAGCCGCGCGCCAGCTCGAGCGCCGAAGCCAGCTGCATTCGCGTTTCGCCCTGCCCAGGCACGTAGGCATGCCGTCCCGCGGCTAGGAAGCGCGGGCCTCGATACGGTTCGTCGTCGAGCCAGCCGTGGCCCGCCCCACCAGCCCCGACCAGCGCATACCACGCCGGAATCGCGATCCTGAACTCGAGCCGCCGCGTCGCGCCGGACGCCGCGCAATCGAGCACCTTGCCCGCGATGCGCCACGGACCTGGGCCCAGATAGTTCTCGTGCAGGAAGCGACGCGTCGTGGTCGGAAATTGGTCCGAGTCGGAGAGCACCACCAAGGTGCGGGTCGAAATCAGTCGGGCCGGGATGTCCTCACGAATCAGCCCGCGCAGGATGCGGGCCTGAGTCACCGCTTCCAGCGCGTAATAGAAGGGCCGCGGACGAAAGATCGCCTCGCCGCGGAGATCCATGACGCTTTCGCCCGGACGCGACAAACGCAGGACTTCCTGCAGTGCGTCGACCTGGCGGCGAGCGTGGCTCGGCCATGGGGATTCGGCGGTCAGCACCATGGCGAGCTGGACGACGACGACCAGCATCACGCGCCAGCCGGCGCGCGCCGGGCGATCGACGGGAACGACCAGCGGCACGCCCAGCGCGGCGACCATCGGAATCGACGGGAGCGAGTCCTGGGCCGTGACCAGGGGCCAGAAACAGTTGAGTGCCGTCACGTACACACCCGCGGTGAGCAGGACCAGCGCGCGGCGCGCGCCAAGATCCGGAGTCCGAGCGGTTCGCCACACCTGGCGCGCTCCGAGCCACAGCAGCGGCAGGGCGACGAAGAATGCCGCCGGCCTCGAGGGCGCGGTCTCCCACATGCCGAGCCCAGGAACGACGTTGTGCCGCGCCACGCAGTAGACGAGCTCGGATCCCGCGCCGCGCTGGGCGAAGTAGGCCGCGCACAGGAGCGGGACCAGCGCGAAGCCTGCGAGGAGCAGAGCGAGGCGTGAGGCCAGGATTCCGAGCGAGACGCGGGCGCGGGCGCGGATCATGAGGGCGACCCCCACGCCGGCCGCGAGCAGCGCGACCAGCAGCAACGAGGTCTTCATCGACGCACTCAATGTCGTCCCCAGCAGGACGCCGCCGAGGAAGGCTCGGCCGCGAGTGAAGGAGCCGCTCACCAGCACGGCCAGAGACACCAGCCACAAGGCCATCCAAAGCTGGTCGGTTCGATACTCGACCGATGCCGGGAGGAACCCCGGGCAAATGGCGGCGATCGCCACGGCCCACCAGCCGGCGCGGGAGCTCCACAACCGGCGCGCGATCCACCAGGTCGCGCCCAGAGCGACCGCGACCAGGGGCAGCATGGCCCAGCGCATGACGATCACGATGTCCGGGCGCTCGCCGAGCGCCCGCACCAGCGGCGCCATGAGCATGCTGAAGATCGGAGCGTGGTTGTCGAAGACGTCGCGATACATGAGCTGGCCCGCGCCTACCGCCCACGCCACGTGCAGATGCTGCGGCTCGTCTGAGTTCACGCGATGATGGAGGACGTAGGCCACGCGCAGAGCGACGCCGAGCGCGATCACCAGCCAGGCCAGGGCGACGTCGGCTGCCGGGCGTGCTCGCGGAGCGGACGCCAGGCGCCACCGCCGGTCGCTGGGGACCGTGTCTTCACGGGCGGAGGGCATGTGCGATCAGCGGCGGTTCATGGATCGAGCGGTCGAATGGATGCGGCCTTGGCCTGGTGGACCCGCCAAGGGACCACACTCCACCCGATCACGTCCAGCGTGATGTGGTGCCCACCCCTTGTAGGTTAGGATTCCGCCCACGTCCCGCGTTCGAGGCCACCCACCTCTCCAGCCCGGTGACCGCGTGGCGGCCGCGCGGCGACGCGAGGAGGACCCCCCCGTCATGCCGAGCCTCGCTCGCAGCTTCGCCCCTCAGTGCCTCATGGTCCTGGTCGCATTCGGCGTCCTGCCATGGGCGCCCGCGGCTCATTTGGCGGTCGAGAACGATCGCGGCGTCGAGCCTTCGGACTGGACCGAAGGCAGGAGCCTCGCGGTCCCCTCCAACCCGCTCGCGGCGCGCGCCCAGGGTTACGTCTCCGGCGGCGGCCAACGGCTCACCTTCAACGATTACGCCCAGGACGAAACCAGCATCGCCGCCGATCACAACCATCCCGACGTGGTGGTCGGGGCCTTCAAGGACTTCGGCTACTTCTCGGCCAACCGCTTCAGCGGGCCCGGCGTCGTCTACTCGGCCGACGGCGGCGCCACCTTCGCCTCCCCCGCGACGCCGATCGCGCTGGCGGCCGGATTCGACAGCCTGGGCGGAGACCCCAGCGTCGCCTTCGACTCCCAAGGCCGCGCCCTCTACCTCACGCTGTGCGCCGGTGGTCCCGGCGATCCGAGCCGCGGCAGTCCGCCGACGACGCACAACAACGGGCTCTTCCTCAGCGTCTCGACCACCGGCGGCCAGACCTGGTCGGCGCCCCGGCCGGTCGTCACCAACCTGTGGGATGGCGAGTTCGACGTGCCCTTCGAGGACAAGCCCTACCTCGCCGCCGACGATCACGTCGGCAGCCCGTTCCAAGATCGGATCTACGTGAGCTGGACGCGTTTCTATCCCGGCGTGAATCCGAATGGGGGCTTCTGCGGCACGGCACCAATCCGCTGATCGGCGGCGGCGACATCATGGTCGCCCACTCGGCCGACGGGGGCACGACGTGGTCGTCGCTGCGGCTCAGCGACGACGCCCACGAGCCCGGGAACACTGGCTTCTGCACCACGGCCAGCATCGGCTCGAGCCGCGTTCAGGGCTCGGACGTCGAGGTCGCACTCAACGGTGACGTCTACGTGGTGTTCTGGTTCAACGCCCAGGGCAGCCCCGGCGGGCGCGTCGAGTGCGCGCGCTCCACCGACGGCGGCGTGAGCTTCGGAGCGCTCACCCATCCCTTCGGGGCGGCTCAGGGCAACGACCAGATCGCCACGCCACTCCCCAACGAGAACTTCCGTACCAACCCGTTCCCCAACGTGGAGACCGATCCGACGCGGGCCGGCAACGTGTACGTCGTCGCCGCCGACGACGACGACACGCCGACGGCCGCGGACGCCTCCAACATCTTCTTCGCACGCTCGACCGATTATGGCGCCACCTGGGGACCGCGCATCAGGCTCAACGACGATGGCCTGGATCGCAACCAGGTGTTCCCCTGGATGGCGGTGAACGACGTCGGCGACATCCTGGTCCTCTGGTACGACTCGCGCGAGGATCCCAACAATCATCTGGTCGCGGTCTATTACACGATGAGCTTCGACGGCGGCGTGACCTGGCAACCCAACCAGCGGCTCACCGACAGCTTCGAGCCCAACACCAATCAGTTCTCCAACAATTTCTTCTTCGGTGACTACATTGCCGCGGCCGGCGTGGGCGATCACTTCCACGCGCTGTGGACCGACACGCGCCGGCCCGGCTCGCTGCCCGAGCAGGAGATCTATTACGCGCGCATCCAGCCCGGCGTGGCCGCGGTCCACAATCCACCGCGCGCGCCCGCGTTGGGGATGGCGTACCCCAATCCGTCGAGCGCGGGGTTCCGCTTCGACGCCTACCTCCCCAGCGCCGGTCCGGCACGGCTGCGCGTGGTCGACGTCGGCGGACGACTGGTGCGGGACCTCGACCAAGGCCATCTCGAGCGCGGGCCACACGTGCTGGCCTGGGACGGGCGTGGCTTTGACGGCCGCAAGGCCGGCGCGGGGACCTACTTCGTGACGGTCGAGAGCGCGGGCTTCAAGGCGACGCGCAGGGTGGTGTGCCTGCGGTGACCTCGCCGCGTGGCGCGAGTCCGGCATCGCGGGGGTCGTGGCTGCCGTGGATCGCCGCCGGGCTCGCGTTCGCGGTCTACGCCGCCACCGCCGCGCGGACCATCACTTGGTGGGACGGCAGCAGCTACCCGCTGGCGGCGGTGACGCTCGGCATCCCCGGAGCGCCAGGCTCGTTGCTGTTGACGTTGCTCGGGTGGGTCGTGGCCCAGATTCCGGTCGTTCATCCGGTGGCCTTTCGCCTCGATCTGTTCGCCGGGCTGATGGCGGCGGCGCTGGTCGGCGTGCTGAGCGGGCTCGGCGCGCGGCTCGCCACGCCGGAGGAACGTGAGCCGGGGCTCGGCGAAAACCTGTCCGGTGCGCTCGCAGGCCTGATCTTCGGCTGCGCGGCGACGCCGTGGACCTACGCGACCCAGTTCACGCCGTACGTGCTGAGCGAGCTGTGGACCGCGCTCATCCTGCTCGCCGCGCTGGCGTGGTGGCGGCGCCCCGAGACCTCGAGCGGAGGTTGGCAACTATTCCTGATCTTCCTCCTGTTCGGGCTCGACCTGAGCGTTCACCGCACCAATCTCCTGCTGCTGCCGGCCGCGCTGCTGTGGATCTCGATCCGCAGTCCGCGGAGTCGCCATCGGCTGCGCGACGGCGCCGTCGGGATGAGCGGATTCGCATTGGGCGTCGCCTTCCATCTCCTGCTCATCCCGATCGCCGCCGCCCGCCCCGCGTACCTGGTCGAGGACACCAGCACCTGGGCGGGCTGGTGGTCGTACGTGACGATCGAGCAGAAGGGTGGCGGTTTCCTCATCAGTCTCTTTCCGCGCACTGCGAGCTTCTTCTCGGTTCAGCTCGCCGACTATCTCGTATTCCTGCGCCGCAACCTCGGCGCGATGTTCTTCCTTCCCGCCGCCCTCGCGGTGCTCGGTTGGCTCGCGATCGTTCGCCAGCATCCGCGCCGCGCCCTCGGATGGCTCGCCTTCTTCCTGTGCGCCGGGCCAGGCGCGGTCGTCTACTTCAACCTTCCCCAGCATTACATGCGCCCGATCGACCGGCACTACCTGCCGTCGCTGGTGATCCTCACACCCTGGATCGCCGTGGGCGCCGCGGCATTGCTGCGGCTCGTGGCCCGCTTACCGGGGCGACCCGTGCTCGTGCCCGGTCTGGCGGTCGTGGGGTTCCTGGCCCCACTCTCCGCGCTCAGTGCGAATTACCGGGAGTGCGACCTCTCGCGCCATCGATTCGCCGAGGGCTTCGCCCGCGATCTCCTCGTGCCGCTTCCCGCGAATGCGATCCTGCTCACCAACGGTGACAACGACACGCTCCCGCTGTGGTATCTGCAGCAGGTCGAGGACGTGCGTCGCGACGTGCTGGTCGTCAATCTGCCGCTCACGAACACCGGCGCGTACGTGGCCCAGCTGCGTCGCAAGAGTCCCGATCTCGCGCGTCTCGTCGCGGGCGACACCCTCGACGTCGTGCTGAGCATCCGCCCGGCCGCGGGCCCCGTGACCACCGTCGTCGATCCACGCACGGGGCTCGGGCTCCCCGCGGGCGTCGCGCCCCCGGACACGGTCCGCTTTCATCCCGTCGGAGACCTGCTCGGCCAGGATCGCGTGGCACTCGACATCCTGCGGCTGAATCGCTGGCGGCGCCCAGTCTTGATGGCGTGCACGGTGGCGCCCGACAACCTGCCGTGGCTGCATCCGTTCGCCCGGCTCGACGGGCTCGCCTGGCGCGTCGTCCCCACGGACGACCCGACCATCTGGGACGTGGATCACTTCCGCGCGCAGTTGTTGACCCGAGTCCGCTACGCGGGACTCGCCGACACCACGATTCGCCTCGACGAGACCTCGCGCTTGATGGGCTCCAACTACGCGGCCGCCCTGTTCCAGCTCGCCCTGGCCGAGCTCCACCGTGGCCGCCTTGATCTCGCCCGATCGACGCTGAGCTTCATGGAGGCGCATACGCCGCCAGCTCGCATCGGGATGGATCCGGCCTGGATTGGCAGCCTTCACTCTGACATCGAGGCCAAGGAGGCGCAGGCGGGTCCACCGGGTGAGGCCGGGATCAAGCCCTCGGGCTCGACCGACCTGCGGAAGCGATCAACAACCCCACGATCATCAGCAGCGCGAGCACGTTGAGCTGAATCACCAGCAGACCGCCTTCGACCGGGACCTTCACGTTGAAACCCACCGAGAACAACGCGTCGTAACCGAAACCGGGCACGGAGACCGAGACCAGCTGGGTCGCGAGGAACGCCGCTCCGAGCCACGCGGCCCAGCGCCGCGATCCGAGCAGGCCGATTCCCGCCGCGATCCCCCAACTGCCGAGCGCGAGCTTCACCCACGTCGGGTAGCTCGAGGTGTTGAAGCCCAGGAAATAGCCCAGCGGAAGCGCCCAGAGTCCCCAGGTGATCAACAGCCAGGCGATCACCGGGCGCAGGACGCGAATCATGAGCGGCCGCTCATGGCGGCGAGGGCGCGGCGCTCCCGTGCTCGACCGGCACGGCGTCGAACGTCAGCTGAAACCCGAGATCGAGGTGGAGCAGGTTGAACCCGCCGCCCGTGCCGACGCGAAGCACGATCTGTCCTCCCCGATCGAAGTCGGGAAGCTCGTGGATCACGCTCAAGCTGAGCGGCGCCTGTGACAGCTCCTGGGTCACGGTCCTGCGCTCGACGGTCCATCCCAACATGCGGGCCCGCTGCTCGGCCACCGCGGCGGCGACGCGCAGCATGGTGTCCCGCTGCGGACGAGGGGCGACCACGAAAGGCATCCAGACGTTGGTCTCGAGCCAGGAGACGACCCCGGGGTTGCCGGGCTTGGCGTGCGTCGTCATGGACACGCGCGTCAGCGCGCCGAATCTCTGGCTCACGATCGACTCGGTCTCGCGGCACGGGGGACAGTCGTCCTCGCGAAACGCGGTGGCCATGCCATAGACGAAGAGGCCCGAGGCGAGCAGCGCGGCCAGCGCGGCCGTCAGCGGCGAGAACGACCTTCGCTCTCGGGGCGCCGAGTCGGCCGTGGCGCGCACGACCTCCGTTCCCGCGACCGCGTCGTGCGGCGTCGCCGCGCCGCTCCGGAGCTGCGTCACGATCGACCACGAGAGCAAGACCACCATGGCCACGATCGAGATCACGAGCATCGCGCCGAAGGTCGCGGCCTTCCCCGATGCACCGGTGAAGACGCTGTTCCAGTCGACGAGCCACATGGCGCTGAAGGCGGCCGAGCGAATCCGGAGCTGTGGCGTCGTGGGCCGTGAGCCATCGCTCGAGCGAATCTCCAGCCCCAACGCGCGCTTGCCGAGCGTCCGCGCACGTGCACCGCGCATCGTCAACGCCGTCGCATACGTCACGTACACCGCGGGGAGGGCGAAGGGGCACACCCACACGGGTAACGGCCACCAGATGAAATTGAGGAGCGCTTGAGCAACGACCTGCGCGATCGCGAGATCGATGGCCAGGGCGGCACACCGCCGAAGAACGATCACGTCGCGGGCACTCTAGGCCGATGGCGCGGTCATGGCAATGGCCGACGCCGGGGTCGACAAAGCAGGTCGTGTTGTATGTTCCGCCAGCTTGGAAGCACTCGGCTCACTTCGCGGAACGGAGCACATGGCGACTCGGAACGCGCGCTCAGCGGAGCGCCCGCGAGTGCAGGCATCGACACGTCGGACGATCGAGAGACGTCCCTTGTGGCAATGCCCTCGGTGCGGCCATCGCTTTGTCACGAAGAATTTGTGGCATTCCTGCCTCGACGTCGATGTCGCGACCCACTTCGTGGGCAGGCCTCCTGTCCTGCGCCGGCTCTACCGCGCCTGGCTGGCCTTCGTCAGGAAGCAAGGCGGGGCCGTGAGCGTATCGCCCAACCGAACCCGAATCGCGTTCATGGCCGACGTGCGCTTCGCCGGCCGCTCAGTCCTCAAGGACCGGGTGCGCTGTTCGCTCGCACTCGCTCGGCCCGATCGGGACGCGCGTTTCGTTCAGGTCAAAGAGGAGGTGCCCGGCTGGCGGGCGCATCGCTTCGATCTCGCCACCCCAGCGGACCTGCGCCTGCTGGACGCGTGGTTGGCGCGACGGGTCCGCGAGTCCTGGCACGAGTTCGGAATGCGCAAACGACTGAGGAAGCGAGCGCGATGAGGGAGCGGTGGCGCATCGCCTCACCAAATGGATCATATCCTCCAGCTCGAAGCGATGTCGGCTTTGCACAGGCACTTGAGGAGGTCGGATGAACAGTCGCTGGTTGATGGTGCTGTCTACGGTTCTGTTTGTTGGGGCCTCGTGTGGTGGTTGCTCGAGTCCGATCACAGGGACAACTGGCTCCTGCTCATGACCGTGAGTTGGGTGCTGCTTGCCGTCAGGGATCGGGTGGCGAAGAGAGAACAACGGGACAAGTCCGGAGGACCATCGAAGCCGTAGAATGGCCAGTGTCTCACCTGTCTCATCTCTGGTACTGGAGGCGCCGTGAAACGAGGATCGATCGTGCTGGCCGCCGCGTGTCTGTTGCTCGCGAGCCCGGTGGCGGCCAAGCCGCCCATCTCGTGGACGAAAGGACCTGTGTTCGCGAAGTCCGGCCCCCCACCCGGCCGGACGGCGTTCATCGTGCGCGGCCCCGTCAACGTCTCGTCGCTCCGCGACGAATTCGTCTCCGCGTTCGCCGGCGACACGACGGCGGGCCAAGCCTACTTCGTGACCGCGCTCAGCGAATGCCTCTCGGGCGCGCGCGTGCTGGGCGAGGCGCCGCACGGGATCATGCGCGACGAGCGTCATCGCCTCGGCTGGGCGGCTTTCCGCTCGCCGGCCCCACCGGACTCCGTCACATGGACGCTCGCGTGGACCGAGTCGGCCCAGGTGGACTCGCTCGAGCTCGACGGTGCGGACTCGTTGTCGGCGGCCCTCGCGCGCAGCGGCGCCGACTGGCTGGTCCTCATCGACCACCTCGTCGCCACCCTAGAGCACGGCCATCCCGGCATGGCTCACTTCATGCCGAACGGCCAGATGCGCATGGAGGGAGGCGCGCTGCCGGTCGCGACGCTCGCCGCCCGCGTGGCCGTGCTGAGCGCGCATCCGGTGGCGGTCGCCGGCGCAGGGCACGTGTCCGCGTGGCGCACGACGGGCCGATTCCGCAGGACGTCGGTCGATGACATGGCCGAGTCGTTCGCCCTGCAGCTGGAACGCGAACTCAAGAAGCGCTGAGTCTCATTGGCCTCGGCGAGATCTCGGCCAGCGTGGTTTTTCGTTACCGTTCCACCGCCAGCCTCTCGGTGCGCACCGCGCCGTCCACGCTCAGGCGTGCGAAGTAGAGTCCGGCGGCGACCTCGGCGCCGGCTTGCGTGCGCATGCGCCAGGTCACCGAATGATCCCCCGCCTGCCATCGACCGCGCGCCACTTCATAGACCAGCCGGCCGCTCACGTCGTAGACCTCGAGCGTCACCGCCGCCGCGCGGGGCAAGCCGAAGTGGAAGACCGCTCGCTCGCGAGCCGGGTTGGGGTTGGGCGCCGCGAGATAGACCGCGCTCGGAAGCGCCCCACTCCCCACGCCCGTCGTGCCGGCCGGCGTCACCAGCGCGAAGGGGCTCTCGTTGCCGTTCATGTCGAGGGCCGAGAGCTTGTAGTAGCTGCCGGCCGGGCCAACGTCGGCGTAGCCAGTGTCGGGAGTCGCGATGACCAGATTGCCGGGGCCGGGCACGAAGTTCGCACCCGTCCCGCGGTAGAGATGGAAGCTCGCGAAGTCGCTCGCCGTGCTCACGCTCCAGTGGAGATGCGTGGCGCCCGCGGCGTACGCCGCCATGAACGGTGCCGGAGTCGGCGGCGGAAGATTGTCGATCGAGTAGCCGTACTCGATGCCCGAGTCGTAGTAGACCGTCGGGTCGGAGGTCAGCGCGCTGACCATGAAGGCCGAGTATTGGAGCGCGGTGGCGTTGGCGTCCACAAGCGTCGGTGCTACCACGTCGTACTCGGCGTCCCCGCGCGCAGGGATCGTCGTCACGTAGTCCCAGCCCGCCAACTCCGCTCGATCCGGCGCCGTGGATGTAGGAGCCAGCCGTGAGATACCGGCGAGCGGGTCGGCGCGTCGATAGATCGCGTAGCCCGTGGTGGGCACACCGGAGCCAGCCGCGTCGATCGATGCGCGAAGGAGCCGGAGCCGTACCGAACGCCCCTGGTCATTCCCGACGTCCGAGACCAAAGCCACGGTGGCCGGCGCCACGAATCTCTGGACACGATGGTTGCTGAGGTCCGCGACGTACGCGTTGCCCGCTGCATCGGCCGCGACGCCGGTGGGAAGCTTGAATTGCCCGTTGCCTGAACCGGTCGAGCCCCACTGAGCGAGAAAGGTTCCTGCGCCTGTGAACTTCTGGACGCGGTTGTTGCCCCACTCCGCGACGTAGATGTTGCCACTTGCATCCGCCGCGATACCCGTAGGGGTATTGAACTGGCCGTTCCCCGAGCCCGCTGAGCCCCACTGAGTCACGTAGCCGCCGGCGCTCGTGAACTTCTGGATGCGGTTGTTGTTGGCGTCCGCGACATAGACATTTCCGGCCGGATCGACCGCGACACCGATCGGCGAGCTGAATTGGCCGTTGCCGCTGCCGAGAGAGCCCCACTGCGCCAAGTATGTGCCGGTCCCGGTGAACTTCTGGACGCGATTGTTGCCGTTGTCCAGCACATAGACGTTGCCTGCGGCATCGGCCGCCACCCCGATGGGTGCGCTGAACTGTCCGTTCCCTGAACCGGCCGAGCCCCACTGCGTCAAGAACGCCCCCGAGCTGTTGAACTTTTCGACGCGATTGTTGCCGTTGTCCGCGACGTACACGTTTCCGGCTGCGTCGGTCCCGACGCCTGTCGGGTCGGTAAACTGGCCGCTGCCCGTGCCACTCGACCCCCACTGGGCAAGGTAGGTGCCTGATCCTCCGAACTTCTTGATCCGGTTGTTCCCCTGGTCCGAGACATACGTGTTGCCGGCAGCATCAACGGCGACGGCCCACGGACTGGCCATCTGGCCGGCACCGCTGTCGCGAGAGTCCCATTGGGCCAGGTACGTCCCCGTGCCGGTGAACTTCTGAATACGGTTGTTGCCGAGGTCTGCGGCGAAGATGTTGCCGGGGGCGTCGACCGCAATGCCGAGGAGGTTATTGAACTGGCCGCTGCCACTGCCGGCTGAGCCCCACTGAGCCAAGTAAGTGCCACTGCCGGTGAATTTCTGGATGCGGTTGTTGTTGAAGTCCGAGACGTAGACGTTCCCCGTTTGGTCGACGGCAATTCCGTAGGGGCTGCTGAACTGTCCGTTGCCGCTCCCGAGAGAGCCCCACTGAGCAATGTAGGCGCCCGTGCTCGTGAATTTCTGGAGGCGGTTGTTGCCTGAGTCCGTGACATAGACGTTGCCCGCAGGGTCGGTAGCAACGCCGTGCGGTCCGATCAATTGCCCGTTGCCGGACCCGCCCGTGCCCCACTGGGTCAGATAGGTGCCTGTGCTCGTGAACTTCTGGATGCGGTTGTTGCCACTATCCGCGACGTAAACATTCCCTGCGGCGTCAACCGCGACACCAAGGGACAGGTTGAACTGTCCGCTTCCGGGGCCGCTCGAGCCCCATTGAGCCAGATAGGTGCCCGCGCTCGTGAATTTCTGGACGCGGCTGTTGTAGGTATCCAGGACATAGACATTGCCGCTGGCGTCGGCAGCCACTGCTTCTGGATTGTTGAACTGCCCGTTGCCGCCGCCGAACGAGCCCCACTCGGTCAGGTAGTTACCGGTGCTCGTGAACTTCTGGATGCGATTGTTGCCATTGTCCGTCACGTAGACGTTGCCGGCACCGTCGGTCGCCACCGACGTGGGGTTGACGAGTTGCGGGCTTCCTACACCGTACGAGCCCCAGGTCAGCAGGAAGGCCGGCGGAACCGCCGTGAGCGGAGCGCCTGCGCTGCTGAACTTCTCGATCCGATTGTTGGCCGTGTCGACGACGTAGACGTTGCTCTCGGCATCGACCGCCATGCCCTGAGGTCCATTGAACTGACCGTCGCCGTTGCCGGGCGTTCCCCATTGCGTCAGGTACGTGCCGGAGCGGTTGAACTTCTCGATGCGGTTGTTGCCGAAGTCCTCGACGTAGGCGTTCCCCGCGGCATCGATGGACACACCCTGGGGATTGATGAACTGCCCGTTGCCGGAGCCGTTCGAGCCTCATTGGGTCAGGTAGACACCAGTGCCGTCGAATTTCTGCACGCGGTTGTTGCCTTGGTCCGTGACGTAGACGTTCCCTGCCGCGTCGGTCGCGATGCCGGCGGGTGAGAGGAATTGCCCGTTGCCGGAGCCGCTCGACCCCCACTGAGTCAGGTAGTTCCCAGAGGCGTCGAATTCCTGGATGCGATTGTTGCCTGCATCGGACGCATAGACGTTGCCGGTCGGGTCGGTGGCCACACCCCATGGATGGTTGAACTGTCCGTTGCCCGTCCCGATCGATCCCCACTGCGCGAGATAGGCGCCCGCGCTCGTGAACTTCTGGATCCGGTTGTTGCCGAAGTCCGCGACGTAGACGTTGCCCGCGGCGTCCACGGCAACGCCTGATGGAGTGTTGAACTGTCCGTTCGCCACACCTGGAGAGCCCCATTGCGTGAGGTAGTTCCCGAGGAAGTCGAACTTCTGGATGCGATTGTTGGCGAAGTCAGCGACGTAGACATTCCCGGCTCCGTCGGTCGCCGCGCCGCGAGCAGCCATGAATTGCCCGGCCGCCGGGCCCTGGTTCCCCCACTTGAGCACGAACGTGGGCGTCGTGGGTGCGACGGACGTGACGGCGGTGCTGGGCATGAGCCATACAAGGAGAACGACGAGGCTAGGCTTCAAGGGTGGGATGCGCATGGGGCTCCTCTCTTTGCGGCGTCGCCGGGGTGATCGGATCTCCCCTGGCGCCGGCCTTCACCTCCTTGAACGGGGCATGGCGCCAATTCGCACGAGTTCCCGCCTAAAGTCGGCTCCCCGCACCGGCCGATAACGATCGAGAGGCGGCGGCTCAGGGACGTTCGAGGCACTCCGCAATGAGCCCCGCCATCGAGGAGCCACCATGGCAGACGACCTCAGCGTTCTGCGCATCCGATTGTCGCTCAAGGGTCGGCCGATCAAGTCCTATGCGTTCCAGCAAGACGTGATCACGATCGGGCGCGACCCGGAAGCCGACATCTTCCTGGACAACCCAGGCATTTCGCGCGAGCACGTCCGCATCGAGCGAATGCCGAATGGGCAGTACTCCTTGAGGGATCTGGGCAGCGCGAACGGCACCTACGTCAACGACGAGCCAGTCAAGTCGGCCCTGATCTACAGCGCCGACGTGATCCGGATCGGCAAGTTCTCGCTGTGGCTGGCGATGGAGCACGATCGACGGCAGGCTCACAAGCTGACGGAGGCGCATCGCGCACAATCGGAGTTCGCCTCCGAGACGATCATGCTCTCCACTGAGGAGCTGGATCGTCTGATGAAGGCGTCACGCAACCCGGATGGTTCGGCGCTGACCCGCACCGTCGAGCCGGTGTCGGCCATCGGGCCCGCCCCGCCCCTCACGACCACCCCGAGGCCGTCTGCAAAGGCGACCCGACCGGCTCCTTCGGTGGCGCGACCGAAGCGCATGCAGGGCCTCCTCTGGGTAGGCCTGGTCATCATCCTCTCGACTTCACTGGGTGCCGGGGTCGCCTGGCTCTTTCTGCGTTAGCGGACATCCATTGCTGCGGAGTAGGAGCACATGGGCCTGATCCGGAAGATCGCCGCCGGGCGAATGGCGAAGCGCCTCCGCGAAGGGGCCGGGAATCCCGACGAGACGATCGAGCAGGTTCAGTCTCGTCTCGTGGAGCTGGGCCCGGACGCGATTCGCTCAGTGCTACAATCGCTCAGCTCCCCCGATGCGCGCCAGGCTTCCGTTGGCGTGCTGCGCCAGTTGGCGAACGATCGGACTTTGCCGTTGTTCATCGAGGCGCTCGGATCCTCCGACCACGCGATCGCCGACGGCGCCGCGACCGTGCTCGCCGAAGCCGACCAGTACGATCCGATCCGGCTGATCGACCTGTTCGCCAATCCCGCCATCTCGAAGGCCAGGCTCGAGACGATCCTCACGGCCCAGGCGGCGCGACTCCCAGCCGCCACCCTCCTCGACCGGCTGGTGGAGCTCGGCCGCGATGGGCGGATGGTCGTGTTCCGTCTCATCGAGAAGATCGTGGACGAGCGGGTGCTGAATCAGGTCCAGCAGCTCGCCACCCACTCGGACTGGTGGCTGCGGCTCCACATGATTCGGCTGCTGGCCCGCTTCCCGACCCCCGAGCGAACGCGCGACATCATCCGCCTGCTCGGTGACGAGAACCGCGCGGTGCGGCTGGAGGCGGTGGGGGCGCTCGGCCGGCTCAAGGCTTCGGAGGCGATCCCGGGGTTGTGCGAGTGCCTGCGCGCGGCGGACATCCGGCTCCAAACCGCGGCCATCGACGCGTTGATCCAGATCCACGATCCCGCGGCGGTGCCGCCGCTCGTGGAGGTGCTCAAGGACGAGTCCGAGCAGGCGCGGCGGGGAGCGGTCGAAGTGTTGAACGAGGTCGTGACGACCGACGCGATCAAAGATCTCGTGAACGCGCTGCGCGACGCCGATTGGTGGGTCCGAGTGCGGGCCGCTGATGCGCTGGGCACGCTGGGCGGCGACAAAGTCGTGGACGCGGTCGTGGGGTTGCTCACGGACGAGGACGAATTCGTGCGCCGCTACGCGGTCGAGATCCTCAACGCCGTCCCGAGCGAGCGCGCGGTCGAGCCGTTGATCGAGGCGCTCGACGATTCCGATTGGTGGGTTCATGAACGGGCGATCGACGCGCTCGGGCGTTCCGGTGACGTGCGCGCGGTGGAGCCGCTGCTGCGCATGATGGGCCGTGAAACGCGCGCGATCCCCCTCTGCCTGCGCGCGCTCGCCCAGCTGCACGACGAGCGATCGGTGGAGCCGATCTGCCGCCTGGCAACGTCCGAGAACGCGGACGTTCGCAGAGAGGCCCTCAACGCGCTGGTCGTCTTGTCCGATACCACGCTCTCCGACATCTCGCGGGCCATGGTGAACCAGGCGCTCGATACCGCCGGGGTCGCGAACGAGTCGAGGCGCCGGCGTCCGCTCGAGGTGCGTCGTTCACGCGCGGCGCCCAGTGGAAACACCGCGCGCCCCGTGACGCCTCCGCCCCAGCCACTCCCCGGCTCGGCGCTTGCCGCCACGCCCACCCCCACGCCGACGCCGCCTTCTTCGGCCCAGATTCCAGCGCCCATGGGCGAAGCGTTGAACTACCAGAACCTTCCGATCGGGACGCGCCTGCTCGACCGCTTCGCGGTGTTGCGTCGCATCGGCGGAGGCGGCTTCGGCGCGGTCTATCTCGTCGAAGACGTGATCGTCCGAGAGGAACTGGTTCTCAAGATTCTGAACCCGCAGCTCTCGATGGACCAGAACATGGTGCGGCGCTTCGTGCAGGAGCTCAAGTTCACGCGGCGCATCACCCACCCGAACGTGATCCGCATCTACGACCTGCTCGACCTGGGCAATGCTCACGCGATCTCGATGGAGCACTTCCCGTCGCGCGACCTCGGCTCGATCCTGCGCGAGCGCGAGGTGCTGCCGGTCGCGACCACGCTCAGGATCGCCACGCAGGTGTGCGAGGGTCTGGCCGCGGCGCATGAGCAGGGCGTGGTCCATCGCGACATCAAGCCGGGGAACCTCCTGGTGGGCGACGATGACGTCACCAAGATCGTCGACTTCGGCCTCGCCTCGGCGGGCGCGGGCGACGGGTCGCGGCTCACCAAGAGCGGGATTCTGGTCGGGACTCCCGAGTACATTTCGCCCGAGCAGATCACCGGCGGCCAAGTGGACGGCCGGACCGACATCTATTCGTTGGGCGTCGTCATGTACGAGATGCTGAGCGGGCACTCGCCCTTCGGGAGCGACACCGCCGTCAACACGCTCTTCCAGCACCTGGAGGGCGAAGTGACGCCTCTGCGCGAACTGGTCCCCGCGCTGTCGGAATCCATCGAGCGCGCCGTGATGAGCGCGATCGCGAGAGAGCCCGAGGCCCGGCCTCCTTCGGTGCAAGACTTGGTCGCGAGCCTGCGGGCCGCCGCCTAACCGAGGACCCTGCGATGGCGCGCATCGATGCGTTCCTCAAGATCGGTCGAGAGCAAGGGGGTTCCGACGTGCATTTCAGCGTTGGCCGGCCCCCCTTGGTGCGGCTGGACGGCGAGCTCACACCGTTGAAGTACCGCACACTCACGGTCCAGGAAACGGAGGACATGGTCGGCGAGGTCTTGTCCGACCAGCAGCGTCAGGAGCTGGACCACTCGGGCGCGGTCGACCTCTCGTACAGCTCCGAGGATGCCGGTCGTTTCCGGGTCAACGTCTGTCGCCACCTGCACGGCCTGGCGATCGCGTGCCGCGTGACCCCCGACCAGGTGCCCCGGCTCGCCGACCTGGGGCTGCCGAGCATCGTTTCGCGCTTCGCCGGGTTCAGCGCCGGTTTGGTGCTGGTGACGGGCGCCACCGGCACCGGGAAGTCCACCACGCTGGCCGCGATCATCAACGAGATCAACCTCACACGCGCGGTCAACATCATCACGCTCGAGGATCCGATCGAGTTCTTCCACCACAACCAGAAGTCGCAAGTGATCCAGCGCGAAATCGGCACGCACCTTCCGAACTTCCGCGACGGCCTGCGGTCCGCGTTGCGACAAGACCCCGACGTGATCCTGGTGGGCGAGCTGCGCGACGCCGAGACCGTCGCGCTCGCGCTGGAGGCCTCGGAGACGGGCCACCTCGTGTTCGGGACGCTCCACACCCGAGGGGCGGCGCAGACCATCGACCGCATCGTCGATGCCTTGCCCTCCGACGCGCAGGAGCAGGTGCGCCATTCGCTCGCGGACAATCTCAAGTGCGTGCTCAGCCAAGAGCTGCTGCGCGTCGCCGACGGGCGCGGCCGCCGCGTCGCTCCCGAGGTGTTGGTGGTGACGACCGGCGTGGCGCAGCTCATCCGCGAAGGCAAGACCTTCCAGATTCCCTCCAGTATCACGACCGGGCGCCGCGTCGGGATGCAGCTCATGGATCAGTCGTTGCTCGCGATGGTGCGCGCCGGCGACGTGGATCCTGACGAGGCGTTCCTCAAGGCGGTCGACAAGTGGGGGTTTGCGCCGTTCGTGACCCGCCCCGAGCTGCTCAGCCTGATCGTCCAGACCCCGGGCATCGAGCGACACGCGGCGTGACGACATGAACCGGATCGACTCGTTCCTCCAGCTGCTCGTGGGCCAGGGCGGATCCGACCTGCACATGGTCTCGGGTGACGTGCCGCGCGTGCGGCTCAACGGCGTGCTGGAACGGGTGCGCTTCCGCGAGCTGTCGGAGACGGACGTCGAGAGCATGTTCGGCGAGATCTTGACGGACGACCAGCGAGACCGCCTCGCGCGTGAGTCCTCGCTGGACTTCGCCTATCAATCCGAGGTGGCCGGCCGTTTCCGCGTGAACATCTATCGCCATGTCCGCGGCATCGCCGCGGCCTTGCGCTTCATCCCGTCCGAGATCCCCACTCTGGATGGCCTCGGCCTGCCGACGGCGATCCGCAATACCGCGGAGATCTCCAACGGGCTCACGCTCGTCACCGGACC
>JACXTT010001145.1_pt1 | contig 45002 bp, 43 predicted proteins | sample 9270951 | NCBI WGS metagenome assembly JACXTT01 (sample SAMN15532306, study PRJNA645909) | rock metagenome | isolation source: weathered quartz diorite | place: Puerto Rico | collected 2017-06-21 | reverse complement strand
CCGGCGTTCCGGACGAACGCCATCAAAGAAGGCAACCTCCACAACACAAAGAAGAATGCGCCCGGACCGAAATGGGTCCCCATCGGCCCAACCGGCGCCGACTACGAACAGAACGGCAGTTTTACCGGCCACGTTCGCGACAGCGGCCGGGCCAGAACCATTCTGCCGCATCCTACCAACCCCGACATCGTGTATCTGCTTTCTTCCGGCGGTGGGCTCTGGCGATCCAATAACTGGACCTCGAGCAACACCCAATGGACCGTCCTGACCGACGACCTGCCAACCACCGGCGGCGGCTCGGTCGCCTTTGGCCGGAACCCGAACACTCTATATCTCGGTCTCGGCGATCCTTACGATCAGATTCTGGTCGGCGGCGCCGTCACAAAGTCCTTGAACGGCGGCGTGAGCTGGAGCCCGATTATTGAACTTGGAGCGGCTGTCTCCGTCCGCGACCTCAAAGTCGACACGAGCACCAATCGCGACATCGTCCTGGTGGCCACGGACAGCGGTTTGTACCGTTCGACCGACGACGGAACGACCTATGACGCAATCCCCACGTTTAGCGGCCAGTCGGTTTGGACCATCGTGCGCACCAGCGCGGGCTGGCTTGCGTCTTCGCAGCCTTGCGCCCCAGGGAGCGGTGGCCTGCAGTGCGGACTGGCGGCCACGCTTTATCTTTCCGCCGACCTCGGCGCCACCTGGGCGCCGATCACCAATACCGGGAACGTCTTTTCGGCCAACGGCCGCACGACTCTCGGTGTTGGCGCGCCTGGAGACGCGGTTGTTTACGCCTATTCGAGCACGCTCAACGATGCGGCGATGAAGGACGTTTACCGTTCCGCCGACGGAGGGCAGACCTGGGCCGCCAATGGCGTCAACTCCACGAAGATTCCCACCAACCCGGTTCCCGGCTCCATGCCGAATATGAACATCTGCCACGGACAGTGCTGGTATAACCAGATGATCCTGGTGGACCCTCGCGACGCGACGCGCAACACCGTCTGGATTGGCGGTGATCTCGGCACCGCGCAGAGCACCAACGGCGGCGGAACGTGGACAATCAAGACCTGGTGGCTATACAACCAGGTTCCCAGTCTGCCTTATGCGCACGCCGACAACCACGCGGCCGCCATCAAGTTGACTGGCACGCCCAGCCTGCTCTTCGGCAACGACGGCGGCTTGAGCGTGACCGAAGATAACGGCGCGACATTCAGCAGCGACAAGAACAACGGAATCACGTCTCACCTCTACTACACCGTCAGCGGCAGCCCGAAGTTTCCGAATCTGGTGATTGGCGGAACGCAGGATAACGGCACCCGCCTGCGCATTGGCGACACCACGATCCACAATCAGGTCGTCGGCGGCGACGGCATGGGAACGAACTACAGCATCGACAACACCAACACGGTGATCGCCAGCGCGCAGGGTTCCGCCATGCGGACGAACCTCAGCAATAGCCCGCCCGTGGTGTTTCAGAATTGGGCCGGGGCCACCAGCGGTTTGACAGACCCCGGCGGCTTCGGATTCTTCACTTCGATTACTCCGGCGCCGGCAGGTTTGGATCCCACAGGCCGGATCTTCTACCATTTCTCGAGCTCACGCGTGTGGAGGTCCACCAATGGCGGATTGGCCTGGACCCGCATCGCCTCCGCGACGGCGCCTACCTCGCCGGGACTCCCGGCCACGCGCCGGTTCCGGTCGAGCTCGTACGACCTCGGCGTAAGTCCGGCCGATCTCAACCGGATCGCGATCGGCGCGGCCGGCGGGTTCCTCGACGTCACCACGGACGGCGGCGCGACCTGGACCGACATTAACCTGATCGCGGCTGTGCCCGGCTATCAGGGCTTCGTCACCAACGTGACTTGGCAGGATAGCCAGAACCTCTGGATTACCTCCGTGGCGCAGGCTACCGGCGCGGTGCGCGTGATCAAAGCGTCGATCGCGAGCCCGGCCGCAAGTTGGTCAACGGCAACCTACTCGGTCCGGCAGAACGGCTTGCCCGACCTGCCCGTCACCCGTGTCTACTTCGATCCGCGCGACGCTTCGAAGATGAGGATTTATGCCGCGACGCACGTCGGCATCTACGCGACGAGCGACGGCGGCGCCAATTGGGCGCCTTACGGCAACGGCCTCCCCACCGTACGCGTGAATGATATCTACATGCCGCCAGACGGCGGATTCATGCGTATCGCCACCTATGGGCGCGGCGTCTGGGAACTCTCGCAGCTCGAGTTGCTGAACACGACGCTCACGGACAACGGAGTGTCGTGCGACCGCGACGGCGTGCTGGATGAAGGCGAGACCGGTTCCTTGAACTTCACGGTCAAGAACTGGGGTCCCAACAACATCAACCACGTCACGCTGACGATCACGTCCAGTAATCCGCATGTGACGTTCCCGGGCGGCAATGTTCTCGACTTCCCGCCGGTGCAAAAACTCGGAGATACGTCGGGATCGATTCGCGTGGCGCTGAATGGCGCGGCCGGAATCGAAACCACGGATTTCAACATCTCGATTGCGGCTCCGGAACTCGGGTTGCCGGGTCCGCTCAATGTGGTTTCGACGCAACGTTTGAACTACGACGACAAGGCTGCGGCGTCAGCGACGGATAACGTCGAATCCGCCAACAACGCCTGGACGGTCAGCGGCGGAAACACGACGATACCGAACATACTTTCGTGGCAGCAGCGAGCTCTCTCGCCGACGCAACACGTCTGGTGGGGGCCGGATAACAACGGCCAGGCGGACGGCATACGCGGCGATTTGCCGGACGAGCAGGTGCTGACGTCGCCGGTGTTGAAAGTGAGCAGCACTGACCCGCTGGTGATCTCGTTCAGCCACCGCTTCTCGTTTGAGGCTACAGGTTGGGACGGCGGCGTGATTGAACTGACCTCGGACGGCGGCGCCACCTGGACCGACATCGGAACCAGTGCTTACAACGGGTCCACCAACCCCGTTACGGCCACTCCGATTGGAGCCAACCGGAAAGCGTTCGTCAACCGGATAGTGGGTTGGCCCAGCTTCACCAACGTGAGCCTGAACCTTGGGACTGCGTTTGCCGGTAAGGATGTAAGAGTCCGGTTCCGAATCGGGGCCGACGAATCCACGGGAGCCCCCGGCTGGGAGATCGATAACATCGCCTTCAGCGGGATCACGAATACTCCATTCGGAGCGCTCGTTCCCAACGCAGCGGTGTGCACGCCTAAGTAGACAAATGGGGCGGCCCGGGGCATGCAAATCAGTTCCGGGCCGCTGCTTTTTGATCAGGAGATTGTGTCGAGGAACTTCTTCGCCGCAGCGATGCCTTCGAGTTCCGGCGTGGTTTCGCCCTCGAACTCGATCCCCACGTAGCCCTTGTAGCCGGCGTCTTTGACGATCTTCATCAGCCGGTCCATGTCCATCTTGGTTTCCTTGCCGTCCTTGCCGAATTCCCAACACTTGAAACTGACGCCCTTGGCATATGGCATCATTTTGGCCACCGCGTCGTAGCGGTCGATCTTGCCGTAGAAGTTGCCGAAGTCCGGGAGCAGCCCGAAGTTGGGCAGGTTCACCTGCTTCATCAAACGCACGAGGATGTCAGGGTCGGACGACAGTCCACCGTGATTCTCGATGATGATATTGATGCCGGCGGACTTGCCGTAGGCGCAGAGGTTCGCAAAGCTGTCGGCGCAGCAGTTGATGTAGTCCGTGATTTCCTGCGCGGTCTTCGGTTCCTTGTCGGGATACATATTGGTGCGAATCGAATGGCCGCCGAGTTCCGCGACGATATCCACCCACTTATAGTGGTTTTTCGCGGCCTTCATGCGGTCGGCCTTGACGGAATGCCCCATCAGGCCTTCATCGTCGCACATGATCAGGACACACTTGGTGGCTGTCGATTCCATGTTGCGCTTGAGGCGGCGGATGTAGCCTTGCGTGGGGACCTCCCACAGCGTGTTTACGAATTCGAGACCTTCGATGCCGTACTTTTCGCGCGCCAGCTTGGGGAACTCGAGGTTCTTCATCTGACCGGCATGGATGGCCTTGTGGACGGACCATTCGGCGAGGGAGATTTTGAACCACTTCTGATTCTCCGCGAAGGCGGCTGAGGCGAGAAGCGGAGTGACGAGTGATTTTCCAAATTTGCGGCGATTCATGACTACCCACGATCTTACCAATTGGAATATTCCAAGGGATAGAACAGTGACAGACCAGGTCTGTCACCAATCTATGCCCTGGACTATTCCACTGGCGCGAGAGTGCTACTACCGCGAACGGCCGATGAGGAACTACACGAAGCGGTATTTGTTGGTCTTGGTGTCCCACAGAACCTTTTTCTGGTTCCGGTAGGACAGCGTCGCCAAGTGACCGCAGATCGCGGCTTCCTGTCCCACTGGCGGAGGCGCGATAGGCTTGGCGTTGCCGCGGATCGATTCGAGCCAGTTGTTGATGTGCGCTTCGACGGCTTTGTTGTCGTTGCCCGGCAAGTGAATCTGTTCCAGCTTGCGCGCCTTGATATTGTCCGGCGCTTTGCCCTGGAAGGTCTCAGGGTAGAAGTTCAGGAACTGGCGGCTGTTCACTTCGATGGTGCCTTCGTTCCCCATGAACTGCTCGCCATAGCCGTAGTGGTCGTTGCCGAAATAGCAGCTGTAGTTGATGTGGAAGTTGCCCGGGTACTCGTAGAGCGCGCTCAGCGTGTCGGGCACTTCGCGATCGTCGCCGGTCCAGCGGTAGATGCCGCCCGACGCCACGCACGAATTCGGAACCGCCTTGCCGACGACGAAGTTCGTGATGTCGGTCTGGTGCACCAGCAGGTCGGTTGAGATGCCGCCCGAGTAATCCCAGTACAAACGCCATTGATAGAAGCGCTCTTTGTTGAACGGACGCTTCTTCGCCGAGCCGAGGAACTTGTCCCAATCCGTGTTTTCGGGCGTCGCGTTCTTGGGGATGTCGTAGCGCCATGCGGGGTTGGTGTCGAGCGAATTGCGGTACCAGAAGGCGCGCACGTAGTGGACTTCGCCGATCATGCCCTGTGCGACCATTTCCTTGGCCTTGATGTACAGCGAATTGCTGCGGTTCTGGGTGCCGACCTGCACGACCTTGCCGGATTTTTCGTACGCCTTCAGCATGTCCCAGCCCTCTTCGATGGTGTGCGAGAGCGGTTTTTCGACGTACACGTGCTTGCCGGCCTTCATCGCATCCATAAACATCTGATAGTGCAAATGTTCCGGAGTCGCGATGATCACCGCGTCGATTTTGGGATCGGCGAGAATCTCCTTGTAGTCCTTGGTGGTCTTGGGTGTCTTGTTTTCCTTGGTCTGGACAAGATCCTTGGCCTTTGCCAGACGGTCGTCATAGGCGTCGCAGACCGCGGCGATATTGCCGAGTTCCGCCGAACCTTCGTAATAGCGGGTGGTGAGGTAGTAGCCGCGGCCGCCGGTCCCAATTACTCCGATCTGCAGCTTGTCGGTGGCTGCAACGGCCTTTTGCATAGCGGCAGGCGCGGCCGCGAGACTGGCGGTTTTGATGAGGTTCCGCCGGGTAACCAGGTGACTCATAGTAAGGGACAACTCCTTTTGTTAACCCTTAAGCATATCAATCCTTGGGCTTCGAAAAGGCACCTTTGAGAATCTCTTTGGCGCCCTCGGGCCCGGTGAGCGATAGCCAGACAGGGCCCTGCTCCGGATCGAACTGCAAATCGAAGCGCAGGAACGGGCAGCAGCGGCGCTCGTGTGAGATCCATTCGACGAGCGCGGCGGCCGAGATTTCGCGGAGGTTGAACTGGAGGCGGTATCCTCTGTCGAGTTCGACGCGCTGCCGGATCGATTGTGCAAGTTGCCGGGTCGCCTTGCCATGCAGGGCGCGTTCTTCAGGATCCAGCGCATTGAGGTTGCAGCGCAGAGCGGAAGCGGCGAGAAAAAGTATGGGAAGCATCATGGAAACCAGCCTGCGCCTTGAAGTGCGCTTCAAGTCAAGTCTGTTAGCATCGCCTCATATGGACAAAGTGAACTTGCAGCAGAAACTGTCGCTCTTTTCGGACCATTGGAACCCGAGGATTGTCGGCGAGTTGAATGGCCAGCATGTAAAGGTGGTCAAGTTCCAGGGCGAGTTCGTATGGCACGACCACAAGGACGAGGACGAAATGTTCCTGGTGGTGCGAGGCGGGTTTCGGATGGATTTTCGCGACCGTTCGGTGGAGCTTCGCGAAGGCGAATTCCTGATCGTGCCGAAGGGGGTCGAACACCGGCCCGTGGCGGAAAAAGAAGTCGAAGTCGTGTTGTTTGAACCCGCGCAAATCAAGCATACGGGCGATGTGGTGACCGACGTGACCAGGTTCGAGTGGGAACGGATCTAGCATTATGACGATCGGCGAGTTGGCGAAGGCGGCGGGCATCGCGGCGTCTGCCATTCGCTACTACGAAAAAATCGGCTTGATCGAGCCCGCGCCTCGCACCGGCGGGCAGCGACGATATCGAGAGTCCTCGGTGCGGCGGCTGCAGTTGATTCATGCGGCGCGCGATGCAGGGCTTTCGCTCGCAGCGATTCGCGAGTTGTTCGAACCGGGGCCGGTTGCCGATCACTGGAAGCAGATCGTGAATCAGCGGCTCGAGGAACTCGAACGCTCCCGCCAGTTGCTCCTCGAATTCTCGAAATGCCGCTGCAAGGCGATTCAGGAATGCGAAAGAGCAGTGGCGGCGCGGATGCGGCGCAAGCCTTCCTGAAAGATTTCCGGTTTGGTGATCAGGCTGAGGACCGCGTGGCGACCCGCGGATTCGAAGTCGAAGAAGAAGCCGGGCTGGACGTAGACTCCATGAGCCTCGAGCAGATGCAGGATCCATTCCTCTTCGGTCTTGATGGCAGGCAGACGGAGGATCGCGTACCAGCCGCCCTCGACATGCAGGGCATCGGGGATCAGGGCGAGGTTCGCATGGACGCGCGCGTGGATTTGTTCGCGGACCCCGCATTCGAGCAGCGCTTTCGCGGCCCACTGCACAGGCGTGCTGACGGAAAGATACGTATCCGCGATGAGTTCGAGGCCCTCGATCGCCTTCTCGCGCCACGCGCCGACGCCGACGCGGATCCAGCCCAGTTTCATTTGCGGCAGGCCCGCCGACTTCGAGAGCCCGCCCAATGAAAAGCCAAGCGTTTTCGACGATTCCGCGGCGACGCATGTGACGCGCTCAGCGTCCGGCGGCGTCAGCGAGTATTCCGCGAAGACCTCATCGGAAATCACCGGCAGGCCGATCTCTTCGAGCGCCTCGAGTTCTTTGCGTTTGAGGTACGAACCGGTCGGGTTGTTCGGATTGACGACGACGATAGCGCGAGTGCGTCCGGTAATGGCCGCGCGCAATGCGCCAATGTCGATGTGCCAGCCGTGATCGTAAAAGAGCGGGTATTGCGTGACCCGGACGCAGTCGAGATCCGCAAGATACTCGAACAACGGATACGAGGGCCGCGGCACGAGGATTTCATCGCCGGGATCACAGAGCAACTTCAGGATGTACGAATAGGATTCGCTGGAACTGACCGTCAACAGGTCTGCGTGGACCAGCGCGCGAACCTCGGCGAGGCCCCGCGGGTCCGGCTCATAGGCGAAGGCTCGCGGATCGTCGAACGCCTGCAGAAGCGCGGGCGGGTACGAAAAACCAGCGCGTGTGGGGTTCGATTCGGTGAGATCGAACTCCGGCTTGCGCTCGGCGAGGCGGCGCGTGATCTCGTTCGATTCCGCGCCCCAGCGCAGCCGCTTCGAATACTGCACCGGCGGAGGCATCAAATCGTTGCGGACTCTTCCACTGTGAGGGTGCCGGCATCGGCATCGAGCGTGGCCATTGCGCCGTAGGGCAGCGTGAGTTGATCGTTGGTGTGGCCAATCGCAAGGCCAGACAGGACCGGAACCTTGAGTCCGCCGAGGATGTTGTCCACCACTTCGCCGAGCGTGAAATTGCCATCGACAAAGGAAGGTTTGAAGTCCTTGGGACGGCAGTCCGCGCATTCTCCCCAGACGATGCCCGCGGCGGCTTGTAGTTTGCCCGCGAGGCGGAGGTTGGTGAGCATGCGGTCGATCTGATAGGGCTGCTCTTCGACGTCTTCGATGAAAAAGATCTTGCCGCGCGTATCCACTTCGTAGGGCGTGCCCATGGTGGCGAGGATGAGCGAAAGGTTGCCGCCCATGAGAGGTCCGCGAGCCTTGCCGGGGCGGACGGTGCGGAGACTGTGGCCGGGACGAAGAGTGTTGGTTTCGGTGGGATTCGTCAGCGAACCGAGAGGCTTGGCGTCAAACAACGCGCGCTTGTAACAATCCTGCGTGAAAGGCGTGAAGGCAGACGTGGTGACGGGCCCATGGAAAGTGAGAACCCCGGATTTCTTGTGGATCGCAAGGTGCAACGCGGTGATGTCGCTGTAGCCGATGAAGACTTTGGGATTGCGGCGGATGAGATCGTAATCGACCTCGGGAAGCAGGTGGCCGGCGGCATAGCCGCCGCGGATGCAGAAGACGCCTTTCACTTCCGGATCGCTGAAGGCCCAGTGCAGATCCTCGAGCCGTTCGGCGATGGTTCCGCCTGCATAGCCCCACTTCTTTCGAACGTTCTTGCCCAGTTTGGGTTTGAGGCCGAAGTACGCGATGGTGCGGGTGGCCTTTTCGATCAGGTCGGGATCGGTGACAAAGGTCGAAGGCGTGATGAGCGCGACAACATCACCGGGCTTGAGCGCCTTGGGCTTTAGAAGAGGCGTTGCGGATTGTCCTGCAAGTGTTGCAGCGGCGCCCGCGCCGAGAAGAAACGTTCGACGGTCCATTCTTTCTATCGTAAACTGGGCGGGCATGGAGAACTTGTAGTTACAGGGTCCGCAGGGCTTCGCCGGACGACGCATCGGGGATCGCCGCGGTCCTCGCGGAAATAGCGGCAGAACGGATTTACTCGGCGATCCTGGCGCCCTGGCCTGAATCGGAACAGCGCGCGTATATTGCGTCCCTGTCGGTGCGCGAGGCGTTTCATGTGGCGGAAGCGAACGATGGAGGCGCTGTCCTCGGCTACCAGAGTCTGGACCTCTATTCGTCGATTCTGCCCTCGATGTCGCATGTCGCCGGGATTGGCACGTTTATTTCGGCGCGCGCCCGCGGGTTGGGCATCGGCAAAGCATTGTGGACGGCAAACAAGGCGTTTGCGATCTCGGCCGGGTATCGCAAGATCGTAATTCAGGTGCGGGCTTCGAACGCCCCGGCGCTTGCGTTCTATCGAAGCCTTGGCTTTGCGGAATGCGGGCGTTTGCGCGAGCAGGTTTGCATCGACGGCTTGTTCGACGACGAGATCCTACTCGAGTGTTTTCTCAACTCACGCGGCGAAGTTTCGTGACGCGCCCGACCTCGACCCATTCGGCGACGAGGATGTTGCCGCTCGCATCGAAGCATGCGCCGTGCGGCGCCACGAACTTTCCGGGTGTGAAGGCCGTGGCGTCTTTATCGCGAATGCCTTCGTAGGTCTTTCCGTCCGGCTGCATGCCGTCGCCGAGGTGCGCAATGAGTTTGTTGCTCGCGTCGAACAGGCTCACGACGCCTTTGAGATCCGGCATGAGCATCACGCCATTGCGAAAGTCGAAGGTGCTCGGCCAGCTGACTCCGGCCTTCACCACGTGCAGCGGCTTGCCATCGAGCGTGAAGTATTGCACGCGCGAATTCGCCCCACGTTCGCCGATGATCAACAGCGGTTGCGGGCCTCGCGCGTCAATGCCGATGGCATGCGGCCAGATCGTCGTACCGGCGCCAGTTTCGGCTTTGGGATCGCGATTCATCAACTCGCGGGCGCCGCCGAAAGTGCGGATGTAGTTGGTCTTCGCGTCGTATTGATGAATGTAGAATTTGCCGTAACCGTCGGCGACATAGAAATCGCCATTCGGCGCGAACGCCAGGTTCGAAGGCTTGTACTCACTGGCTTTCGAGTACACGCCGCTCATCGCCGGCGCATGCAATACCCACGCCACTTCGCCGTCGAGCGTCGTCTTGCGAACGTAGCCCTTGACGTTGTCGCAATGATACAGGAACTCTTCCCCGCCTTCTTTGCGGATCGTGAGGCCGTGCGCGCCGCCGCGCATTTCCGCGCCGCCCCAACTTTTTACGAAGCGGCCGCCGGCGTCGAAGATGGCAATCGCATCCGGCGACGAACTCGATTTGTGGACCGTGTGGCAAACGATGATGCGGCCTTGCGAATCGACGACGATGCCGTGGGTGTTGCCGAAACGCAGCGTGTCGGGAATCTGCAGAAAGTCATGCTGGAACTCGTAGGTGTGCTCGCCGGTTCCGGTCACGCCGGCCTTCTGTTGCCCTTTGGCCGCGGTGACAAGGAATGGAACGCTGGCGGCGCGGGCGAGATCACGACGGGTCATCATGTGGCTGTAGTTCCCCTCCGAAAATACGTTTGCGATCCTCTTCACTCAACAACGCGGACTGCAGCCGCACGGGCTCCTGCGTGTCCTGAAACAGGAGGTCGCCATTGCCGAGTAGGGCTTCCGCTCCGCCTTGCCCCAACAACAGACGGGACTCGATGGCGCTCGGAGTGCGCAACGCCACGCGGCACGTCATATTGGCCTGCAGCGCGCCGCTGACGACATCGCGGCTCGGGCGTTGCGTCGCAAAGATCAGGTGGATTCCAGCCGCGCGAGCCTTGGCGCCGAGGCGCGACACGCGCAGTTCAACTTCTTTGCGAACCTTGCGGTCGCCAGTGATCAAATCGGCGTATTCATCGCAGACGCAAACAATGCGCGCCTTGCGGTCTCCGGTCTTATCGATGTATTGGCGCAAATCATCCACGAATGCCCGCTGATGGGCGCGGTGGCGGGCTTCCATCTCTTCGATCAGCGCATCGAGCATGTCGATGGGCGAGACGATGCCATCGGGATGCACGAGCGCATCGGGCATGTAGAGAAACGGCGAGTCTTTGAGTTCGCCGAAGGCGGTGCGCTGGGGATCGATCAACACCAGCCGCAACGACGCCGGAGTGTTGGCCATCATCAAACCGGCAATGGCGGTCCGCAGCCATTCCGTTTTGCCGCTGCCGGATGATCCAGCGACGAGCACGTGGGCGTGCATGGGATTCGCAAGATCGATGAAACGGACGGCGCCGGCGATATCGACCCCCACTGGCAGCCGCGACGAATAGTCGGAAGGCGGAATCTGCGCCCGGATCGAGTCGAAGCTAACAATTTGCCGGTCGCGGCGCTGCAAGTCGATGACGAGTTTGCCGCCTTGCACGGTGATGAGCGGTGGCGCATCGAGGCCGAGGCGAATCTGCAGGTCGAGCGCGAGGCCTTGCACTTTCTTGGCGGGCACGCCTCGGGCGGGCTCGATCGTATAGCGGCAGAACGTAGGTCCGGCGACGGCAGGCCCGGACAGTTCGACTTCGGCACCGAACTCACGGCACACGCCGAGGACGCTGTTCGCGAGCACGTCATGCGGTTCTGGCGGCGTCAGCCGGAACGGCTGTTTTTCTCCGCCAGCCCCGCGCTGGCTGCTGTTCTGATGACGCTCAGTTGCCGCGGTGAAGAGTTCCTGCTGCTGCGGGGAACCGGCAGTGACGCCAGCCAGGCGGCCGATCACCGGCTCGAGCACATGAAAGGCTTCCCGCAACATGTACTCGTCAAACATTTGTTCGCGAAGTTCGGGATGGAAATAGAGGAGCGTGAGGTTACTGTCGCCCGACAAAGTCGAAGTGAGCAGGCCGTGATAGAGCACAGCCAGCAATAGGTCGTACTCGGCGGAGCCGCCGCCGAGGCGGTATTCGAGGACATGCCAGCGGTTCGTGCCCGGCTTGCGGAACACCGCGCCCGCCCGCCCCTCAATACGCACCGGCGCCGACCATTCCCGATTGCGGATCACCCACGTCAATTCCTCCTCCGGGCGAACCAGCATGTCGACGTTCATCCAATAACCGGTCACTTCGTCGTAGCGGATGAGTTTCTGCTCGAGAGCCGATCGAAGCAGGCCGCAGAACCATCCGCACATCGCCCGCACGGCATCCCAGAAATCGAGTAGCTCCTGCGAGAATTCCTGTAGCGAGGCCTGTTGGTGCATGATGCGGGGGCCTGCGAGTTCGTGATAAATGTGACGCGCCAGGATGTCCGGATCGCCCAGCAGTTCGGGGGTTAGAGCACGCTGCCAGCGCGCTTCGTGCGTGGCGGTGAAGAGATCGGCGAACGATCTGTGAAAGATATGGCCCAGCAGCGAATTGGACTCCCCGCCGCCGTTGCGCCACGAGCCTTCGGCCGAACCGAGCAGTTCGGCGCGGACGCGCGATATGGGAAGCGAGACCGGGTCGGTGCGATTAACCCTCAGGCCGAACCCTTGCAGCAACCGGATCAAAGAGGACCTGCGGCGGTCCGGCAAGGTATCCAACTCGAGAGGGATGACTACGCGCATAGGCAGCGACTTCCTCCGCCGAGGCTCCAACGGCGTCAGCGGCATCTTCTAGTTTGACGATCGATTTCTTTTGCAGGTATTCGAGGAGCCCGCTCGAAAATATGGCGTCCTCATTACCCGATTCCATCAGTTCGGCGGCCAGTTCCTGCAGTGCGACAGGGACGCGTTTGGCGAGCCATCGCAAAACGACGGCGGACGGCACGGCTTCGCCGCGGCCGGCGAGATTGCCGGATTGCGCATCGGCCCAAATGGAGCGGATGGCGTCGAGCGCTGCGATCGCTTCGGCGGAGGGGCGAATCAACCGGGCGCCTCGTGTCCGAAGGGCTTTCAACGCATCCTGCGTGACAGGGGCGTTGGTGCTGAGAGGCAATCGCGCATCGCGCACCAGGCGCAGACGCGCGAATTCACGGGCGTTCCAACCCTCGCTGATTTTGCGGACCCGCCTCGCGACCGCCCCGGGATTGGTCGAATTCACCAGGCAGACCGCGATCGGCGCGCCAGGCGTTTCAATCACGAAGTCGATGAGCTTTTGGCCCGTATCGGTTTGGCCGCGCTTGCCGGACAAAGCGAGCAGCACCTGCAGTCCGGCCACGATGATGGTGTCGGTATTGCTGCCTGCGGGGTTGCCGAGCGAAGCCTCGAGCCGCGACGCGTACTCGCTTTCGAGGTACTCCTCGACGGTCTGGTCGGGCCGCATCGAAACGCCGCGCGCGGTCTCGAACCAGGCGGCGGCATAATGCAGAAGCTTGCGGGCGGAACAGCGGGTCTCGGTGTGGTAGAGATCGGCGATCTGTTTTTGCGTAAGCGGCCAGACCGTGTCTGAAGCGTGAGCGGCGCGCAGTTCGTCGAGATCTTTGCCGCCAGTCATTCGCTGCACGAGCACCTGCGTGCCCTGCTCGCGGCTCAACTGGTTGAGTTCCACGCGATGCAGACCCAGGCGATCCATCATGTACGAATGGCTCTTTTGCAGATCGGGCAGAAAGCTGGTTTGAATGAGTGAAATCAGCAGAGAATTGTTCAGTTCGGCGTGCAGTGCGGTGATGGCTTTGCCATAGGCCAGCAGCCCTTCCTGATCGCCGGGCGCGGTTTGCAACGCTTCCACCTGGTCGAAGCAGAAGACAATCACGGCAGGCGCGGCGAGGCGGCAGAGTTCCAGCACAATCTGATGCGAACCCTCTTCGGCGGAAACCTCTTCAACCTCTTCGGCGGCCACTTCGAGCTTGGTGAGCACGCTTTCAGGCAGCGGCTCGCCCTTCAGCCAGGCGATACACCAGGACTGGTAACGGCCTGCGTGGTAGTGATCGAGCACGGTGGCGACGCCATAGCTAATGGTGCCGATCGCACGCGCGGGATCGCGACGGTTTAGGATTTTCGACAGGACGTTCGCTCCGTCCGCGCCGGTGCGCAGCAGGTCCGCGACGATGGACAAGCGGATGTGCCGCCAGATACGGGAGGCGACGGTTTCGAGGCGGATGGAAAAGAAGATCGCATCGCAATTCTGTTCCATGTGCTGGCGAACGCGGGACATGAGATGCGTTTTACCGCTGCCCGCTTCACCGTTCATCAAAATGGACGTGCTGTGCGCACGGACCTTTACGTCGTCAATCAACGCGATGCACTGGTCGAAGGCCTTCTGATTGATCGAGGGGACGTCGGAATCAAGATGGTCCCAGGGGTCTGCGACGACCTGATGGAGAAACGGATTGCGAATTCCGCCGAGCGTTTCCATTTATTCCCCGGTATTCCAGCATACGCCGACATAGTAAGCGTCGCCAGCCTGGATTAATTCGTCGCGTTCGGAGGGCGGCAGAAGGTGTGGTCCGGAGTGGCGATGCAGCAGCACCTTTTCCGCGCGATAGAGGCGCATCACGGCGTTGTCGAACTGCGGCTTGGGAATGCCCGTCAAGGCTTGGCGCAAGCGCGTGGCGGTCACCACGAGGCCCTTCCGGGGTTCCAGGCGAACCAGTGTTTCGAGGAGCAATTCGTCGAGGCCGTCGTGCGTTGGCTGCGGCTGCGGCGGCGCCGCCGCGAATTGCGGATCCTCGCCGAGGGCCTGCAGCGAACGCATGATGACGCGCAGGGCCCGATGCAGATAGTCGCGATCTGCCTCCGTGAGCCTGGAGGTCATCTTGTATTTCGCCTCGGCGAGCAAAGGCTGGCGGTGGAGTTTGCCGCTCTCTTCGAGTTCGAACAAGAGGGCTTCGGCCTGGTCTTTGGCGATGCCGGTCTTGCCCTTCGAGATGATTCCAATTAGCTTTTTGGGAGCGACAGGCGCCGCGGCCGCAGCCTCGATCGCTTTGGTTTCCGCTACCTGCCGCAAAGATCTGCCCCAGTAGCGCGGGGCGCCTTTGGCATTGGCGGCGGGCCATTCCACCAAGCCTTCCATCGACGCCAGCAGCGCCGCGAGTTCCGGCTGCTGTTTCGGCTTCACCCCGAACTCACCCTTCAATTGACGCCGCACAGCGCCGGCATCGAGGGGCGCGTTCGAAGCGGTGACGATCGCACGAACGCGATCCGCCAATTCCGAAGAGAACAGCGATTGCGAAACCATCATCGCTTGAGAGGATCCTCGACCTCAGGAGGAGTGGCCTGAATCAGGCGGCCAAGTTCGGGACGCAGATCGTCCATTTTGCGTTTCATTTCCCATGCGACTTTCCGGTAACTGAAATGACCCTTGACGCCGCTTCGCAAACGGCTCATGTACTCGACCTCGGCGAAGTCCATTTTGAAGAGGAAACGCGAGCGCGTGGCGAAGGGCAGAATGTATTGGGCGCCGGGTTGCGGCAGCGCGGCGGCGGCGGCGAAGGTCGCGTCCATGATTTGCCGGTACGAGTATGCGAGCCCTGCATCGAGAATCAATTGCGGCGTTTCGTAGCCGAGTTCGATGCCGTAGTTTTGACGGTATTGATGGCAGCGGCGATGGCGATGCAGATCGCGATAAGCGCCGATATCCATAATCATGTCGTAGGCAAAGAGTCCTCCGCGGAACTCGCGCAGCAGTTCATCGCGGCGGGTGCGCGATTGCAGGGCCACGTCAATGATTTCCCGCCGCAGCCTGGGGCTTTCCTGCGTGAACTGGTAGAGATCGCGGAACGGACGGTTGGTGACCGGATAAAGCAACGTGGCCGCGATGTCGGCCTCGGTATCGGTGGGCTGCAGAAGGTCGATGTCTTCTTCGGCAGGATCGAAATCCAAGGGCAGGTTTTGCGCGGCCCAAACGGCGAGGTCCGTGCGTGAGGCGCTGAGGTGCTCGTCGGCATCCACGTATTTGGCGAGCGTCGGCGCCAGCGCTTCGCCGGCGGGCGAACCATCCAGCGTGCAGGAGGCGGGCTCCGCGCACGCAGTTGCGATCTCAACGGCGAGTTCGCGGACTTCCTGATAATCCGACGCCCGCAGGCGGCGAATCTGCCGCTCCAGCGTCCGAATGCTGGTGACCTGGCCGACGCCCGTTGGAATCCCCCAAAACAGGCAGTATCGCGCAACGTCGAAGGCGCGCGCCGCGATATTGCGCTGGTAGGCGTCGGCCTTCATTTCGGTAGGCTTGGCCAATTTCGCGGTGAGGTGATCCACCATGCGGGCGTGGATCTCGCGATAGCCGTCGAGCAGGCGCTGGCCGGCAGCCTGATACTGTGAGGCCTGCCCCGCGTCGAATTCGGGAGGCGTGACAAAGCCGGATTTGCCAAAATCCTGATAGCGGGATGAACGGGCCTGGCCATCCCACAACTGTTCGTCTTCCGCCTCCGTCGCAGCGAGTTCCGAAATGCCTTCGAAACACATCACCACGTGGCCGAGATCGGCGATGGAAGCGTGCCCGTACTGGAAGTAGAAACTGTCGAGAAACTTCGACTCGTCGTGCGTGCGCACCCACTCGATCGATTGCGCGATCGAGTCCGGGGACCTGCTGTAGCGCGCGAGCGCGTAGGCGCATTTTTCCGCAGGCATAGGCGCGACGGTGAGTACGCGCCGGTGCTGTCGTTCTGCCATGTTGAACTACCAATGGTAGCTTAGCGGCGTTAAAGTTTGATTTTTCTGACGGCCTGCTGATTCGCTTCCCAATAGGTCTTTTTGAGCGCGATGAAATCGTCCGACGCGGCTGGTTGCACCTTTCCCTTCGCGTTCGTGGCGCGCGAGGTGACCGTGTGCTCGCCGGAAGGCGGATTCGGCCACTCATAGGACCAGAATCGCCAGGTGTAGGGCTCCTTGTGGTTCGCATCGAGGCGGGCGGCAACCCAGGGTCCGTCGTCAATGCGGACTTCCACCTTCTGGATGGGCGTGCCATCGTCCCACGCAGCGCCTTGCACTACGAGTTTGCCGTCCGGACGCCTCACCACGCGGCTTGGCACGGACTTCAAGTTCATGCGGCCCACCGAGGTTTCGCGCCAGATGGTTTCTTCGCCGTGTTTTTCGCCGCGGATCGTTACATAGTCGCGCCCCATGAAGCGGCCGAGGTACTTGCGGTCATGCAACTCGATGCGGGTCAACCACTTCACCCAAGCCACGCCGTAGTGGCCGGGCACGATCAGACGGACGGGCGCGCCGTGGTTGGCGTCGAGCGGCTTGCCGTTCATGTCATAACAGAGCAGAACGTCGTTCGACATCGCTTCGCCGACGGGCAGGCTGCGCGCGAAATTCTGCTTATAGTCGGCGCCGCGGATCTTCTCAGTGCCGGTGTCGGCGGCGAAGAAGACGGCTTCCACGGCCTCGGGCGCAATCTTGCATTCTTTGAGCAGCGGCGCGAGCGGCGTCCCCTTCCAGCGCGCGTTGCCGATCAGACCGCCGGTGGGCGGATTTCCCGAACATTCCATGGTGGCGACATATTCGCGCCCCGGGCGCTTGCGGAGGTCGTCGAGTTTGAGGGTCATGGAATGACCGGTTAGCCCGCCGATGTCGAGCTTCCACGAAGCTACGTCTACGGTTGGGAAGCCATAGTGGCCGACGAAGAAGAACTGGTCGTCCGGAGTCATCCATTCCGAGGTCAGATCCCACGGAAGGCGGGGCTTGGCGGGATCGAACTTGGGAGTGTCCTCAAACGGCAGGACCTCCTCGGACGCGGCGAGCGAAGGAAAAGCGAAACCGACCCAGGCGGCGGCCGCAATTCCAGTCTGAAGCCCGGTCTTGAGCATGGTTCGGCGATCCAATTGAGTCTTCGTATTCATGGTTTGATCCGGCTGAAAGTATATCGTGTGTAGTACGATGAGGCAAGGAGTTGTAACCCGCACCGTTTGGCCACTACAAAGAAAGCAACCACAAAAAAGCGAGCCGCCCGCAAGCCCGCGGCAAAGGCAACCAGAAAATCCGCCGCCGCTTTAGACGCTATCCAAACCGCGGCAACGGCCACCGCCACACCCCCGGCCGCCTCCCCTGAAACTGATCATCCGACCTGGCTCACCGCGGTTCGCGCCGCGGAATCGAAGAAGGCCGTCGATGTGTGCGTCCTGGACGTGCGCGAGGTTACCTCCTTCGCCGACTACTTTGTGATTTGTTCCGGAACAAACACGCGGCAGGTGCAGGCGATCGCCGAAGAGATCGACATCGAACTCGCCAAACGCGGCGAAAAGGCCACCAACCTCGAAGGCTTCAAGAACGGCGAATGGATCCTTGCCGATTACGGCGACATGATTGTGCACGTATTCTCTCCGGCGGCACGGGCTTTTTATGAGCTCGAGCGCTTGTGGCGGCATGCGAAGACCGTCGAGCTTCCGGCACAATAGATACTTTCAAGCCATGGCAGCCAATCTCAGTGTCTTTATTTCCGCCGAACAGATCCACGACCGGATTCAGCAGTTGGGCCGGCAGATCGATGAAGATTACGCGGGCCGCGGGCCGGTGTATCTCATCGTCATTCTGAAGGGCGCCGTGATGTTTCTGGCGGACTTGGCCCGCGCCATGCAAACGCCCGCGCGCATCGAATTCATGGGCATTTCGAGCTACGGCAAAGGCAAAACGAGTTCCGGCCAGGTGAAGGTGACAAAAGATCTGGACGTGTCCATCGAAGGGCACGACGTAATCATTGTCGAAGACATTGTGGATTCCGGCGTGACGCTCAGCTATCTGATGCACATGCTCGAACAGCGCAAGCCGCGGAGCCTCAAAATTGCAACCTTGCTCGACAAGCCGGAACGGCGTTTGCGTCCCGTGGAAGTGACCTATGTAGGGTTCCAGATTCCGGATGAGTTCGTGGTTGGCTACGGGCTAGACTACGCGGAAGATTACCGGAATCTGAAAGACGTCTGCATTCTCGGATAAGCGGAATTTAGTCCAGCCGCAACGCCATTTGACGCGCTAACGTGTCGGCTTCGGCTTCCGGCAGCCCGGTGACGCCCGCGATCCAGTGGCCTTTGGGGAATACGAACAACGGCGTTTCGCCGTCCATGCCGAAGTAGCCTCCCATGTGAGCGACGAACTTCGGATCCTTCAACCCATCCTTGAAGCGGCCCAACAGAATCGCGGTCTGATTGGGATTGTCTGCCTTGATCACGAATTGCTTCCAGGTTTTGCCGGACTTCTTGTAGATAGCGATGTTGCCTCCGGGCAGATAGTCTTTGCCGAAGAGGTGGTCCGCCACGACATCGACAGTGTCGCGCCCGTCCATCGGGAACCGCCGCGTCTCATCGGTTGGCTTGGCGATCGCTACGGGCGCCGGGCCGGCGGCAGCTTTGGGCGCCGGAGCCGCAGTCTCGCCACAGGAGATCAGGAAAGCAACGGAAACAAGCAGAGCGACACGCGAGAGCATTCTTGTGTCAGGATACACGAGGACGCATCTATGCATTCGCCCGGACAACGGCGCCGGACGGCGCCGCATTTGGGCGAGTCCTTCGGGTCTTGGGAAACGTCCGGCCCTGTCCGGGCCTGCCTGTTAAGATGATCCCCATGATCCGGCGGACCCTCCTCATTCTTCTTGCATGCTTCGGACTTGGACTCGCGCTCGCCCAGCCTGCCGCCACTCGCAAAATCACGAGCCCTCGAGAGGAACTCGGTTTCCAGATCGGCGATGATTACCAACTCGCCAACTACACCCAGCTCGAGGCCTATTGGAAGAAGCTCGCGCGCGAATCCGACCGCATCAAACTGGTCGAAATCGGCAAGACCGCCGAGGGCCGCACGCAGTGGATGTCGATCATCAGTTCGCCGCAGAATCTCGCCAAGCTCGAACAATACCGGCAGATTTCGCGCCGTCTCGCGCTGGCGGAAGGATTGACGGACGAGCAGGCAACCGGACTCGCCGCCGAGGGCAAGGCTGTTGTTTGGATCGACGGCGGACTGCATGCGACCGAGGTTCTCGGCGCGGCCCAGCTCATGGAACTCGTCTACCAAATGGCGAGCCGCAACGACCGCGAAACCTTGCGCATTCTCGACGATGTGATTCTACTCGCCGTCCACGCCAATCCCGATGGAATGGAACTGGTTTCCAACTGGTACATGCGCGAACGAGACCCCCGCGAGCGTTCGATGACGGGATTGCCTCGGTTGTATCAAAAGTACATCGGGCACGACAACAATCGCGACAGCTACATGAGCACGCAGGCGGAAACCACCAATATGGGCCGCATTCTGTACAAAGAGTGGATTCCCCAAATCATGTACAACCACCATCAAGCGGGTCCGCAGGGGACTGTGTTGTTCGCGCCGCCGTTCCGTGAGCCGTATAGCTACCGCTTCGATCCGATGATCATCACAGGCGTGGACCGCGTCGGCGGAGCGATGCACGACCGTTTCGCGGTGGAAGGCAAGCCAGGAGCGACGACGCGCAAAGGCGCCCCGTATTCCAATTGGTTCAACGGAGGGCTGCGTTCGACGGCCTGTTACCACAACATCATCGCGATGATCACGGAAACGATCGGCAATCCAACGCCGGTGGAAATTCCGTTTCTGGCCCAACGGCAGTTGATGAACTACGACAATCCGAACCCCATCGCGCCGCAGCAAACCTGGCATTTCCGGCAGTCTGTCGAGTACTCGATCACCGCGAATCGGGCCGTGCTCGATTACGCGTCGCGCAATCGCGAGCAGTTGCTGTTCGGCATTTACCGCATGGGCAAGAACTCGATCGAGCGCGGCAACCGGGACCATTGGACGATTTTGCCTCGCCATGTGGAAGCCGCGAAGACGTTCGCCGACATGCGCAAGCCCGAAGAACGCGATCCGCGCGGGTATATCCTGCCTTCGAATCAGCGTGACTTTCCGGCGGCGATCGTGTTTGCGCAATCGCTGCAGAAGACGGGCGTGACGGTACACCGGGCGGCGCGAGAGTTCACCGTGAACGGCAAGACGTACCCCGCCGGCTCGATCGTAGTAAAGTCCGCGCAGGCGTTCCGTCCACATTTGCTCGACCTGTTTGAGCCACAGAACTATCCCAATGATTTTCAGTATCCGGGCGGGCCGCCGATTCCACCTTACGACAACGCGGGCTGGACTCCCGCGTTCCAGATGGGTCTCGCGTTCGACCGGATTCTGGATGGTTTCGATGGGCCGTTCGAGGTCGCGCCCGATCCATTCCCCGTGCCGGCTGGCCGCGTTTCCGAAAGCACGCAGGGATGGACTTTGAGCTTCGACACCAACGCGGCGTACCGTGCTTTGAACGCGCTCGCCGACGTCGCGACCATGGCCGATGGCAGGGTGCTCTTGCCGGCCTCCGCCAAGTCACGCGTGGAGGCTGTCGCCCGTGAAACCGGCGTGTCTTTCGCCGCCTCGACGGGACCGCTGCCTTCGAGCGCCCGCGCGTTCGCGAAACCGCGCATCGCCTTGGTGGACCTGTATGGCGGGCTCATGCCCGCGGGATGGACCAGGTGGATCTTCGAGCAGTACGGCTTTCCGTTCGAGGTTGTGTATCCGGCCAAGCTCGACGCGGGTAATTTACGCGCGTCCTACGACGTCGTAATTCTTTCGCAAGGATCCTACGGCGCGGCAACCGGACGAGGCGGGCAGCCGAAGGCGGACTCGATTCCCGCGGAATTCCGCCCCTGGCTCGGAACCATCACGGCGGCGAAGACGTTGCCTAAACTGCGCGAGTTCGTCGAAGCCGGCGGTTCGTTGATCGCTATCGGTTCCGCAAGCCGCATCGGCATGGACTTCGGACTGCCGATCTCGAACCACCTTGTAGATCGGGACAAGCCGTTGACGCGCGAAAAGTTCTACATACCGGGATCGCTGCTGCGGGCGCGAGTGAATACGGCGAGCCCCGCGGCGCTAGGCATGCCAAACGAGGTGGATCTGTTTTACGACAACAGCCCCGTGTACCGTCTGAGCCCGGAGGCCGCGGCGACAGGTTCGGTGACGCCGCTGGTGTGGTTCGCCGGCGAGAACCCGCTGCGCAGTGGTTGGGGCTGGGGGCAACACAACCTCCGTGACGGCGTGATTGCGGTGGAGGCGAAGTTGGGGCAAGGCCGTTTGTACTTGTACGGAGCGGAATTCACCTTCCGGGCGCAGCCGCATGGGACATTCAAACTGCTATTCAACGCGATTCACGGGGGCCAACTGCGATGAACGACACGGGCGCACGAATTGAGATCGAGTATTGCACGGGATGCCGCTGGATGATGCGGGCGGCCTGGATGGCGCAGGAACTCCTGACGACATTCGAGGGCGACCTGAAGGAAGTCGCGCTCGCGCCAGGTTCCGGTGGAGTGTTCGAAGTGAGAGTGAACGGCGAGACCGTCTGGTCCCGCGGCGGCGAGGGCCGATTTCCTGAGATGAAGGAGCTCAAGCAGCGCGTGCGCGACAAGGTCGCCCCGGAGCGCGGTCTTGGTCACAGCGACGTCAAAACGTCTTAGGTCCCAAGGTCCCAGCGACGTCAAAACGTCTTAGGAGTGCAAAGGGCGCGGCTTGGCGCACCGCCAATAAATCAGGGACAGTTCTTGCCGCGCCCGTTTTGCACGATTGATCAAAAGGGGTTTGTGCGCTGCGAAACCAGCGACAGCAACTCGTCCCGGGTGGTCTTCTTCGCCTTGAAATCGCCGAGCATGGTGCTGGTGATTGTGCCCGAATGCTGCTTTTCGACGCCGCGCATCATCATGCAGAAATGGCGGGCTTCGGCGATCACGGCCACGCCGCGAGGCTGCAGGATCTCCTGCACCGCATTGGCGACTTGCTCCGTAAGTTGTTCCTGCACCTGCAGCCGGCGCGCGAACATATCGACGATGCGTGGAATCTTGCTCAAACCGATGACTCGGTTGTGGGGCAGATACGCCACGTGCATCTTGCCGAAGAACGGCAGGACGTGGTGCTCGCACAGGCTATAGAATTCGATGTCGCGAACGATCACCATGCCTTCGGTCTCGACGTCGAACAGCGCGCCGTTCACAATTTCCTCGAGCGAGGTCTGGTAGCCGCTCGTAAGGAACTGAAACGCCTTATCGGCGCGTTCCGGCGTCTTGAGCAAGCCCTGCCGGGTGGGGTCTTCACCGATTTCGCGGATCACCTCGCGCATCATTGCCGCGACTGTAGATTCCTGCGCAGCCGCTTGTTGCGGCATCACTTTCACTACTGCTGATCCTCTGGTTTTCATGATTCCGATATCTCAAAGATGTTGCGTTTTGTTTCCTCGATTCGAATTTTGTCGAGCGCCACGTTTTGAAACGCCGACGGTTCGAAATAGCCGCGCCAAGCCCGCGCCAGCCGGTCGCGCACCACCACCGCGAGGTTTTCGGTGGTGGGGACTAGCGAACCACTTTTAAATTCTTCGACATCCGCATTGAGGTTGCTGTGTTCCAAGGGCCCCACAACCGTATCGCGAACCAGTAGATCGAGCAGGTCGAGATCGACAATCCGCCCCGTGTTCGAGTCGAGCGGGCCGCGCACGCTCACATCGAGCGCGTAATCGTGGCCATGACCAAACGGATTGGCGCACTTGCCGAAGATGGCGCGATTTTCGGCCTCGCTCAACGTGTCGGTAAAAAGACGGTGAGACGCTGAAAATCGATAGCGGCGCGTGAGTCTCATATGCCGGCGTAGTCCACGTAGAGATCTTCCGTCTCATACAAACGCACGTTCTTCAAACGCGCGGGACCTTGAAAGTGGGGTTCCAGACGGTTCCAGATGTCCACCGCGACATTTTCGACTGTGGGGATCACCTTGTCGAACGGCGGGATCTCGTAATTGAGAAACCGGTGGTCCATCACATCGACCACTTCGCGGTTCATAATGTCTTTCACTTCCTTCAGATCGACGATCATTCCCGTGACGGGGTCTGGCGCACCACCGAGCGTGACCTCTAGAATATAGTTATGGCCGTGTCCGTTCTTATTCGAAGCAGGACCATACATCGCCCGGTTTTGTTCCTCACTGAAATCCGGGTGGTAGCACAGGTGCGAAGCGGAAAACTCGACTTTTCGGGTGATTTGCATGGAACCAGTTATACGATGCGCGAAACGGCGGAAAGGATACCCTAACCGTAGCCTATCATGTGGACTAAAGTAACAATGGGCGCCTTGGCCCTTGGCCTCATCGCGGTGGTTTACCCGACGCTCGACCAACGCATTATTCAACCGGGCGACGACGCCCCGGCCTTTTCCTTCGTCACCGATCAGGGCAAGACCGTTACGCCTGCCAACTTCGGAGGAAAGGTTCTCGTACTCAATTTCTGGGCGACCTGGTGCCAGCCTTGCCTCGAAGAGTTCCCTGCCCTGAACCGGTTCTCGGCCAGTGTCAGGGACAACGGCGTGGTGGTGGTCGGCGTCTCGGTGGATAAGAACGAAAAGCAGTATCAGCGGTTTATTCAGAGCACGCGCCCGAACTTTCAGACCAAGCGCGATCCGGATGCGGATGTGAGCTCCAGCTACGGCACGTTCCAGTTTCCTGAAACCTACGTAATCGACAGCAAGGGCAAGGTGATCAAGAAGTACATCGGCATCATCGATAACTTCCCCGAACTCGAAAAGATGGTGAAGACGCTTTAGTCTGTTCCTTTGCAATGACGCCACAAATTCTGTCGAAGATCGAGGCCATAGTTGGCCCGCGCGGTTGTCTGACTGCAGCGAGCGACCTGAAGTTGTACGAGTACGATGGCGGCGTGGACAAGGCGAAGCCCGATGTCGTCGCGTTTCCCCGCTCGACGGAAGAGGTCGCGGCGCTGGTGAAGCTGGCCGCGGCGGAAAACCTTCCGCTCGTCGGGCGCGGCGCTGGCACCGGCTTGAGCGGAGGCGTGATTCCACGCGCGGGCGGTCTCATGGTCGCGTTTTCGCGCATGAACAGGATTCTCGAGATCGATCTCGACAACGAGTACATGGTGCTCGAACCCGGCGTGGTGAACCTCGATATCACGCTCGCGGTGCAGCGCGATGGATATTTCTTCGCTCCCGATCCATCGAGCCAGCGCGCCTGCACGATTGGCGGCAACGTGAGCGAAAACGCCGGGGGTCCACATACGCTCGCCTATGGCGTCACCACCAACCATATTCTGGGTTTCGAAGCCGTGCTGATCGACGGAACGGTGATTGAAGTGGGCGGCAGGGAAGCCGACCCGATCGGTTATGACTTGCGCGGATTGCTTACGGGATCCGAAGGCACGATGGTGCTGGTCACCAAGGTGATTGTGCGCATCATGCGCGCGCCGGAGTCGGTGAAGACTCTGCTCGCCATCTACGACAGCGCGAGCGACGCGGGCGCTACCGTTGCCGAAATCACCGCGCGGGCAATCACCCCTGCGGCAGTCGAAATGCTGGATGGCGTGATGCTGCGCATGGTGGAAGAGGCGACGCATGCAGGTTATCCGATGGACGCCGCCGCGGTGCTGCTCATCGAACTCGAAGGCCTGAAAGAAGTGGTCGAAGAGCAGATGGAGCAGATCAAGTCCGCCTGCATGGCTTCGAAAGCGCGCGAGGTTCGCGTCGCGCGCAACGCCGAAGAGCGCGACCTGTTGTGGAAGGGCCGGAAGAACGCATTTGGGGCAGTAGGGCGCGTGAGTCCGTTCTACTACGTGCAGGACGGCGTGGTGCCGCGCACGCAAATTGCGCCCACGCTCGAATACATCCACCAGGTCAGCGAAAAATACGGCCTGCAGATTTCCAACATCTTTCATGCCGGCGACGGCAACATGCATCCCATCATCCTGTTTGACGCACGCAAGCCCGGCGAGCTCGAAAAGGCGCAGCATGCGGGTGAAGATATCCTGCGCTTCTGTATTTCAGTGGGAGGTTCGATCACCGGCGAGCACGGTGTGGGCATGGAAAAGATGGAACTGATGACGGACCAGTTCCCGTCCGATTCCCTGGATATGATCGCCCGGTTCAAGAAGCTGTTCGACCCGCAGTGCCGGCTGAATCCAGGCAAAATGCTGCCGACCGGCAAGGGTTGCATGGAGATCCGCCAGCGTGCGGGAACCGAAATTTAAGCGCGTCGAGCACCTGGCGGTGTGGGATTGGCAGGGCGAGGACGACGGTCCGCTGCTGCTGATGTGCCACGCGACAGGGTTCCACGGGCGATGCTGGGATCGGATCATACGCAGCCTGCCCGAACACTGGCGCGTCATCGCGGTGGACCTGCGGGGCCACGGCGCGAGCGGGAACCCACCGGCGCCCGTACGATGGAAGATGTTCGGCGAGGATCTCGTCATGCTCATCGATGCGATGGAACTCGACGCGATCGCCGGCGTGGGCCATTCGATGGGCGGCCATTCGGTGGTGCACGCCGCGGCGATGCGCCCGCTTTCGTTCCGGTCCCTGCTGCTGCTCGATCCCGTCATTCGTCAATCCGCGTATTACGGCAGACCATGGATGGTGGATCACTTCGCCCGCAAGCGCCGCAATCAATGGCAATCGCCGGAAGAGATGTACGAACGGTTCCGTGTCCGCGAACCGTTTCTTTCCTGGGACCAGCAGACTCTGCGCGACTATTGCCAGTACGCGCTCAAGGACGGAGTGCTGGCCTGCACGCCGGAATTCGAGGCGTCGGTTTACGAGCACAGTTCCGAACTTGACGCGAATCTCGGCGGCGAACTTGGCGCGATCGCCGTCCCTGTGACCGTGATGCGGTCGCACCTCCAGTGGACGGAGGAGAACGGCATGAACGGTTCGCCGACGGACCCGCGGCTGGCGGCGAGGTTCCAGCGCGGCTCCGATGTGCAGGTTCCATTCGGCCACTTCTTTCCCATGGAAGCGCCCAGCCTGGTGATCGAAAAGATCCTCGGGCAGCAGGTTTGAAGCTACACTGGCGTCACGTGCGCCACACACTTCCCACGATCGCGGCCGCTCTGCTTTGCGCCTGCGCGCCTCCGAACGTCGAACTAAACGCGGAACGGCTCCTGCAAGGCGCGTTCCACTATCGGACGTTGGTTGATGGCAAGGAGGCAGGCGGGAGTTTGATCCGCATCGAAAAACTGCCCGGATTAGCGGATCGCTACATGTTCACGAATCAGATCGAAGGAGCATTCAGCCAATCGTGGGAGTCGGTCACGACAGGGGTCTTCACGCCGCTTTCCGCCAAACTCACCTTTGACCCGGGCGGCAAGGCGCGCGTGGGATTCGATCTTCGGTATTCGAACGGCGGGCGGCATGTCGCAGGATTCAACGGACCCGCGCGCAATCCGGTGAATGAGGATCTCGCGGAGGATACGGTCGATCAAAGAATCGATTGGGCCGCGGTGATGGCGATCCCCAACCTGGGCGTCGGAATGCAGCACCGGTTTTATGTTTACGACCCGGGCACGGGCAATTCGCCGGTGCTGGCCAGAGTCACGGGGTTCGAGACGACCACTGTGCCACTCGGAACCTACGAGACGGCGCGCATCGTTTATCGCATCGAAAAGAAGAGAGGGGCGGAACAGTACGAAGTGCTGGTGACGCGCAAGGGCCCTCGCTTCATGGTGAAGGAGACGTTTCCCAACGGTTCCGCCACGGAACTCATGGCGTACGTTGCGAGCCGCTAAGCGACTCCTACTTCAAACCCTTGACGATCTGCAGGCTCGACAGAAACCGCTTCAATCCGTAAACCGCCCGCTTGCCGTCGGCGCTCAACACCGCATCCACGTATTGAATGCCGGTTTGATCCATAGGCGCATAGGTCGAAAACAATCCACGCTTGCCGGTGGCGGTCTCGATGGACTCGATGCGAATCGGCACGGAATGCGGGTCGTATACGTAGATCGATTTGCCATCCGCACTCCAGCGGATGAACCGGTCTTTCGGATTCGTTCCGGGAATCGTTCGCGTGGCGCCGCCCGCTACGGGGTACAGCGATAGCTTGTTGTCCGGCCCGGTCGCGCAGACAAACTCGCCGGTCGGCGAAACGGCCTGCCCATGCATCCTTACGCCTTCCGGGGAAAATGCACGCGATTGCCCGCTCGCGACGGACTCCTGCCAGAGCCGGTCCACTTTGCCGGTGCCGCCTTCGAAAATGATGCTTTGCCCATCGGGATGGAACTGCGCCGCAGTCTGAAAATCGACGCCGCTCGGAGGCAGTTTCTTCGGTGCGCCCGCGCCCGTGGGATACAACACGAACTGCGGAGGCGTTCCGTGCATCAGCGCCAATGCCTTGCTGCCGTCCGGCGCGAGCGCCAACGCGTCGCCATCGCCGAGCTTCACCACCGGAGATCCGTCCAGGCCGCGCAGGCCAACCGCATGATTGTGTCCCGCGGCAGGACTGAATTCCGTGAACAACGTTTGCTTGCCATCGGCGGAAATCTGCCGCGGCGTCGAAGCATTCAACCAACTGAGCATCGCCGGATGCATCACATCTTCGGCGAGAACGCCGATCATTTCGGTGTAGTCGTCGCGCCGCGTAAACAGGACGCTGCCATCGGCGGCAATATCCTGCAGGCGAACGCCGGCGGGGGTCGAGAGCACCACGCGCGTTTTGCCTTCGAGGTCGCTCGCTTCCACACGGTTCGCTTCGCTGGTCGGGCCGGAACCGAACCAGATCTCTTTGCCGTCGTTCGACCAAATGAGGCCCTCGAGGGCCAGCCGATTGGGAACCAGCGTCTGCTTCTTTCCGTTCAAGTCGATGATCGCGAGAGAGCCGCCGTGCTGGGGCGCAAGGGGATGATCGAAAAACGCGATCCTGTCGCCCTGGGGCGAGAATCGGATGGAGCGGATCGCTCCTGAGGTTTCATACAACGACTTGCCCGGCGGATACTCGAGGCGGCTCGTCGAACCGGCGTTGACGACTGCAGCGAGGTTGTCGCCTTTCGGATCCCAATCGGCTTCGGAAACATTGTTGGCCAATTCGCGCGGCGCGCCGCCCGCAAGTGGAATGCGCGCGAGTTTGCCGGTCTGCTTATACTGGCCGAAATCCGCGTCGAGCGCGATCGCCAGTTCGCCTTGCTTCGATACCGAAAACACGTGCGCCTTCGAAATATTGGTCTTCTGCGATTCCGGCGATTCGATCTGGGTGGTGAACACCTGCATCGGTTCTCCCGACCAGGCCGCGCTATAGGCAACGGTATGCCCGCCGGGCGCGAAGCGCGCGCCCGAAACAAAGCCGCGGCGGAAGGTCAGTTGCTGAAAGCTCGTGGCTGCGCCGCCACCCCCGCCAGGCAGCATCTTGCCCGCAAAAAACGCCGCGCCCGCCGCCACGGCAACCAAGCCGAACATGAGCGCGGGATTCTGATACCACTTCTTTTGCGGACGCTCGAACATCGACGTTTGAATGCCGGTTCGAGTGTCAGTGCCTGAGATCGCACGCAGCGCAAAGCTGAGATCGCGAGCCGATTGGAAACGTTGTTCCGGCGATTTCTCGAGGCAATGCTGCACCACCTGCCGCACTGGCATGGGAATGCTCTCGGGTAAATCCGCGGGGTCTGAATTGACGATGGCGTGCAACACGGCGATGGCGGAATCGCCCGCAAACGCACGCTTGCCCGCGAGCATTTCGTACGCCACGAGGCCGAAGCTGAAGATATCGGTGCGATGGTCGACCTCGAGCCCCTTGGCCTGCTCGGGAGACATGTAGCCGATGGTGCCCATCATCATGCCTGGCCGCGTCTGCGTGGTCATGCCTACGGTTTGGTCGCTATCGCCAAACGCGCGCGCGGTGCGTTTCGCGAGACCGAAATCGAGAATCTTCGCCCGGCCATCCGCGGTCACCATCACGTTGTCCGGCTTGAGGTCGCGGTGCACGATGCCGGAGGCATGTGCGGCGGCAATGCCGTCGGCGATCTGCGCGGCGATGTCCAACGCTTTCTTGACCGGCAGCGCGCCTTCGCCAATCGGCTTGCCATCCACCAGTTCCCAGACGATATAGAGGATGCCGTCCTGGTTGCCGAAATCGTACACTGCAACAATGTTCGGATGGCTGATGTTGCTCGCGGCGCGGGCTTCGATTTCGAACCTCTGGCGAATGGTGGGATCATTCACCATTTCAGCGCTCAAGACCTTCACCGCAACCTGGCGATGCAGCCTTGGATCATTGGCGCGATACACCTCGCCCATGCCGCCTGCGCCAAGCAGAGAAACAATTTCGTAGGGTCCTAGGCGAGCGCCGGGCTGTAGATGCATACTGCGTTAGTGTATCGCGGGTTCGCGGTATTCTGAAGAGAGAGAACAAGGGGGCCCTTAGCACAGCGGTTAGTGCAGTGGACTCATAATCCATCGGTCGTAGGTTCAAATCCTACAGGGCCCACCAAAGTCTCAAATTGCCACTGGAATGTATGGATGACCTTACAGGACGTCGCGGAACGGAACGGCGGTTTGGAACATCTATAGCAAACAGGAGGATCTCCAAATGAGTTTCCCGAAATCGGCAGTGCTGGCAGCGTTGATTTCCACGATGGCGTTGGTTCCGGCCTACGCGCAGCGTGGCGGTGGTTCGCATGGCGGTGGACGGGGCGGCGGTGGAGGCTTCTCCTCTGGCCGTGGCGGAGGATTCTCCGGAGGCGGCGGTTTTCGTGGCGGCGGCGGTAGCGTAGGAGTGTATCGCGGCGGCGGAGGCGGCGCCTTCCGTGGAGGCACGGTGTATCGCGGCGGAGGCGGCTATTACCATGGCTCCCGTTATTACAGGCCGGGCATCTATTTTGGCTTCGGCGGTTGGGGCTACCCGTATTCGGGTTATTACGGCGGCTATTATCCGTACTATTACGGATACGGCGGCTACGACCCATACGTGTACGACACGTATCCTGCGCCGGCGCCTCCGCCTGTAACAATTGAACAGAACTTCGGATACGAGCAGCAGCCGCCGCAGCAGCAGGCTCCACCACCCCCGCCTCCCGAGCAGCAGCAGCCGCAGGATCAACCGCAGCAGCAGACCCCAACAGCAAACTTTTACCTGATCGCTTTCTACGATCACACCATCCAGGCGGCGACGGCGTACAAGGTCGAGGGCGGACAACTGTTCTGGATCACGCGCGATGGCAAGCAGAAACAGGCGCCTCTCACGAGCGTCGACATTCCCTTGAGCCAGCAGATGAATCGCGAACGGCGAGTCGAGTTTCCGATTCCGTAGTTACAACGGAACGGGCGACTGCGTAAGAATGTCCTGCAGGATGCGCTCCGCCGCATCGGAACCACGCGATTGCGCGGATCGGGCATTGAGAATCAACCGGTGCGCAAACACCGGAATCACCAGCCGCTTCACATCATCGGGAATCACGTAGTCCCTCGCATCGAGCAGAGCCGAAGCCTGCGCGGCCCGGAACAGAGCCTGCGAACCTCGCGGACTTACGCCGAGCGAGAGCGATTCGTGATTGCGAGTCTTTTCGACCACTGCAAGAATGTAGTCGACGATGGCGTCGTCTACCGCGATTTCATGCACGGAATCCTGCAGCGTTAGCACTTCCTCTTCGGTCAGCACAGGGCGCAAGGTTTCGACGCCGCCTCGTCCACTCGCGCGAAGAATCTCGCGCTCCGCAGTCACATCCGGGTATCCCATGCGGATGCGCATCATGAAGCGGTCGAGTTGAGATTCCGGCAACGGATAGGTGCCGTGATGCTCGACCGGGTTCTGCGTGGCGATCACCATGAAGGGCCGCCGCAGCGGATGCGAATGGCCATCGAGCGTGATCTGCTGTTCGTTCATCGCCTCGAGCAGCGAGGACTGTGTTTTCGGAGTAGCGCGATTGATCTCGTCGGCAAGCAGAAAATGCGTAAACACCGGGCCGGGCTTGAACTCGAAATCCTGCGTCTGCGCGTTGTAGATCGTGACTCCCAGCACATCGCTCGGCAGCATGTCGGCCGTGAACTGAATGCGTTGAAAATCCGTGTGCGTCGAACGCGCGAGGGCCTGCGCAAGCGTGGTCTTGCCGACCCCGGGAACATCCTCGATGAGCAGGTGTCCGCGCGCGAGCAGACAGATCAACGAAACTCGCACGGCTTCGGCCTTGCCGCGGATCACTCCGGTGAGCGAAGCTTCGAGATCTCCGAGTCTGGGCGCGAGCGCGGCGAGACGGGCCATACCTGTCATAATATCGAAACGACGCACATGAACTGGAAAACGCTGACTTCCGCTCTGCTTTTATTATCTCTAACGATGCCCGCCGCGCTGGCAGACGACAGCGCCGACATCCGCAAGACGCTTGCAGATCAGGTCGCCGACTGGAATCGCGGCGACATCAAGTCGTTTGTCTCGGTCTACACGGAAGACTCGGTTTTTGTGGGTTCCGATGTGAACAAAGGCCGCTCGCAGGTGCTTGCGCGTTACCTCCAGCGTTACCCGGACAAAGCGGTGATGGGCAAGACCACGTTCTCCGATCTCGAAATCACCATGCTCGGAAAGAAGTACGCTACGGTCGTCGGCAGGTGGAAGCTGGAACGCAGCAAAGAGGCCGGCGGCAACGTTGGCGGCATCTTTACGCTGGTGCTGCAAAAGATCAGGAACGATTGGAAGATCGTGCTCGACCATACATCCTGAACGGCTCTGACGGCGCGTGACTCTGATGTAAGATGGATGAGGATGACGAACCGATGTCCGGACTGCGGATCTCGCGAGCTCAAATTGTCCCACCGGCGTGGAACTGGTGAGTACCTTCGTGGGTTGATCGGTTACTATCCCGTCCGTTGCTCGGAATGTAGGTTACGGTTCGAAGTCTCGGTCTGGAGCAGCAAACTGCTTCGTTACGCCCATTGCCCCAAGTGCCTGCGGACCGATTTAAGCCGCTGGAATCTCGACCACTACATCGTCCCGTTCTGGACCCGTTTCAAGCTCAAATTGGGCGCACAAGCCTTTCGCTGCGAGACCTGCCGTTGCAACTTTGCGAGCTTTCGCCCGCGAGGCGAACGCTTCTCCTGGCGCAAGCAGCGTCAACGCGGGATGATCGCGGCAAATCGCACCGGCAACCACCGGCGCGAACTCGCGGCTCCATCGGCGGAAGCGGGCCACGCACCATCTGGCGGCCGCTAGAGGATTCTTCAAACACTCTCGACAGAGATTGGTTTATACACACAATCTACACGGGGCAGGCTCTGTAAGCGATTGATAACAGGACAAATATTGTGCTGTTACAAATGCATGTTTTTTGTTGACGCGGAGCCAAAACAGGTTCATATTGAAGGTGGTTCCAAGAGGTTCGAATGGAACAGCGAATCTGGCGGACGGCAAACGATCCAGGAACGATGATCTGGTGGCAACCCACCAAAAGGGCTACCGGGGAGTGAGAGGAAAACAGGTCGAACGTCAGGATGAGTTCCGAACGCTGAGGATCGGCTGAGCTCTACGATCCCGAGGGATGAATCAGGAGGGTAAACCTGAATCAGGCCCGGAGGGGAGAGGAAGCAGGAGGACAGCGTAAGGGTTGCGAGTCCGGAGATCCGGAACGGGCAAACGGGTGCGATTGTGCGCAGAAGCCGCAAGGTGGAAGTGAGCGAAAGTCCGGGAGCCGAACGGCCGGAAGGAAAGATCCGCAAGGAAGCAGAAGGTGTAGGCCGGGAGTGTTGACCCTGCCGCGGTGAAACTCGCAAGGGTGGAATCGATGCAGGCGAATGAAAGGCCGCCCAGACGCTTTGGCTCCGGCAGGAGATTCGAAGTGCAGCGGAAGTCCGAGCGCGCGATCCGCAAGGGTCGTATGTCCCAAAAGCCTATTTAAAAAACAGGGCCGGCGGAAAGCGAAGATGGAAGCAGCACGGACAAGCTCCAGTCGCCACGTTTCGTGCCGTGCATGCCGGCAGGGAAACAAGGCTGTTCTACCAAGGGTCACTTGGAACCATTATTTTTTCCTTGAACCGCGGAAAACGGGATCGCCATCCAGAGTTCCCGAGCTAGCGGTGTTCGCTAAGCCCATCCCTTTCCGCTCTTGCCGCGTTATTTGATCCCCAAACCGCCTGCAACACCGCCAGCCCTGCAATGCCCGCAGTTTCCGCCCTCAGAATCTGAGATCCCAATGACGCTCGAACCCACCCGCGTTTCACAAACGCAGTGCGTTCCTCGTCCGTCCAGCCGCCTTCGGGTCCCAACGCAATGGCAACCTCTTCCCCGCCCGGCGGCATTGCGTCCAGCAGCGGCGTCGCGGAGGCCGAGTCCTCATCGAGCAGAATCCGCGGACTGATCTCGCACGCTGCAATCGCACGGGCGAGCTTGACCGGCAAGTCCACCTCCGCCAACCGATCCCGTCGCGCCTGCTGGCTCGCCTCGAGCACGATGCGCCGCCAGCGTTCCACACGCTTGATGGCGGCCTGGTCCAACCCGCGCTCGCTCCGCACCGCAATCACCGGGGCAATGCGATCCACGCCCAACTCGGTTGCCTTCTCGACAAGCCATTCGAAATGATCGAACTTGAACAAAGCCACATAGAGCGTGGTGCGCAACCCGGCCGGCTTACGGGCGATCTTTTCCAGCACATCGAACACGACCTCGCCCTTATGCGCGAGCGAAACCTCAGCCAGATAGACACTCGCGTTGTCCGAAATCTCATACCGTTCGCCGGCTTCCACGCGCAGCACTCGCGTCAAATGCTTCGCATCGTCGCCCGTAATCGACGCATGGCCGCTCCGGACCTCATCCACAAAAAACCTTCTTCGTGACATCCTAAAACAATATGATCGCTTTTCTGCGCGGCTCTTTGCTGGAGAAACATCCCAACCAGGTCATCGTCGATGTGCAAGGCGTCGGCTATGACGTGGTGATTCCCGTCTCGACGTTTTCGTCGCTCGGGGCGCCGGGCGCCGAAGTGCAGCTCCGCATCCACACCCACGTGCGCGAGGACGCGATCTCGCTGTTCGGCTTTCTCACCCCCAACGAAAAGCTGATGTTTGAAAAGCTCATCGGCGTCTCGGGCATCGGTCCGAAACTCGCGATAACGGTGCTCTCGGGGCTCCCCATCGGCGAACTCGTCGGCGCCATCCGCGGCAATCAACTCGAAGTGCTGGTCCGCATTCCGGGCGTCGGCAAGAAGACCGCGGAACGCATCGTTCTCGAACTCAAAGACAAACTGGACCTGCTCGCGGCGCTGGCGCCGGCGGCCGGCGCAGGTTCCACGCCAGCGAAGGGCAAGCCCAGCTTCAGCGCCATGGAAGAGGACGTCCTCAGCGCGCTCATCAACTTTGGCTCCAACCGCGCGAGCGCCGAGGCGGCGGTGCTCAAGGCGCGCAATGAAGCGGCCGGCGCGACGGATTTCGAAACTGTTTTCCGGCTTGCGCTCAAGCTCGTACGCTAACCTGGAAAATCAATGTCCAAACCGGGGATCGTCTCTTCCGACTTCAACGACGAGGACCGCCAATTCGAGGCCGCGCTGCGCCCCAGCCGGCTCGACGACTTCGCGGGCCAGACCAAAGTCAAAGAGAATCTGAAAATCGCCATCGAAGCCGCGCGGCGCCGCGGAGAAGCGATGGATCACGTCCTGCTCTACGGCCCGCCCGGGCTCGGCAAGACCACGTTGTCGAACATCATCGCCCAGGAACTCGGCGTCGGCTTTCAAGTGACCTCCGGTCCGGTGCTGCAGAAGAAGCTCGACCTCGTGGGCATCCTCAGCAACATACAGGACCGCGAAGTCTTCTTCATCGACGAAATCCACCGGCTGTTGCCGGATGTCGAGGAGATGATCTACTCTGCGCTCGAGGACTTTCGCATGGACATCCTCATCGGCACGGGTCCTGGCGCGCGAACGGTTTCGATGGATGTGAAGCGCTTCACCTGCATCGGCGCCACGACCCGCCAGGGCCTCATTAGCGCCCCGCTGCGAGGCCGTTTTGGCCTGGTGTTACGGTTGAACCCTTACGATGTCGAAGAGCTCACACGGATCGTGGTGCGTTCCGCGAGGCTGCTCAACGTCGCGGTCGATGCGGCTGGCGCCGAAGAGATCGCACGGCGCGCCAGAGGGACCCCGCGCATCGCCAACCGCCTGCTGCGGCGGGTCCGCGACTATGCCGAGGTGCGTGCGAATGGCCACATCGAAATCGGCGTCGCCAAGGCTGCGCTCGACCTGCTCGAGGTGGATCGCTTCGGTCTCGACGAAATCGACCAGAAGATCATGCAGTGCGTCCTCGTGAAGTATCGCGGTGGCCCGGTTGGTTTAAACACCATCGCCGCGTCGATCGACGAGGAGCCGGACACGATCGAGGAAGTCTACGAGCCTTATCTGATGCAACTCGGTTTTCTCGACCGCACGCCGCGAGGCCGCCTCGGGACCTCCACGGCGTTCGATTACTTCAAGGTTCCGCGCCGCGTCATCGATTTCGGCGGGGGTGGACAAAGCACGCTGTTTTAATGGCTGCAGCGCCGGCTACCCTACCCCTATAATGCTGTAATGCGACTGTTTCGCCGGTCTTCGGCGATAAAAGGGATCCTTGGAGCAGCGTTGCTGGCGCTCGCCATTTACGGTCTGGCCAACCTCAGCGATGTTCTGGTGCTGGATAACCGCGAAAAATCCGATATTCTCGTCATTACCCAGGCCGATTCGCTGGACGATTCCTATGCCTTAGGGCTCGAACTCCTGTCGCAAGGCTATGGCCACAAGCTGTTACTCGACGCCCGGACGGACAAGATTTTTTTCGGGCGCAGTCAGGCTGAATGGGCCAGTGACTTCATCGCGAAGACCACCGCCGGGACCAGCTACGCGGGTAAAGTTGCCGTCTGCGCGATGACGGCGGACACCACGGCCGAGGAAGTCTACGACGTCGCGAAGTGCCTCGAGGGACGTTCCGCTCGCTCGGTCATGCTGGTGGTTCACGACTATCATTGCCACCGTTCGCTGACAATCTTTTCGCGCCTACTGCCGCAGTACCGGTGGTCCGTGGCGGCGGTGCCGGGCAAGCGGGATTTCGACCGGCACTGGTGGCGAAAGCGGGCATGGATCCGCACGACCATGGTGGAATGCCAGCATTTCCTCTGGTGGTTCGCGATCGACCGCTGGCGGTTCATGCCAATTGCTGCCGCGAAATAGACCGAGGCTTACTGCCGTTCTTTGGGCTGTTCCGTCCGCTGCACGATCATCTTCTTGGCCGATTCCAGCAGGCTCTTGGCCTTCGGCATCGCCTCGATGGCCTTGATCACCGTCGGATCGTTCTCAATCGCCACACGGTCGGAAGCTTCCTTGCTGAACGCAGTGATGTACAGTTCCCGGCGCAGTTCGCTCTTGATCCAGTCGTTGTGCTCGGCCCATTCCGCTTCGGTGAAATCGGCTTTGCTGTCGAGCGCCAGCTTGTGGAGGTCGTTCAACGCATTGTTATCGGGAACCCAGCCCTGAGGCAGTTTGGCGTCCGTGCCGCGCGCCGCAAAGAACTTGGGCGCGAAGTTGAAGAACACCGCTTTGCGCAGCACCTCGATCTGGAACTTGTCGTACTTCGGAGGAGTGAACTTCTCGTCGGGCGAGATGCCGCCGCCGCCGTACACCGTGCGGCCGCTGTCGGTCATCTTCACGTCCGCCGTGTTCTTGGTCTCGAGGTTCTTGTGATAGTAATACTCGACAAAGCTGATGTTCGAGTAATCGCGCTGAATCAGGCGTCCGCTCGGCGTGTAGTAGTGAGCGGTCGTAAGCGCGAGGCCCGTGTTTTCATTCAACGGATACACAGTCTGCACGAGGCCTTTGCCGAAGGTGTTCTCACCGACGACCCAGCCGCGATCATGATCCTGCAGCGCGCCGGCGACGATTTCCGCGGCGGATGCCGAGGAGCGATCGACAACGACGACAACCGGATAGTCTTTGCCTAATCCGCCGCCGCGGCGAGCCTGATACGGCCGCTCAGGCGAGGTGCGTCCGCGATGCTTCACGACGACTTCGTTCTTCTTGAGGAAGTGGCCGGCCACTTCAACGCCTTCGTTCAGCAAGCCGCCAGGGTTTTGGCGGAGGTCCAGCACCAGGCCCCTGATATTGTTTTCGCCGAGCTTCTTCAGCTCCTCTTCCATTTCCCGGCTCGTGTTCTCGTTGAAGCTGTTGATGTCGACGTAGGCGATGCCCGGTTTGAGCCAGAAGGCCTCGCTTACGCTCTTGCGGGAGATCTCGTCGCGAATCAGATTGAACAGCAGCGCCTTTTCGACGCCCTGGCGTTCGATCTTGATCTGCACCGGAGTGCCGCGCGGTCCTTTTAAGAGGTCCGCTACTTCGGTGGTGGTGAGTCCATCGGTCTTTTTGTCGTTGACTTCGGCGATCATGTCGCCGCGGCGGATGCCAGCCTTGTAGGCCGGCGCGCCAGTGAACGGTTCGAGAACCTGGGTCTTATTGTTCTTGGGGCCGACCGACATGCCGACACCGTAATAATGGCCGCGCTGATCTTCGCGCAGCAACTGGAAGGCGCGAGGATCGAAAAAGTTCGAGTGCGGATCGAGAGTGCGGAGCATGCCGGGAATCGCGCCGTTATAAATGGCGCGGTCCGGATTCACCTTGTCCGCCGCGTTGTCTTCGATCGCGTTATAGACTTTGGTGAATGCCCGCAAGGTGGCGGAAACATCGTCTTCAGTTTGGGTCGCAGCGGCCGCGACCTCCGTGGCTGGCCCGAACATACCGCCGGCAAGGGAGAAGAGCAACACCGTTGCAAGGACCCAAATAAACGAACGTGCGCGAGATGCCATAAATGAAGACACCGCCTCCTAGGTTGCGGGACACCCCGCTGATTCCAGTCTACACCTTTGACGCGCCAGCGGCGCCAGGGTTTCGTAATAGGATCTTTTGTATCTTGCCCATGGCGTTTCTAGGTAATTTTTCGATGCGTTCGAACCGCCTGGGAATCTTGAATGACGCCAGTTCGGCGCGGCAGGCCTGTTCGAGAGCCTCCGGTTCTGCTTCGCCAGCGAAGTACGCCACCGGAACCTCGCCGCGGAACCGGTCCGGCTCCCCCACCACCGCCGCTTCCTGGACGCCGGGCTGTTCCTGCAGAAACTCCTCGACTTCGCGGGGATAGATATTGAAGCCTCCGGAAATGATCAGGTCGCTCTTGCGTCCACACAGAGTAAAGTAGCCGTCGGGCGCGCGGAACCCCATGTCGCCTGTCTTGAAGAAGCCGTCCGCGGTCATCGAGGCGAGCGTCGCCTCCTCGCGCCGCCAGTAGCCGGCGAAGAGGTTGCCGCCCTTCAGGTGCAGTTCGCCTTCAACGCCGTCGGCGACCCGCATGCCTTCGGGATCGCGAACTTCGATAGTCACGCCGGGGAACGGCAGGCCAACGCTGCCGGGCCGGCGTTCGCCCACGTACGGGTTGCCGATGTTCATCAGCGTCTCGCTCATGCCATAGCGCTCGAGAATCGTGTGGCCGTATTTTTCGCGGAATTCCTCGAGGGTTTGAGCGGGCAGGGGCGCGGATCCGCAGACGAACAGCCGCATGCGTTCGCCAATCGTGCGGGCTGTAACCGCGTCAAAGTCCAGCAGACGGACATACATGGTCGGCACGCCGAAAAAGAGCGTGGGCGCGAAGTCGAGAAACTCCCTGGCCGCGCGCTGATGCTCGAAGCGCTCGAGCAAGCGCATCCGGCAGCCGCTGACGAGCCAGGCGTGGATGCCGTTGCCGAGCGCGTGGACGTGAAATAAAGGCAGTGCGAGGAGCAACCTGTCTCGTGACGTAATCTGCCAGCAGGTGACGATGCCGAGGGCGTTCACCGCGAAATTGTTGTGCGTTAGCACGGCGCCCTTCGAGGTTCCCGTGGTGCCGGAAGTGTAGATGATGCCGGCGGGCGTGGCGCCATCGAGCCCGATCCTGGGACGCTCGGCGGATTGCGTGGAGGCAGCTTCGTCGCTCCAGGCGAACGCTTCGAATTGCTGCAGAAACGCCTTGGGTTCGGCGTCGGATTGGATGTGGGCGGTCTCGCGGTCCTTGTAGAGAATATTCACCGGCACGAAGATGACGCCGGTTTTGACGCAGGCCAGAAACAGGTCGATCATCTCGACGCAGTTCACAAGCTGCACGCTGAGGCGGTCGCCGGGAGCGAAGCCTTTTGCGACGAGCAGATTCGCCATGCGGTTCGAGCGCGCGTCGATGTCGCCGAAGGTATAGGTCCGGCCCTGAAATTCAAGCGCGATCTCGTCGCGGCGTCCGCGTAAGGAGAGATCGAAGAGGTCGGTGAGAGTCACAGTCGGAGTAGGCCCTTTGCTTTCGGTGAGGAGGTCAAGAGGAAAGTTTAGCAATACCGGGGCCGTGCTTCGTCGAACGGTACGGAGGAAGATTCAGTTGTCAAAGATCCGCCGGGATACGCGCCTTTTCAGGGCCGCCCGTTGCTCGCATTGCTACGTTGTTGCCCTGTATTGTTTGCTTACTCCCTGCATGACGTTTTGGCGGATGCCGGGATGAGTTGGCCACAGGCGTGGCAGGTGGTCCCGAACCGCTGCCGGTCTTCGGCTTCGATGGCAAGGAGCACTTTTTGTGCGGCGGCGCGCGTGGTTTTGTCATCGCGGAGTCCGGTGAAGAGCTTGTCAAGGACGGCGACGAGAGATAGTTCAGTTGGACGGAGCTGATTAGTCCCGCTAGCCTTGATTTCCACGATAGAGGTGAACCGATGCTGCTTGTGTGGCAGCAGCCGTTGTCCGCCGGGCGCAGTTCGAGTGCGGCGAGTGGATTTGGTGGGTTCCGGGAGGTGCGGGTTACATGGCGGATCCGGGTTCAGAGGGTCCATTGAGGTCGTTTCCTTCGATGGGGTCGCGTTTTTCGGCGGGTTTGGACGGGGTTGCAGGGGTGAGTTCCTGGGGATTTTGGCTTCGTTCGGTAACTACGTGGATTTTTTTGCTGGCGGCTTTGGACATGGGTGCTGCCGGTGCGGTTGCCGATGACTCCTCCGCGGCGTTGGCGCTGGTCGCTGTGATCGCTGTTGCGGCTACTACCATCATCTCTGCAGGCGCCGGTTGATGTAGTTGTTGTTGATTGAAGCGGTCGCCCTGCAGGGTTTGAAGTTCGCGCATGGCGCGGTGGTAGGAACGCTCGGTCTGGGTGAGGTAGCGCAAGACGGTGTCCCAGACGCGGTCACCGTTGCGTTCGCGGAAGGCGAGGGCGAGCCTGAGGAGTCCGCTTTCGGACTCATTGTAGGTTGCGGCGACAGTGGAGTCCATGCGTTCGATCTCGATTTCGAGAAGGGAGGTTTCGATGGAGACGATGCGGTTGCGGCGCCAGGTGGAGTCGACGAGGCGGTCGACGAGGTCGCGTTCGGCACGGTCGATGGGGAGGAAGCGGACGAGGTAGTCGTTGCGGAGTTGATGGAGGTCGGCTTCGGATTCCCAGTTGAAGACGGAGACGCTGGCGGCGAGGAGTCCGTGGGAGATCGCGTTTTTGGAGGATGCGGCCTTGCCGGCGGGGGACGAAGGTCCAGTGGAGTGGGCGGAGTTGGCGCGGTTGGCGGCGATTTGATTGTTGGTGGCGGACATGGGTTCGGGGCTCCTTGTTTTTTGTGTTCCGGAACTAGAAAACCCCGGCGGGGCGGCCGGGGCTTGGGTGGAAGGGGGCACTCCTCTTCTTCCTATTCTTATTATAGCGGGCGGGCTCCAAATCCGACACGCTTGTCAGTCATCTAATCGCCTTAGAATCTGCTATTTATATGATTTCGAATGGGTTGTGAACGCCTATTTTGGGAATTGGAAAAGTGCGCTCGCTCACCGGTTCACTCGTCGTCGCCCCAAGAGGCTATGACATCACAGGATCGGGTGCGCCCGCCTGCGCAGCGAAGCACCGTACGCGCTCTGCGGAGGGTCGTATAGACCAAAGCCGCGATATCCGGCATCACGGCCGCCGCCGTCGTGGCGACGAAACCTGACAGGAGTGCGTACTCGATGAGGTCCTGTCCACGGGTCTTCGCGCGAAGGTCGTCCAGGAAAATAGTCAAGCGAATTATCAGCGACATGGCATGAAATCGCTTCTTACCGCGGTTCTTGTACAGCATATGCGCACCGGTACTTTCAGTATTGGAAATTCCAATCCGGGGCTAAATAGACTGTTTCCCTCCGAGGGAGGTTGCGATATTCCCTAGAGGGCGCAGGCAGCCGGTGGAGGCGCTGTTAAGGTAAAAGTACCAGTGTGGTGGACTTCTACTGAGTGTTTCTTCACCAATTCGCGAGAATCTCTCCGACTCAGGCACGCGCATCCTGCCTCATGACCAACCCCGTCAACTTCGTCGCCATCCCCTCCCGCGAGGATTCACTCCAACCCTTTCAGGCGAGCCGACGGCCCGCTACGCCAAGCCATCAACAACAGCAGGGGCGCCTGCGGCTACCTCTGGCAAGGCCGCTTTCACTTCTGCCCGATGTCCGAGACCCACTCCTGGGTTGGACTCCGCTATGTCGACAGAAGCCAACCCACGCTGTCCCTCCATGGTTAGCGCCCCGCAGGATTACAGGTGGTCCAGCGCGCTGCCGCACCTGACCGGCGCCGCCGATACCAACAAGCTCCTCGATCTCGGCTTCGGGAGCCGCGCCGACGGATTCGACACTTGGCGTGAACTCCACTACGGCCGTCCAAGGAGCGAAGAGCAGATCCACTCGTTGCGAAAGTGCACCTACGCCGGTCGGGCTTTTGGCGACGACTCCTTCATTGAAGAGATGGAATCGCGTTTTCAAAAGGAAGTGGACTCGGAAGAGCCCTCGGTTCACGACTGCCAAGCAAATTCGTAAAATCGCGTCAAATTCGGCCGGCGGGTGTCTCACAACGGCAATTCGATGGCGGGACAGCTAGGTTGCGATGGACCCCGTGACTGAGACAACCCAAATCGGGACAGGTCCCCGTTGGCTGCGAAATCATTGTCTCGCAAACGGGGTCCGTCTACACTGGATGCGGCTGGCGAAGCAGAGGCGGGCGCTGCTGGAGAGCAACCCGCCAAGGAATAACCAGCCGGAAACTCATCCAGACGATGGGAACGGGCCCGGCGCCTGAGGGCCGGGTCCGCAATCCTCGGAGGATAGCTTTCCGAATGCCTGAAAAAACTCATCCTCGAGCCTCCTCGTAAGCCGCCGGCGCCTGGTATGCGAGCGCCGAGTGCGGCCGCTTGCGGTTGTAGTATTGTTCGAGAAACTCGCCGATGCGCTGGCGGGCGTCGGCGGCGTCGCGATAATCGGACAGATAGACTTCCTCGCATTTCAGGGTGCGCATGAAGCTTTCAGCCTTGGCGTTATCGTAAGGATTTCCGGCGCGGCTCATGCTGATCTGAAAACCGGCCTCGCGCAAGCGCTTCACATAGGCGTCGGAACAGTACTGCACGCCGCGGTCGGAATGGTGAATGACGCCTTGCGGGACGGCCCGATCGGCCAGCGCTCGATTCAGCGCCTCAACCACCAGCGAAGCTTCGAGCGTTTCGCCGAGATGCCAGCCCACCACCCGCCGCGACCAGGCGTCCAGAATCACCGCCAGATAGACGAATTCCTCGCGCAGGCGGATATAGGTGAGGTCGGCCACCCATAACTGATTCGCCGCTGTCGGCTCAAACTCGCCGGCTGTATTCGGATAGACCGCGTAAGTGTGGCGGCTGTCGGTGGTAATAACATAGCGACGCTTTCGCAGCGCCAGCAAGTTATCAATCCGCATCAGACGCTGGACGCGCTTGCGGTTGATCGTCAGGCCTTCGGCCCGGAGCACGGCGGTGACGCGGCGCGTTCCCATGACGCGGTACTCAGTCAGGCAGATTTCCTGGATGCGATGGCGTAACTCGGCGTTGGCCTCGCGAGGCGCGTGGTCCTGCCAGTTACGGTAGAAACCGGCGCGCGAAACCATGGCTAACTGGCAGGCGTTGTCCGTTGACAGGAGTTTGTCTTCAAGCTGAGCTACGCGTCGGACTTCGGCATAGACTTCCCGTCGCCACTCGGCCGGGTTTTGGGCCGTGCGTCGAGTCGCCTGAAGACTGCTTTGAAAAAATCGATCGCGACGGCCTGCTGGCCGACCTTGCGTTCGAGTTCGGCGACTCGAAGCCGCAGTTTCCGCTCGACCTCGTCGGCGGGTTCGCCGCCTTTCGCCTGCACCATGGCCGCCGCCGTCGACGGGGTCCGGCCGACCGGCGACGCCAGTCCGGCCGCGCCGTTTTTGCGGTAGGCATCCCGCCAGCGGTACATCATGCTCCGCGCCAGCTGGTGCTGCCGGCTCAAGGCCATCACGTCCGCCCCGGCCAGCATCTGCTGGGCGATCGCTGTCCGGAACTCGGGTGTATGCCGCCTCACTTTCTTCGTCGTCATTGTTTCCACCTTTCCGTTTAATGAAAAGTGTCCCGAGTTTTGTTGTCTCAGAAAAGGGGACCACATCAAGGTTGTCCCGCATCATCCGCATCATCTCTCATCAAGAGGGACGCGGCCTCCGGTCAAAGTCCACCTCTCTTAGCTCATACTCTGCCTTATCGCCCCTACGTGCCGCCTTCTTGCGAGCTATTAAATCAAGAACATTGGGGCCATCATGCTCTTCATCAGATGAGGGAATCGCCTTAAGGCTATTCCCGTCCTCGTCCGGGTCAGACGTGATTATCTGCACAATACTGATCGAGTGAAATTCGCGATCATTGACGCGCACAGACTTTCCGTCCTTATCCAAGTCAATCGAATAGAATCTCTGATGTACTGCATAGAATCGTGCGGTGAGTTTAGGGGTTCCTTCGCCTGTCTGCGGAAGAAAGTCAACCTTCGCGAATACGAATTCCGGATTCGAAGTCCTGAATAACAAGCTCGTCGGGAGGGTATTTCCACGATCCGGATAAAACATGAGGCTCTTCCCTTCGTAACGCTGCAAGAAGGGCAACAATCGCATTTGTTCCAGCAGTTTAGAGCCTGTGGATTGCGGAAGTGAGTCAACCACGGCTTCAATAAGGACCTTCTCGTAATTCCGAATTGTTGCCGACTTGCCATGGAAGAGTCGGCCAAAGAAGCTAGCACGACGCATATCAGTTCCCCGCACAGTTACTAGCTGCAAGTCTTCTGCCCATTGCACCAAAGGCAGCACCGATAGCTGCTCCACGCCAGAAATGCGGCGTCCGATCTAGCGTGCCCAGCCAAGTGGGCCATTTAGGCCCTGTTCTCATGGTCTTAGGCGTGCCCCAGTTCGCCGGATCGTGGAGGAAATGCGCTGGGTCGTGACGTAGTTGCCGTTCGTGCGATGGTTCTCATAGATGTAAGACGCAACAGAGTCGAGCACGGACAACTACTTTACCGTAACGGTCACTGAATTGCACGATGTTATTGCCAACGGTCTTGGGGACAAAGTGTGAGAACTGTAGGCCTGGGCCAGGTTTTGCCAGCTGCCTTGAGGCCTCCTGCGCCACCTGCACCAAGAGCCAAAACCGTACCCGTCCAGCTGCCTTTATTGTAGGCCCCGCTGCAGGGATCAGTCGTATCGTGGTCGATCCATTCTTGCCTCGCGAGGTGCGTCAAGTTGAGGCTCAA
>JACXTT010001144.1_pt1 | contig 45006 bp, 50 predicted proteins | sample 9270951 | NCBI WGS metagenome assembly JACXTT01 (sample SAMN15532306, study PRJNA645909) | rock metagenome | isolation source: weathered quartz diorite | place: Puerto Rico | collected 2017-06-21 | reverse complement strand
GACGTCGTTTCCGACCAAGGAACTGCTGGACGCCTATCTCCACAAGCTGGAAGAGATCAAGAAGCGCGACCACCGCAAGCTCGGGAAGGAACTGGGTCTGATTCTGGTGACGGATGAGGTGGGGCCCGGGCTGATCCTGTGGCTTCCCAAAGGCTCGATCGTGCGCGTGCAGATCGAAAACTTCTGGCGCGAACAGCACCAGAAGCACGGGTACGCGCTGGTCTATTCGCCTCACGTCGCCCGCCTGGACCTCTGGAAAACGAGCGGCCACATGGAATACTACCGCGAAAACATGTTCGCGACGATGCAGGTGGAGGCGAGCGACTACCAGCTCAAGCCGATGAATTGCCCGTTCCACATCATGATGTACAAATCCGACCTGCGGAGCTACCGCGACCTGCCGCTGCGCTACGCCGAACTGGGCACGGTGTACCGGTACGAGCGGTCCGGCGTGCTGCACGGGCTGATGCGCGTGCGGGGTTTCACGCAGGACGACGCGCATTTGTTCTGCCGGCCGGACCAAATTGAGGAAGAAGTCGCCCGCGTGCTGGACTTCACGTTCTTCGTGCTCAAGACCTTCGGGTTCTCGGAGCATCAGGTCTTCGTCTCGACCCGTCCCGAGAAGGCCGTGGGATCGGAAGAAGCCTGGGTGCAGGCCACGAGGGGGCTGGAAGCGGCCCTCAAAAGCCGCGGGATTGCGTATGCTGTCGACCCCGGCGAAGGCGTCTTCTACGGGCCCAAGATCGACATCAAGATCAAGGATGTGCTGGGTCGCCCGTGGCAGTGCTCGACGGTACAGGTGGACTTCAATAATCCCGAGCGCTTCGGATTGGAATTCGTGGGCGAAGACGGCCGTGCGCATCGGCCGATCATGATCCACCGCGCGTTGATGGGTTCGGTCGAGCGGTTTTTCGGCATTCTGATTGAGCATCACGCCGGCGCGTTCCCCGCCTGGCTGGCGCCGGTGCAGGCCGTCGTCATTGCGATCACGGACAAACACGCGGCATACGCCAAGGAGGTGGTGCGTCGCCTGACGGAGGCGGGGTACCGGGTCGAAGCGGATTTGCGCAGCGAGAAGATGGGCTTGAAGATCCGGGAAGCCGAGAAGGCCAAAATTCCCTATATGCTGGTCGCCGGCGATCGGGAAATGCAGGACGGGACCCTGTCGGTCCGCACGCGCGGGGGGGCCAACGCGGGGACGATGACGGTCGATGCGTTCCTGGGTCACTTGAAGAACGATGTGGAGGGACGTGGCCTTGCGGGCGTCCCGTCCAAGCAATGAACACGAGAGAAAGGAGAGGTGCCCTATCGCCGTTCAAAAGTTAAGGGTCAATAGAGAGATTCGTGTCACACCGATACGTGTTATCGGTCCCGAAAGCGAGCAACTCGGCATCCTGGCGACGCCGGATGCCCTGAAGAAAGCGGAAGAGCTGGGATATGATCTTGTCGAAGTCTCGCCGACGGCGCAGCCGCCGGTCTGCAAGATCATGGACTTCGGCAAGTACAAGTACGAACTTAACAAGAAGGCCCACACCGCCAAGCAGCATCAGAAGGGCACGCAGCTCAAGGAAGTCAAGCTGAGGCCGAGGACCGATCAGCATGATCTGGAGACGAAGGTCCGACAGATGAAGGAATTCCTGGCCGACGGGAACAAAACCAAGGTCACGGTGATGTTCCGGGGGCGCGAGATGGCCTACCAGCAGATGGGCCGGGCCATGCTGGATAAGGTGATGGTCTTGATCGGCAGCGGCGCGCAGATCGAACAGCCTCCCCGCCAGGAGGGGCGGTTTTTGATGATGGTGCTGGCGCCCAAGAAATAACGGAGAGGCAGGTAACGCTGAGCGAAGGAGAGCAATGACCATGGCGGGCCAGAAGCTGAAGACTCACAAAGGGGTGAAGAAGCGGTTTCGGAAGACAGGGACGGGGAAGCTCATGCGGCATAAGGCCAACAAGCGGCATATCCTCACGAGCAAAAGCAGGAACCGCAAACGCAGACTCAGTGGGGCGGTGCGCGTCGCGCCGGGCGATGTGTACCGGATCGCCGCGCTCCTGCCGAATTGACCCATTGAAGAAGGAGAGAAGCCATGCCACGGGCTAAAGGCGGGACCAAAACCCGCGCACGTCATAAGAAAAGACTCAAGCTGGCGAAGGGCTATTACGGCGCCAAGAGCAAGCTGTTCCGGACCGCGACCGAGGCGGTAGACCGGGCGCAACAATATGCCTACCGAGATCGCCGCAATAGGAAGCGCGCTTTTCGCCGCCTCTGGATCGCCCGCATCACCGCGGCGTGCCGGACCAACGGCGTGCTCTATTCCCGCTTCATCAATGCGCTGAAGAAGGCGGGGATCGAGCTGGATCGAAAGGTGCTGTCCGACATGGCCATCCGTGATCCGGACGGTTTCACGAAACTCGTCGGTACGGCCAAAACCCAGCTCGCCAAGGCGTGACACACAAAAGGCATGTCTTGCGGCGCGGAGGACCCATGAGCATTCGATTCTTTCAAGCGGCGAGCGTAGCCGGCTGGCTGCTGGCAAGCGGCCTCGCCATCCAGGCCGATCCCCCCGCGCCGCCCTCGGGGGTGCAGGTGCCGCCTCCACAAAGCCAGGAACCGCCGCCTACCCGAGGCATGGAGACGCCGGACGGCGCCCAATCCCCGACGGCCTGTCCGGGTCTGCACGGTCCTACGAATAAGACCGTTGCGCCGATCGCGCTCATCATTGATGGCCCTCTTCCAGGGCCCAGGCCGGAGCGCGCACCGACGGAAAGCGAGATCAAATGCGTGGAAAGCCTGCGCGCTGCCGGCACGAAGGACATCGAGGAGGGGAGGTTTGTACAAGGCACGTCCAGATTCATCGCGGCTGTCCATGTGGCGTTGCCGCTCGCCTCGACCACGTACCGGGGCCTGGCGGCCGCTCTCGACAAAACGTCCCGTCTTGATCCGGCTGTCGCGGCTTACCGCAAAGCTTGGGCGGCGCTTGAAATCGAGTACGAGCGATCGGGGGCCAAGATTGAAGGAGTGATCGTGCTCGCCATGGCCGATATTCGCGATTCAATCGTCCGGCTGGGTGGGCAAACGCCGGTTCCGACGAGCGAGCTGGGACGGATCGTCATCGCGAATACCACGAGGAAACTGCAGGAGCAGTACTTCGACCGCGCCAACCCTGTCCCGCCTCCCAAGTAACCGGCAGGCAGTCCTTCCGCTCAACGGAATAACTCCAGCCCTTTTTCCAGCAGGCTGCCGATACCTTCTTTTAGGCCCTTCATTGCCCGGGAGGACACGGTAGGATCCTCGGCGGGACCTTGCACGTCGAAATCCATCCCCATGGCGGTTGCCACCATGGCGACCTTCCGGTCCGGCAGGCTGACCGAGCCCTTGACGTCGACGTCCACGACAGGACCGTCCAGCTTGAGGTTGTCGGTGGTCATGACTCCGTTCTTGAAACGCAGGGTCCCGGCAATCCGATCAAAGGGTACTCCCTCTTTAGACATATCCGGGAGCGTGCCGCTGAACAGGCGCTTCAAGTTAAGCGTGGTCAGGATCTTGCCGAAAGCATCCATCTTGCGGATCGTTCCGTCTTTTATCTCGAAACGTGCCACTCCCGTCAGGCCCCGCATGAAATCATCCGTGGTTGTTCCGTGTGTCACCAGGGTTTCCTGAAGGAACACGGTACCGGAGACGAGAGCCGGCGCCATGTGCAATGCGGTGAAAACCTGATCCATGTGGAGGGATTCCAGCGTGAGGTTCGATTCGTACCGCGGCGGCACCCGGTTCATGTGAGCGGCGAGCTCGCCGTTGCCTTTTCCCCCGAACAGAAAGAGCGAGACGTCGTTCAGCCGTACCACGCCATCCCTGATGACGAGGGTGCCGCGGAGGTTCTCGGCCTTGATCGCTTGCTGATAGAGGACTTCGCGGAGGGTCATGCTTCCTTCCGCGGTCAGGCGGGAGAGGAGGAACGATGCCAGGGTGGTGCCGCCGGACGTGGCCAGGACCGTGGTCAGCGAGACGTCGTCCAGCAAAACGTCCAATCCTTGGACATGAAGGAACGGAAACCTATTGGAGCCGGTCTTGTCTCGGATCGTGAGCTCCCCGTCCTCCAGCTCGACTTCATCCAGCGCCAGTGTCAGCGGGGGGAAGCCATACTGGGCGAACGTGTCGAAGAGCGACAGGATAGCGGTGGGCGGCGGCACCGGAAGATTCAGCGAGCCGTCGGGGTTGCGAGTCAAGTTCACCTGGGGGTTCTCGACGACGATCCGGTCCACGACAAGGTTTCGTTGCAGGAGCGGTCCCAGTTTCATTTCGATGATGAGCGCATCTACGAACACAAGGGGAACCCCGTTGCGCTCGGTGATGGTCAGGTCGTCGAGCAAGAGGCCGGGGCCGGGGATGGCCTGGAGGCTCAGGCGCGACAGGCTCACGGGGCGCCGGAGCGCGGCAGAGGCGATCGTGGCCACTTGGCTGCGGACCGTTTCGAGGTTTGTGATGTACGGGAGGGCGAACAAGGCGGCTCCCAGGAGGAGGATGAAGCCGACGGCACCGAGGAAGCCGACGAGCACCAGTTTCTTCATGGGCGCGTCCTTGACGTTATAGGAGCGGATCGAGCGCGAGCTCGAACATGCTGCAGGGCATCGTGATCTGCCAGCGCTCGAGCGCTTCTGGATGCAGCTCGCCGATCAGGCCCACCGGTTTGCCGGCAAGCTCGATCCGGGCAACTCGTCCCTCGATGAAGGACGGATGGTCAATCGGCGCCAGGTGGTCCGCCGGCTTGTTGAGGTAATAGCACAGCAACGCGAGGTAGGAATGCGTTTCCGAGAAGCTCGCGCCGGTATGGGCCAACAGGGCGCTGAGCCGGACTTCGGTACGGACGCCGGTTTCGGTGTCCGGGTCCGGGAGCGTCACTTCACCGACCTCGAACAGAAGATGCGGGTAGAAGCTGCGCGAGGACGCGGTCTCGACGCGTAGCAGCGAGGGTAGGATCCACTGACGGAGACATTCGATGCTCTGGGACATCACATTGTCGATTTCGATGCAACCAGCGGCGGGGTGCCCGACGCTCAGGCGCATCTTGGCGACCAGGTCCTCGCGCGAGCTCAGGATGTTCGAGATGATCTCCTGGAAGCCGAAGCCGAGCATCAGCTCGCGCACCTTGTCCGAAAGTTGTTCGATGCGGGAGAGCCCGCCCACGGTAAAGGCCGAGGGCATGATGGGCCCGAACGTGTGGTATCCGCGGCTGATGGCGACGTCCTCGATAATGTCCGCCGAATGCATCAGATCGTTGCGGTAGGAAGGTGGAGTCACGGTCAGGCTCCGGGCACCTCCAATCGCGGCGTAGCCGTACGCGATAAGGCGGGCGCGGATCTCCTTGACCGGCAGCTCGTCGCCCAGAGCTTTTGCGATCTCGGTCTGTTTGATGATGCGCGGCCGTGCGAACGCCTGCGGCATCCGGACCACCCGGCCCATCTCCGTTTTGTAGGGATACACGATATCCACCGGTTCGATCACAGCGCTCCGGTCGTGCAGGTTGGCGGCGAAGATGTTCACCGTCAGCAGGACCATGCGCAGATCCGTTCCGGTGACCTCGATGAACAGGTCCTCGTCGCCCGCGCGCACTTCGCCGAGGTCCCGGCTGTTGATGATGGGCGGGAAGGACAGCACGGCTCCGTTCACGTCGCGGAGCAGGGGGAACCGCTGCTGCCCGGCGAGGATCGCCCCGTACTCCTGGCCCTTGGGATGGATTTCAAGAATCTCCCGAAGGCTCATCGAATCGTCGAAGCCGAGCGGACGGAACGTGGCCTGTTCCGGGTTCGCGAGGGCGTATGTGACCGGAAAACCGATCGGCGGCAGGCGATAGAGTCCGATGGAAATCGTGCGGCGTTTCCGCCCGAAGATGTCCGCGAGCTTCTCCTGGGTCTGGAGAAGATGGGCCAGACCGTCTTCGGTCACTTTGTACCCGCGGGCCTTGCAGGCGCCGATGAACGGACGTACGCCCTCCAGGCCCTTCTCGACCAGGATCTGATCGCGCCGTCCGCGGGCCGCTTTCAAGTAGGGGTAGGGTTTCGACCGTCCCTCCAGCTTGCACCGGATCTGACGTGCGATGCCTTCCACGCACCACAGGTCGGGGCGATTCGAGTCCTGCAGTTCGATCCGCAGTTCGCCGCTGGCGCTGTCGTAATCCTTGATCTCGCCCTTGACGAGCGAGAGCCAGGTCTCCAGCTCCTTGTCCGTCGCGCGCCGTCCGAGCAGCTTGTCGAGGTCTTTGCGATTGACCGAAATGGTAGGCACGGCGCGCTCAGTACTGAACCCGTTTGGAGCGGATCATCTCCAGGTCGCCGGAAAAGAGATCGCGGATGTCGTGGATTTCGAGGGCGACCATGGCCATGCGATCGAGCCCGAGGCCCCAGGCGATCACAGGGATGTCCACGCCGAGCGGGCGCGTGACTTCTGGCCGGAAGAGGCCGGCGCCGCCGAGTTCGATCCAACCGAGACGCGGGTGGCGCACGTGCAGTTCGACCGACGGCTCGGTGAAGGGGAAGTAGGCCGGGGCGAACCGGATTTCCTGGGCTTGGGCCACCTCGCGGGCAAAAAGGGTGAGAAGTCCCAAGAGAGTCCGGAAGTTGATGTCCGTCCCCAGGACGATGCCCTCGATCTGGAAGAAGTCAGGCGCGTGCGTTGCGTCCACTTGGTCGTAGCGGAAGCACCGGGCAATGGAGAAATATTTGCCCGGGACTTTCGGGGCGGCGGCGAGCGTACGCGCGGAAACGGCCGTGCCTTGGCTGCGCAGCACCAGGCGGCGCGTCCGCATGTGGTCGAAGGTGTAGTGCCAACCGCTCGATCCGGTCTTCCCGCCATTCTCGTGTGCCTGGGCGACCTGCGTCAGGAACGGCTCTCGAATCGGAGCGGAGAGTACCGGTTCCTTCACGAAGTACACGTCATGGGTTTCCCGCGCGGGATGGAACTGCGGCATGAAGAGCGCGTCCATATTCCAGAACTCGTTCTCGACCAGCCCTCCCCGCATTTCCTCGAAGCCCATGGCGGTGAGCTTGGTCTTGACCAGGTCGAGAAACTCGCGGTAGGGGTGTTTCTTGCCGGCCGGGATGCGGGCCGGGCTCAGGCCGATCGTGTACTTGCGGAAACGCGCGTTCCGCCAGCCCCCGTCCTTCAGCATCTCCGGGGTGAGGCGGGCGACTTCTTCCCCCGCGTCTTCTCGCCTAGTCTGCTGGAGAACGGCTTTACCGGTTTCCGTGACGCCGTACACGCGGCTGATGCGGTCGTCCACGCGGAACGGCTCGTTCGGCTTGCCGCGCTTCTGGGCGAATTTCCCGATCAGGGTCTGTTCGGCAGGGGCGAACTCGGAGAGGAGCTTGGCGCCTTCATGGACATACTTGATGAGTTTTTGCAGGTCGTCGGCGGTGGCGGAGGAAGATCCGGTCAGCTCCACGATCCCTCGCGCGGCGACCCGGATGACGTTTTCCTGCTTCAGCTCGCCGACGGCGCCGCTAAGTTCGGCGGCGTCAAGCTCTTCGCGCTGCTGGATGTCCCGGAGGGACAACTGGGCGCCGGTGTCGGCGGCCGCCCGCAAGGCGGAGATGATCCGCACCATGGGGGTATAGCGCTGAAAGTAGCGTTCGCCGGTTTCCGTAAGGGAAACGATCTGGCGGGTCACTTCTGAGAGGACCGAAACCAGTCCCTTGATCTGCAGGCGCCCCAGGGCAGCCCCGACTTGGGCGACTTCAAGGCCGCTGCTTTTCGCGAGCGTCTCTTCGTTCTGAACAGGCGGGTTGCCGGGGACGTCCAAGGCCGCAAGGACTTTGGCTTCATGAGGGTGCAGGCTCTCGGCGAGCGCTGCCACGTCGCTCATCGGTGGGCCTTCGAGGAAGCGCCCTTGGCGTTGGCGGCCGCACCCGTCGTGCGCAACTGGGCGATCGCGTGCCGGTAGTTGTGGCCCGGCGCTTCGAAGATCGCCGAGCCCGCCACCAGGATGTCCGCGCCGGCGTTGACGATCTCCCCGGCGTTATCTGCCTTGACGCCGCCGTCTACCTCGAGCAGGATCGGCCGGCCGGTTTGCCGGATCATCGTGCGCGCCTGACGGATCTTGTCGAGTACGCGGGGGATAAACCGCTGGCCGCCGAAGCCGGGGTTCACCGACATGATCAGGAGGAGATCCGCGTCGGGGAGAATGGCTTCGATGCTGACGAGCGGGGTCGCGGGATTCAACGTGACGCCGGCCTTGACGCCCTTTTCTTTGATCGATTGGATGGTGCGGTGCAGGTGCGGGCACGCTTCGACATGGACCGTGAGGTAGTCGGCGCCCGCCTCGGCGAATTCTCCGAGGAAGTCGTCGGGGTTCGTCATCATCAGATGGACGTCGAGCGGGAGTTTCGTGACCTTGCGGATTGCCTCGACGATGGGCGGCCCGATCGTCAGGTTCGGCACGAAGTGGCCGTCCATGACGTCCACGTGCACCATGTCCGCGCCGGCCTGCTCGACGGCGGCAATCTCATCGGCCAGGTGCGCGAAATCGGCTGAAAGAATGGAGGGGGCGATCCGGACGCCGCTCATGGAAAGCCACTATAGAACATCATGGTAGATGGTGCAAGGGGGACACGCGTTCCGTAGGGCGGCTAGGATGCCGTGGGCGGCGACGGGGTGAGCCGTGACCCGATGGCGACTTGATGCCCGACAAGGTATTGTCTGACGCTCAGGCGTTTGCCTGAAGCCGGCTGGATCTCCTGGAGCAGGAGCGAGCCCTTTGCGGTCGCGATGCGGATTGTTTCTTTCGTGACTTCGATGATGGCGCCCGGCTCGGCCTCTGCGCAGCTGACCGGGGCCGTTTGCGCCCGCCAGATCTGCCACCGCTCCTCGCCGCAGTACGTGTAGGCTCCCGGCCAGGGCGTCAGGCCTCTGATACGGTTCGAGATCGCGATCGCCTCGTCCTTCCAATTCAGCATGCCGTCTTCCTTCTTCAGCAGCGGCGCCAGCGTGGCCTTGGCAGGGTCCTGGGGAGTCGGGCGCAGCCGCCCGCTCTTGAGCCCCGCGAGGGTCTCCAGCAACAGCCGGCCACCGACAGGAGCGAGGCGCTCCGCCAGGTCTCCGGCCGTGTCCGTCGGGTGGATCGGGATCGCTTCGTGCAGCAGCATGGGGCCGGTGTCCAAGCCCGGGTCCATGAGCATCGTGGTGATGCCGGCTTCGGTCTCGCCGTTGATGAGCGCCCACTGGATCGGCGCGGCCCCGCGATACTTGGGCAGGAGCGAACCGTGCACGTTGATGCATCCCATCGGGGGAAGATCGAGAATGACCGGAGGCAGGATCCGTCCGAAGGCCGTCACGACGATGACGTCGGGAGTCCAACTGCGCAGCGCATCCAGAAACTCCGGGTCTTTCATCTTGACTGGTTGCAGAATAGGCAGGCCGGCTTGCCGGGCCAGCACTTTAATCGGCGGCGGAGCGAGCTGATGGCCGCGGCCTTTGGGACGGTCGGGCTGCGTGACCACGCCGACGACTCGCCCGACGGTGCCGGGATCGGCGTCCAGCAGCGCCTGCAGAGATGGGACCGCGAACTCGGGAGTCCCCATGAACACGATTTTGGTCAGATTGGCCATCGGCTCGGCATAATACCGTATTTCCCGTTGCCTTGACACCCGTAGGGCAAGTTGTTAGCATGCGTTCGCGGGGTGGAGCAGTCCGGTAGCTCGTCGGGCTCATAACCCGAAGGTCAAGGGTTCGAATCCCTTCCCCGCAACCATCACTTCTCTTTATCCAATCACAGAGTTAGGCGTAGCAGAGAGAGGAAGTGCGGCTTCTTGCCTTGTCGCTGGTTGCGTTGGGGCAGGTGATGCCCTGAAAATGGAAAGAGGAAACACCTGATGCACTGCCCCATGCGGGGGAATGGGGTCAACCCCCGTTGTGCTTCCGTAGGATTGGGATTGAAGCTATCTCCAGTCTAAGGTAAGGTGCAGCTGGTTACGCCTGGGGTTAAGGAGACTCCATGACGAACGATCTGAAGCACCAAAGCCGCGATCTCACCGACGGCCCGGGCCGCGCGCCGGCGCGTGCGATGCTCAAGGCGGTCGGGTTCACCGACGACGACCTAGCCCGCCCGCTGGTCGGGGTGGCGAACACTTGGATCGAGGTGATGCCCTGCAATTCCCACCTGCGCCGCCTGTCGGCGAAGGTCAAAGAAGGCATCCGCGCGGCCGGCGGCACGCCCATCGAGTACAACACCATTGCGGTCTCCGACGGCATCTCGATGGGCACGGAGGGCATGAAGGCCTCGTTGATCAGCCGCGAGGTAATCGCCGACTCCATTGAGCTGGTCGCCCGCGGGCATTTGTTCGACGCGGTTGTGGCGCTCTCCGGCTGCGACAAGACGATTCCGGGCACCGTCATGGCGCTGGCCCGCCTAAACCTTCCTTCGCTGATGCTCTACGGCGGGTCGATCATGCCCGGCCGGTTTCAGGGCCACGACGTCACCATCCAGGACGTCTTTGAAGCAGTGGGGAAGCACGGGGCGGGGAAGATGACGGATGCGGAGCTGCACGATCTGGAAGACCATGCCTGTCCGGGGGCCGGCGCCTGCGGGGGGCAGTTCACCGCCAATACGATGGCCATCGCCTTCGAGTTTCTGGGCATGTCGCCGATGGGCTGCAACGGGGTTCCCGCCATGGACCCCCGCAAGGACGAGGTGGCGTTTCGATGCGGCCAGATGGTGATGGCGCTGCTGAAAAGCGATCTCCGCCCCCGCAAGATCATCACGCGCAAAGCGCTGGAGAACGCGATCGCCGCCGTGGCGACCACCGGAGGCTCCACGAACGCCGTCTTGCATCTGCTCGCGATCGCACGGGAAGCCGGCGTGCGGCTGACCATTGACGACTTCGACAAGATCAACCGGAAGATCCCGCTGCTGGCCGACCTCAAGCCCGGCGGCCGGTTTATGGCGGCCGATCTGTTTGCGGCCGGCGGCACGACGCTCGTCGCCAAGCGCCTGCTGGATGCCGGCATCCTGCACACCGATCAGCCGACCGTCACGGGCCGGGCCATCGGCGAAGAGGCGAAGCAGGCCCAGGAGACGCCCGGGCAACAGGTCTTACGGCCGCTCTCCAATCCGATCAAGCCGACCGGCGGTTTGGTGGTTCTGAAAGGGAATCTGGCGCCGGAGGGCTGCGTCGTGAAGGTGGCGGGGCACTCGATGATGTCATTTAAAGGGCGCGCCAAGGTGTTCGATCGAGAGGAGGACGCCTTCGCCGCCGTCAAGGCGGGACAGATCAAAGCCGGTGATGTGGTCGTGATCCGCTACGAAGGGCCGGCGGGCGGCCCCGGCATGCGCGAGATGCTGGGCGTGACGGCCGCCATCGTCGGCGCGGGCCTCGGCGAGTCCGTCGCGCTGCTCACCGACGGCCGTTTCTCGGGCGCGACGCACGGCTTGATGGCCGGGCACGTTGCGCCGGAAGCGGCCAAGAAGGGTCCCATCGCGGCGCTCAGAAACGGCGACCACATCGTTTTCGACGTCGCCGCCCGCAAGCTGAACGTTGAACTGACCCAGAAAGAGATCAAATCCCGGCTCAGCAAGTGGAAGCCGCCGGTGCCGCGCTATACGGCAGGCGTCATGGCCAAATACGCGCGGCATGTCTCCTCGGCCTCGGAAGGAGCCGTGACCGACTGACTCACGATTGCTTCCGCTGTTGCTGCAATCGGGCTAAGCGCGCCGAGTCCTGTCGGAACTGAAGAAGCCCGTAGCGCGTATCCAACAGCACGACCCGCTCGAGGCATCGGATCGCGGATTCTCCGTTGCCGGCCTGTTCGTACAGGTCGGCCAGCAGTCGAAGCACGGCGGCGTCACCCTGCTCGTTGCCCAATTTAATGAAGTGTTCCGAGGCGTTGTTGAGACACTTCTCGGCCCTCTGCCCGTCACCGGCTTGCAAGAACGTTTTTCCCAATTGGCTGTACGTCACAGCCAGCCCGTTCTCGTCGCCGGCGGCACGGTGACACTCCAGAGCCCTGTTGAAATTGGCGATCGCGTCCGCGGTTCTGCCGACCGCCGCATCCTGGAGCGCCAGATTGGAGTAGAGAACCCCGAGTGCGCGCTGGTCAGGGAGCGGCCGCAGGATATCCAACGCCTCCAGATAATAGGAGCGGGCTTTGTCGGGCTGGCCTGCTTCGGTGTGTACGTTGCCGAGGTTGGCGAGTGTCTGGCCGATGGCGTTCAAATCCTGCAGGTCACGTTGAAGCGCAAGCACGTCCCGGTAGCAGCGTTCTGATTCGTCGTACGCGCCCATCATCGCGCAGACGTTGCCGAGGTTCCCGAGCGAATCCGAGAGCGCTTGCCTCGATCCGTTCTCTTTGTCGTCACGGACCGCCTTCTCGTAACACAGGCGGGCCTGCTGCAGGTCTCCGCGATGCAGGAAGATCCGCGCCTGATGCTTGTCTTCTTCAGACATGCGTCGAGAATAAATGGTGTCCGACGTAAAATCCAGGGCGAGGAGAGAAGGGCGCGGCTATCCGAATGGGCATCATGGCTATCTTTCAGGATAGGAAATGGACATTGGCATTCCTGTATATGAGTCGACAAATTTTCCTGGACTTGCTTGAAAATGACTTATATTTTAGATGGTTTGCGTCAATGCCGGCCCCAGCGTTTGCATTCAGCCGTCCAAGGCATCTATATTGCTGCAGTTTATGAGGTCATGATGGCTTCGCGCTTCAAACTGCTGGTCCTTTCCGTATCCATCGGCTTCGGCTTGTATCCGGCCGCGGCGCCGGCTGAGGTCTGGAGGTGTGTGCAGGAGGATGGCTCGTATCTCTTTACCGATGATCGAGGCGCCGGGTATTGCCGAATTATTCAAAGGGACAACGACAGGGATAAAGCGGTTGCTCTGCAGCCCTCAAAAGAGGTCGTGCCTGCCTCTGCCGTCCCGACGACGGGCGCTTCTCCAGTCGTACCCCAGATTTCCGTACCGGCGCAATCCGCCAAGGCTGCCCCGGCCTTCCAGACGGCGATCCATCGGGTACCGGTTCTGATGGTGAATCAACTCTCGGCCCAGCAAGAAAGCCAGGGCTTTTACTTGACCGATAGAGGGGAAGTGGCGTTGGTTGATCTCGCTGTCAGTTATGTCTCATCGGGAACAGGCCCAGAGGTTGTGACCGACTCTCACTTCGGCGGGCACTTGGACGTATCCCTCAGGACGGCAGTCTCCGCCGCGGCAAAGGCCGTGGGCTATGACCCGCGGTTCCTCCGCGTGCGTCTCTCCGTGAAAACCAATATTCTTCAGAGCGGGCTCTATATCGATGGGCCCAGCGCAGGCGCCGTTCTCGCCGTCGGTGTGGCCTCGGCCCTGCTGGGCGATCGGATCCGCCCCGAAGTCTGTATGTCGGGGACCATCGATGAAAACCTCGACGTGGGACCGGTGGGAGGGCTGGAAGAAAAAATTAAAGGGTGCCGTCAGTCTCACTATCGCGAAATGGTTGTTCCCTTTGCGCAGACCTCGATGGATCTTGCCTTGAAGGGTAAAGGGAGCGACATCAGGATTACGGAAGTCAGTACGTTCGACGCGGCCTACCAGGCGGCGACCGGACAATCGCTCCGGACCGTGACGCTGCCGTAAATTTTCCCTCTAGGTCAGTCCCGTGATGCGGCCTGTTTCCGGGTCGAGGTCCATCTGCTCTCCGGCCGGGCGCCGGGGCAGCCCAGGCATGAGTTGCATTCCTCCGCACACCGCGGTCAGAAACCCGGCGCCGGCCAGGATCCGCAGTTCTCGGATCGGCAGGGTGAACCCTGTCGGGCGGCCGAGGAGTTGCGGATCGTGGGACAGTGAATATTGGGTCTTGGCCATGCAGATCGGGAACCGGCCGTAACCCAACCGGGAGGCCAGTTCGATCTGGCTCGCAGCGGCCGGCTCGAAGTTCACGCCCTGGGCTCCGTAGATCCGCCGGGCGATGGTTTCGATTTTTTGCTCGATAGAGACGGTGTCCTCATACAACAGCCTGTAGGCCGCCGGCTGTTCGCAGGCCCGTGACACGGCCGCTGCGAGTGCTTCGGCGCCTGCTCCGCCGTCCGCCCACGGAGTCGCAATGGCGGCGGCGATGGCTCCGCATTCCACCGCTTTCGCTTTCACGTATTCCAACTCATCCGTCGGATCGTCCCCAAAGGCATTGACGGCGACGACGGCCGGCACGCCGAACGAACGGACGTTCGCGATGTGCTGCTTCAGATTCGAGAGCCCGCGAGCCAGGGCTTCCCGGTTGGGGCCTGTCAGGGTGGAAGGGAGCGGCGCACCGGGCTTGGCCGGGCCGCCGCCGCCATGCAGCTTCAAGGCTCTCAAGGAGGCCACGATGACCGCGGCCGACGGCTGCAGGCCGGACGTTCGGCATTTGATGTTGAAGAACTTCTCCGCGCCCAGGTCGCTGCCGAAGCCCGCTTCGGTGACGACAAAATCGGCCAGGCGGAGCGCGAGGGCGTCGGCCACGATCGAGCAGTTGCCGTGCGCGATGTTGCCGAAAGGGCCTGCATGCAGGATGGCCGGCGTGCCCTCCATGGTCTGAAGCAAATTGGGATTCATCGCATCTCTGAGCAAGGCGGCCATCGCGCCGGCGCAGCGCAACTCTTCGGCCAGCACCGGCTGGTTGTCCTGCGTCATTCCCACGAGGATCCGGCCGAGCCGGCGGCGCAGGCCTGCGAGGTCGGAAGCCAGCGCAAGGATGGCCATCACCTCGGAGGCTTCCGTGATCACGAACTGGGTGCGGCGGCCGTCTTGCAGGGTGACCTGGCGAAGCGCGCGGTCGTTCAGGCCCATGACCCGCGGCCACGTGATCCGGTCGAGGTCGATCTTGAGCGCATTGCCGTGCGAGAGGTGGTTGTCAATGAACGCCGCCAGCAGGTTATGCGCCGAGGCGACGGCATGCGCATCGCCGGTGAGATGCAGATTGATCTCTTCCTGCGGCACCACCTGCGCGCGTCCTCCGCCCGATGCTCCTCCCTTGATGCCGAACACGGGCCCCAGGCTGGGCTGGCGCAGCGTGACCACCGTTCGGCGGCCGAGCCGATTGAGGCCCATGGCCAGCCCGATCGAGGTGACCGTTTTGCCTTCGCCCAGCGGGGTAGGGTTGATGGCAGTCACCAGAATATATTTGCCGAGGGGACGGTTCCGCAGCCGTTCGAGCGCCGACAGCTCGATCTTGCCCTTGAAACGGCCGTAAGGAAGCAGCTCTTCGTCGAGGAGCCCCAGTTCAGAAGCGAGGTCGCCTATCGGTTTGAGCTTCGGCGGGGAGAATGTGGCCATCTAGCCGGTCGTATAGTCAACCGCGGTAACGGTGCCGTCCGCGATGCGAAAGGCATTGATCACCGGTCGTGCATCATTCTCGAGCGAGACGATGAGGTGGGCGATGTCGGGGTAGAATGCGAGCGCTTTGATGTCGGTTGGGGAGGGCCGCGCCGGAGAAACGGGGTGCGAGTGATAGCTGGCCAGCATGGCCGTCCCCTGGGTCCGCATGTCTTTTTGCGCGGCGAACATGTCCTTGGCGTCCATCCAGAAGGCGATATCGGCCCGCTCAGCGGGCGACAGCCGCTCCAGATTCGCGATCTTGGCGGTATCGAACAGCTCCGCGACGCCGGCGCCCTGGCTCGCGACGATGTTCTTGATCTTGTACTGGTGAGTGACCAGGCCGTCCTTGCCGGCCAGCAGGCCGCAGCACTCGTGCGGGGCCGCCGCGCGCGCGTGGGCGATCATTTCGTCGAGGAACCGTCGAGGAATTGCTAGATTGAGCACGACACGCTGTAATCGCTCGACAGGTCCGTGATCCGCGGTTTGGCGCCGCACAACGGGCATGCGGGATCTTTCGGGATACGGGTCTTGCGAAAGGTCATGTCGAGGGCGTCATAGATCAGCATGGAACCGGCGAGGGACGTGCCGAATCCGACAATTTCCTTGATGGCTTCGGCGGCTTGCAGCACGCCGATCGTCCCGGCGAGGACTCCCAAGACGCCGGCTTCCTGGCAATTCGGGACGAGGCCGGCCGGGGGTGGTTCGGCGTAGAGGCACCGGTAGCAGGGGAAGCCGTCGTTTGGTTTGAGGACGGTGAGTTGCCCTTCGAACCGGAAGATGCTGCCGGAGATCAACGTCTTCTTGGCGAAGAAGCAGGCATCATTGACGAGATAGCGGGTGATGAAATTGTCCGATCCGTCCAGTACGAGGTCATAGTCGGCGAGAATGCCGAGGATGTTCCCCGCGTCGATGTTCGCCTGGTATGTCTTGATCGTGACGTCCGGGTTCAGCGCGGCCAGCGTTTCTCGTCCGGATTCCACTTTCGGCCTGCCGATGCCGGCGGTCGTATGGAGGATCTGGCGCTGGAGGTTCGACAGGTCCACGACGTCGCCGTCCACCAACCCGATCGTGCCGACGCCGGCGGCGGCCAGATAGAACGCCGCCGGGGAACCCAGGCCGCCGGCGCCGATGATGAGCATCCTGGCGTTGGCGAGCTTCATCTGCCCCTTCCCGCCGACATCGGGAAGGATGATGTGCCGGCTGTAGCGCTCGATCTGGGTTTCCGTGAACTCCCGCATCGTTACTCCACGACGTTCAGCTCAATCGGGTCCACGATGACGCCCCTCTTCCGGATGCCGTCGATCGCCCGTTCGACTTCGGCGGGATCGCCCGCGAACTCGACGTCCATCCACCCGGTCTTCTCGCGGACGTCCGCCCGCCGGATGTTCGTGTCGACCTTCGGGAATTCCCGGTTGATCTGGCAGAGGACCGGCTCCTTGATCTTCTCCTCGGGAAACCGCAGATGGAAACGCAGGTGAGCCATCGTTTACAAGCCCCCGCCCGCAATGGCCGGCACGATGGAGATCTCATCGCCGTCCTTGAGGGGCGTGTCCTTGCCCTGCAGGAAGCGGATGTCTTCCTCGTTGAGGTAGATGTTCACGAACCGCCTGATCTCGCCCTTGTCGTCGCAGACCCGATCTTTGAGGCCGGGGAATTGCCCGTTGAGCGACTCGATCATCGACTGGATGTCCGAAGCCGCCGTCTCCACATCGCTTTTCCCTCCCGTCAATGGCCGCAGGGGAGTGGGAATACGAACCTTCACCATGGGGAACTTACCTCTCGTGCTTGCCCAGGTTGAACGTCTTCTGGAAATGGACCAGGCTCGGGGAGATCCGCGTCGGGCGGCCGACGGCGTGCATCACGGCTTCCTGGGTCTTGAGGCCGTTGCCTGTGATCAGGGCGACCGTCGTATCGGTCCGCTTGATGATGCCCTGCTTCACCAGCTTCTTGAGGACGCCGATGGTCACGCCGCCGGCCGTTTCGGCGAAGACGCCTTCCGTTTGCGCGAGGAGCGTCATGCCTTCCACGATCTCCTCGTCGGTGACGGAGTCCATGGCCCCGCCGCTCTCGGCGGCGGTCTTGAGCGCATAATAGCCGTCGGCGGGATTGCCGATCGCCAGCGACTTGGCGATGGTGTTAGGCTTCACCGGTTTGAAGAAATCGCGGCCTTGCTTGTAGGCCGCCGAGATGGGGGAGCAGCCTTCGGCTTGCGCCCCATGGACCTTAGTGGTCAGGCGATCGATCAACCCCAGCTTGTGAAATTCGTTGAGCCCCTTCCAGATCTTCGTGAGCAGGGACCCCGAGGCCATCGGAATGACGATCTGGTCGGGAGCGGTCCAACCGAGCTGTTCGACGACCTCGTACGCCAGCGTCTTGGACCCTTCGGCGTAGTAGGGACGGATGTTGACGTTGACAAAAGCCCACTTGTGCTCGCCGGCGATCTCGCTGCAGAGGCGATTCACGTCGTCGTAATTGCCTTCGACCTCGACGACGTTCGGCCGGTACACGAGGTTGCCCAGTACCTTGGAGGCTTCCAGGTCGTGGGGAATAAAGACATAGCACTGCATCTTGGCCGCCGCCGCGTGGGCCGCGACCGAGTTCGCCAGGTTGCCTGTTGAAGCGCAGGCCACGGTGTCGTAGCCCAACTCGAGGGCGCGGGTCAGCGCCACCGAGACGACGCGGTCTTTGAACGACAGGGTCGGGTGGTTCACGGTGTCGTTCTTGATGTAGAGCTTGTCTAGCCCCAGTTCGTCGCCGAGATTTTTGGCCCGGATCAGCGGGGTGAAGCCGGCGTAGAGCCCCGCCGTGGGCTCGCCCTGGATCGGCAGCAGGTCGACATACCGCCAGAGGCTTTTGGGGCCGGCCTCGATCGTTTTACGGGAGATGCGCGATTTGATCGCCTTGTAGTTGTACTGGACCTCCAAGGGGCCGAAGCACATGTCGCAGACATGCAGGGAGACCGGCGGGTACTCTTTTCCGCATTCGCGGCAGATCAGCCCTTTGATCTTGTCTGCGGTGGTGGCTGCCATGGGCGCGCTCACGCGGTCTTGACCGCGCAGACCTCCGGTTCGTGCTCGAAGAGCTGAGTGATCTCAGGCCGATCCCCGCACAACGGGCACTTCGGGTTTTTGGTGATCTTGATTTCACGGAAGCGCGTCAGGCGCGCGTCGTAATCCAGGAACCGATCTGTCAGGAGGCGACCGCGGTCCAGGATGAGCTTGAGGACTTCAGTCGCCTGGATGGTGCCGATGACGCCGGCCAGCGCGCCGATCACGCCGGCTTCCTGGCAGCTGGCCACCGCTCCCGGCGGAGGCGGCTGCTTGAAGACGCAGCGGTAGCACGCGCTTTTCCCCGGCAGAATGGTGAACACCCGCCCGTCGAATCGCAGGATGCCGCCGTGCACCAGCGGCTTCCGCGCGAAGAAGCAGGCGTCATTGATCAGGAACTTGGCCGGAAAGTTGTCCACGCCGTCCACCACGATGTCGTACCGGCCGATGATGTCCAGCGCGTTCTCGGCCGTGAGGCGCGTGTAATGGGTCTCGACCGCGACGCCGGGATTCAAGGCGAGGATCTTGGCTTTGGCGGAATCTACCTTGGGCCTGCCGACGTCGGCGGTCTGATGGATCACCTGGCGTTGGAGATTGGACAGGTCCACCATGTCGCCGTCGATCAGGCCGATCGTGCCGACGCCGGCCGCGGCCAGGTACAACGCGGCGGGGGAACCCAAACCGCCGGCGCCGACGATGAGGACCCGGGCCTGGCCGATCTTTTTCTGGCCTTTGCCGCCGACTTCCGGCAGCAGAATGTGCCGGCTGTAGCGGGTGACCTGTTCTTCGGAGTCCGGGATGAACGGCATGGGCTTCCTGTTGTCTGGGGCGTCCCGTTGTTAAATGTTGAAGTATTTCTCGATGCTGATGTAGCGCTCGCCCGTATCGCACAGGATGGTGACCACATTTTTGCCGGGCCCGAGTTCGGCCGCGACTTTCTGCGCGGCGGCGACATTGGCGCCAGAGGAGATGCCGACCAGCAGGCCTTCCTTCTTTGCCAGCAGCTTCGAGGTCTGATAGGCCTCGTCGTCCGTCACCGTGAGCACGCCGTCCAGGATCGAGCGGTTCAGGACCTTGGGGATGAACCCCGCGCCGATGCCCTGAATCCGGTGCGGCCCCGGCTCGCCGCCCGAGAGGACCGGGGAGCCGGCTGGCTCCACCGCGATGACCTTGATCTTCGGGTTCCGTTCCTTGAAGACCTCGCCGCATCCCGTGATCGTGCCCCCGGTGCCGACCGCGGTGACGAAGGCGTCGATGCGTCCGTCCAGCGCTTCCCAGATTTCAAGGGCCGTGGTCTTCCGGTGCATGGCCGGGTTAGCTGGGTTCGAGAACTGGTCCGGCAAGAAATAATCCGGGTTCGCCGCGACCAGGCTCTCGGCCTCCTTGATCGATCCCTTCATGCCTTCCCAGGCGGCCGTGAGGACGAGCTGCGCGCCGTACGATGACAGCAGGCTGGCCCGCTCCATGCTCATGCTTTCCGGCATCACGAGGATCAGCTTGTAGCCGCGCACGGCGCTGATCAGGGCCAGCCCAATGCCCGTGTTCCCGCTCGTCGGTTCGATGATCGTGGCGCCGGGCTTGAGCTTGCCCTGCCGTTCCGCCTCGTCGATCATGTTGAGGCAGATGCGGTCCTTGACCGACCCGCCCGGATTGAAATACTCCACCTTGGCGTAAATCGTGGCGGCGCCTTCCGGGGTTAAGCGGTTGAGGCGGACCAGGGGCGTGCGGCCGATGAGTTCGGTGATGGTGGACGAGGCGCGGAACACTTACCGTCCTCCGCCCATGTAGAAGAGCAGTTCGATGGCGTCGCCGTCTTTGACCCCAGTGCTGGCCAATTCGTCCCGTTCCAGGATCTTCGAGTTGAGCTCGACGGCCACCATCTGGGGGCTGACGTCCTTGGCCTTGAGAATTTCCAGGATGGTTCCCCCGGAGATATGCTCAGGTTTCCCGTTGATCGTGACCTGCATACGATGCACCCTCGAGCCGAAAAATCATCCAGAAAGCACACTTTATCGAAGACTTACGGTGAATGTCAAGAAATCGGGATCGGTATCCTCGCGGTTGACCCGGCACGAACGTTTCCCTGGAATTCACCATTGTCGTCTGTTAGGCTTCGCGCCGTAGGAACCTATGAATCTCCCCAACTCCCTGACGGTGCTCCGCATCCTGCTGATCCCGTTCTTCATAGGGTTCCTCACCTATGGACATTATCAGTGGGCGCTCTGGACGCTGTTGGTCGCGGGGGCGACGGACATTTTAGACGGAGTGATCGCCAGGATGGCGAACCAGCGCACGAAACTCGGCGCCTACCTGGACCCCCTGGCCGACAAACTGCTCTTGACCTCGGCCTTCGTGACGCTGGCGGTCCTTCATCTCGTGCCGGGATGGGTCGCGATCGTGGTCGTCAGCCGGGATCTCATCATTGTAGCCGGAACCCTGCTCCTGCATGTGACGCAGACCACGATCGAAGTGGTTCCGACCGCTCTCGGCAAGGGAACCACGCTGGTTCAGCTAGCATATCTTGTCCTGGCGCTGGCGCTGATCGCGCTCGAGAAGGATGTCCGCCAGTTGATGCCGCTGCTGGTGCTCATGTTGACGCTGACCATCGTTTCAGGCCTGCAATACGTCTATCGCGGGATCCGTGCCTACCATCCGGACCTGGTCTGACGGCGCCGGCTTGCGAGGGCCTGAATCGTCGTCGCTGTGTTTGACAAGGGCAGCATGACGCAGTACACTCTTTCCCTATGTTTATCGGGGGCTTTTTCTCGGTTTAACCATTCCACAAGACGGGGTAGAAGCCATGGCTGTTGTCGCTGACAAAATAGGCAAGTTGCTCGTCGACGCGAAGCTCATCACCGAACAGCAACTCAATGAGGCGCTGGCGACCGTGAAGGCGTCCAAAGGCGCCAGCCGGCTCGGCAGCACGCTGGTCAAAATGGGCTATGTCCCCGAGGAGAAACTCCTCGCGTTTCTCGCCCAGCAGTACCGGGTGCCCGCCGTCGATTTGAAGATGTACCAGAATGTCGATCCTGCCATCATCAAGCTGGTGCCGCTTGAGCTGGTGAAGAAACACATGGTGTGTCCCCTGAGGCGGGTCGGGGCGACGTTGACCGTGGCCATGCTGGACCCTACGAATATTTTAACGCTCGACGATCTCAAATTCCGCACCAACTATACGATCGAACCCGTGATCGCCGCCGAAACCTCGCTCATTGAGACGATCAAGAAGTACTACGGAGGGGATGCCGCCGGCAAAGCGGATACCGCCGGCGCCGCCAAGGCCATTCTGCAAGCCAAGGACTACACGGTCGGAGATGCTGCCGGGGGCGATGAACTGGCCAATCTCGGTCAAGCGGCCGAAGGCCCGGTGGTGGACGTTGAGGACTTCGACAAGACCGTGGGCGATGCCCTTGACTCTGTGGAAGTGGCCGAGACCGAGCAGGAAGGCGGTGTCATCACCGGTGAGGTGGAGGCCCCCATCGTCAAGCTGGTCAACGGCATCTTGGTCAACGCCATGAAGGTGGGAGCCAGCGACATCCACATCGAGCCTTACGAAACCGTCTTCCGCATCCGGTACCGCGTTGACGGCGACCTGCAAACGGTCATGAACCTGCCCTTGAAGGTCAGGAACGCCATTATCTCCCGCATCAAGATCATGGCCAAGCTGGACATCGCCGAGCGGCGGCTCCCGCAGGACGGGCGCATCAAACTGAAACTGGGTCCCAAAAAAGACATCGACTTCCGCGTGTCGATCCTGCCCACCCTCTTCGGTGAGAAAGGCTGTCTCCGGCTTTTGGACAAGTCCAACATCCAGGTGGACAAGGACAAGCTCGGCTTCGATGAGAAGCAGGCGGCGGACCTCAATACCGCGCTGGCGGCTCCGTATGGGATGCTGCTCGTCACGGGACCGACCGGGAGCGGCAAGACCGTGACCCTCTATTCCTGCCTGCAAGCCGTCAATACCGTTGATGTGAACATCTCCACGGCCGAAGACCCGGTCGAGTTCAACTTCATGGGGATCAACCAGGTCCTGGTCCAACCGGACATCGGGTTGACCTTCCCGGCGGCCCTGAAGTCCTTTCTCCGGCAGGACCCTGACATCATTCTGATCGGCGAGATTCGGGACTTCGAGACGGGCGAGATCGCGATCAAGGCCGCCATGACCGGCCACTTGGTCATGGCCTCGCTCCACACCAACGACGCGCCGGCTACCATTAACCGGCTCCTCAACATGGGCATCGAGCCGTTCCTGGTCGCCTCCTCTGTGATCCTGGTCATTGCCCAGCGCCTGTGCCGGCGTATCTGCGGGGGCTGCAAGGAACCGGATCCGAGCATCACCCCCGAGGTGCTGAAAAAATGGGGCATGACGGACACAGACATTGCCGGCGCCAAGCCGATGAAGGGGAAAGGGTGCGACAAGTGCAACAACAAGGGATACAAGGGACGCGTCGCGCTCTATCAGATGATGCCCATTACGGAGAACATCCGAACGGCAATTCTCCGCGGCGCATCGACGGACGAACTCAAGAAGATTTGCGTTGAGGATGGCGTCCGGAACATCAGGATGAGCGGCCACCTCAAGGTGGCGCAGGGCGTCACGACGATGTCCGAAGTTGAAGGCGTCTCCGTTGCCGAGTAAGGCTCAGCCATAACCGACCGCATGAGGTGACTGCATGCCCGTCTTCGCATACGCAGGGAAGGCCCGTGGCGGAAAAGCCGTCACAGCAGATATCGAAGCTGCCGACCGTACCGCGGCCATTGACCAGCTGCGTTCCGAGGGCATCACCGTCACCACGATCGAGGAGAAGTAAAAAACGGCGGCGGCCAAGAAGCAGAAGGTTTCCGACAAGGACATCGTCGTATTTACCCGCCAGTTCGCGACCATGATCGGTGCCGGGCTTCCCCTGGTGCAATGCCTCGATATTCTGTCCACGCAGTGTGACAACAAGAGCTTCGGCAAGATTATCGGCGACGTCAAGATGGACGTGGAATCCGGGACCACGTTCGCCGACGCCCTCAAGAAGCACCCCAAGGTCTTCAGCGGCTTGTACTGCAACATGGTGCAGGCCGGCGAGGTCGGCGGGGCGCTCGACGTCACCCTGATCCGCCTTGCCGCGCAGTTGGAGAAGGCAGCGAAATTGAAAGCCCAGATCAAATCGGCCATGGTCTATCCGACCGCCATCATGGGCGTGGCCATCATCGTCGTCTCCGTCCTGTTGGTGTTCGTGATTCCGATCTTCGCGAAGATGTTCACGGACTTCGGTGGCGCCCTTCCAGTTCCGACGCAGTTCGTGATCGGTGTCAGCGAGTTCATGCAGAAGTATATCGTCCTGATCGTCGGGGCGGCGGCAGGAGCCATCTGGGGGCTGAAGAAATACTATGAGACCCCCGCAGGCCGGATCCAGATCGACACGCTGATGCTGAAGCTGCCGGTGGCGGGGGACCTCATCCGCAAGATCGCCGTGGCGCAGTTTACCCGCACCTTCGGGACCTTGCTGCAGAGCGGCGTGCCGATCATGGAGGGGCTGGAGATCGTAGCGCGCATCGCCGGCAACAAGATCGTGGAGCAGGCGATCATGTCCGCGCGGGCCAGCGTGGGCGAGGGCAAAACCTTGTCGGAGCCGTTGGGCAAGACCGGCGTCTTTCCTCCCATGGTCGTCCAGATGATCAACGTGGGCGAGGCGACCGGGGCGTTGGACGTGATGTTGGGCAAGATCGCCGACTTCTACGACGAAGAGGTCGATGCCGCGGTGTCGGCGCTGACCGCCCTCCTGGAGCCGGCGCTGATGGTGTTCCTGGGGACGGTGATCGGGTTTATCGTGATCGCGATGTACTTGCCCATCTTCAAGATGGCCTCGGTCGTCGGCTAAGGCACAGGTGCGGCTCGCCGAACTGTATGGAGGCCCTCCGCGCTAAGCTGAAGTGGCTCATGGGCATCAGGGTCGCCGTCGTGACCCTGACCCTGGGCGTCTTGATCTATTTTCAGAGCGGCAAAGGCGCCCAGTCCATCCCGGCCTACTACGGCCTGATCGTCGCAACTTACCTGCTGACAATTCTGTATAGCGTTCTCATCAAGCGGATCGAACGGCTTGTTCTCTTCGCGTATGTTCAGATCGGGGGCGACATCCTTTTTGAGACCGCGTTGGTGGCGCTGACCGGCGGCGTGGAGAGCCCGTTTTCGCTGCTCTATATTATTTCGATCACGGCTTCGAGCGCGCTGCTGTCTCGGGGTGGTGGCCTGGCGGCTGCTTCGGTGGCGAGCATCCTCTATGGCGCCATCGTGGACGTTCAGTATTACCGCTCCACCTATGACATGTTCCCGTTGCTGTCGTTGCCCCGGGTGACGGACCTGCCGGTTCCCGAGATATTCTATAACCTTTCCATCAACGTCCTTGGTTTCATCATGGTGGGCTATCTGAGCGGGACGCTGGGGGAGCGGCTGGAGAAGAAGGCGCGTGATCTTACCGAACTGCAGGAAATTCACCGCTTCATCCTGGAAAGCATCGACAGCGGTGTCTTCACCACGGATTCAGAGGGTCGGATCACTTCCTTTAATAAGAAAGCCGAGGTGATCATAGGGCATGCCAAGGGGGATGTCAGAAGTCGGCTTTGGTGGGATGTATTTGGTTGGCCTGACTACGCGCGGGACCGCCTTCCGACCACAAATTTTCCGGGAGGGATCGAGGGAGTGAGTACCCGCAGGGATGGCCGGCGGATTCTCCTCGGCATGAATCTGTCGACGTTGTATGATGAGCAAAACATTCCCATCGGCATGGTGGGCGTCTTTCAGGACATCAGCCTTCAGAAGAAAGTGGAAGAAGAAAACCGGCGCCGACAATGGTTGGCCAAGATCGGTGAAGTGTCGGCGGGTATGGCGCATGAAATTCGCAATCCGCTCGCGGCTCTGTCCGGGTCGATGCAGGTGCTCCGGAAGGCATTGCGGCCGTCTGATGACAATCGGCCGCTGTTGGATTTGGCTCTGCGCGAGACCGAACGGTTGAGCGGCATCGTCTCGGAATTTCTGCAGTACGCGCGGCCGCGCCAGCTCAATCTCAAGGAGTGTGATGTCAACGAGTTGGTCAACGATACGGTCCGCATGCTGGAACAAACCCCGGAATACGGCGGCAGGATCCGGTTCATCCGGCATCTGGCCGCGGCGAGCGTCATGGCTCTTCTGGATCGCGACCAGATGCAGCAGGTGTGCTGGAATCTGGGGCTGAATGCGTGTCAGGCGATGCCGACGGGCGGAACGCTGACGGTCTCGACGCACCGGGTGGCAGGAGGAGGCGGCACGCGGGAGAGCGAGTCGGTCGAAATCGTGTTTGAGGATACCGGCCAGGGCATCGCGGACGAGCATCGCGATAAAATTTTCGATCCCTTCTTCACCACCAAGGAGGAAGGGACCGGGCTCGGGCTCTCGGTCGTCCACCGGATTATGGAAGACCACCACGGACGCGTGCAGGTGGAAAGTGCATCGAGCGCGGGAACCCGCGTGCGCCTGACGCTTCCCGCAGCCGGGGTCATGGCCCAATGACTTCGACGGTGCCCGGCAGAATCCTCATCGTGGAGGATGAGCGACTCATCCGCGAAACGCTGCTTGCCTTCATTCAAGCCGAAGGGTACAGCGTTGTGGCGGCCGCGGACGGTCAAGAAGCGCTCCAGATGCTCAAGGCCGACGCCTTCAATCTCGTCATCACGGATCTGAAAATGCCCGGCCGCCTTCAAGGCATGGATGTCCTCCGGGCCGTCAAGGACATCGCGCCCGATACCGCCATCATTGTCCTGACGGCTTTCGCCAACCTCGCCGTCGGGATCGAAGCGATGGACCTAGGCGCCTTTGATGTGCTGCCGAAGCCCTGGGGCGACAACGGGTATGTGGTCTGGAAGATTCGAATGGCGTTGGAAGCCCAGCGTCTCGTGACGGAAAACCGCTTCTTGAAGCGGGAATTAAAGGAGCGGGCCGAATTCAGCAACATCATCGGCGCCAGCGAGCCGATGCGAAAAGTCTTTGATCTGATCGAACGGGTGTCCGACAATTCCGGCACGGTCCTCATTTGTGGAGAGAGCGGCACCGGCAAGGAGCTGGTCGCGCGCGCGATCCATTACAACAGTCCGCGCCGGGAGCGCGCCTTCGTGACCGTGAATTGCGGAGCCTTGCCGGAGCCGTTGCTGGAAAGCGAACTCTTCGGCCATATGCGCGGCTCCTTTACCGGCGCCGTGTCCAACAAGGAAGGGCTCTTCGAAGTGGCCGACGGCGGCACGCTGTTCCTCGACGAGATTGCGGAGGCGCCGCTGGGAATCCAGGTGAAATTGCTGCGGGTGCTCCAGACGCCGGAGTTCCGGCGGATCGGAGGAACCCGAGACATCAAGGTGGACGTCCGCATCATTGCCGCCACGAACAAAAATCTCTCCAAGGCGGTGGCCCAAGGGACATTCCGCGAAGATCTCTACTACCGCCTGAATGTGATTCCTCTCACGCTCCCTCCGCTGCGCGCTCATCCCGAAGATATTCCGCTGCTGGTGCAACATTTCCTCACCGCCTTCGGCAAACGGGCCAACAAACCTGCTCTAACGGTGGCGCCGGCTGCGATGCAGGCGTTCCAGCGGAATGAATGGAAGGGAAATGTTCGGGAGCTGGAGAACGTGCTCGAACGGACGGTGGCCCTTGCCCCGGGTTCCGAAATTACCCTGGACGATGTCGCCCAATGGATGCGCGAGCCGTCCGGCAACCGCGAGTCGAAGGTGCCGGCAGACATTCCCTCCGAGGGGCTCGATCTGGAGTCGCTGATCGACGGTATTGAGCGGGATTTGTTGGTCAAGGCCTTGGAGCGCAGCGGGGGCGTGAAAAAGGAAGCCGCCCGTCTGTTGAAGCTCAACGCGCGCTCCCTCCGGTATCGCCTGGATAAATACGAAATCAAGGCCGGGAACGGCGCGAGCGCCGGCCCGGAAGACGAGGAAGGAGCGGAGGGTGGCTAACCGTGGGGTCGAAGTGGCGGCGCCCGGGAAGGTCAACCTCATTCTCCGCGTACTGGATCGCCGGCCGGATTCCTATCACAACCTCTGGTCGGTAATGCAGGCGTTCGACTTGTCCGACACGGTGATCGCGGAAACCAACGGCAGCGGAGGCATCCGGGTGGTTTGCGAAGGCGCCGATCTGCCGACCGACTCCACGAACCTGGCCTGCCGGGCGGCGGAACGCGCGCTGGCGCGGTTGGGGCGGCGCCAGGGAATCCGGCTCGTCGTGCGGAAGCGGTTGCCGGTGGCGGCCGGGGTCGGCGGCGGCAGCAGCGATGCGGCCGCGACCATCCGGGCGCTGGCGACCCTTCTGGAGACTGGCTGGTCTCGAGCCGACATGGCCGCGGTCGGGGCCGAAGTGGGCAGCGACGTGCCTTTCTTTTTCTATGGGCCGACGGCGCTGGTCGAAGGGCGGGGCGAGCTGGTCTCCCCGCTGCAATTGGAGGGAGAGCGCTGGCTGCTGCTGGTCAACCCCGGCCTCGCGATTCCGACCGCCTGGGCCTATGGAAAACTGGCGGCGGCTCGCGCGGATCGGACCATGGCGCCGGAGCGGCTGCCGCGTTTTGAACCCAACCCGGTCACGGGAGATCCGCCCGTGGTGAAGTGGCCCGAGGTGCTCCCGCTGGCCAAGAACGATTTTGCTCCGGTGATGGAAGCCGAGTATCCGGTCCTGCGGGAGATCCGGCTCTTGCTCGGTGCGCGCGGGGCGGAGACCGCCCTGCTTTCCGGCAGCGGCTCGACCGTCTTCGGCGTGTTTGCCGACGAACGATCGGCCCGGCTAGCGGCGGAAGGACTGGACCGGCGTCCCGGCTGGAGAGCATGGGTGACCAAGACGCAGGGACGGCCGGTGACCGCCGCCGCTCGGTTGACAACGTGAAGAGCGATGGATTACATTGACGCGTTTCCCTCCATGGCGGAACGTCGGCGTCCATCCCCAGAAGGAGAGTGCGGGTGCATGAATTGAAGGTGTTCGCCGGGAATTCCAACCCGGCGCTCGTCAAAGAGATTTGCAACTACCTGGGAGTCGAACAGGGAAACGCGCTGGTCACGACGTTCAGCGACAGCGAAATCCGCGTCCAGATCAACGAGAACGTGCGCGGCAAGGATGTCTTTCTCTTCCAGTCGAGTTGCGAGCCCGTCAACAAGCACGTGATGGAGCTGCTGCTCCTGCTCGACGCGATCAAGCGGTCCTCGGCGTACCGCATTACGGCCGTCATTCCGTATTACGGGTACGGCCGTCAGGACCGAAAGGATCAGCCGCGCGTGCCGATCTCCGCCAAACTGGTGGCGGATCTCATCGCGACGGCGGGCGCCGACCGGGTGCTCACGATGGACCTGCACGCCGGACAGATCCAGGGATTTTTCAACATCCCGGTGGACCATCTCTATGCGGCGCCGGTCTTATTGGAGTACGTCGAGAAACGGGGCGGGCAGGACCTCGTCGTCGTCTCGCCCGACGCGGGGGGCGTCGAGCGCGCCCGCGCCTTCGCCAAGCGGCTGCAAGCCAATCTCGCGATCATCGACAAGCGGCGGGAGGGACCCAATGAGTCCCAGGTCATGCACATCATCGGCGACGTATCCGGCCGCGACGCGCTCTTGCTGGACGACATGATCGATACGGCCGGGACCATCGCCCAAGGCGCCAAGGCCTGCGCGGACCACGGCGCGCGCCGTGTCTGGACGGCCTGCACCCATGCGGTGCTGTCGGGGCCGGCCTTGGAGCGGTTGAACACCTCGACGCTGGAAGAAGTGGTGGTGACGAATACCATCCCGCTCAACGGGAAGGAGCGGACGTGTCCCAAACTACGGGTGCTCTCCGTGGCCCCGTTGCTGGGAGAAGCCATCAAGCGCATCCATGAGGAAGAGTCCGTCAGTTCCTTGTTTGTTTAACGCCGGTGTGTTCCAAAGAAGAGGTGGGCCATGCAGTTTGACGTGAAAGTGGAAACCCGCGAGGCGGTCGGGAAGGGCAGCGCCCGCACCTTGCGGCGCCAGGGGAAGATTCCGGGAATCCTATACGGGCAAGGGGAGTGCCTTGCGCTGACGGTGGATCCCGACGAAATCCACAAAGTGCTCCATTCGGACTCCGGGTCCAATTCCCTGCTCAACCTGAGCATCGCCAAGGGCGGGAAGGAAGTGAAGCGGACCGCCATGCTGCGGGACTACCAACTCGATCCCATCACGGGGGCGCTTCTGCACGCCGACCTGTTCGAGGTGGTCATGAACAAGCCGGTCCGCGTCCGCGTGCCGGTGGCCGTCACTTCCGGGACTCCGGTGGGCGTGGCCGAGGGCGGTCTCCTGCAGCACAACATGCGCGAGTTGCATGTCGAGTGCCTGCCGGCCCAGATTCCGGCGCATATCACGGTGGATCCGAGCAACCTCAAGATCAATCAGGGGATCCATGTCAAGGAAGTGCCCGCCCCGGCCGGCGTCCGCATTCTCGATGACCCCGACATGATGGTCGTCAGCATCGCCGCTCCGATCTCCGAAGCGAAGCTGGAGGCGCTGCTGGCCACGACGCCGGCCGGTGAAGGCGCGGCCGAGCCTGAGGTGATCGGGAAGGGCAAGGAAGAAGAAGGGGTTGCCGAAGAAGGTGCCGAGGCCGCCGCGAAGCCGGGAGCCGCCGCGCCTGCTGGGGCCGCGCCTGCCGCCGACGCGAAGGGAGAAGCCAAGGGAGAGACGAAGGGAGCGGCCAAGGGAGAGGCGAAGGGCGAGGCCAGGAAAGAAGGGAAGGACGCGAAAGGGGAGAAGAAGAAGTAGCGTTGCGCCTCATCGTTGGCCTCGGCAATCCTGGTCAAGCGTATGTCGAGACGCGGCACAATGCTGGGTTCTGGGTAGTTGAGGAGCTGGCATCCGGGGCCGGGCTGAAGTTCAGGCGGCATGGTGAGGCGGCGACGACCCACGGGCGCGTGGCGGGTCACGCCGCGACCCTGGCCAAGCCCCAGGCTTTTATGAACCGGAGCGGGCCGGTCATCGCCGCTTTGATCGATGATCTCGCGCTGGACCTCAGCGACGTGATCGTCGTCCATGACGATCTCGATCTGGACCCCGGCCGGTTGCGTGTCAAATCCCGCGGGGGACCCGGCGGCCATAACGGGGTGCTCTCCATCATTGACGCTCTCGGCTCCGACCGATTCGCCCGATTGAAGATAGGGGTGGGGCGTCCGCCTGCGGGCGAGGACCCTGCAGAGTATGTGCTGGCTCCGGTGCCGGGAGGCGAACGGCCGGTTTTTGATGAAGCCGTGCAGCAAGCGGTAGAGGCATTGGAGTGCTGGATTGCCGAGGGAGTGATGACGGCAATGAACCGATTCAATCGTTTGCCCGCCCCGTAAGCCGGCCGCGTTTTCCGAGTACAGGGATCATCTTGTAGAGACGCACGATGGCTTTGAATTGCGGCATCATCGGCCTGCCCAACGTCGGCAAGTCCACGATCTTCAACGCCTTGACGGGCGGCAAGGCGATGGTGGCCAATTATCCGTTTTCCACCGTCGAGGCCAATGTCGGCGTGGCGGTGATCCCGGATGAACGCTTGACCCGGCTCACGCAGATATTCAAATCGAAAAAAACCACGCCCACGGCCATCGAGTTCCGCGACATTGCGGGGCTCGTTCAAGGATCGAGCCTGGGCGAGGGGCTGGGGAATCAGTTTCTGAGCCAGGTCCGCGAGGCCGACGCCCTGGTGCACGTGGTCCGGTGCTTCGACAATCCCGACGTGATGCACGTCGTGGGCGAGGTGGACCCCGAGCGCGATGTCGGCCTGATCGAGACCGAGTTGATGCTGGCGGATTTGCAGACGCTCGAGCGCCGTAAGGAAAAACTCGAGAAGAAGGTGCGGGCCGGCGAAGCCGGAGCCGCCCAGGAAATGGCCTTCCTCGACGGACTCATCGAGCGGCTGGGCAAGGGCGAGTGGCTCGGCAGCGGGGCCTCCTCCGCCGCCGAGCAGGCATGGTTGCGGGAGTACCAGCTCCTGACGGCCAAACCCATCGTGTTCGCCGTCAACGTCGGAGAAGGCCGGGAAGAGACTCCGGCCGTGCGCCGGGTCGCGGAACTGGCTGCGGCCCGCGGGGCGCGGGCCGTGACGATCGCCGGGAGCATCGAAGCGGAGGTGTCCACACTGTCGTCCGGCGAACGGGCCGACTATCTCCGGGAACTCGGCATCGGGGAAGGCGGCCTGGTCCGGCTGGTCCGCACGGCGTATGACCTGTTGGGGTTGATCACGTTTTTTACTGCCGGCGAAACGGAATCCCGGGCGTGGACGGTCCGGGGCGGCACGAAGGCCGCCCAGGCCGCCGGAAAAATCCATTCCGACATGGAACGAGGGTTCATCCGGGCGGAAGTCTATCATTACGACGATCTGATCGCCTGCGGGAACGAAGCGGGCGTGAAGGAGAAGGGGTTATTCCGTTTGGAAGGGCGCGAGTACGTCATCAAAGACGGCGATGTGATGTTCTTCCGGTTCAATGTGTAAGGGCGCGTCTTGATTCTGCCAAGGCGCTGTGCTACGGTGAGCCGCTCTTTGCAACCCCCTTGCTCCGGACCCGGTTCCGGGGCTGTATATCCATGAGGAGGAGTCAGTCGCATGCCACAGCTCTACGAGTCTATCTTCATCCTGCGTCCCTCGCTGGCCGATGAGGAAATTCCCAAGGTGTTGGACAAGGTCAAGGCCGCCGTCGAAAAAGCGGGCGGGATCGTCGAGAATCTTGCCAGTTGGGGGAAAAAGAAGCTCGCCTATGAGATCAAACAAGAGAAGAAGGGCGTGTACGTCCAGCTCAACTATCGGGGCAACGGGACCGTGGTGTCCGAAGTCGAGCGGCTGTTCCGCCTGGACGACGCCACGCTGAAATTCCTGACCGTGAAGGTCGATGAACGCGGGTTGCGCGCGCCCGGCGCCGAACCCGCCAGGGAACCGGAGCATGGCGGGGTTTAATAAGATCATTCTGATGGGCAACCTGACCCGGGACCCGGAGATCCGGTATGCGCCCAGCGGCACGCCGATCGCCAACTTCGGGTTGGCGGTCAACCGCAAGTACCGGCAGGGCGAGGAACTGAAGGAAGAGGTGTGCTTCGTCGACGTCGTCGTGTTCGGCAAGCAGGCGGAGACCTGCGGGCAATACCTGAGCAAGGGCAACGGGGCGTTGGTCGAAGGGCGTCTGCAGATGCGGAAGTTCGAGACCAAGGACGGGCAGAAAGTCACGAAGCACGAGGTGGTGGCGGAAAACATTCGCTTCCTGTCGAAGCGGCAGGACCAAGGCGGGGAGAGCCACGCGAAAGAACCCGCCGACGATGCGCCGCACTACGAATCCGACGAACCGATCTGAGGAGAAGCGAACGTGGAACGAGGACGATATTTCCAGCGCCGGCGCGTGTGCCGGTTTTGTCACGACAAGGTCGTCATTGATTACAAGGACGTCGGCTTGATCCGTAATTTTCTGACCGAGCGGGGCCGGATCATTCCCCGCCGGATGTCGGGAAACTGCCTGGGACATCAGCGCGAATTGACGATCGCCATCAAGCGGGCGAGAACGATCGCGCTCGTGGCCTATGCGGAAGAGCGGTAGCCCGTGGCGGGCCGGGGCGGGCGGCCGGTTGGTGGGGCCGTGATGCCGGGAAGGGGGACCATGGCAGAGGTCAAGGTCTCGGAGATCCCGGAAGAGGGCGTGAGCCTGTCGGTCGAGGAAGATCCGGCTGCGCTCGATCTGACCGCAACCGGCGTCCGTTTTGTGGAGCCGATTGCGGTCGAGGTCTTCCTAGTCAAGGCCGACAAGACGGTCACGGCCACCGGTCGGATCGTGGCGCCGGTTGCTTTCGAGTGCGTGCGGTGTCTGCGCGAGTTTCCCGCTTCGCTGGACATCCCCCTCTCGACGCAATTCGTGCCGCCGCCGCCGGTGCCTTCGGGCGAGCACCCGATGCCGCCGGAGGAAGCGGAGGATTACTACTACCGGGATGATGTCATCGTCCTGGACGATCTGGTCCGGGAGGAAGTGCTCCTGGCCGTGCCGTTCAGCCCGCAGTGCCGGGGCGATTGCCGGGGGCTGTGCGCCCAGTGCGGGCAGGATCTCAATAGGGGAACGTGCGCGTGCGCGCCCCCGCCCGATCCCCGGTGGAAGGCGCTGCGCGAGCACTTGAAGAAAAATTGAAGGAAGGATCCTATGCCGAATCCCAAACATAAGCACTCCAAGGCTCGTCGTGACAAACGGCGGACGGCCAAGGTCAAGATCCGTCCGAAAGGCCTGTCCATCTGTCCCCAGTGCCACCAGCCGAAGCCGCCGCATTACACCTGTCTGACGTGCGGAACTTACAAAGGCCAGGAAGTCATCGCGGTCGAAGAAGCCTGAAGCGAGGGCTGCGCTCGACATGAGAATCGCGTTGGACGCTATGGGGGGCGATCACGCTCCCGCCTCCGAGGTCGAGGGAGCCGCGCTCGCCGTCCGCGAGTACGGGGTCGAGATCATCCTGATCGGCGATGAAACGCTCGTCCGGGAGGAAATGCGCCGCCAAGGAGTGCAGGGTCTTGCCGGCCTGAAAGTCCACCACGCCTCCCAGCGGGTTGAAATGCACGAGCAGCCCTCGCAGGTTGCCCGCCGCAAACGGGATTCCTCCATCTGGGTCGGCACGGAACTGGTCAAGAAAGGCGAGGCTGTCGGCATCGTCAGCGCCGGCAACACCGGCGCGACGGTGGTCACGGCGTTCTTCCTGCTGGGGGTGCTCAAGAGCGTCGAACGGCCGGCCATCGCGACGCTGATTCCCACGCTCACGGGCCATACGATCGTTCTGGACGTGGGCGCCACGGTGGATTGCACCGCCCATCATCTGACCCAGTTCGCCCTCATGGGGCACGAATACGCCCAGTACGTGCTGAACAAAGCCCACCCGACGATCGGCCTGCTCAGCATCGGTGAAGAGGACACGAAGGGGAACGAAGTGACGAAGGAAACCTTCAAGCGCCTGAAGGAAAGCCCGCTGAATTTCGTCGGCAACGTCGAAGGCCGGGATATCTTTACCGGCGCGGCCGATGTCGTCGTCTGCGACGGCTTTATGGGCAACGTGGCGCTCAAGATCATCGAAGGCGTGTCGACGGCCCTCAAGAAAATGCTCATCAAGGAGATTGCCGCCGAATCCATGCTGAGCCGGTTCGGCTATGCCTTGCTGAAGCCCGCGTTCGGCCGGTTCAGGCGGCGTCTGGATTACGCTGAAATCGGCGGCGCGGCGCTGCTCGGCGTCAACGGCATCTGCATCATCTCGCATGGCCGTTCTTCCGGCCGGGCCATCAAGAACGCCATCCGGGTGGCCAAGGAAATCCACGACGGACGGGTCAACGAGCACATTCAGCGCGACATCGAGGAAAGCGTGGCCCTCTTCGGGGAGAAGGCCAAGGACGCCGATCAATGAGGGCGCGCATCGCGGCGACCGGTTCGGCGGTGCCCAGGCGCGTCCTTCGGAACGCCGACCTCGAGCGCATGGTGGCCACGTCCGACGAATGGATCGTCGCGCGGACCGGGATTCGCGAACGGCGGGTGGTGGACGAGGGCGTGGCGAGTTCCGACCTGGGCACCGAGGCGGCCCGCGCAGCCCTGGCGGCCGGCGGCTGGGATGCCGCGGACCTCGATCTCCTGCTGGTCGCGACGTGCACCCCCGATATGCCGCTGCCTTCGACGGCCTGCCTGATCCAGCGCAACTTGAAGTCGTCCCGCGCGATCGCATTCGACCTGGCGGCCGCCTGTTCCGGATTCCTGTACGGGCTCTCGGTGGCCGATCTCTACGTCCGGTCCGGCGCGTGCCGCAAGGCGCTGGTGGTGGGGACGGAGGTGATGTCCTCGGTCATCGATTGGACGGATCGCAGCACGTGCATCCTCTTTGGGGACGGGGCGGGGGCGGCGTTGATCGAGCCGTCGGACGACGAGCGGGGCATCCTGTCCACCCATCTGCATTCCGACGGCGATCTCTGGGATCTGGTGTGCGTGCCCGGCGGGGGATCGCGGCTGCCGGCCTCGGCTCCCATGCTGGCGGCTCGGCAGCAGTTCGTCAAGATGAAAGGGAATGAAACCTTCAAGGTGGCCGTCCGGACTTTGGAGGCGACGGCCCGCGAGGCCCTGGAGGCCAACAAGCTGGACGTCGACGACGTGGACCTGTTCATTCCCCACCAGGCGAACGTGCGGATCGTGCATGCCGTGATGGAGCGGCTGGGGTTGAAGAAGGACCGGGTCTTCCTGAACATCGATCGGTACGGGAACACGTCGGCGGCGTCGATCCCGCTGGCCTTGGACGAAGCCGTCCGGACGGGAAGGATCGTTCCGGGCAGTCGCATTCTCATGGTGGCCTTCGGGTCGGGTCTCACATGGGCGTCGGCCGTGGTGAAATGGTGACTCAGCAGGGGAGAGCAACGTGGCGACGCAGACGCAGCCGTTAGCAGGAACATGGGCGCTGATTCTGGGCGCCTCCAGCGGATTCGGCGAGGCGGTCTCGCTGGAACTGGCGGGCCTGGGCATGCACATTCTGGGCGTGCACCTAGACCGCAAGTCGACGATGGACAACGTCGGCCGGATCGTCGAGGAGATCAAGGGCAAAGGCCGGGAAGCCCTCTTCTTCAACGTCAATGCGGCCGATCCGGACAAGCGCCGTGAAGTGCTGGACGCGTTGCAGGCGCGGGCTGGAGGGCAGGGCGCGGGGTCTCCCATTCGCGTGATGCTGCATTCGCTCGCCTTCGGGACGTTGAAGCCCTTCATCACGGAGAGCGAACCGGAGTCCCTGACGAAAGCCCAGATGGACATGACGCTGGACGTGATGGCGAACAGTCTCGTGTACTGGACGCAGGACCTGGTCAGACGCAAGTTGATGGGCGCCGGGGGGCGGATCTTCGCGATGACCAGCGCCGGGGGCGCCCGCGTGTGGAAAACCTACGGCGCCGTGTCCGCGGCCAAGTCGGCCCTGGAGTCGCATGTGCGTCAGCTGACCCTGGAGGTGGCGCCGCTCGGGATCACGGTCAATGCCGTCATGGCGGGCGTGACCGACACGCCGGCGTTGCGCAAGATTCCAGGCGCCGACCGGATGATCCAGATGGCCGGGGCCAAGAACCCATCCGGGCGGCTGACGACCCCCCAAGACGTGGCCGAAGCGATCGGGTTGCTGGCCCATCCGAAGGCCCATTGGCTGACGGGCAACGTGGTCTGCGTCGATGGCGGCGAATTTGTTGTAGATTAACCACTTAGCGTCTATTAACCGGCGCTTGAGGAGGGGTAGTTTTCAGTTGACAACTCAGTCAAAATTCCCTCATATGGTAGCGCCATGACCGCGGGTGTGGCGTTTGTATTTCCCGGCCAGGGATCTCAGGCCGTCGGGATGGGGCAGGAGTTCTACGAGCACGAACCGGATGCGAAGGCGATGTTCGACAAGGCCGGGCAGGTGCTCGGATATGACTTGGCCGCCCTGTGCCTGAAGGGACCGGTCGAGCAGCTCAATCTCACGGAGTACACCCAGCCGGCTCTGCTGACGGTCAGCGCGATCGCGCTCCGGCTGTTGAGCCGAGCGGGCATTCGGCCCTGCGCCGTGGCGGGACACAGCCTGGGGGAGTACACGGCGGTGCTGGCCGCCGGCGGCCTGGGGTTTGAGGATGCCGTGGCGCTGGTCCGCAATCGTGGTCGCTATATGCAGGAGGCGGTGGAAGCGGGGAGAGGTCTGGTGTGCGCCGTCCTCGGCATGGAACGGCCGGCCGTGGCGGAAGTCTGCCGGACGGCTTCCGCGCTCGGGGTGGTCGCGCCGGCCAATTTCAACGCGCCCGGGCAGATCGTGATCGCGGGCGAAAAGGCCGCCGTCGAGGAGGCCGTGCGTCTCGCCAAAACCAAAGGCTGCCGCAAGGTCATTCCGTTGCCGGTCAGCGTGCCGGTGCACACGTCCCTGATGCAGTCCGCGGCGGACCGTCTGGCTGGCGACGTGGCGGGCGTGCCCATGAAGGACCTGGCGGTGCCGCTCGTCAATAACGTCGAGGCCAAGCCCATCCGCAGCGCGGCCGAGGTCCGGACGTGCCTCGTCCGGCAGCTAGCCTCATCCGTCCTGTGGGAGGAGTCAGTGCAGGCCTTGGTGCAGTTGGGGATGCACACGCTGATTGAAGTGGGGCCCGGAAAGATTCTCTCGGGGTTGGCCAAGCGGATTGCGCCCGAGCTCCGCCTGTTCAACGTGCAGGACCGGACGAGCCTGGTCGCGACGGTTGAAGCCCTGGCCGCATGAGTCTTGCAGGCAAAGTCGCCATTGTCACGGGAGGGGCTCAGGGCATCGGGCGTGCCATTGCCGAGACGCTGGCCCGCGCGGGCGCGGATGTGGCGGTGGTGGACTGGGACGTGTCCCGCGCGCCGGAGACGGCGGCGGCGGTGACGGCCCACGGTCGCCGCGCGGTGGTCATCAAGGCAAATGTGGCCGAGTGGGACGACGTCAAGGCGATGGCCGAGCAGGCGCTCGCCGAACTCGGGCGCATCGACATTCTGGTCAACAATGCGGGCATCACGCGGGATGGGTTGTTGCTCCGCATGAAAGAGGAGGACTGGAACGCGGTGCTGGACGTCAACTTGAAGGGCACGTTCCATTGCACCAAGGCCGTGCTGCCCGCCATGACCAAGCAGCGGGGCGGGGCCATGGTGAACATCGCGTCGGTCGTCGGCGTGATGGGGAATGCGGGACAGGCGAACTACGCGGCCTCGAAGGCGGCCGTCATCGGGTTCACCAAGACGGTGGCCCGCGAGTACGCGAGCCGGGGGATCACCGTGAATGCCGTGGCGCCGGGCTTCATCGAAACGGCCATGACCGAGAAGCTGGGCGGGGAGGTCCGCGACGCGCTGCTCAAGCAGATCCCGCTGGGCCGGCTCGGGAGCCCGGCGGACGTGGCCGAAGCCGTGCGGTTTCTGGTCTCGCCGGAGGCGGCGTACATCACGGGGCACGTGCTCCACGTGAACGGGGGAATGTTAATGGCGTGAGGCGCCGGTGGGCCTCGCGCGGTCAGGATCTGGAGGTGGGAGGTGGCAAAATCTATGGCAGCCATTGAAGAGCGGGTGAAGAAGATCATCGCCGAGCAGTTGGGCGTGGAGGAGGACGACGTGGTCCCGGATGCCAAGTTCGTGGAGGACCTCGGCGCCGACTCGCTGGATACCGTCGAACTGGTGATGGCCTTCGAAGAAGCGTTTGAGATCGAAATCCCGGACGAAAAGGCCGAAAAGATCCTGACCGTCCAGGATGCCGTGGACTTCATCAAAGAGAACAGCTAGCACCGCCGGATCGGCTGCGCGTCCGATGGGAAGCACCATCCTGAAAAGACGGGTCGTCGTCACGGGCCTCGGCCTGATCACCCCGCTGGGAACCGGGGTGGAGAAGACGTGGAACGCCTTGTGCGCCGGCAAGTCGGGAATCAGGCGGATCACCAAGTTCGATCCCTCGGCGCATGCCTGCCAGATCGCGGGGGAGGTCACGGACTTCAACCCGGCCGACTACATCGAAAAAAAAGAGATCAAAAAAATGGATACGTTCATCCATTACGCCGTCGGCGCCAGCCAGATGGCGGTGGATGACGCCGGGCTCAAGGTCACCGAGGAGAATGCGGACCGCGTCGGCGTGTATATCGGGTCCGGCATCGGCGGGCTGCCGGCCATCGAGGCGTACCACAAGGTCCTGCTGGACAAAGGGCCGGACCGGGTGTCCCCCTTCTTCATTCCGATGGTCATCATCAACCTCGCTTCGGGACAGGTGTCGATGCGGATCGGCGCGCGCGGGCCCAACTCCTGCGCGGTGACGGCTTGCGCGACCGGCAATCACTGCATCGGCGACGCGTTCCGGATCATCCAGCACGGGGAGGCGGATGCGATGGTGGCCGGCGGCACGGAAGCCGCGATCACGCCGTTGTGCGTGGCGGGGTTCGCGTCGGCGAAGGCGCTCTCGACGCGCAATGCCGAGCCGGAACGGGCGAGCCGCCCCTTCGACAGGGACCGCGACGGCTTTGTGCTCGGGGAAGGCGCGGGCGTGCTGGTGCTGGAGGAACTGGAGTCGGCGCGCCGCCGCGGGGCGCGCATCTATGCCGAGATCCTGGGCTACGGGATGACCGCCGACGCCCATCACATCACGGCGCCGCCGGAAGACGGGGCCGGCGCGGTCCGCTGCATGCGTCTGGCGCTCCAGGATGCGGGCCTCTCCCCGGAAGCGATCGGGTACGTGAATGCCCACGCCACCTCGACGATGGCCGACAGCATCGAAACGAGCGCCATCAAGCAGGTCTTCGGCGCGCACGCCAAACGGGTGGCGGTCAGCTCGACCAAGTCCATGACCGGCCATCTCCTCGGCGCCGCCGGAGGGGTGGAAGCGGTCTTCAGCATCCTGGCCATTCAGCGCGGGGTGCTGCCCCCCACGATCAATCAAGACGTGCCCGACCCTGCGTGCGACCTGGACTACATCCCCAACGCCGCCCGCCGGACCGACGTCCGCACCGTCCTCTCCAATTCGTTCGGCTTTGGAGGGGTCAACGCCTGCCTGATTTTTTCACGTTGCGCGGCCTAGCAATGTATGCCGACAGACGGGTTGGATGACATTCAACGCCGGCTCGACTACCGGTTTCGGCAACCCCGCCTGCTCCTTGAAGCGCTCACCCACAAGTCCTACCTCAACGAGGTGCGGGGCGCCAAAGAATCCGATAACGAGCGGCTGGAGTTCCTGGGCGACGCGGTGCTGGACCTCGTCGTGAGCGGGTATCTCGTGAATGCCTTCCCCGAGGCGGCGGAGGGGGAGCTCTCGAAGCTGCGGGCGCGGCTGGTGAGCGAGAAGACCCTGTCCCGCGTGGCAAAGAAGATCGGGCTGGGCGAGCAGCTTCGCCTGGGCCGGGGCGAGACGAAGACGGAAGGCCGCAGCAAGCCCTCCATCCTGGCGGACGCGCTCGAGGCGGTGTTCGCCGGCGTGTATCTGGACGGCGGGTTGGAAGCCGCGTCGAAGTGCGTCAAGACCGCGTTCAACGATGAGCTGGCTGCCTGCGACCGGTCCCCGGCGAAGGGGGATTTCAAGACCGACCTCCAGGAACTCTGCCAGCGGGACTTTGAGATGCTGCCGAAGTACCGGACCATCCGGGAAACGGGGCCGGACCACGAGAAGCTGTTCGAAGTGGAAATCCTGATCCGGGGCGAGCACTACGGGGTCGGCACAGGGAAGAGCAAGAAAGAGGCGGAGCAGATGGCCGCCAAGCAGGCCTTGGAACAACTCAGAAAGGACAAGGGGGAGTCATGCAGTACCGATTCGGAATCATAACCTTGACGCTGCTGGTAGCGGGCATGTCGGTTGCTGTCTTCGGAGCGGAAGAGAAGAAGCCGGCGGAAGGAGGAAAAATGCAGCCTCACGCGATCATCAAGACCAAGTTCGGCGAGATGGAGATCAAGTTTTTTCCGGAGCTGGCGCCGAAGCATGTGGAGAACTTCATCACGCTCGCCAAGTCGGGCTTCTACGACAAGACGCTCTTTCACCGCGTCATCCCGGGTTTCATGATCCAAGGCGGCGACCCCAACACGAAGGACCCCAACAAGAAGAGCGAGTACGGGATGGGCGGGCCTCCGCACAAGCTGAAGGCGGAATTCAACGCCACATCCCACAAGCGCGGGATTGTTTCGATGGCGCGGTCCAATCACCCGGACAGCGCGGGCTCGCAGTTCTTCATCGTGGTCAAGGATTCGCCGTTTTTGGACAAGCAGTACACGGCTTTCGGCGAGGTCGTCAAAGGCATGGACGTGGCGGACAAGATCGTGGGTGCGCCGCGGGACCGGAACGATCTGCCGAACGAACGGATCGAGATGACGGTCACGATCGTCGAAAAGTAGAGAGGCGGCGGGGAACGCGGGCCATGATTCGGACAGGGAAGGCGTGGCTCGCGTCCCTCCTGTGCGCCGCCGGCCTCGCCGTTCCCTGTGTCTCCTGGGCGGGCCCATCGCATGTCCTGATCGAAACGGATCGCGGCAAGCTCGTCATCGAACTCCTACCGGACGTCGCGCCCAAGACCGTCGCCCGCTTCACGGAGCTGGTCAAGAAAGGGTTCTACAACGGGCTGACGTTCCACCGCGTCGTGCCTAAGTTTCTCATCCAGGGCGGCGATCCCGCCGGGGACGGCACGGGCGGGTCCGGCAAGACCATTCCGGCCGAATTCAGCGAGAGGAAACATCTGCTCGGCACGGTGGGCATGGCCCGCACGAAAGACCCGGACAGCGCCGACAGCCAGTTCTACATCTGTTTGGAGCCGCAGCCCTTCCTCGACGGCAAGTACACGGTCTTCGGCCAGGTCGTGGAGGGAGTGGACCGCCTGCCCAAGTTCCAGGAAGGCGATGTGATGCGGAAGGTGACGCTGAAGCCCTAGTGTTTGCAGCCGGGGCCGTGCTGGTGTTCCGGCTCCGGGGTGGAGCGGGGCGCAGAACCGCCGGGAATGATGATGCGGCTTTTCTCCCCCTGCGCCTGCGCGTGGGCCGCCGCCGCGATGTCCTTCTCCTCCGCCAGCACGATGCGCGGCTGGTCCGTGTCCTGTTTCTTGATGTACGCGGCCACCTCGGGGTGATCCAGCGTGAGACATCCGATCACGCCGGTGATGAACCGGTTGGAGCGGAGACCCGTTCCAGAGAAGTCATTCACGAGCTTGAGCGCCACATCCACGATCTGCTGGGCCTGCGTCTGATCCGCCTTCTCCTTCTCCAGGAACGCCTTGAACTCCTTGTGCAGGTACTGGGAGAACGCCGGCACGGTGGGGGCGGGGAAATGCAGCGGGCTCAGGAGCCGGCGGATGAACTCCAGCGCCGACACGATTTCGCCGTCCAGGCCTGACGGCTTGTTGTGGAAATAGCTGAAGCAGACGATCTCGATCAAGTTGAAGAGGCCCGCGCCCTTCTCGCCGCCGATCTCGAAGACCTCCCGGTACGCGCGCCGCCGGTCCTGGCGGAAGAGCTCCCCGACGCGAAGCCGCTGATAGTCCGTCCCCGCCTCCAGGTAGGGACAATCCGCCGGGCAATTGATCTTGGTGAGGCGATTCTCCCCGCAGCAGGGCGAGCAGATCAGCCCGTTGAGCGCCGGACACTGACGCTTGCCTTTTTTGCTGTGACAGTAGACGCAGGGGATAGCCATCGCGCCCCCGTTACCGCTTGCGTTCGCGGCCCAGCCCGTTCATCTCCGCCGCGTTGCCGGCCAGGTAGGGGATCAGGATGAGGTGGTTCCGGCGGTCGATGGCGACGCCGGCCGGCGTGGTCAGGAATTCGGCGATGGTCTGGATGCGGAAGTCCGGGTCGATGCGGAGCACCTTCCCCTGGGAAAAGTCCGAGACGTACATGTTGCCGAAGGCGTCGAAGTCCACGCCCGCCAGATTGCCGAAGCGCGAGTTGAAGAAGGAGTTGGCGAAGAGGACTTTCACGGAGCCGTCCCCGGCGATTTCCACGATCCGGCCCTCGTTCCAGCTGACCGCCACGAGCGCCCCGGTCGCCGGGTTGACGGCCAGCCCGTGCGGGCCGGCCAGCGCGGCGTCCTTCACGAGGACCGCGGGCTTGGAGCCGCGGCGCACGTCCACTTTCAGGATCGTGTTGGCGCCGGTGTCCGCGATGTACAGCAGGCCGGCGCCGTCCGCGGCCAGCCCCGTCAGGAAATCCACTTTGAAGGCGGACAGGTCGACTTCGCCTTGCGGGCGGCCGGTGGCGGGATCGAAGCGCCGGACCCTGTCGATATCGGCGACGAACAGGGTCTTGTCGAGGATGGCCATCCCCTTGGGGGCATGGAGGGTCACGCCGTCCGTCCCGCCCGCAATGAATTTCAACTTGACGATCCTGCCGGTCTCGTCGAGCTTGGTGATGAACCCGTTGTTGTCGCGCTCGTTGGGGCCGCCGTTCTCGTTCGAGATGAAGTAGGCGCCCGTCGCCGGGTCCACGATGAAGCCGGCGGGATTCTTCAAACCGGTCACCTGGAGGGCCAGGGCCGCCGCGCCGGGAAGGAGCGCCAGGAGCAGCGCCGGGAGGAGGGCCCGCGTGATTCCGGACGACGACGTCACGCGCGCACTCTACTATGGTTTCTTGACTCCAAACAAGAGGCCTTGTTATTCTGCGCCACGCGTCTGGAGCGGGCAACGCGCACATGATTCGGGAGGAACGGGTGGCGGCACGACTCATCGACGGCAAAGCGCTCTCGCAGGCGGTCCGGGACCAGATTGCCAAGGATGCGGCGGCGCTCCTGGCCAAGTCCGGGGTCACGCCCGGGCTCGCGGCGATCCTGGTCGGCGACGACCCGGCCTCCCATCTCTACGTCAAGAACAAGCAGAAGGCCTGCGAGGCGGTCGGCATCCATGTGGCGGACCACAAGCTGCCGGCCTCGACGAGCCAGGCCGAGCTCCTGGCCCTGATCGACAAGGTCAATCGCGATCCGCAGATCCACGGCATCCTCGTGCAGTTGCCGCTGCCCAAGCACATCGACAGTCAGATGATCCTCAATACGGTCCTGCCGGAGAAGGACGCGGACGGCTTTCACCCCTACAACATCGGCCGGCTTGTGGAAGGCACGCCGATCTTCGAGGCCTGCACGCCCCGCGGCGTCATCAAGATGATCGAGTCCACGGGCGTCGGCATCGCGGGGAAACGGGCGGTGGTGGTGGGCCGGAGCAACATCGTGGGTAAGCCGGTGGCCCTGATGCTGCTGCACCGGCACGCGACCGTAACGATCTGCCATTCCAAGACGGCGGACCTGCCGGCGGTCTGCCGCGAAGCCGAGATCCTGGTCGTCGCCATCGGCAAGGCCCGGTTCGTGACGGCGGACATGGTACGGGACGGCGCGGTCGTGGTGGACGTGGGCGTGAACCGCACCCCGGACGGCAAGTTCGTCGGCGACGTGGACTTCGAGCCCGTGAGCAAGAAGGCCGGGTGGATCTCGCCGGTGCCGGGCGGGGTGGGGCCGATGACGATCGCGATGCTCCTGCAGAATACGCTGGAATCCGCCCAGCGGATGGCGGCAAAGGAAGGACGATAAGACAGGTGGGCGTGCGTCGCTTGCGAGAGGTCCTGGAGTCGGGCGAGTTCGTCACGACGGTGGAATACAACCCGCCGAAGGGCACGGACGCCTCGCACATCATGGACAACGCCAAGGCCCTGCTGGGCAAGGTCCACGGCGTCAACGTCACCGACAACACGGCGGCCATCTTAAGAGCGGGCTCCATGTCCATCTGCCGGCTGCTTTACGAGATGGGGCACGATCCGGTCATGCAGATGACCTGCCGCGACCGCAACCGCCTGGCCATCCAGTCCGACCTCATGTCCGCCCACATCCTGGGGATCCGGAACATGCTCTGTCTGACCGGCGACTACCCGACCGTCGGGGATCACAAGGACGCGAAGCCGGTCTACGATCTCGACTCGATCGGCATCATGCAGGTCATCCAGTCGCTGAACCAGGGGAAGGATCTCGCGGGCCATAAACTGCAAGGGCCGACCGATCTCTATGTCGGGGCGGCCGTGACGCCGGAACAGGATCCGGCCGGCCCGATGCTGGCCAAGTTCGAAACCAAGGTCAACGCCGGCACGAAGTTCTTCCAGACCCAGGCATTTTACGACGTGGAGAAGTTCAAGACCTTCATGAAGGCCATCCGGAAGTTCCCGGTCAAGGTGCTGGCGGG
>JACXTT010001143.1_pt1 | contig 45006 bp, 40 predicted proteins | sample 9270951 | NCBI WGS metagenome assembly JACXTT01 (sample SAMN15532306, study PRJNA645909) | rock metagenome | isolation source: weathered quartz diorite | place: Puerto Rico | collected 2017-06-21 | reverse complement strand
GGGGCAACGTGGGTTTCCTCCACGCCCAGCCAAGGAAGCTGCAGCGGCACGAGCACGGTGACGTGTGCTATAGGCACGTTGGGCAACGGGGCGAGCGCGACGATCACGATCGTGGTGACACCGACCGCCGCAGGCACGCTGACCAACACGGCGAGCGTGTCGAGCAGCGTGACGGATCCGAATTCGGCCAACAACAGCTCCACCGGGACGACGACGGTCACGGCCTCGGCGGACCTCTCGATCACGAAGACCGATTCACCTGATCCGGTGGTGGTGGGCGGCACGCTCACGTACACGATCACCGTGACGAACAACGGCCCGAACAGCGCTTCGGGCGTCACGGTCACGGACACGCGGCCGGCAGCGACCACGTTCGTGTCGGCGACCCCGTCGCAGGGGAGCTGCAGCGGCACGAGCACCATCACGTGCGCCCTGGGGACACTGGCATATCCTGGCAGCGCGACGGTGACGATCGTGGTGACGCCGACCGCGGCGGGTACGCTGAGCAACACGGCGAGCGTATCGAGTACGACGACCGATCCTGTGCCGGGCAACAACACGACCCCGGCGGTGACGACCACGGTCAATCCAGCGACGGTGCTAACCGATCTTGCGGTCACGCAGGTGGCGGCGCCGAGCCCGGCGGAGATTGGGGCTCAGGTGACGTATACGATTACGGTGACGAACAACGGGCCGGGCACGGCGACGGGCGTCACGCTGAATAACACGCTTCCGACGAACGCGACGTTTGATTCGGTTGGCACGACCCAGGGAACCTGCGGAGCGCCGTCCGGAGGGACCTTCACATGTAATCTCGGGACGATCGCGAACGGCGGAAGCGTGACGATCACGCTGGTCGTGACCACCACGATGCTGGGGTCGGTAAGCAACACGGCGAGCGTGTCGGGCAACGAGAGCGAATCCACGACGGTCAATAACAGCGCATCGGCTGCGGCGAACGTGGGCGATGTGTCGCGACTGATAAATATCTCGACGCGCGGGCCGGTGTTGACGGCACCCAATACAATGTTTGGCGGGTTTGTTCTGGGGGGCAATGTCTCGAAGACTCTGCTGATCCGGGGCCGGGGACCGTCGTTGAGCGGGGCGCCGTTTAATATCGCAGGGACGCTGGCCAATCCAATGATCCAGCTCTATTCGGGGGCGACCATCATCGCGCAGAACGATAATTGGCAGACGACCGACCCGCTCTGCCTGAGTCCGGCCACGGCGTGCGGAAACGCCGCCCAGATCACGGCGACGTTGTTAGATCCGTGCCGACCGAACCCAGGGCAGACCGTGGCGCCGCCGGGCTGTGCGAACGAAGCGGCCCTCCTAGTCACCCTTCCCCCAGGACCCTATACGGTGATCCTGAGCGGAGTAGGTGGAGGGACCGGGATCGGGCTGTTCGGTGTGACCGATCTCGATACGGGAACCGCCCCGAAACTGGTCAATATCTCGACGCGCAGTGTGGTGCAGGCGGCGCCCAATTTAATGCACGGAGGTTTTATCATCGGAGCAGGGACGGGTTCGAAGACGGTGGTGATCCGTGGCCGGGGGCCGTCGCTGGGCGGAGCGCCGTTTAATATAGCGGGGACGCTGTCCAATCCGAAGATCGATGTGTACTCGGGGACGACCATTATCGCGCGGAGCGATAACTGGCAGACGACCGACCCGCTGTGCCTGAGTCCGGCCGTTGCCTGTGGGAACGCGGCGCAGATCACGGCGACGGGGCTGGACCCGTGTGTGCCGAACCCGGGGCAAACAGTGGCGCCGCCGGGTTGTGCGAACGAAGCGGCTGTCTTGATCACGCTTCCTCCGGGGCCCTATACGGTGGTCATGAGCGGGGTGGGCGCGGCGACCGGGGTGGCGCTAATAGGAATCACCGAGGTATCGGCCGATCTGGCAATCACGAAGGTGGCCTCGCCGAACCCGGTGACCGTGGGGAACCCGCTGACGTATACGTTGACCGTGACGAACAACAGCACATATCCGGCCACGGGCACGACGGTATTGGATCCGCTGCCGGCGGGCGTGACGCCCGTGTCGGCGACGTCAACCCAGGGGACTTGTACGTTGGGCGGCACCGTGACCTGTAACTTGGGGACCGTGGCCACCGGATCGCCAGTGACGGTCACGATCGTGGTGACCCCGACTGTGGCCGGAACGATCAGCAACACGGCGAGCGTGACCGGGAGCTTGACGGATCCCAACGAGAGCAACAACATGACGCCGGCGGTGATAACAACCGTGAACCCCTGAGAACAGAAGAGCATTGAGGGCACGTCGGTGACTCTCCTCGCGGTGGCACTTGGCTCGTATTCGTGGCCAGGCCACCGCGAGTGTTTTTCTGGACTGGAGAAGTTCTTCGGAAGGGCTCACTTGAGTTCGCTGGGTCCACGTCTAGGATGAGGATCTTGATGAGCGTTCCAGTTGGGCGTGCTCTGTTCGTGGGTATCGCGGCCGGGCTACTGGCAGTAACCGTCGGACAGGTCGCCTGGGCCTACCGGATGCTCCCCATGAACCTCGCGGAAATGTCTTCGGCCGCTGATCGGGTCGTGGTCGGCATTTGCACGGCGCGCGAAGAGGGCGAACTGCCGAGTTCGCCAGGAGGGCCGCCGGTCCGGTTCACGCAATATACCTTCCAAGTCACGGACAACCTCAAGGGCAATGCCGGTCAAACCCTGACCATTCGACAAGTACGCCTCGGCGGACGATCCATACCGGGGGCGGGTGAACCGCCGCTCCGATCCGGACGACCCCTGCTCCCCGACTACCAGCCCGGGCAAGAAGTCCTGCTCTTTCTGGGCCCTGATAGTTCGCTCGGGCTCACCAGCCCGGTGGGCCTGGACCAGGCCGTGTTCGATGTCGAGATGCAAGGCGGTCAAAAGGTATTCAAGCACCGGTTTGCGAATCGAGGGTTGTTCCGTAATATGTCGGTGGACCAGATTGCGGCATCGCGAGGACTCTCGCGGGAAGAGATCGCGCTGTTCCCGATCAAAGAACACGAGGCGCTGCCGGCGGCGCCGTTCCTGTCCTTGGTCAAAAAGCTCTCCCGTGGAAACTAGAACCCTGATGAGATGGGTGAGCGTGGCGCTGGTCCTGGGGCTCACGGTTTCAACCGCGCTGGCCGGCGGACCGCTGAACGTGAGGCCGTCGGACGGCGCGCCGTACAGGTGGAGCACGGCGAGCCCGATCCTATACTGGACCGACGGCGGGAACTTGGGGTTGTGGAGCAACGCGACGGCCCTCGCCAATGTCCAGCAGGCGTTCAATCGCTGGGGCCCTGACCTGCCGACGTCCACGCTGACCTTTTCGCGAGCGGGAGGCATTCCAGGCGACGGCAACGTAAACACCGTGGCGGAATTTAACGCACTCGACGGCGTTTGTGACGGCATCAGCGCGGTCATTTTCGATGCGGACGGCTCCCTCTTTGCCGCGCTGGGTCTTTCCAACGTCATTGGGTTTGCCGGACCCGACTGCGGGAACTCCGCCACTGCCACGCTGACCGAAGCGACCGCCGCGTTTAACGGAAAATATTTTGACGGTAACCTGGCCAACGGAGAACTCACCGAAGCCGAATTCAACGGCCTGTTGGTCCACGAGTTCGGTCACTGGCTCAACCTGGATCACTCCCAGACCAACGGCCACTACTTTCTGGGCGACACGGACCCCGGATTCACCGCGTTCGGCCCGCCGGCGCTGTCCTCGGTGGAGATCATGTTCCCGTTTGCGATCGGGGGGGCGACCACGCCGCGCAAGGACGATATCGCCGCGATTTCTCGGCTATACCCGGCGGCCGGGTTCTCGACCAGCACAGGCGCCATCACGGGAACCATCCGCTATCCGAACGGCATCACGCCGTTTCAAGGCGCGGACGTGATCGCGCGGAACGTGGCGGATCCCTACAACGACGCGGTGTCGGATGTGTCGGGCGCTCCCTTGGCGACGCCGAGTAGTGTCGGCGCGTTTGAACTCCCCGGGCTGACGGCCGGTGCCTCGTATTCGGTCGAGATGGTCAATGTCCGATCGGACTTTACCGGCGGCAGCAGCGTGGGGCCGGTCGATCCGCCCGCGGTCATTCCGGCGGCGGAGGAGTTTTACAACGGGGTGAATGAGGCGTCGAGCAATCCACCGGACAACGTCGCGATCTACACGTCCGTGGCCTCGACGGCCGGTGTCGTCACGTCCGGGGTCGACATCATCATGAACGGCGCGCAGGCCGACCTCTTACTGAGTCAGACCGACTTCCCTGACCCCGCGACCGTGGGGCAGAACGTGACGTACACGCTCACCGTGACGAATGGCGGACCCAGCACGGCGACGAATGTGACCGTCACCGACACGCTACCCGTCGGGGTGACGTTCGTGTCGGCCACGGCCAGTTTCGGGAGCTGTTCGCAAGCGAGCGGGACGGTGACCTGCGGCGTGGGGACGATCGCGGTCGGGGCGACCAGAACCGTGACGATCGTGGTGACGCCGACGTCGGTGGGCACGATCACGAATACCGCAACCGTGGTCGCCACTGAGGGTGATCCCACCGCGGCAAATAACAGCGCCTCGGCCACCACGACCGTGAATCCAGCGTCAGCCGATCTGAGCGTGACGATGACGGATGCTCCTGATCCCGTTGTGGCCGGCGGGAGTGTGGCGTATACGGCCACCGTGACCAACAACGGGCCAAATCAGGCGGCGAGCGTGACCTTGAGCGGCTCAGTTCCCGGTGGGAGCGCGTTTGTGTCCGCAACGTCCTCGTCGGGCACGTGCAGTCAGAGCGCCGGCGTGGTGACATGCAGTATCGGTAGTATGGCGAGCGGCGCATCGGTCACCGTCACGATCACGGTCATGGCGAACTCCGCCGGAACGTTGACCAACACGGTGAGCGTATCAAGCGCCGCCAACGATCCCAACACGGGGAATAACAGTGCGAGCGCGGTGACCACGGTCACTCCGGGGGCTGACCTTTCCGTGGGTCAGAGCGACGTGCCCGATCCCGTGGCCGTCGGTGGAGGCGTCACGTATACGATTACCGTGACAAATAACGGACCGGACGCGACGTCAGGCGTGACGTTGACCGATACGATGCCGACTCCGACCACATTTAACTCCGCAACGCCGAGCCAGGGGAGTTGCACGACGCCCTCTGGCGGGACCTTTACGTGTAGCCTCGGGAGTCTTGCCAGCGGGGCGAGCGCCACAGTCACACTGGTCGTCACGACCAGTACGGCAGGAATGATCGGCAACACGGTGAGCGTAGCAGCCCTGGAGAGTGATCCGAACCCGGCGAATAACACCTCCGTTGGCGGGACCAACGTGGGGGATATGTCACGGTTGATCAACCTCTCCACGCGCGGGCCGGTGTTGACGGCACCCAGTGTAATTTACGGAGGGTTCATTCTCCGTGGGGATACCCCGAAGAAGCTGTTGATCCGGGGCCGGGGGCCGTCGCTGAGCGGCGCGCCGTTCTTGGTGCCTGGAACGCTGGCCAATCCGAAGATCGATCTGTACTCGGGGACGACCATCATCGCGCAGAATGATAACTGGCAGACGCAGACGACCGGCACCCTGTGCTTGAGTCCGGCCGTGGCATGTGGGAGTGCGGCGGACATTACGGCGACGGGGGCGGATCCGTGTAAGCCGAACCCGGGGCAGACGGTGGCGCCGCCGGGCTGTACAAACGAGGCGGCCCTGCTGGTGACCCTGCCGCCGGGCCCCTACTCCGTGGTCATGAGCGGGGTGAATAACACGACCGGGATCGGCCTATTCGGCGTGACGGATCTTGATACGGGGACTGCCCCGAAACTGGTCAATATCTCGACCCGTGGTGTGGTGCAGGCGTCGCCTAATTTGATGCATGGGGGCTTTATCATCGGAGCCGGGACGGGTTCGAAGACCGTGGTGATCCGGGGCCGGGGGCCGTCGCTGAGCGGCGCGCCGTTCTTGGTGCCTGGAACGCTGGCCAACCCGAAGATCGATCTGTACTCGGGGACGACCATCATCGCGCGGAACGATAACTGGCAGATAACCGATCCGCTCTGCCTGAGTCCAGCCGCGGCGTGTGGGAATGCCACCCAAGTCACGGCGACAGGGTTAGACCCCTGTGTTCCGAACCCTGGGCAGACGGTGGCGCCTCCCGGCTGTGCGAACGAAGCGGCCATCCTGGTTACCCTCCCTCCGGGGCCCTATACGGTGGTCATGAGCGGGGTGGGTGTGGCGACCGGGGTGGCGCTTATCGGGATCACCGAGGTGTCGACCGATCTGGCAATCACGAAAGCAGACTCGCCGGACCCGGTGACGGTGGGGAACCCGTTGACCTATACGCTGACGGTGACGAACAACAGCACGTATCCGGCCACAGGGGTCACTGTGTTAGATACGTTGCCGGCCGGGGTAACGTTGGTGTCGGCGATAACTTCGGATGCGGGAAGTTGTACCTATGGCAGTACGGTCACCTGTAGCTTGGGGACAGTGACCAACGGAGCGCCAGAGACGGTCACGATCGTTGTAATCCCGACGGTGGCTGGAACGATCAGCAACACGGCGAGCGTGACAGGGACCCTGACGGATCCCGACATAACCAATAACATGACACCACCCGTTCTGACGACGGTCAATCCCTAGTCGCTCTCCACTAGTGTTGCGTATCGTAACTCATGATAATATATGGGTCATGTCCACTCTCGTGGGGGAGGGCACATGGCCAACCACGCTCGATCCATCGTTCTGGAGGCTGCCGAAAGGGCGGAGTTGGAGCGCCTTCAACGCTCTCCGTCGGTCCCGGCGGGGCTTTCCCGGCGGGCCCGCGTGGTCCTGCTGATGGCCGAGAACGTTTCGGGGGCTGAGATCGCACGTATGAGCGGGTACTCGGTCGTTCAGATTAGCCGGCTCCGGCGGCGGTTTGCCGAGGCGAGACTTTCGGGGCTTGAGGACAAGCCACGCTCGGGGCGGCCCTTGCAGATCAGTGCCCGTAAGCGTGCCCAGGTTGTTGCGATGACGCTGAAGCCTCCTCCCGCCGGGGTGACGCACTGGAGCTCTCGTGATTTGGCGGGCGAGGTCGGGGTGTCGCACAGCACCGTTCACCGGATCTGGCGCGCTCATGACCTGCAGCCGCATCGGATTGAGACCTTCAAGTTCAGCACGGACCCCCAGGCCGAGGAGAAGATCCACGATGTGGTCGGGCTGTACCTCAATCCTCCGACCAATGCCGTGGTCTTGAGCGTCGATGAGAAGACCCAGATCCAGGCGCTCAACCGGACCCAGCCGATCCGGCCTCTTCGGCCTGGGCTGCCGGCCCGCCAGACCCACGATTACCGTCGCAACGGCCTGACGAGTTTGTACGCCGCGTTGGAGGTGGCCTCCGGGAAGGTCGTTGGGGAGTGCCGAGAACGCCACACCGGCGCCGACTTCCTCCGCTTCCTCAATATCCTGGCCCGTCGCTACCCCAAGCGCGACCTGCACGTCATCCTCGACAACTCGTCGACACACAAGACTCCGGACGTTCGGGCGTGGCAGGAAAACCATCCCCGCGTTCAGTTCCATTTCACCCCGACCGGCGCCTCCTGGCTGAACATGGTTGAGGCCTGGTTCGGCATTCTCACTCGCAAGTCGGTTCGCCGAGGTTCCTTCGACACAGTCGGCGCCCTGATCAAACATATTCGGCGCTACATCGCCCGATGGAACGACAACCCAACGCCGTTCGTCTGGACCAAAGAACCCGCCGACATCATCAAGAAGGCCCTCCCGCGTGCCCATTAACATGACTTTCAAGACGAGACACTAGCTTGAATTTCTGGACAGGACCTTTAAGCGGAGAGTTAAAACCGAAACATAACCTTACTGGCCTTTTCGTGTGAGGCCAGTCTCAGAAAAATCCAGATGGAAATCCGTCAAGAAATTTTTCATTCGTGAATCGCTCATAATCATTTCGGTGGTTCTTGCATCTACGCCTTCTTTCCAGCGAAGGTCGTGAAACTGGCTTGTTTTTGCTTTGTCATAGAACTGTTTATCAGGGCTTATATAATTTTCGAGGAATGCCGCCGTGGCTCCGTTTCGACCTGGACCGTGGTGTTCGAAATTCCAGTATTGCTTCTGGCCTGGCTCAAAGGAAAGGCCCAGCCAGTGGCATGACTCAGTCAGTGTTTTGTCGGTTTCTTCGGCTAATTCGTTATACGTGATGACGCGGTGATCACACTGGTTTTCTTGCAAGAATTCACGGAAATCGCAGTTCTGTTTGATCCAGCTCGATATATCCATCTGTTGATGACGCAATTGCATGGAAAAGGCGATTCCGCGGGGATCGCGGATCAGTTGAATGTACTTTCTTTGAAAGCGGATTTCTGATAAAAACCGTTGGCTCCAAGAGATCGTCTTGGAGTTATCGACTAAGACACGTTTTTGAGTTTTCTCCAGAACGAGGTGATGAATATTCTCAGATCTTGTTGTTGCGACGTCGCCAAAGATCTCGCATTGTCTGCCGCGCTCTTCACAAAGACGGCAGGGAATCGGATCATCGAGGAACATTTTATAAAGTTCGCCGACATATGCAGCTTGCGAATGACTTCCCAGAGTCAACGCAAGATAGGTTGAGCCGCTGAAATCGGCTGATAGGATAAAGACGACTGTCTTTTTCGCCGGGGTCTCGGGATGATTAGATTGTTCCTGCACGTTGTTCCGTCTCCTCGACCAGTTTGAAAAATTCTAACGCAATGAGATGCCAGATCGCAATCGGGTGTCAGCAAGAAGATGGAGTGATTAACAACTATTTTTCGCGGGAGACGCGAACTCCATTGTTCGATCTTATCAATACGGAGTTGTCGATTCGGCATTTCGTCGATGGCCACTATACAGAAATGACTAACAATCATATGCGGGCCCGGACGGCCGCGCCCAACACCTTCGCAGTCCTCTTCCCCGATCTGATGCCGGCATGACATGGGAACGACCAGTTACACAGATAGATTGACAGAGCCGAAGAACTTGAGCGATAACGCTACGGCTCTTCCTAAACATACTCGGAGTTTTGGTCTCGACCTTCTTCGTGCGCTCGCAATTCTTCTGGTGCTGATCGACCATACCAGGGTGCTAGTGCCACTGCCGGGCTATCGCTCCATGGTCTCGGGGTTTGGAGTCTGGGGCGTCGAGTTGTTCTTCGTTCTTAGCGGTTTTCTTGTCGGCGGAATTGCTCTGCGGATTTTCGACCGGCTAGACGTTACGTGGAGCGTCATTTGGAGCTTTTGGCGCCGGCGTTGGTATCGCACTCTTCCGGCCTATTATCTCGCTCTCATGCTTAATTTTGCCTTGGTGTGGTGGAACACGCAGACGCTTCCCAACTTCAGTGGTCATCTCCTCTTTGTCCAGAATCTTGCTTGGCCACATTCAGAATTTTTTGGTGAAGCGTGGACCCTGGCCATCGAGGAATGGTTCTATCTGCTCCTACCGCTTATCCTAATGGCTGGATGCCAGCTCACGAAGACGCGCCGATACGGCATACTGTTCGCCATCATCGTCGTTTTGGTCGGTAGTTTAGTCGGTCGTCTCGTGTGGGCGTTCCTCCATCCGGATCCGGCTCTTTTAACGTGGGGAGCCTACTTTCGTCGGATCGTCTTCGTGCGTGGTGACGCTCTCATGACCGGCGTTCTTGGGGCCTACCTCGTTCGCTATCACCACACACGCTGGTCCGCCAGGCCGCTTCTTATGGCCGCCGTGGGCGCTGTTGGTTTTGTCTGCGCCGTTGCCATACTCCGGATCATTATCATTCCTGGCCACAACGGATTGGCCACCAAAACCCTATTTTTCTCCCTGGTCAGCTTTTCTCTGTTAGGATTTTTCCCGGCCGTTTCTGCGTTGCGGCGCCCGCCAGCGTGGATCGCCGAGCCGATCACCGCTCTTAGCCGCTGGTCCTATGCCATTTATCTCCTCCATGGAACGTTTCTGCTCCATGGATTCGTGCTACCGAACCGCGGATGGGTTGTCCTCATCGGCTATCTGGTTCTGACGTTGGGGGTGGCTGCGGCCGTCTACGCATGTTGGGAGAAGCCTATGATGGACCTCCGGGATCGAAACAGCGTGGCCTTCCCTTCTGGGTTTCGTGGCAGATGGCCACCATAGTCCCATGCTGTCCGTCCCCTCGGCCTCGCCCAGGAGGCGGGAAGACTGTAGATGGTCCAGTGGTCGCTATTTTACACCGGACAATCCGGGGCGATACCGATGAGAGTTCTGATGGTGGCGTGCGCCGGCGGTTGTTTTTACTGCGCCCGGTCAGTTTCTGGAGGTGAGTAGTAGGTTGAAGACAGATAAGTCTGAGTGCAGAACCACGAATCGCTGGCTGTTAGGAGTGAGAAGGTTTGCCCGGAGAAGCGGTCTGTGGAGCGGCGATCCGCTGCTTTTTTGTCACATTCCCAAGTGTGCGGGCACATCGTTCCGTACGGTTATCGAATCCGAGTATCGTGAGAGACAGCGCCTCCTGTGGTACGAAGAACCCATCGGCGATATGGCTGCCAATCGGGCAAAATTAGTGGAGAGCTTTCAACGGAGCCGGAGAACAATTCAAATTATTTACGGGCACTTTTCGTTCGGCCTTCACAAGCGACTTGGGGTTCCGCCACACTACGCGACGATTCTTCGGCAGCCCGTCACGAGGGTCGTTTCTTTGTACCATCATTTTTCGCGGGAGACGGGAACTCCATTGTTCGATCTTATCAATACGGGGTTGTCGATTCGGCAATTCGTCGGTGGGTACTATACAGAAATGACTAACAATCATATGACGAGGATTCTGTCAGGAGTGCTTGCTGAGCCGGGAAAGATTGTAGACAGCGACGACGCCCTTCAACGAGCGAAGAACAACATCGAGCGCTATTTGTTCGTTGCGGGGACGATCGAGAAAATGGAAGACGTTATGAGATCTCTCGGGCAGCGGTTTTGGTGGCGTCACCACCGAATTCCGAATCTCAACCACATGGTTCAGCCAAGAGTTGAGCTTGATGGCGAGACCCGCAAAGTCATCGTCGAGTCCAATCGGCTGGATATCGCCCTCTATGAGTGGGTGAAGGCGAGGGGGACGGCCGTCCGGGCTGGCGAGACGTCCTGATGTCGCCGAGGGGCTGCCGCGCTCGTGGTCTTCGCTAGCTTCGTATTCCTCTTCGTTTTTCTTCCCACTGTGCTCGCGTCTTATTACGTTGTTCCATCAAGATTTCGAAACGGCGTGCTCCTGCTTTTCAGTTGTCTGTTTTACCTCTGGGGTGCAGGAAGTTTTTTGTTCGTGTTCCTGCTCTCGACGCTAGCGGATTTTGGATTCGGGTTATGGATCGAGGGTGCACCTCCCCGATCGAAGCGCTGGTTGGTTGCCGTGTCGGTCGGTCTCAATCTGGCCGTGTTGGCGTATTTCAAGTACAGCAACTTTTTCGTGGCGCAATTCAACCATGCGTTAGCCGGTCTCGGGCTCTCGGTGGTGCCGTGGATCCAAGTCGCGCTGCCGATAGGAATCTCGTTTTTCACCTTCCATAAGATCACCTACATCGTCGACGTCTATCGAAAAACGAAACCGGCGCTCCGCAATCCGATCGACTTTGCACTGTACCTGGCCCTGTTCCCCCAACTGATTGCGGGACCGATCGTCCGGTTCCACGAAATCAGTGGTCAGCTCACAGGGAGAGTCGAAAGCGCAGAGCTTTTACGAGAGGGCATTCTCCGATTTTGTTGGGGTTTGGCTAAGAAGGTGCTGATCGCCAATTCCTGCGGCGAGGTCGCCGACGCCGTGTTCTCCACGGACATCGGCGAGTTGGGTACGACCAGCACGTGGCTCGGAGTTGCGGCGTACACCCTCCAGATCTATTTCGACTTTTCAGGATATACGGACATGGCGCTCGGCCTCGGGCTGATGTTCGGATTTCGACTGCCGGAAAACTTCGACCGGCCGTATTCGGCCATCAGCATCACGGATTTCTGGCGGCGTTGGCACATGAGCCTCACCCGGTTTTTTCGAGACTATGTGTACATCCCGCTGGGGGGGAATCGGCGGGGTGATCTGAGGACGTATCTGAACCTGATGTTGGTGTTCGTCCTCTGCGGGATCTGGCACGGAGCCAACTGGACCTTCTTGGCGTGGGGCCTCTACCACGGATTCTGGCTCATCGCGGAGCGGATGTCGGGCATCGGGCGATCGGAGGCCACGACGCCTTCGCTCATTCGACGGGTGTCAACGCTGGCGATCATCATGGTCGGATGGGTGTTGTTCCGGTCGCCGAACCTCACGCACGCCGCCGGGATGCTCTTAGCGATGCTGACGCCGAAAGCCCTTCCGACTCCTTTAGCCGTTGAGCTCGCACTCAACTGGCACAATCTCGTCGTGCTTGCCGTGGGTGCCTCGGCGCTTTTTCTTCCGGTGAGCTTCAGCGGCCATCGCGTGCTCACGAGCCCGGCGCCTTACCGGTGGTCCACAGCGAGGACCGTGTGTCTGGCCTTCCTTGTTCTGTGGTCGATCGTGACGCTGGCAAGCACAACCTATAACCCGTTTTTGTATTTCCAGTTCTGAGGCCAATGAGACGGGCGGCACTGGTCGTGACGACGTTGGCGATTGTAGTCGGCACTCTCACGGGAGCCGCACTTGGTCCGAAGAGTTCGGTCGGCACCAATGTGCAGTGTGACCGTGAAAAGCGGTCGTCGCTGACCAGTTTCTACAACGTGGAGTTTTATCGCTGTGTCGATCGGGTCTTCAGCGAGAGATTCCCCTATCGAAACACCCTCCGGCGGATCAAGGCCTGGGTCGATTACTATGTCTTTCGAAGTTCTCCGGTGCCTGAAGTGTATGTGGGGATCGATCGGTGGTTGTATTTTCGTCATGAACTTCCTGATTATCAAAAGACGGCCTGCGGGAAGGAACAGATCGCCCGGGATCTCGCTCGCTCCCTGAGCGACCTGGAGAGAATCCTCGAAGCTTCGGGTCGCCGATTCGTCGTGATCGTCGCTCCCAATAAGTCGACCATCTATCCCGAATACGTCGGGCTTTCTCGGCCGTCAGGCTGTGGAAAGAGTTCCTACGACCTCTTGCTGGATGCTTTGGAGGACTTCCCGGTCAAGGGGTTCATCAGGCTCGACGATCTCTTGCGAGACGCAAAGACGAACAATCAAGTGTATTTCATGACGGATACCCATTGGAACGACCTTGGAGCTCGGCTCGTTGCTGGTGCCATTCTACAGGATTTTCCTCCCATCCCATGGGGGGCATCGTTAGGCGAGGCCAGTATGGTCTCCGAGGAACGCGTCGGAGATCTTGCGCACATGATGGGGCTGGGGGTTCGCGAGCTCGTGCCGCGTGTACAGATGAAGCCAGGCCAATTCGTCGAGGTGGAAGAACCTGCGTTGCCCCCCCGTCACATCAGCCACGTCCAAGTGATTCCAGCGGCGTCCACGGGGAGCCCCGTTCTTCCGCGGGCGGTCTTTTATCGGGATTCGTTCATGGTTTCTGCGCTACCGTTTCTCAAAGGAGCCTTTGAACAGATCGATGCGTACTGGATCCAGGGTGGGCCGATCGATTTTCCCACGGTGGGTTCTGAACAGGCGTTGAACGCGTCAAAAATTGTATTGATCGAAGTGGTGGAAAGGGATCTGGGGTCTCTCAAGATCCACGTGAATGCGTTCCAACGGCTGGTAAGTGCCTCTCCCGTTGGTGCAGGAGGTCTTTGGAAGCGCGCGGGTAGGAAAAAGGCCTCAAATTTGACTCTGAGGACTGAATAATGATAGACATTTCGCTGTTCATCCGGTGAACGCGTAAGGCCGACTGTCTTCGGCCTTTTTCTGGAATCGGGTGTTCATCTTTTGAACGGGGGTTCCACGCGTTTGTATCACGGCGCGCCTGGATCACGGAATGAAACGAGACGATAACGTCCATTTGTTCCGCATCCTCGACGAGGTCTCCAAGAACGGCGAGGTGACGCAGCGGGGGTTGAGCCAACAGCTTGGGGTGGCCCTAGGGCTGACCAATCTGTACGTAAGGCGGCTCGGCAAGAAGGGCCTGATCAAGGTCGTCAATCTCAAGGCGAATCGGCTGCGGTACGAGCTGACCCCGAGCGGCATTGCGCAGAAGACGACGATGGCGTTTCAGTACATTCAGGAGTCGTACGTTTTCTACCGCGAGGCGAGGAAGAGCCTCACGAAGACATTCGACGAAATGAAAACCGCGGGAGTGAGGTCGGTCGTTCTCTGTGGGACCGGAGATCTGGCGGAGATCGCGTTGCTTTCGCTGCAAGAGGCCCATCTGGAGATTGCCGGGATCGTGAGTACGGTTCCCGGTCGATCGACCTTGTGTGGGCGTCGGGTGCTCGCTCCCGAGTTGCTCCGCTCCCTTGCCTACGATCGGGTCGTGGTCGTTGACCAGGCGGGGGATGAAGGTCTGAAACGGCTGAGGGAGGCTGGGGTGGAGGACTCGAAGTTGGTTCCTGTTGGGGGCTGAGATGTCGACATCTCCGATTCGGTATCTTCGTTTGCCGGTTTCGCTCGGCCGGCTGCTCGTTCAGAACAGCTACATGATCCGTGGTTTGGTGGCGCGCGACATCCGTAAACGCTACGTCGGGTCGCTGTTGGGCATATTCTGGTCGGTGGTTCATCCGCTCATACAACTCCTGTTGTATTACTTCGTCTTCGCCGTTGTTTTTAAGATGCGGCTGGGGCCCGAGTACGGGGGGACGTCCATCGCCCTATGGCTGATCGCCGGTCTCCTCCCGTGGATGATGTTTGCGGAGGTGCTCAATCGGTCCCCCGAGGCGGTCGTGGAACAGTCCAGCGTGATCAAGAAGATGGTGTTCCCTTCGGAAATTCTCCCGATCGTCAAACTGGCTGCGGCGGTCCTCAATCACGTGATCGGTCTTGCTCTGCTCATCGCCCTGTTGCTGGCCACGGGACATGTCATCACGTCCTCCCTCGTCCTGATTGTTCCATACCTCCTCGCGATGATGTTCTTCTCACTCGGGGTCTCGTGGGCGCTGGCTTCGCTCAACGTCTTCTTGCGAGACATCGGCCAAGTTGTCGTGGTGTTCGTCAACCTCTGGTTTTTCTTCACGCCAATTGTCTATGCCCGAGAACTCGTTCCGGCCAGCCTTCAGCCTCTGTACAGCGTTAATCCGATGTTGTACGTGGTGGAAGGCTATCGGACGGCGTTACTAGGGCAACCGGGTGTGCAGGGGCCGGCGTTTGCGTATCTCTTGGTGGTGGCGTTCGCGGCATTCGCAGTTGGCGGTTTGATCTTCAAAAAGCTCAAACCCACGTTTGGGGACGTGTTGTAACATGGTCGCCATTAGCGTCGAGAACCTGATCAAGACGTACCGCTTGTACCGCACTCCGAAGGACCGTGTGCGCGAGCTGCTGAGTTGCGGGCGAAGAACGTACCATCATGTCTTCCGCGCGTTGAACGATGTGACGTTTGCCATCGAGAGGGGGCAAACGGTTGGGATTATCGGTCAAAACGGCAGCGGGAAGAGTACGCTGCTCAAGCTGATATGCGGGGTCATCAGACCAACCGCGGGTATGGTGTCGGTGAATGGGCGCATCTCGTCGTTGCTCGAGTTGGGGGCGGGTTTTCATCCGGATTTCACAGGTCGAGACAACGTCTACATGAACGCCACGTTGCTGGGGCTCAGCCGCGAGGAGATCGACCGGCGGATCCCGGACATCGAAGCATTTGCCGATATCGGCGAGTACATCGATCAGCCGGTCAGAACGTACTCGAATGGGATGTATGTGAGACTGGCCTTTTCAGTTGCCGTGAACATCGATCCGGATATCCTCGTCGTCGACGAAGCTCTCGCTGTCGGTGACGCGAGGTTCCAGCGAAAATGTTTTCTCAAGATCGAAGAATTCCGTGACCGCGGCGTGACGATTCTTTTTGTGTCGCACGACCTGAGCGCGATCAGATTTCTTTGCAGCCAGGCGATTCTACTCCGGTCCGGGGAGATGGTGGAGTGCGGAGAGGTACGCCACGTCACGAGTCTCTACAATGAATTGATCTTTTCCGGTAGTGATGGTTCAACGGGTGGCAGGCGAGTCTCTGCTCCCTCATCTGGCGATGACGACTCGCGGCGTCATGGTGGTGGACCCGTCAAAACGTCTGTCGGGGCTGTGTCGAACGGCCACGAAGATTCCGGAACACCGACGGGCGGATCCCCCTCTGAGAGGAGATACGGTAACCGGAGGGTCGAGATTATTGAACAGGGAATCCGCGACGAATTCGAGAAGCCGGTCGAGGCATTGGAAATGGGGCAACGGTACACGTTTTTTCTGAAAGCCCGTTACACCGTCGACGTGAGCGAAATGGTTGCCGGGCTGGCGATCAAAAACGTGAGAGGTCTTGTCCTCACATCCGCGGGGACGGATGAGAAGAGTTCACTCATGACCGCACGAGGTGCCGGTTCGATCGTCGAAGTGAGATTTTCGTTGGAGATGTGGCTGCATCCCGGGTCCTATTTTGCCGACGTTGAGTTGCGAAAGGCCGTCCTGTCCGACGTGTACGATCGGAAAGAAGATTCACTGGAGTTCAAAGTCGTCTCTTCTATCCAAGGACGTAAATATTGGGGAGTGGTGTCGCTTCCAAGCGAGGTATCCGTGCATAGCATTGCGGGGGGCGAGCGACGATCAGTCGATCAGGATTGAGCCATCCCCGGCGATCTGCCCAACGGTGGGGGTAAGTGTTTCGAGGTGAGCGCGTGCTCGATATTTCTGCCCATTTGAACCAAGCGGAGTCGTTTTGTCTCGAGGGATTTGAGGAGATTCCGGTCGTCCGTCCCGGTTTCTCTTTTTACGCCCAATTACTGGAGGCTAACCGACCGTTCGCCTTCGTCAAGCGCACGCACGGATTCTGGGACGCGCTCGTCGAGTTGTCCGTGGCCCGAATGCGAGTCGGGCAGGACTCGCACCGACTTGCGAAGCGCATCCTGCGGGCGCTGACACGGAGGATTGGCGTCGTCGGACGGGAAGGCGCGGGACTTGATCAATCCGTTCGCGATGAATTGGAGAGGAAAAGTCGCTATAAATATTTTTGGGGCGATCACTTCGTCGATGAACTGTTGGACGCTCTCAAAGCTTTACCCGCGGCCCCCAACTATTTCGAGGCCATCAGCTTTAGAGGATTTTCTCGGCCCGGTGAACATGAGCGTCGTCTCGATTCCGCGCACACCAAATACAAGCTGCGTGACGCCGTGCTGACTTACACCCCACGACAACCGAGGTGGCATGACGCCATGGTCTGGAAAGACGCCGTGACCTCCGGTGAGTTACGACCGCTCGTGAGATGTCTTCGCGGGGCCAAGGTGATCGTCGTTGGGCCTCCCCACTTGAGTACCCTGGGCAATTTGACTGGGATTGCGGATTACCATCACGTGTCGATTCATCCGACGGACGCCATCAAGGATCGGGAGCGGATTCTCAGGCGGGTTCGGGACGTGATCAGATTGTCCGCGACCGCCACGCCGACCGTGTGCTTGTTCCAAGCCGGCTCGCTGGCGTATTGGTTGATATATAGGTTGTTTACGCGAGAGCGGGATGTGTTTTTGATCGATATCGGGCGTGTGTTGGACGTGTGGTATCCAGAGATCGTGTCCCCTCAGCCGTGGTTTCAAGACTGTCAAGACCGCATTGTGAAGAACATGGAGCTGGAAGACCTCTATGAGCGACACGGTTTGCGTCAGTAGCTCAGAGAGCGGAAACGTGGTCGGGGAGATCTTGTGATGGCCAAGCATCGGGCCATCTGTATCCTCGGTATGCACCGCAGTGGCACGTCCGTTGTCGCGCGCGCCGTTAACCTCCTCGGTGTTTATCTCGGCGAAGAGCGAGAGTTGTTGCCGCCGGCTCCGGATAACCGTGAAGGAGTGTGGGAGAGGCGGGATCTCGTTGATTTTCATAACCGGGTCCTTGTCCACTTTTCCAGAGCGTGGCACTCTGTCTGGCCGCTTCCGGCCCAGTGGTATACAAGTGAAGGTGTCCGACCATTCAGAGGCGAGCTCCGTGGTTTGGTATCGAGGGTGTTCGGACTTCGGCCGTTATGGGCATGGAAGGATCCCCGCACGACGCTTCTTCTCCCGCTTTGGAAGAATGTGCTCGGCGAGCTGGGCATCGACCTGCTCTGCGTGTATGTGGTCCGGAACCCGTTGGATGTCGCCAAGTCGCTTCAACACCGGGAGGGCTTCCCTTTTGAGAAGTCGTTGGGTATGTGGTTCACGGGGAATCTTGCCGCGCTGCACGCGATTCGGGATATCCCCACCATCTTCGTCTCGTACGACAAACTGTTAGGCGACTGGGAGCCGGAGTTGAGGCGGTGTGCCAGAGGACTCGATATCGATTGGCCTCGAGATGATTCCCGGCTTCGGGAGGGTATGGCGGATTTTCTCCGCCCGGATCTGCGTCACAGCGCGTCTCAGGATCTCGATGTATTGTCCGAACAGGCGCCCCAACCCATCATCCACCTGTATCGGTTGTTACACGCCGCGACGAAAGATGCCATTCAGGTCTCTGACCCAGAAGTTCGGGCCGATATCGAGCGCCTTAGCCGTGAATTCGACGAGGTATCGTCATATTTCCGGTACGACGCACAGATACTGGTCGATTCGGAACGAAGGTTACAGCGGCGGGTTGCCGAACTGGAAGCTGCGGCGCACCACCGCGAGGCCGAGCTTGAGCGCATTCATCGGAGCTTTGCATGGAGAATTGTCAAGAGGTGTCGGAAGATCATAAACAGAACGATTCCCGTTTACACGAGGAGGAGACGACTTTATTTTCAGATCGATTCGGGCGTTAAGATCATTATCAATGATGGGTGGTTGGAATTCTTTAAGAAGGTTAGAGACAAGATTTACTCGAAGTTCTGGCCGTACAAAGTATGGAGATCGAGAAACGAACCGAGTGGCGATCAATTATCAGCCATGAAAGCTGAAATAGGATCGTGGTCATATCGCCCTCTGGTCAGTATTGTCATGCCCGTGTTCAACCCGAGCAGATTCGCTTTGACTCAATGCATTCAGTCGGTATTGGACCAGATCTATGAGAATTGGGAATTGTGCATCGTCGATGGAGGATCGGATCAAGCTCACGTGGCAGAGGTGATTCGACGCTTTTCGAGTTCGGACCCCAGGATCAAATACGCCGTGCTTGATAAAAACCGTGGGATCGCGGGGAACTCGAATGAGGCGCTCAAGTTAGCCACGGGAGAGTACGTCGGATTTCTCGACCATGACGATGCGCTGGCGCCATTCGCACTCTTTGAAGTCGTGAAGTTGCTCAATCATGACGCGTCCCTCGGTTGTATCTATTCTGACGAAGACAAAGTACCGGCTTTAGGCACGAAGAGATACGATCCGGAATTCAAATCAGATTGGGCTCCAGATACGTTCTTGTCCTACAACTATCTTTGTCACTTTGCCGTTGTGAGAAAAAAGATCGTCGATGATGTGGGTGGATTTCGGGAAGGTTATGATGGCGCACAGGATTATGACCTGCTGCTGCGCGTCGTCGAGAAAACGAGAGCCATTGCGCGAATACCGAAAATTCTCTATCACTGGAGGGCCTCCGGGGCGTCGACTGCATCAGGCGTTAAAGTGAAGCCCTATGCCATTGCAGCGGCGAAGAAGGCCATCGCGGAGCATGTGAGCCGCCGGGGACTCGACGCAGAGGTCCTTGATGGATTGGCGTTCGGGACCTATCGAGTCAAGTATCGCCTCCGCTCTCGTCAGAAGGTATGCATCATCATCCCGACGAAAGACAAGGTCGGTTTGCTCAAACAGTGCGTGTCCTCGGTCCTCGATAAAACGAGTTATGAAGGCTTCAGGATCATTATCGTCGATAATCAGAGCAGGGAAGAGGAAACCTTCGAGTTCTTTAGCAGCATCAAGAACGACGGGAGAATTACGGTATTGCCATACAGTCACCCCTTCAATTTCTCAGCCGTGAACAACTATGCGGTCCGCTCTGCCGATGCGGAGTATCTCGTCTTTCTCAATAATGATACAGAGGTGATCAGCCCCGACTGGCTTGGCGCCATGCTCGAGTTTGCGCAGCGGGAAGATGTGGGCGCGGTGGGGGCAAAGCTGTTTTACCCCAACGATAGAATCCAGCATGCAGGAACCATCATCGGTTATTGGGGCGTTGCGGACCACGCACATAAACATTTTCCGCGATCCGCCCGTGGTTATATGGGCAGGATCAATATCATTCAGAACTTCAGCGCGGTGACCGCGGCCTGTATGATGGTGCGCAGAACGGTATTCGATGAGGTCGGCGGATATGACGAGGAACTATCGCACTCGTTCAATGACGTGGATCTGTGCTTGAAAATACGTGAGAAGGGATATCTGATCGTCTACACCCCGTATGCCGAGCTCTATCACCACGAATCGGTCAGTCGAGGGTACGACGAGAAACCCGAGCAGAGATTGCGATTGGAGAAAGAGATCGACCTCGTCAAAAGACGATGGAAGCACGTCTTTGAGGCCGGCGATCCGTATTATAGCCCCAACCTGACGCTCGAGAAGACGGATTTTAGTATCCGGCTTTAGGAAAAGTGCTGAGAGGATGAGCTTGGAGGCGGCCAGCGATCTGGTTCAGTCTGCGAGGCGCGCGCGTGTGTCGGTTGCGCTGTGCACCTACAATGGCGCCCGGTATCTCAAGGACCAGCTCGACAGCATCGCCTCTCAGACCCTTCCCCCTCACGAGTTGGTCATCTGCGATGATCGATCGACCGACGATACGGTGTCCATCGTTCAGGCGTTCGCGTCACACGCGCCGTTTCCGGTTCGCCTTCACATCAATGAGACCAATCTCGGTTCGACCAAGAATTTCGAGCAGGCGATCCAACGGTGTGAAGGCGATCTGATCGCGTTGTCGGATCAGGACGACGTGTGGCGCCCTCGGAAACTGGAACGCATGGTCGCGGCGTTCTCGGTGTCGCCCGACGTCGGCGCGGTGTTCACCGACGGCGAGGTGGTGGACGATCGCCTGCGTCCCCTGGGCTACCGTCTGTGGGAGGCGGCGGGGTTCGGGCCGAGCCGCCGGGAGCGGTTCGAGCACGGGCAGGCGGTCGAGGTCTTGCTGAAGAACAACGTCGTGACGGGTGCGACGCTGGCGTTCCGCCGCGGCTTCCTGAAGGCGATCCTTCCCATCCCGGCTACCTGGGTGCACGACGCCTGGATCGCCCTGCTGATTGCGGCCCTCGGAACGGTTGTGATCATCGACGAACCCCTCGTGCTCTATCGTCAGCACCCGCGGCAGCAAATCGGGGTGACTCCACGACCGCGGAGCAACGAATTTGCCTGGGTGTGGTCCGCGCTGTCGGACGTCCTGACGGAGCTCGATGGGTACGTGGTGAAGGGGGATGAGGAGTACTCGCTGTACGCTGGCCAGTATCAATTGGCGTGTGAACGATTGGCGGCGGTCCTTGATCCTTCGGATCGTCGCGTCCTCACGCGATGCCAGGCGAAGGCCGCGCACTTCCGAGCGCGGGCCGAGATGTCGCAGCGTCGGTTGACGCGTTTTCCCATGGTGGTGAAGGAGCTCATCGGGCTGCGGTACCACCGCTATTCGAGCGGCAACAAGAGTCTGGCGAAGGATCTGGTCCGCGCGACCCTGTTCTGGACCGGATCGACTCATCCCGCCTCTCGGATCGGGACGTCGTGAGCGTCATACAGGGCCGGCCCCTTGTCGCCGTCATCGTGCTCAACTGGAACGGGCGTGACGACACCGTGGCCTGCGTGGAGTCCCTGCGCGGGCTTCGCTATCGAAACGCCCGGGTCCTGATCGTCGATAACGGGTCGACGGACGATTCGGTCGCGGTGTTCGCGCGGCGGTTTCCGGACATTCGATGCCTTCGAACCGGTTCGAACCTGGGATTCGCCGAGGGGAACAACGTGGGCATCCGCGCGGCCTTGGAGGACGGCGCGGACTACGTGTTCCTGCTCAACAACGACGCGACGATCGATCCCGACGCGCTGGAACGGCTGGTCGAGGCGGCGGAGTCGCGCCCGGACGTGGGCATCGTCGGACCGAAGATTTACTACGCGGCCGATCCGCGGCGGATCTGGTTCGCGGGCGGCACGATCAGCCCGCTGGGGCGACTCGGGCACGAGGGATGGAACCGGATCGACGAAGGACAGTGGGATGCGCCGCGCGAGACGGGGTACGTGACGGGGTGCGCCTTCTTGGTGAAGCGCCGGGTCTTGGAGAAGGTCGGACTGTTCGCCCCCGAGTACTTCCTGCTGTTTGAAGAAGCCGACCTGTGCGTGCGCGCCGGGCGCGAAGGGTTTCGATGTTGGGTCGAGCCTCGTGCGACGGTCTTCCACAAGGTCTCGGCCTCGTTCGGAGGGTTTTCGCCGCAGTACTACTATTACTTCGTGCGAAACTACGTGCTCTTTCACCGTCGCCAGGTGATCCCGATTCACGGCTGGGCGGCGAGGGTCGCTCTCGCGTGGTATGTGACCCGTCTCTTTGCGCTGTTTGCGTTGACTCCCCATCGTGGCGGATGGGGGAAGCTCGCCGGGTCGCTCGAGGGGATTGGCGACGCCTTGCGCGGACGGTGGTTCCAACGCCGGGTCCATCGTCCTCCGGGTGAGGCGTCTTTGTCATGGTGAGCCGCTCGCGGACCAGAGAAAGGGGAGGGGTAGTGAAGCAGACGCCGACTAGGGGTTTCACGGTGTGGTTTACGGGGCTCTCGGGCGCGGGGAAGACCACGGTGGCCCATCGCGTGCGCGATGAGATCCAGCGTCAAGGGAACGTCACGGTCGAGGTTCTGGACGGCGACGTGGTCCGCACCCATCTCAGCAAGGGGCTGGGTTTCAGTTGCGAGGACCGGGACACCAACGTCCGTCGCATCGGATGGGTGTGCCAGCTTCTCACCAAGCACGGCGTTCCGAACATCGCCGCCGCGATTTCTCCCTACCGCGACGTGCGCGAGGAGGTCAGGAAGATGGTGGGGCGGTTCGTCGAAGTCTACGTGAAATGTCCCGTGGAGGTGTGCGAGCGACGCGACACGAAGGGCCTGTATCGCAAGGCGCGTCTCGGCGAGCTCAAACAGTTCACTGGAGTCGACGACCCCTACGAAGAACCCCTCAACCCCGAGGTGACCGTGTATACGGATCGCGAGACCGTGGAGGAGTGCGTGGGGAAGGTGGTCCGGAAACTGGAAGAGCTGGGGTGGCTTCGCGGACCGTGAATGGGGTGTTCGCTCACGGCTCGCTGATGAGGACGTCAGCCTTGTTGGATCATAAGGCGGCGGCTCTGGCCGGGATCAACCAGAAGGGCCTTCGCGGTTGATCGGCGCGTCATGGCCGCCCGGATCGGAAAATTCAGCAAATCCGGCGCGGGCTCTTGACATTCCCCTTCGGCTTCTGAACAATGGTGGCCCGGTCGATCATCAACCCCACGGCGGGCTTCGATGAAGGTGCTGGTCGTCTCGATGGCGTTTCCGTTCCCTTTGAAATCGGGGGGAAGGATTCGGGTCTTTCAGCTCATCAAGCGCCTCGCCGCCCATCACCGCATCACGCTCCTCTGCCTGGCCGAATCGCAGGCCGACGTCAGGCGGTACTCGGCGCACCTCGCGCCGTATTGCGAGCGGGTGGAGACGGTGCCGTGGCGGCCCGGATGGCTGGGCCTGTTCGGCCGCGCGCTGGCGGCGTGGCCGCAACTGCTCTCCGGCGTTCCGTTGGTCGTCCTCAACAAGCGAAGTCCCGAGCTGGCGTCGCGGCTCCGGACGCTGATCCGCCAGGAACGCTTCGACGTCGTGCAGATCGAGTGGATTCAGATGGCCCAACACGTTCGCCGGGCCGACTGGCCCTTGCTGGCCACGCGAGGCGTGTTGGTGGAGCACGACGTGGCGTGGCTGCCGCTCCAGCGCCAGGCGGAGGTGAGCCGGGGCATGCGGCGGTGGTTCTGGCGGCGCGAAGCCAACCGGATGCGGATCTTTGAGGAGACGATGGGCCGGCGGTTCGCGCGCGTGGTGGCCGTCTCCCGTGACGACGCAGCCAGGCTCAACGGGGATGGAATGAAGGCGGTGGACGTCGTGCCCAACGGGGTGGACGTCGCGCACTATCGGGAAGCGCCGCGTCCCGAGAAGGCGCCGCGCACGCTGATGTTCGTCGGCTGGCTCCGCCACGGTCCCAACGTGGACGCGATCCTCTATTTCTTGGACGAGGTGTATCCCTTGATCGTGCGCGAGGTCCCCGACGTCCGGATGGTGATCGTGGGCTCGCCGATTTCGTCGGCGGTGCGGCGGGCCGCGGCGCCCTGGCCCTCGGTCGAGTTGGCGGGGTTCGTGCCCGACGTGCGGCCCGTTCTGCGCGCCGCGACGGTGAGCGTGGTGCCGCTTCGGGTGGGCGGAGGCACGCGGATGAAAATCCTCGAGTCGATGGCCGCGGGCACGGCGGTCGTCTCCACCTCGATCGGTTGCGAAGGGCTCGACGTGGAGCCGGAGCGCCACCTCCTGGTGGGGGACGGCCCCGAGGCCTTCGCGCGCGGCGTCGTCCGCCTGCTCCACGAGCCCGATCTCCGCGCGGTCCTGGAGCGGGAGGCCCTCGCGTTGGTCCGCGCGCGCTACGACTGGTCGTCGATCGCGTACGCGATGGATCAGGTGTACCGCGCGATCGACAAGGCGTAAGATCGCGTGTCGGTTGATTTTCCCCCGCTGATCGTCTAGCCTTCTTCCACGATGCCCGACCGCCAGCCCCCGCCCCGCGTCACCGTCGTCATCCCGGCGTACAATGAGGCGATGAATATCGCCGAGCTGGTCAAAAAGACCAGGGCCGTTCTCGCGCCGGGGGACGAAATCCTCGTCGTCGACGACGCGTCGGACGACGGGACCGGCGAGCTGGCGCGGCAGGCGGGCGCGATCGTGTTGCGCCGGCCGTACCGCATGGGCAACGGCGCGGCGATCAAACACGGGATCCGCCACGCGCGGGGACGTTTCCTGGTCATGATGGACGGGGACGGCCAGCACAACCCCGACGACATCCCGCGGCTGCTGGCCCCGCTCGATCGCGTCGACATGGTGGTGGGGGCGCGGACCGTGGGCTCGCAGAGCGACGTGCACCGCCGGCTCGGCAACCGCGCGTACAACGTCTTCGCCACCTACCTGACCGGCCGACCCATCCTGGACACCACGTCGGGGTTCCGCGCGCTCAAGGCGGGCTTGGCGCGAAAGTTCGTCTACCTCTTGCCCAACGCGTTCTCCTACCCCACGACGTTGACGATGGCCACGATTCGGGCGGGGCACAGCGTCGAGTTCGTCCCGATCGTGACGTTCCGGCGCGGTGGCCGCAGCAAGCTCCATCCTTTTCGAGACGGCGTCCGGTTTCTGATCATCATGTTCAAGATCGCCACGCTCTACGCGCCGATCAAGGTCTTCGTGCCGGTGAGCGGCGTGTTCTTCCTCGTCGGCCTGAGTTACTACATCTACACGTACCTCGAGTTCCACCGCTTCACCAACATGTCGGCGCTGCTCTTCATCAACGCCGTCATCATCTTCCTCATGGGCCTGGTTTCGGAGCAGATCGCCCAGATGCGCTTCGAGCGGAGCGAGTCGGTCGATCGCGACGACGAGACGTTGTAGGGGCGTCGCACGATGACGGCCTCCAGGCCCCTGCGCGTCTGCTATTTCGGGACCTATTCCACCGGCGAGGGCTATCCGGTCAATCGCGTGTTGATCGAGGGGCTGCGGCGGGCCGGGGCGAGCGTGTGGGAGTGCCGGGTCGGTCTGTGGGACGATCCGGCTTCCGGTTCCTCCAAGTGGCGGGCGCCGCGCGGCGCCCTGGGCCGACTCGCGCTCGCCGTCCGCTGGCTGGGGGCGTGGGGCGGTCTGATCGCGCGCTGGCTGAGCGGACCGCCGACCGACGTCGTGATCGTCGGCTACTTGGGCCAGGTCGATCTGTTTCTCGCGCGCGCGCTCGCGCGCGCGCCGCGGCGTCCCGTCGTCCTCAACGCCCTGTTCTCGGTGTACGACACGGTGGTCAACGACCGGCGGCTGCTCGCCCCGCGTTCACCCCTCGCCCGGCTGCTCCGGCGGCTCGACCGCTGGTCCTGTCGCGCGGCCGACCTGGTGTTCCTCGACACCGAGGCCCACATCGGATATTTCTCGTCGGAATTCGGCCTGCCTCGCAACCGTTTCCGCCGGGTCTTCGTGGGCTCGGATCGTGCGCCCGCTCCGTTGCCGCGTCGCGCGCCCGACGAGCCTTGCCGCGTCCTCTTCGTCGGGACCTTCATCCCTTTGCACGGGGTCGACACGATCGTGGCCGCGGCCGAGCGGCTGAAGGCGGCCGAGCCCCGGATCGACCTGCGGTTGATCGGACAGGGGCAGGGTTTTACGGCGGCCGCCCGGGACGTCGAACGTCTGGGCCTGTCGCGGGTCGAGTTGATCGGGCGGTGGATGGGGGGGGCGGAGCTGGCGGACGCGTTCGCCGTCGCCGACGTGTGCCTCGGGATCTTCGGGGCGACGGCGAAAGCGCAGCGCGTCATCCCGTCCAAGGTGTTCGACGCGCTCGCCGCCGCCAGGCCGGTAGTGACGGCGGATACCCCGGCGGCGCGCGAGCTGCTCACCCACGGCGTGGACGCCTGGCTGTGTCCGGCCGCCGATCCCGGCGCGCTGGCCGAGGCGCTGCTGGCCCTCGCGCGCGATCCCGCGCTCCGCGCGCGGCTCGCCTCCAATGCGCGCCGGACCTTCGAGACGCGCTGCTCCCCGGACGTGATCGGAAAAGACGCTCGATCGGCGATCGAGCAGCTCATAGCCACCAGCTCATAGCTGTCAGGCGGGTCACGATGTTCTGAGATCTGAGCGCTATGAGCTGTCAGCTACTGCGAGCTGATCGCTTTGATGTCCTTCAGGACTTGATAATGGTGGTCGTCGACCTTGACCTTGGGGTAAATCTTTGCGATCTTGCCCTGCTTGTCGATCAGGAAGGTCGTCCGCTCGATGCCCCAGTACTCGCGCCCGTACATTTGCTTGAGGAGGTAGACGCCGTACGCGTCCGCGACCGCGTGCTCCTCGTCGCTGAGTAAGGGAAACGGGAGGGAGAATTTGTCGACGAACTTCTGGTGGGAGTTCAGGTTGTCCAGGCTCACGCCCAACACCGCGGCGCCCGCCTTCCGGTAATCGCCGATCGTGTCCCGAAACCCGCAGGCTTCGATGGTGCATCCCGGCGTGTCGTCCTTGGGGTAGAAATACAGCACCACGCTCTGCTTGCCGCGATAGTCCGCCAGCGAGATCGACTGGCCCGTGCTCGATGGCAGGGTGAAACCCGGCGCGGGATCTCCCTCGGAGAGTTTGCGGGTGGGTGCCGGTTTCTCGGTCGGTTTGGCCATGGCTATTTCTTCTCCTCTTTCACGACGGTGGTTTTTTTTGTCGCCTCCCACGCGGCCGCGGGATTCGGCTGCTCCGGCGCGCGCAGTGATGAGTGTGGTCGGTGCGCCCGCTGGCGGGGCTGCTCGCGTCTTATCCGACGTTCTTGGACGGTGCGGGCTTGCACGCGGGGTTCCCCACGGCGAAGCGCAAGAGCTCGACCAGCCGTTTCGTCTGTTGGATCGGATCGGAGGCTTCCAGCAGCAACTGCTTCTCGACCGTGGTGAAGGGCAATTCGGAACAACACACGTTGACGAAGGCGCGTTCTTCGACCACCCGCTTGACGAACAGCTCGATGGCCGACGTCCGCCCGATCATCCGGCCGAACTCGCTCAAGAGGCCGCGCAACTCGGTCTTCAGATCGACCGGCAGCGGGGCGCACGGTTGCGCGTGGTCGTGAAAGGGCTCCACCCATCCTTGACGATACGGTTTGTCGCAGAACTGGTCGCGGATGGTGAAGCGGGTCAGCCCGAAGAGCGTGATGTTGAACCGTCCGCCCTCCATGCTCTGCACCGCCGTGATGCGCCCCGCGCAGCCCGTCAGATGGATCGGGGCGGTGTTGTCGTAGTACCGCTCTTCCCATCCCTCTTGGAGCAGGGTCATCCCGATGATGCGGTCGCCTTCGAGCGCTTCGCGGACCATCGCGCGGTATCGCGGTTCGAACACGTGGAGCGGGAGGTAGGCGTGGGGGAAGAAGACCAGATCAGGCAGGGGAAACAGCGGAATGATTTTCGGGATGGGGAGCGCCATAACCCGTGCTCGGCCGACGCGGATGGCGGTACTGTACCGATCGACCTCTCAAAAGTCAAGATCGATGGCAAGGTCGGAACGCAGCGCTCCGCGCCGCTCCGGTTGAATTTTGCGGGCCGTTTGCCTATACTCGCTCCGCCCGCGGCCGGAGACGTCCCGTATGAAATCCACTTTCTCGTGGAACGCGATGAAACGAAAGGTCACCGCGAAGACCATTCCGGTGTACCTGCTCGCGATCGGTCTGGTCTGGTTGGCCAAGCCGCTCCCCGCCACGTTCCTCGCGGGCCTCGTCGTGGTCGTGGCGGGGGAGGCGGTCCGGATCTGGGCCGCCGGCCACCTCTATAAGAACGAGCGCGTGACGACCAGCGGCCCGTATGCGTACGTGAAGAACCCCCTCTACCTGGGGACCTTCCTGATCATGACCGGCCTCTGCGTCATGGCGAGCAATTACGTCTTGCTGGTGATCGGTCTCGCCGTGTTCGCCGCCTATTACGCGCCCTTCAAGCAGCGCCGCGAATCCGACCGCCTGCGCGAACGCTTCGGCGAGAATTGGATGCGGTACGACCGCGAGGTGCCGGGGTACCTGCCCCGGCTCACGCCGTACGCCGGGCGCGATCATCTGCCGTGGCAGTGGGAGGCCCTGATCCGGAACGACGAGCACGGGACGGCGATGGCGGTCGGCGTCGGCATCATGGTCCTCGCGTGGAAGCTGTGGGGCTGACCCAACGCGCGGATCTCCCCGGCGGTTCCGGTGGATCGGAGTCGGCGTTGACGCGCGCCGTGATCACCCGCGGTCGCCCGCGCTACGTCCGTCGGGGGCGCCCGTGGCAGCCCGACATCCTTCTGCTGGAATACGAAGGGCGCGAGATCATCGTGAAGGATTACGCGTCGCGGAAGTGGCCGTACCGGGTGGGCGTGGGGCTCTTCTCGGTATGGCGGGAAACCCTGATCTACCGGACGCTGGCCGGCATTCCCGGCGTCCCGCGGTTCGTGGGCCGTATCGATCGATACGCGCTGGCGACCGAGTACATTCCAGGCAAGGGGGCGGGGGAGGCGAAGCCCGGCGACGTCGACGACGCGTTCTTCTCCCGGCTGGCCCGCACGGTCGAGGCGATTCACGCGCGGGGCGTCGTGCTCTGCGACCTGCGCAACATGAACAACGTGCTGATCAGCGAGCGGGGCGACCCCTTCGTGATCGATTTCGCGGCGGGCTTCCGGCGGGGCGCGCCCTGGAACCTGCCGCTCAACGCGGTCTTTCGGCTCTTCGCCCAAGACGATCGGTTGGGCGTGATCAAGCTCAAGCGGCGCTTGGCCCCGCACCTCGTGACCCCGGAGGAGTCGCGCCGGTACCGCAAGGGCGTGTTCATGCAGGCGCAGGCGATCGCGTTTCGCAATTGGGGGCGGCGGTGGTTGAAACGATTGGCGGGGATGAAAGTCAGCTCATAGCAGATAGCTCACAGCTCATAGCTGACAGCTTATAGGAAGACCTGGCTGGGCAGTGGCTCTTGGTTTTCCTGTGAGCGATGAGCTGTGAGCTGGTTGCTCGACATTGGAGGAAACTCATGCGACGGGCGTTAGTCAGTGTATCGAACAAAGAGGGGATCGACGAGTTGGCCAAGGGGCTGGTCGGTCTGGGGTTCGAGTTGATCTCGACGGGCGGAACCGCCAAGTTGCTACGCGAGCGCGGCATCGTCGTTCGGGATATTTCCGAGATCACCGGTTTCCCGGAAATGCTGGACGGACGGGTCAAGACGTTGCACCCCAAGATCCACGGCGGACTCCTGGGGCGCCGCCGGTTGCCCGAGCACGTCGAACAGATGACGCGTCACGGCATCGATCCGATCGACGTGGTGGTCGTCAACCTCTATCCCTTCGAAGCCACGATCGCCAAGCCCGGCTGTACTTTCGAGGACGCGATCGAGAACATCGACATCGGGGGGCCCTCGATGTTGCGATCCGCGGCCAAGAACTTCGAAGAGGTCGCGGTGGTGGTCGATCCCGCCGATTATCCGCGGCTGTTGCAGGAACTGGCTCGTGCGGAGGGCGTGAGTCACGAGACCCGCTTATCGTTCGCGCGCAAGGTCTTCGCGCACACCGCGAAATACGACGGGCTGATCGCGTCGTATCTGGAGCGGCAGAGTCCGGCCGATCAGGCCACGACCCGCTTTCCGCAAACCCTCGTCCTCCGCTACGAGAAGGTCCAGAACCTTCGGTACGGCGAGAACCCCCACCAGCAAGCCGCGTTCTATCGCGATCCGTCGGTGACCGAGGCGTGCCTGGCTCACGCCCGCCAACTCCACGGCAAGGAAATGTCGTACAACAATTTCCTGGACGCGCACGCCGCGCTCGAGCTGGTCAAGGAGTTCGATACCACCGCGGTAGTGATCGTCAAGCACAACAACCCCTGCGGGGTGGCGTTGGGGGCGACGCCCGCCGAGGCCTACCGCAAGGCCCGGGAGGGCGATCCGGTGTCGGCGTTCGGCGGCGTGGCCGCGTTCAACCGGCCGGTGGACGCCGAGACCGCGCGGGAGATCGGCTCCACGTTCATGGAGGTGATCGTCGCGCCCGGGTTTGACCACGCGGCGGTCGATGAACTGGGTCGAAAAAAGGCGCTGCGGCTGCTGGACGTGGGGCCGTTGGGCGCCGGGTCGGTCGAGCCGATGGATTGCCGCAAGGTCGTGGGGGGGTTGTTGTATCAGGATCGCGATCTGGGCCGCATCGCCGACGTGCGAACACTGCGGGTCGTCTCGCAACGCACGCCCACCGCCGAGGAGTACCAGGCGCTCGCGTTCGCGTGGAGGGTGGCCAAGCACACGAAGTCCAACGCGATCGTCTACGGCCGGTCCGACCGGACGATCGGCGTGGGCGCGGGCCAGATGAGCCGCGTCGATTCGGTGAAGATCGGCGCGATGAAGGCGGTGCTCCCGCTCGCGGGCACGGTCATCGCGTCCGACGCGTTCTTCCCGTTTCGGGACGGGATCGACGAGGCGGCGAAGGCCGGCGTGACCGCAGTGATCCAGCCTGGAGGATCGGTGAAGGACGAGGAGGTGGTCGCGGCCGCGAACGAGCATGGGATGGCGATGGTCCTCACGGGCATGCGCCACTTCCGCCACTAGGAGCCCGTCCATGAAGGGCCATCTGCGGCGTTGTCGGTCGGCCTTGCGTGCTCACGTGCGACCCAGTACGCTCCGCGCTCAAGGCCTTCCTCCGCCTTGTATCTGGTCCTTCCTGAACGGGCTCCATCTCCGTGGGGTGAACCGGCTTCGATGAGGGTCTTAGTGATTGGCGGGGGGGGGCGCGAGCACGCGCTCGTGTGGAAACTGGCGCAGAGCGCGCGCGTCTCCAAGGTTTTCTGCGCGCCCGGGAACGGGGGGATCGCGGCGGACGCGACCTGCCTGCCGATCGCGGTGGACGACGTCGAGGGTCTGCTCGCGGCGGTCGAGCGCGAGGGGATCGATCTGACGGTGGTGGGCCCCGAGGCGGCGCTGGCGGCCGGGGTGGTCGATCGCTTCCGCGACGTAGGTCGCCGGATCGTGGGGCCGACCCGCGCGGCCGCGCGGCTGGAAACGAGCAAGGCGTTCGCCAAGGCCTTCATGCAACGCCATGGGATTCCGACGGCGAAGGCCGTGACCGTACGATCGGCTGCCGAGGCGCTGGCGGTGCTGGACCTGCACCCGTTGCCGGTGGTGATCAAGGCCGACGGGCTGGCGGCGGGCAAGGGCGTGGTCGTCGCGCGCGAGCGCGAGGAAGCCCGCGAGGCCGTGCGCGCGATGATGGAGCAGCGCGTGTTTGGGGTGGCCGGGGACGTGGTACTGATCGAGGAATGCCTCGAAGGGATGGAGGCGACCTGCATGGCGTTTACCGACGGCCGTGCCGTCGTGATGATGCCGGCGGCCCAGGACCACAAGCGCGCCGAAGACGGCGACCGCGGCCCGAACACCGGCGGCATGGGCGCGTATGCGCCGACTCCCTTCGTGACCGACGAGATCGTGGCCGCGGTGCGGGACCGCGTGTTGGCGCCGACGCTCGCCGGGATGGCCGAGGAGGGGACACCCTATAGCGGGATTCTCTACGCCGGGATCATGTTGACCGCGTCGGGGCCCAAGGTTCTGGAGTTCAACTGCCGGTTCGGCGACCCCGAAACCCAGGCCGTGCTCCCCTTGTTGGAAAGCGATCCGGTCGAGATCTTCGACGCGATGGCGTCCGGCCGCTTGGCGGACGCCGATGTCCGCTGGAGACGCGGCGCGGCGGTGTGCGTGGTCATGACCGCCAAAGGCTATCCGGGCGAGTACCATCGGGGCGATCCGATCGCCGGCCTCGAGGCATTCGTCGGTGCAACGGCGGGTGCCTCCCCCGCGGTCGTGTTCCACGCCGGGACCGCGTGCGACGGGACGCGGTTGGTCACGTCGGGAGGGCGCGTGCTCGGGGTCACCGGCGTGGCCGACACCCTGGCCGCGGCGCGGGACCGGGCATACGCCGCGGTGAGCGCGATCTCGTTTCCCGGGGCGTTTTCCCGATCCGATATCGCCTCGCGCGCCGCGGCCGAGCGCGCCCGTTAGGTGAGCTCTCTCTCCGGTCGCTCCGGTTCGGTTCTCTCGCCTCTCATCATTGCGGCTGCGGCGCTGCTGGCGCTCATGACGCTGTGGGGGTTGATCCAACTGGATCCCTTCATCCGCGCCGCCGTCCGCCCGTGGCGAACGCCCTGGGTGCTCGCGGTAATGTCGGGGGTGACGTTCTTCGGTCAGGGGTGGGTGCTCGGCGCGATCGGAGCGTGCGTCGCCGCGATCGGCTATTGGCTCCGTCGCTGGCCGTTCGTGCGTCTGGGAATGGTCTCCATCGCGGCGCTCATCGCGTCGGGGCTGGTGGATCGTGTCATAAAGATTGCCTTGGGGCGGCCCAGGCCCCGACTCGTCGACGAAGGCGTGGTCGAGTGGAGCGCATCGCTGGCTTCCGGCCACCATTCGTTCCCCTCGGGTCACGCCGTGTCCGCGTTCACGTTCGCGGTCGTCTTCGCCGTCTGGAGACCGTCCTGGCGTCCGGCGCTCCTTGCCGCGGCGGCGGCGGTCGCGCTCTCGCGGGTCGTGTTGGACGCGCATTTTTTCTCCGACGTGGTGGCGGGCGCGTTGCTGGGAGCGGCGGTGGGGTGGGGAGTAGTGGTTGTGACGGCGCGTCGGTGGCCGAAACCCGACGACGCGCCGGCGAAGACTCCACGATGAACCGCGAGGCCCTTGCCGCCTGCGGGCTGTTGGCGTTGTGTGTGGCGCTTTTTTTCGTGGGGCTGGGCGATCTGCCGCTGTTCGACGTCGACGAAGCGGTGTTTGCGGAAACGACCCGCGAGATGATCGAGACCGGAAACTGGATCACCCCGCAGTACAACGGGGCCGACCGGTTCGATAAACCCATTCTCTTCTACTGGCTGATGGCGGGGGCGTTCAGCGTGTTCGGCGTCGGCGCATGGAGCGCGCGGTTCTGGTCGGCGACGCTCGGAGTCGGTCTGGTCGCGGTCCTGGCGTTATTCGCCAGGCGGCGCTTGGGCCCGCGAGCGGGACTCCTCTCCGGTCTCGTGGCGGCGACGTCGATCGAGATGATCGTGTTGGCGCATTCGGCGATCACGGACATGACGCTGATCTTCTTCGTGACGGTCGGTCTGCTCGCCGGCTACACCGCGGTGCAGGCGGATGACGCCACGCGGCGGGCTCGCTGGGCGATGCTCGGCGCCGCGGGCCTTGGGTTCGCGGTCCTCACCAAGGGGCCGGTGGGCATCGTCATCCCGGGTCTGGTCGTCGCGTTGTTTCTGGCGCTCCGCGGCGGGATGTGGGACACGCTCTCGCGGTTGCCGTGGTGGCGGATGGCCGCGGTGTTCCTGCTCATCGTCGCGCCATGGTACGTGCTCGAGCTCCACGCGCGAGGGTGGGATTTTATCAAGGGTTTCTTTCTCAAGCACAACGTGCGGCGTTTCACCGGCGTCATATCCGGCCACGCAGGGCCCTTCTATTACTACGTCCCGGTGGTGGCGGTCGGATTCTTCCCGTGGACCGCCCTGTTGATGCCGGCGATGCGGTGGGCGTGGCCCTCGGGGTGGAGGGGACTGCGGCGGCCGACCGATCGCGAGGCGCTCGGTCTCTTTCTCCTGCTCTGGATCGGGACGGTGTTCGTCTTTTTTTCGCTGGCGGGGACCAAGCTTCCCAACTACGTCGCCGCGCTCTTCCCGCCGCTGGCGCTGTTGGTGGGGGTGTGGGCCGACCGCTTCGTCGCCGGGGCGGCGGGTTCGGATCGTTGGGTTGCCGCGGGAATCGGCGTGTTGACGATCGTGGCCCTCGCGCTCGCGGTCGCGCTGGGCGGTCTTCCGTGGTGGGTGGAGTGGGCCCGCACCCGGTTTCCCCAGGCGGCGTACCTGCACCAGCCGATCGATGTCGGCTCCGGCCCCGCGTGGTTGGCCGCTTCACTGGTGGCGGGCGCGCTCTCGATCGCCGGGCTCATCGCGACCGGGAGAAGGACCGCGGCGCTGGCTGCGATCGCTCTTACCACGGCTGCGATGACCGGTCTGTTGGCCACGCGCGTCGCGCCCGCAGCGGCTGAGGTGATCCAGATCCCGCTTCGAGATCTGTCGATCCGCGCGGGCCGCGACGCGGGGGTCGACGGCTCGATCGCCGTCTACGGGTTGAACAAACCCAGCGTGGTGTTTTACGCGCGCCGCCTCGTCACGGTGGTCGGCGAAAGTCAGCCGGAGGAGCTGGCCGCGTTGCTCGCCCAGGACCGGGCGTGGTATGTGATCACCAAGGCGACGTGGATGGACCGGCTCGGTCGCATCGCGTCGTTGTATTCGATCGACGCCCGCGGAGGTTACGTGCTTGCCTCGAATCGGCCGCCTCGATCGCGACAGGAAGGAATCGGCGCCCCATGAGAGAGGACCAGGTGATCACGACCGCCGTCACCGACCGCCCAGCGCTATCGATCGTCATCCCGCTGTACAACGAGGCAGAAAGCCTCGACGCGCTGACGGAACGCGTGTTCGACACGATCGCCCGCTTTCACCTGTCCGCCGAGGTCCTCTACGTCGATGACGGCAGCAGCGATGGGAGCGCGGCTATCTTCCCCGGCCTCTGCGCGGCTCATCCGGAATTGCGCGTGATCCGCCTGCGCAGAAACTTCGGCCAGACCGCGGCGATGGCGGCCGGGTTCGACCACGCGCGGGGCGCGGTCATCGTGGCCCTGGACGGGGACCTGCAAAACGACCCCGACGACATTCCACGCCTGTTGGACAAACTGGACGAAGGCTACGACGTAGTCAGCGGCTGGCGCCGCGACCGCCAGGATCGATGGACCCGCGTGCTCCCGTCCCGGTTCGCGAATTGGTTGATCGGCCGGGTGACGGGTGTGGTGCTGCACGACTACGGGTGTTCGCTCAAAGCCTACCGGGCCGAGCTGATCCAGCACATCCCGCTCTACGGCGACCTTCACCGCTTCATTCCGGCGCTGGCCAGCATCTACGGCGCGAGGATCGGCGAGCTGCCGGTCAAGCACCACCCGCGCACGCGTGGGAAGAGCAAGTACACCCTGGCTCGGACATTTCGCGTGATCATGGATCTGGTCATCGTGAGTTTTCTGAAAAGCTACGCGCAGCGGCCCATGCACGCCTTCGGCTGGGCCGGCGTCGTCATGATGGTCGTGGGGTTCGGGATCGACGGCTATCTGGCGCTCCAAAAACTCTTCTTCGGCGCCCAACTCGCCAATCGGCCGCTGCTGCTGTTCGGCGCGGTGTTGATGTTGGCCGGCCTGCAGATCGCGAGCCTCGGGATTCTGGCCGAGCTGCAGATCCGCACCTATCACGAGTCCCAGAATAAACCGATCTATACCATCCGGGAGATCATCACCGCGCCGAAGGGGGGACGTACCTCGTGAAAAAGCTCGGAATGTTGGCCTTGAAGCTCGGGGTCACGGTCGGTCTCCTGGTGTATCTGTTTTCGCGCGTGGACGTCGGGTCGGTGGTGCAGATCGTGGGCGAGGCGTCGTGGGGATGGATCGCGGCCGGGTTCGTGCTGTACCTTGCCATCCAGGGCTTATGCGCCTGGCGCTGGCTCTGGCTCGCGCGGGTGCTGGATCTGAATGGACGATGGATCGCCTTCGTCCGGTACTACTACGTCGGGATGTTCTTCAATCTGTTTCTCCCCACCGGCGTGGGCGGGGACGTCTACCGGTGCTATTACCTCGCCCGGTCCGCCACGGATTGGAAGCGCGCGATCGTCTCGGTCTTGGCCGATCGGGGCGTGGGGTTCGCGACGATGTGCGGGATCGCGGCGGTGGCGACCCTCGCCTTCGGCCACGTGACCCTGCCGTCGTGGCTCGGCTGGGCCTTGGGGGCCGGGGTGGCTGGCGTCGTGGTCCTGCTGGGAGTGGGATGGGTAGCCCGAGGGCCGCTCGCGTGGATCCGAAACACGATGCCGTTGGTGTTCGAGTTTGCCCGACGTCCGGGAATCATGGCGGCCGTCGCCGGTATCTCGGTTCTGTTGCAGACGCTCGTCATCGCCGTGAATATCTTCAACGGCTGGGCTCTACACCTGGACGTGCCGGTGGTGTTTTACTTCATCTTGATCCCGCTGATCGCGGTGGCGACCATGATTCCGGTCAGCCTCAACGGGTTGGGGGTCCGGGAGGGCGCGTTCGTGTTTTTCTTGGCCCAGGTGGGCGTGCCCGAAGCGCAGGCGCTCTCGCTCGCCCTGTTGTGGCTGGCGGTGCTCTTGGCGTCGAGCGCGATCGGCGGCGTAGTGTGGTGGTTCACGCCGGCGCCGCCGAAACCGATCGGCGAGCCCGGAACGATGGGGATGGATCAGTCACCGGAGCGCGCGGGTTGACCGTGTTCGGGAAGCCGTGGTAAGGTGCCGGAAACTCGTGAGGGACTGGTGAACGAGACGAAGCAGCCGCGCGTCGGCATCGTGATGGGCAGCGATTCGGATCTGGCCGTGATGGAGCAGGCCGGGGTCGTATTGGACGAACTGGGTGTGGGACATGTCGTGACGATTGCCTCCGCCCACCGGGCCCCGGATCTGCTGCGCGCGTGGATTCGAAAGGCCGAAACGCAGGGTCTTCGCGTGATCATTGCTGGAGCGGGCGGAGCGGCGCACCTCGCTGGGGTCGTGGCCTCCGAGACCTTGCTGCCCGTCATAGGGGTTCCGCTGGATTCATCGGCCCTGCACGGGTTGGACGCCTTACTGGCGACGGTTCAGATGCCGGCTGGGGTTCCGGTTGCCACCATGGCGATCGGGAAAGCTGGCGCAAAAAACGCGGGCGTGCTCGCCGCCAGGATCTTGGCGCTGCACGACGACCGGTTGGCCAAGCGTTTGATCGAGTATCGAACGAAGATGGCACAAGACGTTGAGAAGAAAGCGAAAGACCTCGAAAAGCGTGGCGGCGCCAAACGCACGCCAGGCTTTCGCCCCGCCTCAGATCCAGCTTCATAACTACTTAAATTTCTTCTTGACTTCCCCGTTCGATGATTGCTATATTAAATCCGATCAAAATAGTCGCAGATCGAATTTATCGGGGATGTATTCGGTCGGGCTGAAAGGGGGCGAATCGTGCTAAAGCTCTCGAAACGGATCGATTACGGGTTGATCGCGATGAATTGTATCGCCCACGCCAACGACCACGCGGCGGTCAATACCAAGCGGATCGCCGATGAGTACCACATTCCAGGGGAGCTACTGGCAAAGGTCTTACAGCGCTTGGCGAAGAAGGGCCTCATCGTATCGCAGAACGGTCCCAAAGGGGGGTACGTGCTGGCGCGGCCGTCGACGGAGATCACGGTCGCGGAGATTATCGAGGCGATCGAAGGTCCGGTGATGTTGACGTCGTGTTCGTTCAGCGGCACCGGCGAGGATACGTGCGATCAGTGGGGGTGGTGTAACGTTCGTTCACCGCTCCATAAGATTCAGGACGGCATCAGAAAACTGTTCCAAAGCATGACGTTGGCGGAAATGGCGCAATTGAGCCGACCAGAGGAGAATATCTATGGCCTTGAAATTTCCCATTTACCTCGATAGCCATTCCACCACGCCGGTTGATCCCCGTGTGTTGGAGGTGATGCTGCCGTATTTCACCGAGAAATTCGGCAACGCGGCGAGTCGTAACCATGCCTTCGGATGGGCGGCCGAAGAGGCGGTGGAGACCGCGCGCGGTCAGATCGCGGCGTTGATCCATTGTGACACCAAGGAACTGGTGTTTACCAGTGGCGCCACCGAATCCAACAATCTGGCGCTAAAGGGCGTGGCCGAGATGTACCGGGAAAAAGGCGACCACGTCATCACCGTGACGACCGAACATCGGGCGGTGCTGGATACGGCCAAGCGCCTGGAGAAGCAGGGACTGAAGGTCACGTATTTACCGGTGGGAGCCGATGGCGTGGTCGACCCCGAGGCGGTGAGGAACGCCATCACCGACCGGACCATTTTGATCTCGGTCATGCTGGCGAACAACGAGATCGGCACGATCAATCCGGTGACCGAGATCGGCAAGGTGGCCAAAGAGCGCGGCGTGCTCTTCCATTGCGACGCGACGCAGGGCGTGGGCAAGGTCCCGGTCGATGTTCAGGCGATGGAGATCGACGTGATGTCGTTCACCGCGCACAAGATGTACGGTCCCAAGGGCGTCGGTGCCCTGTACGTGCGGCGTCGTAACCCACGGGTCAGGCTCGCTCCCCAAATTGACGGCGGCGGGCACGAGCGCGGGATGCGATCCGGGACGTTGCCGGTTCCGTTGATCGCGGGGTTTGGGGAAGCCTGCCGGATCGCGGGCGAGGTGATGCCGACGGAGTCGGTACGGTTGGCGGCCCTGCGCGATCGGTTGAAAGAAGGCATCTTTGAAGCGTTGGATGAGGTCTACCTCAATGGTCATCCGATCCACCGCCTGCCTCACAACCTCAACGTGAGTTTTGCGTACGTCGAAGGCGAAGCGCTGTTGATGGGGCTGAAGGACATCGCCCTCTCGTCGGGTTCGGCGTGCACCTCGGCGACCTTGGAACCGTCTTACGTGCTGCGGTCGCTCGGAGTCGGTTCGGATCTGGCGCACTCGTCGATCAGGTTCGGGTTGGGGCGGTTCACGACCGAGGAAGAAATCGAGTACACGATACGGCGAGTGGTGGAAGCGGTGAGTCGTCTGCGTGAGATGTCGCCGTTGTATGAAATGGCGAAAGAAGGCGTCGACCTTAAAACGGTGGAATGGACGCGTGACTGATCGGGGCGAGTCAAGGGAAGGGGGAACGGGCCATGGCGTATAGTGAAAAGGTCGTCGATCATTACAACAATCCCCGGAACGTGGGGAGTCTCGATAAGAAGGATCCGACGGTGGGGACCGGCATCGTAGGTGCGCCGGAATGCGGCGACGTGATGAAGTTGCAGATCAAGGTCAGCCCGCAAGGGGTGATCGAAGACGCCAAGTTCAAGACCTTCGGGTGCGGGAGCGCGATCGCCAGCTCGAGCTTGGCGACCGAATGGCTGAAGGGCAAGACCCTGGACGAAGCGGCGCAGATCAAGAACACCGACATCGTCCAAGAATTGGCGTTGCCTCCGGTGAAGATTCATTGCTCGGTCTTGGCCGAGGACGCCATTAAGGCTGCGTTGGCTGACGTCAAGAAGAAACAGGCGACGACGGTTGAAGAGGCCGCGAGCGCCTCGTAAGATGTCGAGATCGCGGGACACAGCGAGGGAGAGACATGGATAATCTTCTCAATATGATCGAAGAGCCGAAGGCCGAAGGGGCCGCCCTGAAAGTGACGCCGAACGCCGTCAAAGAGGCGAAGCGGTTGATGGCGGTTCAAGGCGCGCCGGGGTTGGTGGTGCGGATCGGCGTGCAGGGCGGAGGGTGTTCGGGGCTCTCGTACAATCTGAACTTCGACACCAAAACCTCGGAATACGACGAGGTGATCGAGGCGGACGGCGTCAAGTTCGTCGTCGACGCCAAGAGCGCGATCTTCCTGAAGGGTACGACGTTGGATTACGTGACGGCCCTGATGGGTGGCGGGTTCAAGTTCATCAACCCCAACGCGACCAGCACCTGCGGTTGCGGGGAGTCATTCTCGGCCTGACAGTTCACTCCTCGGGAGGTCCGATGGTTCCGGGCGAGGCATCCGTTTCGTGGGTGGGGCGACGATCCGGTTGGAGCGGAAGGAGCAATGAGCGATTCGACACACCGCGGCGTGTGCCGTACCTGCGGCGCGCCCGCCGAGTCCGACGGTCTGTGCGGGAGTTGCCGAACGGAAGCGCGATCGGATTTCTTTGCCGTGATGGGTTTGCCCCGCCGCCTCGACATCGACCGGCAGGCCCTTGAGACCATCTTTCACCGTTTGAGTCGGGATGTTCATCCCGACTTCCACCACCACAAACCCGCCGAAGAACGCCAAGAATGGCTGAAGCGTTCCGCCTCGGTCAACAAGGCGTACCGGACGCTCCGCGACTTTCACGCGCGGGTCGCGCACATGATCGAACTGGAAGGCGGGGGGGAGCTCAAGCCGCAGGCCCCGCCAGAATTGTTGGAGGACGTCCTCGAGGTGCAGGATCTCTTGGAAGAGTGCCGACGGGGTGAGGAAACGCAGCGACGGGCGCTGGTCGATCGGTTGCAGCACGAACGGGAGCGGCTGCTCGATCAACTGGCTCGACTCGAATCGGGTCTGAAACGACGGGCGCAGGAGTGGGACGCCTCGCTTGGGGCCGAGGCCGAGCGGTCGCTCTCGCAACGACAGATTCTCCGCGCCCTCCAAGATTTGCTCGCGCAACGCGTGTACCTCCTCAATCTCATTCGGGATCTCGAAGCGGTCCCTTCGTCGGTCGCGTAGATGGCTCGCATCGTCGGGATCGACCTCGGCACCACGAACAGTCTCATCGCCTACATGGACGGGACCGAGCCACGCGTCATCGCCGATCCGGCCGGGGCGCGGTTGGTGCCGTCGGTCGTGTCGATCTCCAACGAGGGACGGATCGAGGTGGGCGATGCCGCCAAGCGGAAGCTCGTCACCGATCCCGAGCGCACCATCTATTCCATCAAGCGTTTCATGGGTAAAGGATGGAACGACGTGCGTCACGAGGCCGCTCTCTTCCCGTATCGGATTGCATCGCCGCCCGAGAGCAAGACTTCTCCGGAACACACCGATGTCGTGCGCGTCTTGGCGGGCGGGAAGGCGTGGACGCCCCCCGAAATTTCCGCGCTGATCTTACAAGAACTCAAGCGCCGGGCCGACGCGTTCTTCGGCGAACCGATCACGCAGGCCGTGATCACCGTGCCGGCGTATTTCAACGATACGCAGCGCCAAGCCACGAAGGACGCCGGGCGCCTGGCTGGACTCGACGTGCTGCGCATCGTCAACGAGCCGACCGCCGCGTCGCTCGCGTATGGGCTCCAGAAGCGCACGCAGGGCGTGATCGCCGTCTACGACCTGGGGGGTGGGACGTTCGACGTTTCGATCCTCAAACTCAAGGACGGGATCTTCGAGGTCCTGGCCACGAACGGGAACACCCACCTCGGCGGGGATGACTTCGATCGTCGTCTTGTGGCGTTGATTTTCGAAGAGATCAAGGAACAGTTCGGGGTGGACCTCCACGACGTGCCCGAGGTGATGCAGCGCGTCCGCATCGCCGCCGAAGCGGCGAAGTGTCATCTGTCCGCGGTCGAGATGGCCGGCATGAAGGTGCGGATCGATGCGGAGCGGTGCTATGAACGCACGATCACGCGGATGGAGTTCGAACAGCTCATCCGCGACCTTGTGGAGACCAGCTTAGGCCCGTGCCGGCAGGCGCAGGCCGACGCGGGACTCCAAGTGAGTCAGGTCGATGAGGTGGTCCTCGTCGGCGGCTCGACCCGAATTCCCCTCGTACGCGAGGTGGTGGAGCGCCACTTCGGCCGAACCCCGCACTGCGAGCTCAATCCCGAGGAAGTCGTGGCATTGGGTGCGGCCATCCAGGCCGATATTCTGGCCGGCGGGATCCGCGACATGCTGCTCCTGGACGTGAATCCCTTGTCATTGGGTATCGAGACGATCGGCGGGATCGTCAGCGTGCTGATTCCCCGGAATACCACGATCCCCACCAGTGCCAAGGAGACGTTCACGACATCGGTCGACGGTCAGAGCGCCGTGGCCATCCATGTGCTGCAAGGCGAGCGCGAGTTGGTCAAGGACAACCGCAGCCTCGCGCGGTTCGAGCTGCGGGGGATTGATCCCATGCCGGCCGGCCTGCCGCGCGTGGAGGTGACGTTCCTGATCGACGCGAACGGGATTCTCCAGGTCAGCGCCGCCGAGTTGCGCAGCGGTCGATCGCAGTCGATCGAGGTGAAGCCGTCGTACGGGTTGACCGAGGCGCAGATCGAGCAGATGTTGGCCGACTCGTTCAAGCACGCCAAGAGTGACCTGGAGCAGCGCGCGCTGATCGAGGCGAAGAACGAGGCCGCGGAAATTCTGCACGCCACCGATAAGGCGCTTTCACGGGGGAGGCACCTGTTGGAGCCCCAGGAAGTCGAACGCATCGAGACGGCGGTTGGGGAGTTGCGCACGGTGATGGAGGGCGGGGACCGCCAGGCCGTGCGCAGGAAGAAAGAACAATTGGACCAGGCGACGCGGCATCTGGCGGAAGCGTTGATGGACGCGAGTCTGCAAGAGGCGATGCAGGACAAGCACGTGTCGAAGTTTCTTCCCCAGGATTAAAACGGTCCGAATGCAACGGACCACACCGACCATCATGCGGCCACGGTGTGGCCTTCTCGGCTCATGACGAAGCACCGGGTGACGTTTCTGCCCGCCGACATCACGGTGGAGGTTGACGACGGCACGTCTATTTTGGACGCCGCGCTGACCCATCACATCGATTTGGAGCATAACTGCGGCGGTAATTGTGCCTGCTCCACGTGTCACGTCGTCGTGCAGATGGGTATGGAGTATCTAACCGAACGGTCCGAGGAAGAGGAGGATCAACTGGAGGACGCCGACGGCCTCACGAAGACGTCCCGGTTGGGCTGCCAAGCGAAAATCTCCGGACCCATCGTGGTCGTGATCCCATAAAGGGGCGACAGGCTCAAGGACATCTCGCTCCTCGTCCCGTGAGGCGGGCCTGCGGGGCGCTATGCAAGCGAAGAAGGGAGGGCTTTCGTGAAACTGACCTGGCAAGACGCCGAAGACATCGCGATTCAACTCGCCGACCGATTCCACGGGATCGACCCGCTGACGGTTCGGTTCACCGATCTGTATAAATGGGTGGTGGCGCTTCCCGATTTCGCCGATGACCCCGCCAAATCGAACGAAGGCATCCTCGAGGCCATTCAAATGGCGTGGCACGAGGAATTCAAGCACGGCTGAACCTCGGTCCGCGCGCTCCGGGGGCGTTCGCGTGCGGTTTCCGATTGACTTTCCCCGCTCCGTAACATACAGTCGGCGGCAATCCGCTGGGGCACCCTCATGCACCCGTTGTTGCTCCGCCGCCTGCGGCCGATCGCGGCGGTCGTCCTGGTCTTCTTCACCTGGTTTTCGATCGAGCCGTGGAACTACGCCCTGGCGGCGCAGGAATCCCCGGCCCCACCACCGAGCCACGCCTCCGCATCCCAACCCAAAGCGCCCACCGCGCCAGAAGTCTTTGAAACCAGCTTAAGGTCGATTAAAGAACAGGTGCATGCGGCGCGGGAAGGCGACGCGTACCAGGCGCAGCTTGACGTGCTTCTTAAGAGTCTCGAACAGGCGGTTGCCCAGAGCAGCCGCGAATTGGAAACGACTCGCCGAGCCGTGGATGCGCTGGCTCGGGCCGTTGAGAAGGGCGTGTCCTCTGCGGAAACGCTGAACGCCCTCCAGGTCCAGCAGAAGCAGGCCAAGACCGCCATCGGCCAAGTCCAACTCAACGCCTCGGGGATCGAGGGATTGCTGCGGGGTATAGCCTTGCCTACTGGTCTGACCAAAGATCAGAAACAGGCCACAGAGGCGGTGACCGGATTCGTCAAGACGTTTGATACGGCGATTGCTGCGATGACGAAACGGGCGGAGCAGCAGCGCGTGTTCGACGTGACTGAACACCACGCATTCTTATCCGCCACCACGGATCTGGACCAGGGCCTCGCAACGCTTCAAACGCGGGTGCAGGTGTTGTCCAAAGAGGCGACGCCGGAGCGGCGGCGGGCGCAGTTATGGCAGGAGGCGTTCAGCAAGCGGGACAGCCTACTTTCATCTGACCGAGAAATTCGCAAGGAGTTTGATCAGACCGAAGCGTTCTTGAAAGAGAAGGGGCTAACCCAGGAGATTTTGGATCGGCACGAAGCCGCGGTCAGCGACTACGAGAAGAACTTTAATCAGCTCAGGGTGTACTTCACGGAAGTCGACAAAGCCAACCGAGCCTACGGTTCGGCCAGCGCGCGCGGCAACGAGGCCGCGTCCCAAGCCGCAGAGCGTGATCTGGAATCGAAACTCGCGGCATTCGATGACTTCCTCAAAGCCAACGTCAAAGACCCGCCCCACCAGCCCTTAGACCCCAACAACCTGCCCCACCGCACGCCGAAGGTGCAGGAGCGCACGCCGCGGCTCAAAAAGGAAGAATTCGCGGAATTCCAATCTCAGATCCGGCTGGCTTACGACGGCGACCCGGGCACTCTGTTGCTGGCGCAGGCAACGACGGACCTGCCGAAACCGGAGGACTTGGCCGAGACGATCGACGTCAAGTTCACCCCGGAGATTCAGAGTCTCGCGGCAGAGCACGGCAACCACCCAGTGTCCTTGTACGAGTATGTTCGCAACACCGTGGCCTTTGTCCCGTATTACGGGTCGTTGAAGGGAGCGGCGGAAACCGTGGCCGAGCAGGCGGGCAACGACGCGGATCAGGCCTCGCTGTTGATTGCCTTGTTACGCGCTTCAGGGATCCCGGCCCGCTATGTAATCGGAACCATTG